>Ga0181379_1000116_pt1 | contig 38514 bp, 44 predicted proteins | sample 2SPOviralmetaG_FD_130115 | JGI IMG/M metagenome (GOLD analysis project Ga0181379, IMG submission 130115) | Marine viral communities from the oligotrophic San Pedro Time Series (SPOT) site, San Pedro Channel, CA, USA - 2 SPOT_SRF_2009-07-10 | ecosystem: Environmental > Aquatic > Marine > Strait... | reverse complement strand
CTTTTGAAAGTTCCGCAATTTCAATTACTTCATTATGATCCAACGGGCTGTCACTTATTCCTGCTGCTAAATTTGTTACAAGAGAAAAAGCACTTACTTTCATACCTGCATGTTTTGCCACTATAGCTTCAGGAACTGTAGACATTCCAACTAAATCTGCTCCAATTTTTTTTGCAAAATTTACTTCAGCAGGAGTTTCATATGTTGGACCAGTAAACCAAGCATATATTCCAGTTTTAAATTCAAAATGATTTTGTGCGATTGTTTCTGCTAATTGTTGAAATTGTTTGGAATATACTTCTGACATATCAGGAAATCTTGGACCAAAGTCATCTAAATTTTTTCCTATTAGTGGGTTATCACCTGTTAAATTTATGTGATCAGTTATTGAGACTATGTCGCCTGGATTATAATTTGGTGAAATTCCTCCTGCTGCATTTGTTAGTATTAAATTTTTTGCACCCAGTGATGAAAAGGTCCTTACTGGAATAACTAATTCTTGAATGGGATACCCTTCGTAATAGTGAGCTCTACCAGATAAAATTGCTGTATACCTTCCTTCTATTTCTACGATACTCAATGTACCCGAGTGGCCTTCAATAGATGGTTGCAGGAAATTTGGAATATCAGAATAACTGACTTGATGTATTATTTCATAGTTCTTCTCAAAACCACTCATTCCAGATCCAAGAATAATTACAGTAAGAATTTCTTTATCAGAAGTTAACTTATTAATAAAATTTTTTGCTTCGTTTATTTTATCTAACATTTAATAAGTAGGTTAATAACTTAAATATCATTTAAAAAGCTATTACCTGGAAATATATTTTCTAACCCAAAATAATCAGAAATAGATGAGGCTACATTATAGAAACCTTTTAAGTCACCAATATATTTAGCCTTACAATTTTTTTTATAAGCAACCATTGGAACAAATTCTCTTGAATGATCTGTTTTTCCATCTGTTGGATCGGTACCATGATCACCTGTGAAGATAATCAAATCATCGTCACGAAGTTCTTTTATAATATTTCCAATTTCCTTATCAATTATCTGTAGTCCTTTGTGATATCCTTCTGGATCTTCTCTATGCCCATATAGCATGTCAAGGTCAACTAGATTTACAAATGTGAATTGATGTACTCCATTTTTAACTTCATCAAGAAGATATTTTAACCCATCCTTATCTCCCTCAGTGTGAACATAATTTGTTAAAAATTCTGTACCAAATAAATCAGTAATTTTTCCTATTCCATAAGTTTTAATATTATTTTTATAAAGAAGACTAAGGATAGTTTCACCTGGGGGAGCCATGCCAAAATCTTTTCTGTCGTATGTTCTTGTAAAGCTACCTTTATCACCGACGAATGGTCTTGCAATAACTCTTCCAATATTGTATTGATTACAATACTTTCTTGAAATTTTACAGATCTCATAAAGTTTTTCTAGACTGCACACTTTTTCATGAGCAGCTATCTGAAACACTGAATCTCCTGATGTATATAAAATTAATTCTCCGGTTTCTATATGTTGACTCCCAAGCTCTTCAATAATTTCTGTACCAGAAGCGTGTCTGTTACCAATAAAGTGACATTTTGCTTCTTTTTCAATATTTTGGATTAGTTCTTCAGGAAATCCATTTTCAAAGATTTTAAATTCAGTTTTTGTAGTCAATCCAGCCAATTCCCAGTGACCTGTTGTTGAGTCGTTACCTATTGAATCTTCGGAGAGCCTACCAACTGTAGCTATGTTTGAATCAACCATGTTTAAAACATTTGTGATTTTTCCAAATCCAAGTTTTTCCATATTAGGTATATCTACACCACCAACAGCCTTAGAAACGTTAGCTAAAGTATTAGTACCTAAATCTCCATACAAATCTGCATCTGGTGCTTCTCCAACACCTAAAGAATCAATTACAACTAGAAAACAACGTTTCATTAAATTGTACCAAAAAGTCTATCTCCCATATCTCCTAAACCAGGGACTATGTACCAATTTTCATCCAATTTCTCATCGATATTACACGTAACAAGAGTTACATCAGGATGAGCTTTTTCTAACTTTTTTATTCCCTCTGGAGCCGAAATTACTGTTAAAGCAATTATATTTTTTGGTGATGATTCCTTTACCTTGTCTATAGCAAATGACAATGAACCTCCCGTAGCAAGCATAGGTTCTAAAATGAAAACATTTTTATTTTCTAAATTAGGGAGATTTTCATAATAATATTCAGGCTCAGCTGTTTCTTCATTTCGTTGAACACCTATATAACCAAATGCAACATTGGGTATTAAGTCCTTTACACCATCTACTAGCCCAAGGCCTGCACGAAGGACAGAAACAGCTACATTCTCATTTTCAATTTCATAACCAACAGTTTTTGTTAGAGGTGTTTCAATTTCTTTATTTGAAAGTGAAATATTTTTGGAACCTTCCAATATTAGTAAATACGAAAGTTTTGATGCGTTGTTTCTGAAATCTTCAACTGTTGTATTTTTGTCTCTTAAAATAGTTAAATAATGATTTTTTAATGGATGTGATAGTTCTATTACTTGCATCAGAATCAGATTAGCAAAACATTAAATCTTTTCTAGTTATTTTTTTTAAGAAGTTAATCTAATAATTAGACATTTTATGTTTTACATCATGTAATATAATGTATTGCTATTTAAATAAAGGAAATAAATGCCTGTAAAAATAAGACTTGCACAAAGAGGTAAGAAAAAAAATAGAACTTACAGAGTTGTAGTTGCAGATTCTCGTTCCCCAAGAGACGGACGTTTCATTGAAGATTTAGGATATTATGATCCACATCACAATCCTTCAAAAGTTGAAATAAATGTAGAAAAAGCTGTATCTTGGCTAGATAAAGGTGCACAACCATCTGAAAGAGCACAAAAATTACTAGAAATTTCTGGAGCCTGGGCTCAATGGAGATCATCAAAAGGGGAGGTTGTATCTATTCCCACGGCACCTGAGGAAAAGATTAAAAGTAGTTCAAAAGCAAATAATAAGAAACAAGAATTATCTGAAGATACTGATGTTGAATCTACAGATGAAATTTCCTCAAAAAAGGAAGAGGAGTAAATCATGCCTTCAGGTTCTATTGTAAAAAATGTAGTTGAATATATAGTGTCTCAGATTGTTGAAGATCCAAAATCTGTAAAAGTAGACATTTCAGATTCTGATGATGAAAGTGTATCTATTGAAGTAAGGACTTCTCCTGATGATATGGGTAGAGTCATTGGTAAGCGCGGAAGAGTTGCGCGTGCAATTCGAACAGTAGCCCAAGCTGCTGCGGATGAAGAAGGATTACAATCTAGCGTCGAATTTATTGACTAAAAAAAATCTTTTTTATATAGGTAAATTAGGAAAACCTCATTCCCTCAAAGGCTTTCAGTACATAAACATTGAAATTTTTTTTAGAAATAAAAAATTAAATAATATTGAATTAAAAATTGGAAGAGAATATTTAATTGTCGAAGATTTTAAAAGTCATTTAAAAAATAGAAACTTAATAAAATTTAAAAATTTTGATTCTATAGAGTCCATACAAAAATTAAGAGAAGAAGATGTGTATATTTCAAATGATTTAATTAATAAATTTATTGATGAAAACGACCTTCCTTGGCCTGGCTTTTTTAAAGGTTCTGAAATAACTCATGATGGTAAATTTATTTCAAGTTTCCTATATTTAAATAAGATGCTTTATATCAATGTACATGGAATAGATGATTTTCCCATTCCTTACAATGAAACGTTTTTTAAATACAAAAATGGAAATTTAGAACTTATTAAAGATCTAGGTACAAAGCCACTCAAAAATTAACTTGCTGTATTCGTCTTCTATCATATTTTCCGGATGCCATTGAATACCTATTGCATCCCACTCGTTAGTTGTTTCTATTCCCTCTATGACTCCATCTGGTGAAGTAGCAGTAACTCTTAAATCTTCACCAAGTAAATCAATACCTTGATGATGGATGGAATTTACATTTATTGTTTTTTCACCAATTAGAGAATACAATTTTGAATTTTTATCAATTTTAACATCATGTATATGCGATCTTGCATCTTCAAAAGGTTTATCATGATCTATGGTTGTAAACCCTGCGTCATGTAAGTCTTGGTATAAGGTTCCTTTTTTGTAAACATTTAATAATTGATTTCCCCTGCATATGGCAAGGGTTTTAATGTTATTTTTTTCAGCAGATTCAAAAAGTTTTAACTCTGTTGAGTCTCTATGATCAGAAATCCTTATAGTTTTATTCTCAATATCTTGACCATATACGTTTGGATTTATATCTCCACCACCAGACACAATCAGACCATCAAATTTTGAAACATCAATTTCATCTAAATTATTTTGAGGTCCAATAATTACAGCTGTGTTGCCGAAATCATTACATAAATTTACAAAATCATTGTTAATAACTACACAAGGTATGTTGCCAGGAGCCATGTCGACATTTTTAATGCCTGTTGAAATTCCAATTAATTTATTCATAACTAAATATACATTGAACCTCAACGCAAACATTCAAAGGTAGGCTTTTTACACCAACCGCAGATCTTGTTGCTTTCTCTGAAAAAAACTGAGTTAGTGTGTCCGTAAAACCATTTAAAACTTTAGCATGTTCTTGAAAAGTATCTTCTGCATTTACAAATCCAACTACATTTAAAGGTTGAATTTTATTTATATCACAGTTAGATTTCAATGTTGAAATTGTAAGTTCTGCGCAAAGTGAAGCTGCCTTGTAAGCTTTATCTACTGAAATATCTTTTGGAACCTTACCAATAAAATTTTGTTCACCATTAATTGGAACATGTCCGGAAGTAAAAATAAGATTTCCTGCTTTTTTAAAAGTAACATAGTTACCAATAGCTTCAGGGGGTAAAGGAAGTTCATTCATAGTTATAGAAGTTCCTTTATTAAATCAACTACTCTATTTGAATATCCCCATTCGTTGTCGTACCAACATACAACTTTTAAATGATTGTTCTCTAAAAGTTGAGTTGAAGATGCATCATATATGCTTGAATGTGGATTATTCAGAATATCAGTTGATACAAGTGGGATTTCAGAATACTCCAAAATACCTTTAAGTTCATTTTCAGAGGCTCTTTTTATAGCTAAATTAACCTCTTCAATAGTTACATTTTTTTCAAGCTCAACAACTAAGTCAACAACACTACCATCTGGGACAGGAACTCTCATGGCCATGCCATCCAGCTTTCCTTCTAATTCCGGAAGAACCATTCCTACAGCTTTTGCTGCCCCAGTTGAAGTTGGAATAATATTTTGTGTAGCACTCCTACCTCTTCTAAAGTCACTGTGAGTTGTTTCAGCTAAGGCTTGGTCATTGGTGTAGGCATGTATTGTTGTCATTAAACCTGATTTAATAACAAAATTATCATTAAGTACCTTAGCAATCGGCGCTAAACAATTTGTAGTACATGATGCATTAGAAACAATTTTATCATCATCATTTAAGTCATCATTATTTACACCAAGTACAATAGTTGCATCAATTTCATCTTTAGGCGGAACTGTAAGTAAGACTTTTTTTGCACCAGCTTCAATATGCATATTTAATGAATCACTATCTCTAAATATTCCAGTAGATTCAATTACTACATCTACATCATGCTCTTTCCAAGGTAAATCTTTTGGATTTTTAACTGATATAAGTTCAATAGTTCTATCGTTAACTATTAATTTACTTCCTTCGACTGAAACATCTGCATCTAAAACTCCCATTACGGAATCATGTTTTAGTAAATAAGCTAAATTTTCATAGTTTCCTAAATCATTTATTGCTACAACGTTTAATGAAGATTTGGTTTCAATTAGGATTCGCAGTATTGATCTTCCTATTCTTCCGAATCCATTAATTGCAATATTTCCCATAACTACCTCATATCCAGTTTTTTTATTGTATCAATAATTCGTGCTGCATATCCCCATCCATTATCAAACCAAATAATTAATTTAATTTTTTTATTGTTAATTCCCATTGTGGCTAAACCATCTACTAATCCAGAGAGTGTGCTTCTAACTACATCAGATGACACAATAGGATCATAAGTAATACCTATTATGTCTTTTAGTGATCCATTAGACATTTCTTCAATTAATTTATTTATCTGATCAATCGAAGTTTCATTCTTTAAGTCAATAGTTAAGTCAACAGTACTACCATCGGGAACGGGTACAGTCATAGAAGATGATGCTACTTTATTTTTTAGTAATGGAAGAACTTGTATAATAACGTCTGAAGATTTTGTAATATTTGGAATTATATTTTCTCCAGCAGCCCTATTTAATCTAAAACCTTCTCCAGCAACATCAGCTAGCCTATTAGAGTTTGAGTAACCATGAACTGTCGTTAAAAAAGCTCTTTCAACACCAACTTTTTCATTTAAATTTTTTAATAGTGGCGCGACAGCATTTGCAGTATTAGATCCTAGAGAAAAAGCATCAGCTGAAAAGTCTACACTTTCTTCATTCGCTCCTGGAATATATATTTGAACTTCACCAAAGTTCATTGGCGTAGAAGCAATTAGTACTTTTTGACACCCTTTACTTATATGTCCTTTTACCTCATCTATAATTTGAGGTTTTCCGGTAGCAAGAATTACAACATCAGTACCAATAGATTTCCAATCTGCATCTGTTGAATCTTCCCAGTTATTAAATAGAACTTGTCTTCCATTTACAATAATTCCATGTTTTGATTCTTCAATAGTTGCATCTAATTTTCCATAGATTGAATCATATTTAAGAAGGTAAATAAGATTTTTTTTGTCAGCTGTGTCAGATATTGAAACTATGTCTATATTGTTGTTTAAAAGTGATTGCCTAAATAAATCTCTACCTATTCTTCCAAATCCTACAAGTGAGACTTTTGTCATTTATATTCCTTATAATTATTTTTATAACATCTTGTTACAATCAAGTAATAATATAGCCTAAAAAAGTAAATTATGAGAAATATAACCAAAAATATAAATGATTTAATATTTGGTGACACTCCTACAAGTGAGTTACTCGAAGAGTCACACGCAAAAAAAATACAAAATTTTGGAAAATTTATAACTTACAGTCCTAAAGTTTTTATACCTTTAACAACTATGTGTAGAGACAAATGTGCTTACTGTACATTTGTAAAATCTCCCAAAGAGGGTGGTCAATACTTACCAATAGATGATGTTATTAGTATTGCTGAAGCTGGAGATTCCAATGGTTGCCATGAAGCTCTTTTTACTCTAGGAGACAAACCTGAATTAAAATGGAAAGTTGCAACAGATCAATTAAATGAATTTGGATTTGACTCAACACATCAATATTTAATACATTGTATGAAAGAAGTTAATAAAAAATTTAATATTCTTCCTCATGCAAACCCAGGCTTGATGTCTAAACAGGAAATTAGTGATTTAAAACTTTATTCTCCATCGGGTGGAATAATGATTGAAAGCTTTTCAAAAGATATTTATTCAAAAGGAAAACCACACTATAAAACCACAACTAAATACGTTGATTTAAGATTGGAAACATTAAATAATGCCTTAGACATGAAATACCCAATGACGACTGGTTTGTTACTTGGCCTTACTGAAACTAAAGAGGATTTAATAAACGATATTGAACAAATAGTAAAGTTATCGAAAAGTAATCCGGCTATTCAAGAAATTATTTTACAAAACTTCAGGGCAAAAATAAATACTTTGATGAGAAATAATGCCGAGGTAACAAACGATTTGTATTTGAGAATTATCGCTACAACTAGAATTTTTGTTCCTGGTCATGTTTCTATCCAGGTTCCACCAAATCTTTCTCCTGATATAAGCCTTTTCTTAAAAAGTGGAATTAATGACTTAGGTGGCATATCACCTTTAACTATTGATTGGGTTAATCCAGATCATTTATGGCCAGATTTAGAAAAATTAAACAATGAAGTGATAAATTCAAATCAAATATTAAAAAAAAGACTTCCTGTTTACCCAAAATTTATTGAAAAAGATTGGTTAAATGAAGCATTGTTAGAAAAAATTAATAATATTATTGATACTGATGGTTACCCAAAGTAATAATATGATTAAAAATATTTCATTTTTAAGAATCAGACCTTGTGATAACGACAATGAAATATATTTAAATTCAAGAAAAAATGAAGGAACATCTGCATTTTTAATTAAAGAAAGTACTTCTTTAAATATTGAATTGATTCATAGTAAGGAATTTCAGACAATATCTAAATCACCAGAAATTGACACTGATATGTGGATAGTTACTGATGAAAATTGGGAAACTTTCAACAATGCAGAAAGCAAAAGGCTTATATACAAATATTCAGGTTCTCATGAAATTGCTCTTGAGATAGTCGATAGATTAAAGCCTGGTTTCGTATTAATAACTAATATAAATGACGTAGCATTTTTAAAATCAATAAAAACTAAAAATAAATTTTTAATCAGTAGCTACGCAGATTCTGTAGAAGAAGCTTTACTTTTATCAAATTCACATATTGATGACCTTCTACTTAGAGATTGGAGTTCTGAACAAATACTTGAGCTACAAAATCAAAATAAATTCAACTATTACGAGAGAACCGTTTTGTCACCACTTTTTTCAATTGATGAAGCAAGGGAGTTGTTTGATTCAAAAAGGTATTTTAGGTATCTAAATGCAAAAGATGTTCGGGGTTATAGACGCTTAAAAACCAAATGGTCTCCAGGTAGTGGCCTTCCTTTACATAAATTAAACAAATTTGATCACAATAATATTTCACAATTTAAAGATAAGCAATTTGATGAGATAATTCAAAAAATTAAGAATTCAGATCCAATTAATGAAGATGATTTATTGATACTATTTAAAACATCTGGGACAAAAATTAATGAAATAGTAGAGATTGCTAATCAATTAAATCTTGAAAAAAATGGCAATAAGGTTACTTTTGTTAAGAACAGAAATATTAATTATACAAATCAGTGTTATTACAAATGTGGATTTTGTGGGTTTTCAAAAGGGCCTAATAGTTTAAATTTAAAAGAAAAACCCTATTCCATTGACATTCCAGAAATTGTCGACAGGTCTGTAGAGGCATACGAAATGGGAGCTAGTGAAGTTTGTTTGCAGGGTGGGATTCACCCTGAATATACAGGTGAGTTTTATATGTCTATGGTTAAGGAGATTAAAAGTGCTGTGCCTGATATTCATATTCACGGATTTACTCCTTTGGAAATATGGCAGGGAGCAGAAACCATTAATATTCCCGTAGAAGAATATTTAAAAATGCTTAAAGATGCTGGTTTAAATACACTTCCTGGTACAGCAGCTGAGATACTTGACGACAGGGTTAGAAAATATTTATGTCCCGATAAAATAACCTCATCTCAATGGGCTTATGTTATGGAAGTTGCACACAATTTAGGTATCAAATCAACAGCAACAATTATGTTTGGTCATATTGATGACATAAAATCATGGGTAAATCACTTTAAATTAATAAAAGATATTCAAAATTCTACAGGTGGTTTTACAGAGGTAGTTCCACTTCCATTTGTTCACATGGGTTCGCCCATATACTTGAGAGGCAAAAGCATGCCCGGTCCTACTTGGGATGAAGTAGTTCTTATCCACTCTCTTGCAAGAATATATTTTTACAACAGCATTGACAATATACAAGCAAGTTGGGTTAAGTTAGGTCACGATGGTTCGGGAAAGCTTTTAAATGCAGGAGTTAATGACCTTGGTGGAACACTAGTAAATGAAAATATTAGTCGTGCTTCTGGTGCCGATCATGGTCAAGAAACATCACAAAACCAATTCATTGAAATTATATCTAAAGAAAATAAAATTCCAATGTTAAGAAATACCCTCTATACAAATTTTAAAAAAATGGAAATAGAACACATAAATAATGAATAAGTATCAAGTTATTACACTCTTTCCAGATTTAATTGATGAGTGGAAGAAAGTCGGAATTATCAGTCAAGCTTTGAAAAAAAATTTAATTGAGATTTCCAGTATTGATCTTCGTAATTTTGGATTAGGAGAGTATAAACAAGTTGATGATTCACCTTATGGTGGTGGACCAGGTATGGTCTTAATGGCTGAGCCAATAGATAATGCTATTCTTCAGAACAAAGCTTCAAAAAATGTATTTCTTACCCCCTCCGGTCAACAATTAGATGAGAATTTGATAGAAGAGTTTCTTAATTTTGATTCATTAAATTTAATTTGTGGCAGGTACGAAGGGTTTGATCAGAGAGTTATTGAAATGCATTCAGATTATGAAGTATCTGTTGGTCATTCTGTTGTTTCTGGAGGTGAAATTCCTGCACTTTATCTACTGGAAGCTTTATTAAGAAGAATACCGGATGTATTAGGTAATCCTGATTCATTAATTAGTGAGACGTTTGTTAATAATCAAAAAGATTTTCCTGTATACACTCGTCCAGATATTTATAAAAACCATAAAGTACCCGATGTTCTTCTATCAGGTAATCACAAAGAAATAGATGATTGGAAAAAGAATAATTTAAAAGACATATAAACTGTGTTTACTTATATAATTTGCTCTTGGAGTGATTATGGATTTAATAAAAAATATAGAAGAATCTTACATAAAAAAAGAATTACCATCTTTTAAATCTGGAGATACAGTCAAAGTTAATGTAAAAGTATCAGAGGGAAATAGAGATAGAATTCAAACCTTTGAAGGTGTTGTAATTGCTGTTAATGGCGTTGGTGTTAATAAATCTGTTACCGTTAGAAAAATTTCTTTTGGAGTAGGTGTTGAAAGAATTTTTCCTGTACACGCTCCCATAGTCGATTCAATTGAAGTAATTAGAAAAGGTAAAGTTAGAAGATCAAAGCTCTATTACTTAAGAGATAGAGTTGGTAAATCTGCAAAAATTAAAGAAGATCGTAATTAAATAGTTAAAATAGAATTACTATAAAAAAATTTATCAAATCCCTTTTAATTATTTTGATTGCAATTTTGGCTGCAACATTCGTTAGAACATTTTTAATTCAGATTTACTTTATACCATCTTCTTCAATGGAGCCAACTTTAGAAATAAATGATAAAGTACTAGTTTTGAAAGATGCATTAACACAGGTTGATATCAGGAGTGGTGACATAGTTGTTTTTTATAGCCCCGAGAGTTCATACACAGAAAACTTTTTAGAAGAGTATTATCAGGCACTTCAAGTTTGGAATTTCAATACAAATGATTCAATACTTGATACAGCAATTATTAAAAGAGTTGTAGGTGTTGGTGGAGATATTGTCAGCATTGAAAAAGATGGTAAAGTATTTGTCAATGGTGAACAATTTGTTGTATTAAATATAGATGAATCCAGTTACTTTCAACAACAAACATATATCGTTCCAGAAAATGAATTTTTTGTTTTGGGTGATAATAGGATAAACAGTCAAGATTCTAGATATATTGGAACCATTCCTTCAAGTAATGTTATTGGCAAAGCATCTCATATAATATTTCCACTAGAAAATTATACGAAACTGAATGATTGAAGATAAAATATGGGAAGTTGATCCCAATCAAAACATAATTGGCTCTGATGAAGTTGGAAGAGGTTGTTTCGCTGGACCAATATCAGCCGCATCTGTAAAAATTAATTATTCTCATATAAATCTGTTAAATGATGTAAAAGACTCAAAAAAACTTTCACCAAAGAAAAGAAGAGTAATATTTGATCGTGTGTTAGAAAATAATATTCAATATTCCTATCAATCTCTCGATAACAAATTTATTGATATTTATGGAATTAAAGTAGCTAATGAAAAAGTATTAGAAAATTCTATTAGTTCAGTGTATGAAACTGGAGACTCTGTTTACGTAGATCATTTTAAAATTAAAAAATATAACTCAATTTCTTTAATTAGAGGTGAAGATAATTGTAGAGCAATTGCGCTCGCAAGCATCATTGCAAAAGTCATAAGAGACGAGTACATGATTGAAATTTCAAATTCTTACTCGAATTATCATTTACATAATAATAAAGGCTACGGAACTAAAGAACATCGTAAAGCTATAAGTAAATATGGATTATCTGATATTCACAGAAAATCTTTTAATTTAATGCCCAAATAACAACAGCTATTGTGAGTATTAATGCACTTAAGATATTCACATAATCAGTTTTGTTAGCTTTGTATTCTTTATTTGGATTGAATCCCATACGTACATTCTAAATTATTTTGTATTAAACTTCTAAATATGGTCCTTGAATCTAAAAATGAAAATGAGATTAGGTTTATTCAATTTAATGATAAAAGTTCACTGAATGCAATTAGCTCAGGAGATTGGGGCTTATTAATTAATGAAATTGATGAATTTGAACAAAGCGATGAAAAATATTTAGTTATTAAACATGTAAATAGAAATTATTCTGCAGGTGCTCAATTAGGAGAAAATATTAATGCATTAATGGATGATGTATCAGCAGCTGCACTCAAATTATGGAATTGTAGAAAGCCTGTAATTTCACTTGTTGATGGAATTGCAGCTGGTGCAGGTGCAAATATGATGCTTTTAAGCGATTTTATTATTTCCACTCCAGAAACTAGATTTATAGAAGTTTTTGTGAGGAGAGGTTTGGTTGTCGATTTTGGAGGATCCTGGATCTTACCTAGAATCATAGGTATTCAAAAAGCAAAAGAATTAATGATGACATCAAATGAAATAAGTGGAAAAGAATTAAATGATTTAGGCGTATTATATAAAATGACTGAAGCTGAAAATATGGACGATGAATTTATCAATCTTATTAAAAAATTAAATAATCAAAGTTTTATCTCAATCTGCATGGTTAAGCAACAAATTAGGGATGGTCTAGATCTTACATTTGAACAATCCTTACAAATTGAAACAGTTAATCAAAACAGTAGATTTTTACATTCTGACGCTGCAGAGGGAATGGTTGCATTTTTAGATAAAAGAAAACCTGAATTTAAAAATACATTAGATGAATAAAATAATTGTATAAATATTCATATATTTGTATATTTATGCAATAATTTTAACTTAAGAAAACGGAGGTTTACTAAGTGAACACTAAAAAATCACTCCTATTAATTATTGCTTTAGCATTAGTTGCAACTGCCTGTGGTGGCGGTACAGCAACCCCATGTGATGAAGTAGAAATTACAACAGGAGAAAATGGATTACCTGATCTTGATGGATGTGAATTTACATTTGCTGTTGAGAATGCGTACTTACCATTTAATTATATAGATGCAGCTGATGGCGAAGCAAAAGGTTGGGATTATGATGTCTTTAACCACATGGCAGAATTAATGAATTTCGTGCCAGTTTATGTTCCAGCAGCATGGGATGGAATGATCCAAGCAGTTGCTGATGGTCAATTTATGGTTGCTGGAGACGGTATCACCATTACAGCCGAAAGAGACGAAATTATTGACTTCTCAACTGGTTATATCAACCTAGCTCAAAGAGTACTTGTTGCAGCTGGAAATAATGATATTACAAGTATTGATGATCTAAAAAGTGGAGATTACACAGTAGCTACACAAAAAGGAACTACAAACTATGAGTTTGCAGTAGCTGAACTTGGTGAAGATAAAGTAAAGGCATATGATGACTTTAACTTTGCTATCCAAGCTGTTATATCTGGAGATGCAGACGCATCAATAATTGATGAAACTGCAGGACTAGGTTATATGGGAGCTAATAAAGACCAAGTTAAATTAGTTGGAGGAGATTTAACTTCTGAGCAACTTGGTTTTGCATTTCCTAATGGAAGCGCATTAGTAGATGTAGTGAATCAAGGCTTAGAGGCAATGGAAGCAAGTGGAAAACTTGCAGAAATTAATGCTAAGTTCTTCTCACCAGACTTTGCTGTTACATATGATGACATAGCAGAGTGTGATGAAAACATTCCTGCGGAATATTTACCAGAGGATTGTGAAGTATAAGTAAGTTTTTATTTATATTTAAATTTGTAATAGGCACGGAAATCCGTGCCTATTGCTTTATTATGGTAAAACAATGAAAATAAAAAACCTTTTGAAACCTGATAATTGGTGGATATTAATTTTAAGTGGAATTATTGCTTACATGGTTTATATTATTTTTTCAAGCCCAGAATATAATAAGGCTTTTTATTTTATTCTTCCAGGTTTAACAATTACTTTTCTTTCAACATTTATATCATTTATTGTTGCTATTTTTCTTGGCTTAGTATCAGGAATAGGCAGGATCTCTAAAAATAAATATGCAAGGACTATATCTAGAACTTATATTGAGTTCATAAGAGGTGTTCCAGTCTTAATTTTAATATTTACCATTGCATTTGTAGTAGTTGTAAGAGGTGCTGAGTTTTTCAATATAAATAACGGTAATGTTCCCATGCTTGTTCGTGCAATTATTGCTTTATCGGTATTTTATGGTGCATACATAGCAGAAGTTTTTCGAGCTGGTATTGAATCTGTTCATGCAGGACAAAGAGAAGGAGGTGCTTCTTTGGGATTGTCTGAAAGACAGATTATGCGCTATATTGTTTTACCACAAGCATTTAGAAATATGCTTCCTGCACTAGGTAATGATTTTATATCTATGATGAAAGACTCTTCATTGCTTTCTGTTTTGGCAGTAGAAGATTTGACTTATAGAGGAAGACTTTATTCAGGTAGTACATTCAGATTCGCAGAAACATACCTAGTTCTTACTGTACTGTATTTAATTATTACACTCATACTGTCCGGTTTGCAGAGAAAGCTAGAAAAAAGACTTGAAGCTAACTAATAAAAGTTATCAAGAAGAAATAGTACAAGAATATTTATCTTATTTATTAAAGGTTAAAGGGTATTCCAAACACACTATAACTTCATATAAATACGACGTCCTTCAATACTTGGAAATTAATCAAGAAGTTGGAGAATTTTCATTCTTTTTAAAATTTTTAAGTCAAAAAAAATATAGCAAATCAACAATTAATAGAAAAATAACAGCTATTAAAACCTTTTTAAAATGGTCAGCCTCTATGGATTATTTTGATGAAGTACTTATTCAAAATGTAGTCAATCTTAAATCAGAAAAAAAATTACCAAATATATTAAGTTCTTCATATATAAATAAGCTTTTAGACGAACTACCTTCACAAACAACAAAAGAAATTAGAGATAAAGCTATTTTAGAACTGATGTATTCATCTGGTTTAAGAGTAAGTGAAGTATCTAATTTAAAAATTCAAAATTTTAAAATCAACAAATCAATCAAGGTACTCGGCAAAGGTAACAAGGAAAGAGTATTACCAATAACTTCTAGAGCTGTGAAATCTATTAGTACTTATCTCAACATTGGTAGAACAGAGTTGGCGAATGAGAAATCACAAAATTATATGTTTTTAGGAATAAGGGGTGGTCAATTAAGAGACAGGGAGATTAGAAGAGTAGTAAATCTCAGAGTTGGAACATTTCCACATAGTTTAAGACATACATTTGCAACACACTTATTAGAAGGGGGAGCAGATTTAAGAGTTGTTCAGGAACTTCTTGGTCACAACGACCCAACAACTACTCAAATCTATACACATGTATCAAAAAAACAACTCAAAAAAAAATATAAACAATCTCACCCTAGGGGTTGAATAATATCAAATAGATATTAGAATTTTATAGAAATTAGACACCATATTTACAAGTTTCCTTGGTGAACGAAAGTTTGGAAACCGCTTATGCAAGGAATATGGGATGTAACAACCGAAGGAGAAAATATGTCGACGTCGATGAAGGATCTGCTTGAAGCAGGAGTTCATTTTGGCCATCAAACACAAAGATGGAACCCAAAAATGGATAAATATATCTACAGTGCTAAAAGTGGTATCCACATTCTTGATTTAAGGATTACCTATGAAGCAATTGAGAAATCACAGGATTACATACAAAAACTTGTAGCAAATAGTGGAAAAGTACTTTTTGTTGGTACAAAACCACAAGCACAAAAAGTTATAGAAGACCAAGCAATTAGAGCTGATATGCCTTATGTCAACTTTAGGTGGCTTGGAGGAATGCTTACTAACTTTAAAACTATCATTAAAAGAGTAGTCTATCTAAAAGAATTAATGGCACTTGAATCATCCGGTGAAATTAATGCTTATACAAAGTCTGAGAGATTAAAAATAAGACGAGAAATTGAAAAACTTAATAAGTCAATAGGCGGGATTGTAAATCTAAACAAATTACCTGACGCGCTATTTGTTGTTGACTTAGCAAATGAATCAACAGCTATAACGGAAGCAAAAAAATTAGGTATACCCGTAATTGGATTGGCAGATTCAAATGTTGACCCAGAAGGTGTTGAAATAGTTGTTCCTGGAAATGATGACGCTATAAGATCGATTGAATTAATTACTTCATCAATAGCTGATGCTTGTTTAAAAGGATCTGGAAAAAGAAAAGAAGTAGAAAATAAGGAGAATAGCTAATGTCGATTTCAGCCAGTGATGTGAAAAAATTACGTGATATGACTGGTGCAGGTATGATGGATGCTAAAAAAGCTCTTTCTGAAAATGATGGCGACTTTGATAAAGCAGTTAAATCATTAAGAGAAAAGGGATTAGCTGATTCAAAAAAGCGTGCCGACAAAGAAGCAAATCAGGGAACTATAGGAGATTACATTCACTACCAACAAGACAGAGCAGTATCTGGTGTTTTGGTAGAACTAGCATGTGAAACAGATTTTGTAGCTAAGTCAGATGAGTTTAAAAATGTTGCTAAACAAGTTGCTATGCATATAGCTGCATTAAAACCGGAATTTTTAAATATAGAGGATGTTCCAACTGACAGAATTGATGAAGAAAAAGATATCATTCAAAAACAATCTGAAAATGAAGGTAAGCCAAAAGATGTTATTTCTAAAATTGTCGAAGGTAAAATTTCTTCTTTTTATAAAGATTATGTATTGAATGAACAAACTTTCTGTAATCCAGAATTTTATGAAGGTCAAGTCGGCACAATGATTGAAGAACTTTCTGGAAAACTTGGTGAAAAAATATATATAAAAACTTTTTCGAGAATTGAAGTAGGTAGTTGAAATGACCAGGGTTCTACTTAAACTTTCTGGAGAATCCTTTGCTAATCCTGAAACTAATTTTGGTATTCAGCCAGATATAATTGAAAGAATTGCTTCAGAGATAACACAAGCTAACAAAGAAGGTATTCAAATAGGAGTAGTAGTTGGCGGAGGTAATTTCTTTCGTGGAGTACAAGAATCAGCACAAAATATGGCTCAAGCAAATGCAGATTATATGGGTATGCTCGCAACTGTAATTAATGCTGTTGCTTTAAAAGATGCTTTAGATAAAAATGGAACTCAAACCAGAGTCCAATCAGCAATAACAATGACAGCTGTTGCTGAACCATATATACGCTTAAGAGCAATTAGGCACTTGGAAAAGGGAAGAGTTGTTATATTCGCTGCTGGTACAGGGAATCCATATTTCACTACAGATACAGCCGCCTCTCTACGTGCAGCTGAAATAGATGCAGATGTTATGCTCAAATCTACAAGAGTCGATGGTGTTTATAATGAAGATCCAGAAAAAGACAAATCAGCAAAGCAATATGACGAGATATCTTATAAAGAAGTTGTATCTAGTAAGTTAAAAGTTATGGACTTAACAGCAATAACTCTATGTGAAGAAAATGAAATGCCAATTAGAGTATTTAACGGAACTAAAAAAGAAAATATATATAGTGCTTTGATTGGTGAAAAAATCGGCACTTTAATAAAATAAAAATATGTCCGATGTACTTATAAAACAAATAGAAGAAAAAATGCTCACATCTATAAATCATCTTGTAGACGATTTTGCGACCATTAGAACCGGAAGGGCAAATCCTTCATTGGTTGATAAATTAAATGTCGAATATTATGGAACAAAAACACCACTTCAGCAACTTGCCACAATTTCTGTTCCAGATCCTAAATTATTAGTTATTCAACCATTTGATAAATCTGCTTTAGAGGAAATAGAAAAATCAATTATGAATGCTGATATAGGATTAAATCCGGGTAATGATGGAGAGGTAATAAGGATTCCAATACCTCCATTATCCGAAGAAAGAAGAAAAGAATTAGGAAAGGTTGCATCTAAATTTTCCGAAGATGCAAAAATATCCGTTAGAACCCATAGAAGGTCTGGTATTGATGAGATTTCCAAATTAAAAGATGATCATTCTGCAGATGAAATTAAACGATTAGAATCAAAAGTACAAGAATTAACAGATAGTTTTGTTAATAAAGTTGATGAGTTACTTTTGGTGAAGCAGAATGAATTACTTGAGGTTTAGCAAATTATATCAGGCTGATAATGACGGCACATTTTGGCCTGGATACATTGAACTTCCTGATAGTGACACTGAGTTAGTATCCGAACCAACAGATGGTGATAAAAAATTTAACATATTTTCAAATCCAAGGGTTTATACAGGAGTAGGCCTACTTGCACTCGTATCATTATTTTTCTTAAATAAGACAACGGCTCTTATCTTTCTAGTTATTGTTTCTTTAATTGCAACGAAGGAATGGTTTGATATTTTTGAATACGGAATAATGCTCCCTTATCCTTTACTTTTATACGCTTCATTAGCACCTTTAATGACTGCATATTTTTATGGATATGATAATTACTATTTACTTTTTTTTATTTTTCCACTGGGTGTAATGATATATACAGGTACTTTTGTAGATTATGAAATTTATGAAAAATTTGGTAGTTCATTTTTATTTCTTGTATGGTTTGGTTCTGGATTAGCAGCGATTGCATATATTTTAAGTAATTTTGGCCCTTTAATAACATTTCTTTTATTAATTTCTATCTCGATATCAGATATCACAGCATACGAGTTCGGCAAAAGATATGGAAAAAGAAAATTAGCTAAAAATATTTCACCAAACAAAACTGTAGAAGGTTTTCTCGCAGGACTATTTTTTGGTGTTGTTTTTAGTTATTTTGTGTTGAGCACTAATTTTGCACTATCAACAACTCAGAGTGCTTTACTTTCTATAATTTTTATTATATTTGCAACTTTAGGAGATTTATTCGAGTCAAAAATTAAAAGATCTGTTGAAATTAAAGATGCTAGCTCGTTATTGCCTGGTCATGGGGGAGTTTTAGACAGAATAGATTCACAGTTACTGAGTTTCCCTGTTTTAGTACTCTTTCTACATTTTTTAGATTTAATCCAATAGGTGTAATAATTAATATATGAATGCTTTTTTAACAATTGCCTTACTAACTTTTTTTGTTGTTTTGCATGAGTTGGGACATTACATTTCAGCTAAAAGGTCAAAAATTGCAGTTTCTGAATTTTTCGTTGGATTTGGACCGAAAATATTCTCATTTAAAAAAAATAAAACCGAATATGGCTTGAAAGCTTTTTTATTGGGTGGTTATGTAAAAATACCAGGAATGGACCAAAATGAAAATCCTGATGGGTATGAAAATAATGAACTATTTCATTCTGCAACTTGGACTAAAAAATTATACATTGCTTCTTCTGGTATTATTGTTAATTTCCTTCTTGCTTGGATAATATTATTTTCTATATTTGCTTTTTATGGAATTGAGCAACCAACATTAGAAATTAGTACTGTCGGAACCTCTTCTGTTGATCAAGATGAGCCCGCACCTTCTGAATTAGCAGGTTTAAAGCCTGGAGATATAATTTATTCATTTAATGGTAATAATGTAGAGAGCTGGGAAAATTTAGTAAGTTTTATTGAAGTAAATCAAAACAAAGAAGTAAGCATTGGCTATACAAGAAATTCTCAAAAATATTTAACTACAACAATACTTGAATCTAGAAATATAAATAATAACAACTATGGTTATCTTGGAGTATCTCCAGTATTGGAAAGACAAACATTAAGTATATTAGAAGCTGTACCGGCTACAACTTTAGTTGAGCTAGATATGACTAAATCAGCAATACAAGGAATATTTACTTTATTTAGTCCTCAAAATTTACAAACACTACTTGGTACATACTCAGGTGAGACTATTCCCGATGAAGTAAGGCCACTAAGTCCAATAGGGCTAGCTCAGGCTGGAAGTCAAATTGCAGAAGGTGGTTATATTAATTTATTTAGTTTGCTTGCTTTTGTAAATATTTTTTTAGCAGTTTTTAACTCAATTCCACTAGTACCTTTAGATGGAGGCAGAATAGTACTGGCACTTTATGAAGGAATCACTGGAAAAAAAGTAGAAGATAAAAAACTCTACCCTATAGCTGCGGTCGTTATTATAGTTTTTGTTTTTTTAGGAATTACTGCTTTTTACTTAGATATAACACAGCCAATAAAATTATGATAAAAAGACGAAAAACATCACAATTTATGCTTGGTAATGTTGGAATTGGATCAGATCATCCCGTGTCCGTTCAATCTATGACTACCACTAAAACAAGAGATACTGAAAAAACACTTGAACAAATATATGAAATAGCATCAAACGGTGCAGATATTGTTAGGGTGACCTGCAATGAAATTGAAGCTGCTGAATCATTAGTAAAAATCTGTGCTAGAAGTCCAGTACCAGTTGTTGCAGATATTCATTTTCAGTACAAACTAGCTTTAGCCGCTATCGAAGCTGGAGTACAGGGATTAAGGCTTAATCCTGGAAATATTAGAAATGAAAAACAAATCAAAGAAGTTGCAAAAGAATGTCTGAATGCAGGTATTCCTATACGGATTGGGGTTAATGCTGGTTCATTAGATAAAGACTTACTAGAGAAATATGGAGATGCAACCCCAGAAGCACTAGTTGAATCTGCTTTATTAGAAACCAGGTATCTGGAAGATGTTAATTTTAATAATATTAAAATATCAGTTAAACATTCCAATGTTCCATCAATGATTGATTCGTATCGTCTACTGGCTGAAAAAGTTGAATACCCATTGCATTTAGGAGTAACCGAAGCAGGACCTTTACCTGGTGGGTTAATTAAATCTATAGCTGGAATTTCAACACTATTATCTGAAGGAATTGGTGACACAATTAGATTGTCACTTACAACCGATCCAATTGAAGAAGCGAAATATGGCAGACAACTACTTGAATATCTCAATTTAAGAGAAAGAAAATCTTTAGATTTAATTGCATGTCCAAGTTGCGGAAGAGCAGAAGTTGACGTAATAAAAGTAGCAAGCCAAGCGCAGGCTGCTCTTGAAGAACAAGGCTTCCCATTACAAGTTGCTGTAATGGGCTGCGTTGTTAATGGACCTGGCGAGGCTAGGTCTGCCGATTTAGGAATTGCTGCAGGAAAAGGTAGGGGTCATCTTTTTATTAAAGGTCAAGTAGTAAAGGTAGTAAAAGAAGAAGAAATGGTTGAAGCTTTAGTTAAAGAAGGAAGACTTCTTTCTGAAGAGGGTATTGAGGCAAGATTAGCCGCTGCTGATAAAAATGCCGCAACTATTGCTGCACAGGATGCTAAAGACCTAATTGATTCTCAAGGTGATGTTAATGACTTCAATAAAAAAACTAAATCTGTAATTGAGATATCTACAAATACTGATATTGATAATTAAAACCTTTAAGATATAGACATGGTTGAAAAAATAACTCCAATGTCAGAAGACTTTAATCAGTGGTATACAGACATAATACAACAAGCACAACTGGCAGATTATTCACCAGTAAAAGGAACTATGGTAATAAGGCCATATGGTTACTCTTTATGGGAAGGTGTTCAGAGTTATTTAGATAAAAGATTCAAAGATACTGGTCATCAAAATGCATATTTTCCACTATTTATTCCACATTCTTTTATTGAGAAAGAAGCAGAGCATGTAGAGGGTTTCGCTCCTGAATTAGCAACAGTTACACATGCTGGAGGAAAGGAACTAGAAGAACCATTAGTTGTTAGGCCAACTTCTGAGACAATTATTAACCACATGTTTTCAAAGTGGATTAAGAGTCACAGAGACCTTCCTATGTTAATTAATCAATGGGCAAATGTGGTTCGTTGGGAAATGCGAACTAGATTATTTCTAAGGACATCTGAATTTCTTTGGCAGGAAGGTCACACTGCTCACAAAACAGAAGACGAAGCTACACATGAAGCTAAACAAATGTTGGATATATATGCAGAGTTTGCTGAAAAAATAGCAGGAGTAGCTGTTGTCAAAGGTATCAAATCAGCTAATGAAAGATTTGCTGGCGCAACTACAACTTATTCCATTGAAGCCATGATGAAAGATATGAAAGCTTTACAAGCAGGAACATCACATGAGCTTGGACAAAATTTTTCTAAAGCTTTCGATATACAATTTACTGATGAAAATAATGAATTAAAGTATCCTTTTCAAACAAGTTGGGGTGTAAGTACAAGATTAATTGGCATGATAATTATGGCTCATGGCGATGACAAAGGTCTTCAACTTCCCCCTAAACTCGCACCTAACCAAGTTGTTATAATTCCAATAATTCCTAAAGAAGAACATCAATCTTCAGTCATGAATACTGTTAACGAAATTAATAATAAAATAAACAACCTTTTTAGAGTAAAAATTGATGATAGAGAAAATTTATCACCTGGTTTTAAATTCAATGAATGGGAACTTAAGGGAGTTCCTTTAAGAATAGAGATTGGTCCTAAAGATATTGAAAATGGCTCTGTCATATTTTCGAGAAGAGATGGAATAGACGGAAAGTTTTCTGTACCTATTTCTGAAATTCAGCATAAAATTGGATCTGTTTTAGATGAAATTCAAGATAACTTGCTTGAATCTTCAAAACAATACCAAAAAAATAACACTATTCATGTCGAATCTAAAAGTGAATTAATTGAAGCATTAAATTCAAAACCAGGTTTTGTAACTTGCTACTGGGCTGAAAACAGTGAAGATGAAAATGAGATAAAAGAACATACAAAAGCAACACTTAGATGTTATTTACTAGATTCGAAAGAAACAAATACCTCTGTTAATAAACCCTCTAAGCAGGGACAGTTAGCTATTTTCTCTAAGGCATATTAAAAAAATCTCTTTAACTTAATCCCAGTATTTGGTAAAATTAAATTACACAATATAGGTACGTATAGTGGGTGTCAAACCCGCTTTTTTTATGAATGGAGGGTTTTATGATTTCTGAAGACGAAATCTATGAAGCTTTAAATACGTATTTAGAAGAAGAAAATTTAGAACTTTACGATCTAAATATAGTTGGTTATCCAATTATTTCCAAAATAGAGGCTTTTGTTTACCCACCAAATATTATTAATTTAGATTTAACTTCAAGGTTAAATAAACAGTTTCAAAGAGTTTTAGAAAACATGGGAATTGAAAAGGGTTCCTATGACATGGTGGTCTCAAGCCCAGGGGTTGAAAGAAAACTTAAAACCCATCGTCATTTCGAAATGGCTTTGGGAGAATTGATAAAAGTTAAAACAATAGAACCTATTAATGATATTTATTCACATGAGGGTGTCATAAATTCTGTTAATAAGGAAACAATAGTTCTCCAAGTAAATGATTACCTTCTTGAAATAAAATTTATAAATATCAAAAATGCAAAAATTGAATTTAAGCAGTTTAAAGAAAAAGTTAAAGGATAATTATGAAATTAGGAAACGAGAGTAAACAAGCAATTGAATCATTAGCGTTAGATAAGGGTGTTGCCGTTGAAAGCATGTATGAAGCTTTAGTATCAGCATTTAGATCTGCATATATGAGAATTCCCAATGCTGCAGAAGAAGCCAGAGTTACATTAAACCCGGATTCCGGAGAAGTATTAATTTATGCTCAAGAATTAGACAATGAGGGCAATGTTATTGAAGAGTGGAAAGTTGAATTAGACGAAGATGAATTTGGAAGAATTGCAGCTCAGTCATTTAAACAGATGATGACTACAAAAATAAGAGATGCCAAAAGAGCAACAGTTTTAGAGGCGTATATCGGTAGAGAAGGAGAATTAATTACTGGTATTGTTACGCAATTTGATCCACGCTTTAACCAAACAATTTTAGATTTACAAGACGCTGAAGCAGTAATTCCTTCTGGTGAAAGAGTGCCATTTGAAAGATTAGAAAGAGGAAATAGAGTAAAAGCATTAATTACTGAAGTAAGGGAAGATGCAAAGGGAATACCTATTATAGTAAGCCGTAGTAAGCCTGAATTTATTCAAAAAATGCTTGAGCTTGAAGTCCCAGAACTTACTGATGGAACGGTTGAATTAAGAGCAATAGCAAGAGAACCAGGTAGTAGAACAAAAATTGCAGTTTTCTCAAATGACCCAAATGTAGATCCAAAAGGAGCATGTGTAGGATCTAGGGGGAACAGAGTTAGACAAATTGTAAATGAACTACGTGGGGAAAAGTTAGATGTTGTTGAGTGGAGAGAAGACAAAGTAAGGTTTATAAAGGAAGCTTTGGGACCTGCAGATATTGATGAAGTAGAACTAAATGAAGAATTAAAAACTGCAAGAGTCGTTGTTAAAGATAATCAACTTTCTCTAGCTATAGGTAAAGAAGGTCAAAATGCTAGATTGGCTGCCAAACTTACGGGATACAAAATCGACATTGAGGGTCTTGGGGATTCTCCAAAAGAAGAACCCGTAATTGAAAAAGATACATCTGACAAAGAGGAAGAATAAATGGCCAAAAAGCGAATACATCAAATCGCTAAAGAGCTTGATATAGCCTCTGCTGATATTCTTTTTCATGCCAAAGAATTAGGAATTGAAGTAAAAACTGCTTCTTCAGGCTTAACGGAAGAAGAAGAACAATTAGTTAAATTATCTTTGTTTCCTGAGTCTGATGCAGAAAATGAAATAGTAGATGACATAGTTAGTTCTGAAAATGAGATAGTTGAAAGTGAGACTACACAAGATAATGAAATTACGGAAGATAGTAATGTTGATATTGTAGAAATTACAAAAAATTCAACACCAAATCAAATAAGTGAAATTATTGAAATTGACGCTACTCAAATAGTTGCAGATCTAATGTCTTTTGGAATTATGAAATCTATAGACACCCCGCTTGACGATAGTGATATAGAAAAACTTCTTGAAAAATACAATCTAATTGCAGATTTAATTGAAGCGGTAACAATATCTAGAGAGGATATAATTGCTGTTGAAAATTTTGAAGATGATACTAATAATCTTCAATTAAGAGCTCCAATTATCACTGTTATGGGCCATGTTGATCATGGGAAAACAAGTCTTTTAGACTATATTAGAAATGAAAAAGTAGCTGACGGTGAAGCTGGTGGAATTACACAACATGTTGGAGCATATAAAGTTGAAGTAGGTGAAACAGGTATTACATTCATTGACACACCTGGTCATGAAGCTTTTACTCAGATGCGTGCAAGAGGAGCCAACGTCACAGATATTGTTGTACTTGTCGTTGCAGCAGATGATGGTGTTATGCCTCAAACAATTGAGGCTATAAATCATTCAAAAGCCGCAAACGTACCTATTGTTGTTGCTATAAATAAATGCGATCTTCCTGAAGCAAATCCATCTATGATCAAAGCAGATTTAACTAAATACGATTTAATTACTGAAGACTTAGGTGGGGAAGTGCCTGTAGTAGAAGTTTCCGCTCTTAAAGGAACGGGTGTTGACGATTTGTTAGAAACACTTGCTTTAGTTGCTGAAATAGAAGAATTAAAAGCAAACTTTAATGCTGAAGCATCTGGTTACATAATAGAATCACGAATGGAAGTTGGTAGAGGTAATGTAGCTACTGTAGTTGTTACCAGAGGTACTCTTAAACAAGGTGATTTTCTTTATGCAGGTCATGCATTTTGTCGAGTGAAATCTATGTTTGACCACAATAACAAAATACAAAAAACAGTAGTCCCCGGCTCACCAATTGATTTAATTGGTTGGGACGAATCACCTACAGCTGGCGATCAGTTCGTAGCTGTAAAAAACCAAAAATTAGCAAAATCAAAAGCTGAAGATAATAAAAATAAACTTAAACTTCACGAGGATACTTCCTTTTCTGTAGAATCTCGAATGTCAGATATGATGAAACTCCTACAAGAAGGTGAATTAAACAACGTCAATATTATTTTAAAGGCTGATACTAACGGATCTGTTGAAGCTATAAGAGATGGTGTAGGTAAATTATCTACCGAAGATGTAAATATACAAATTGTTCACTCTGCTGTTGGGGGTATAGTCCTTTCAGATGTTGACCTAGCAGGTGCAACTGATTCATTAATTATTGGATTTAACGTTAGGCCTGATAGTCAGGCACGTAATATGGCTCAAAGTAAAGGTATAGATGTAAGAACATACAGTATTATTTATGAACTATTGGATGATGTAGCTGAGGCCGTGATTGGTCAAATGACAATTAAAACAGAAGAAGTAGTTATTGGCATGGTTGATGTAAAAACTACATTTAGGGCTCCTAAAGTCGGAGTTGTTGCTGGTTCTATTGTTAGTGAAGGAAAGGTCGAACTTGATTCTAAAGCGAGACTATTACGACAAGGAGTTGTTATATATGAAGGAACTATTGTTTCTCTAAGAAGATTTAAAGATAATGTTGAAGTTGTAAACGAAGGTCTCGAATGTGGTATTGGTCTTTCTGACTATAAGGATATCAAAGAAGGGGATACTATAGAAATTCTTGGAGAAGTAGAAGTATAGTTTAAAATGAGCGAACAAACACGTGGTGGGAGAATTAACAGAATCAATCCACTTATTCATCAAATTGTATCGAATTCTTTATTAAGAAATTCAGACCCAATCCTTAATAAAGCAACCGTAACACACGTATCAACTTCACCAGATTTAAAAAAAAGTATTATATTTGTTTCCACACTAGAAGAAAATAAAGGTAGCTTAAAAAGCTCACTTGAAAAAAATAGAACTAAAATTCAAAAGATACTTAGTAAAGAAATGACTACTAGAAATGTTCCAAAATTAATTTTCGAAATAGATAATACATTAAATAATGTTTCAAGGATTAATGAATTAATTCAGAAAGTTAAGTCTGATGAGTGAATTATTTAATAACCTAGAAAATAAATCAATACTTATAACTGGGCATATAAATCCTGATGGTGATGCATTGGGTGCATCTCTTGCATTTAAGATTATTCTAAATGAACTTGGTTACGAATCAGATGTGTGTTTTGATATAAAAGGAACCGTACCTTCCAACTTAAACCACCTTCCACTAAATCTTATTTCTGAAACCACTAAAGAACAGTACGATTCTATATATGTTTTTGATTGTGGAAATCCTCAAAGACTTGGTAAATTAGAACCTTTGTCACAAACAGCCTCTGAAGTCGTAGTTATTGATCACCATATAGACCCTTCATTCGGTGATGTTCAAATTATTGATCCTACAGCAGCAAGTACTACTCAAGTTTTGTACAGGGAAATTAAAAAAAATAATTATAAAATATCTAAGGATGTTGCTAATTGTTTGATGACTGGATTAATCACCGACACTGGAAGATTTCAATATTCCAATACGGACTCTGAAGTTTTTATTATCGCATCAGAACTTATGAAATCAGGAGCTGATTTAACAAAAATTAGTGAAAATATATATGGATCTATATCATTTAATGCAATGAAACTTCAAAGTGAAATCATTAAAAGAATAAAATTGTTCGGTGATCATTCATTAGTTGTTTCGTATGTTCTTCAAGAGGATTACAAAGAATATAATATAGAAGAATCTGAATTAGATTTTCTCATTGACTCAATTAGATTAGTGAAAGAATCAAATATCGCACTTCTGCTTAAAGAACAACAAGATAACAGTTTCAAAGGAAGTTTAAGGTCAAGAAATAAAATTGACGTACAGTTAGTAGCTTCAAAATTTGGAGGAGGAGGACATAAAGCAGCTTCAGGATTTTCTTCGACTCAAACCATGGAAATAATCATTGAAGAAGTTAAAGAAGCAATTGAATTACAACTCTAATTTTTTTTTAATAGAAAAGCCAAAATCCTGGACTTCTCAAGACCTATGCACAAAATTTAAAAAAACTTACAAATTTAAAAAAGTTGGTCACTCTGGTACCCTTGATCCCAACGCAGAAGGATTAATGCTTATAGCTACAAATAGCTTTACTAAGTTATTTGATTACATAGAGAATACAAACAAAACTTACAATGTGAAGGCATTACTTGGACATTCATCTGAAACTTTAGATGTCGATTCAAATTTTAAAAAAATAGAAAACATAACCGCATTAGATTATAAAACAGAGATTGAGACATTTCTTATCAATTTAGTTGGCAACTCAATTCAAACACCACCAATTTATTCAGCAATAAAAGTACAAGGCAAGAGACTTTATAAATATGCTAGGCAAAATGTTGATGTTGAAATTCCCAAAAGAACAATCACTGTTTTTAGTACTAATTTAATATCGCTAGAAAATGAAACAGTTGAATTTAGTATTACCGTTTCAAAAGGCACATACATTAGAAGCATAGTTGATGACTTAGGAAAATATATAAATACAAAAGCGATAGTTAAAGAATTAATTCGTACTGGTATTGGAAATTTAAATTCTACTAATAAAAATTTGATTACAAATGTCACTAATTTAAGTTCAGAGGATGAAATTTCAGAGATTTCTTGGTCTGAAATTTTAGATATGCCTTCAGTTGTCTTTGATGTGGATCAAGAAAATAACATAAGAAATGGACAATTACTTGAAAAAAAGTTCTTCAAATCAAATTCTAAACATATTGTTATTATTAATAATCAACTTAAAGCTGTTTACGAACCATTTAATGAAAATTATTTTAAACCAGATAAAGTAATTGTATGAATGTATATGAAAATTTAGACATTAATACAAATTTAGACAATAATCCAGATATTACGTGTATTGGCGCATTTGATGGAGTTCATTTAGGACATATGGAACTCATTAAATTTGCAAAAACAGTAAGTAGTAAATATCAAATATTGACTTTTGACCCAATTCCAAAAAAATACTTTAATAATGAACATGAATTATTGTCTACAAAACAAATGAAGATAAATATTCTTAGTAAAAATAATCCCGAAAGCATAATATTTTTGAGTTTTGAAAATATTAAAGAACTTAGCCCTTTAGATTTTTGTAATATCTTAAGTGAAAAATTAAATACAAGTGCAATTGTTGTGGGTCGAGATTTCAAATTTGGAAAAAATAGGGTAGGGGATGTTAAATTTTTAATAAAATATTTTGGTAAATCAAATGTGCATGTATTAAATGATTATGAAGTTAACAACTTAAAAGTTTCATCAACATTGATAAAATCATCTATTTCTGATGGAAAGATAGATTTAGCAAATAAATTATTAGGTTATACATTTAGTTTAAAAGGCAAGGTTATACACGGGAGTCGAATGGGGCATAGTATTGGTTTTCCAACCGCAAACATGAAAATAGATAAAGAGTTAGTCATTCCAAAATTTGGAGTGTATGAAGTAATTGTGACAATAAAAGAAAAAAAATACAAAGGCTTAATGAATATTGGCAAAAAACCAACTGTATCTGAAGAATTTAATTTAAGTCATGAAGTACACATTTTAGATTTTAACGAAGATATCTATGATTCGATTATAGAAGTAGAACTACAGTCATTTATTAGAGAAGAAATAAAATTTGAAAACATTAATCAATTAAAGGCCCAAATTGCAATTGATATAAATTCAATTAAAAATAAATAATCTCACATTAGATATACGAAGTACTATTATTATCTCGAATGAAAAGTAATCAAGAAATCATAAAAGAACATGGTAAGTCAGAAAGCGATACTGGATCTGCTGAAGTACAAGTCGCATTGTTAAGTAATAGAATTGAACATCTGACTGAACATTTAAAAACACACAAAAAAGACCACCATACAAGAAGAGGTCTCATGATGTTAGTGGGTAAAAGAAGAAGACTACTTCAATATTTACAAAATCAAGATGTTCAACGATATCGTGATATTATAGAGAAACTTGGTTTAAGAAGATAAAAAATAGATCTAGAGTTATTAATTGAGAGCTTTTGTTGAAAGCTGACAATTAATAACCTTGGTCACGAAAGAGGTTATATGTCGATAGACAATGTAAAAGTAAGTATTGGTAATTCTGAAATAGTATTTGAAACTGGAAAACTGGCTTTACAAGCTCCAGGTTCAGTTGTTGTTACTTCAGGAGAAACAAATGTATTAGTAACTACAGTAGCTAATAAATCAGTAAGAGAAGGAATTGATTTCTTTCCCCTAACAGTTGATGTAGAGGAGAGAATGTACTCAGCAGGAAAAATACCTGGTGGTTTTTTTAGAAGAGAAGGAAGACAAACAGAGAAGGCAATTTTAGCCTGTAGATTAATAGATAGGCCACTTCGTCCGTCATTTAAAGATGGATTTAGATGTGAAACACAGATAATCGCAACAGTTTTAAGTGTAGATAATGAAAATGAATATGATATTCTGGCACTTAATGCCGCTTCATTAGGTTTACAACTTGCAGGTGTTCCACTTGAATCTGCAGTTGGTGCAGTAAGAATGTCTTTAATTAATGATAATTGGGTAGTTCAAGCTACTAATACAGAAATAGAAGAGTCAGTATTTAATATGGTTGTTGCTGGAAGTTTAAATAGCAAAGGTGAAGTCGATATTGTAATGGTTGAAGCTGGTGCCAGTGATGATGCATTTGAAAAAATTGATAATGGAAGCACAGCTCCTTCTGAAAACATAGTTGCTGATGGTATAGATTTATCAAAAGAGCATATTTCAAAATTAATTGAAGCTCAAAAAGAGCTTGTTAGCAAAAGAGATATTCCTGTAGTAGATTGGCCTATTGTTGAAGATTATCCTGAAGAACTTAAAACTAAAATTACAGATGAATATTCTGAAAAAGTAGATTCTATAACTGCTTTAACAGATAGATCTGAAAGAAGTGAAAAACAGAGTGAACTTCAAGATGAAGTAATTGAAAAATTTCTAGATGATGAAACTGATAATACAAAAGCAATAAAGCTAGCTTTTAAATCTTTAGTTAAATCTACTGTACGAAATAGAGTTCTAACAGGTGGACCAAGACTCGATGGTCGTACCCCAACAGACATTAGGAATATATCATCTGAGATTGATCTACTCCCAACCGTACATGGTTCTTCATTGTTTTTAAGAGGAGAAACTCAGGTACTCAATGTTACAACCCTTGGTATGTCAAGGTTAGAACAAATGCTGGATACTATTGATACAGTAACTTCAAAAAGATATATGCACCATTATAACTTTCCACCTTACTCAACAGGTGAAGCCTATCCTATGAGAGGTCCAAAGAGAAGAGAAATTGGACATGGCGCATTAGCTGAAAAAGCTCTTGTACCAGTTATACCACCAAAGATTGACTTCCCTTACACTATTAGAGTTGTTAGTGAAGCTATATCATCTAATGGTTCAACCTCTCAAGCCTCGGTTTGTGCATCCAGTCTTTCACTAATGGCTGCTGGAGTTACAATTAGAGAGCATGTAGCTGGTATTGCAATGGGATTAATTTCAAAAGATGATTCATATGTTACGCTTACAGACATTCTTGGAGCTGAGGATGCTCTTGGAGATATGGATTTTAAGGTTGCTGGTACAAGAAACGTAATAACTGCATTACAACTTGATATGAAGATTGAAGGACTACCTTCTGATGTTTTAAGAGGTGCACTCAATCAGGCAATGGACGCTAGACACCACATTCTTGACATAATGGAAGATACAATTGCTGAACCAGCTGAAAGTTTATCTGGTAATGCACCTAGGTTAGAAACTATTGAACTTCCAAAAGATAAAATAGGAGAAGTTATTGGTCCTAAAGGTAAAAATATTAGAAAAATTGAGGAAGAAACTGGTTGTTCAGTTGAAATTGATGATGATGGTATTTTAACACTCGGTTCTACTGAAGAAGATGCTATTACTGCAGGTAAAGAAATGGTTATGTTAATTATTGATCCACCAGAAGCTGAAGTTGGAGCTGAATATGACGGAGAAGTCGTAAGTGTTGCAACATATGGTGCATTTGTAAATATTCTACCTGGTCGAGATGGATTATTACATGTTTCTAAATTTCATTCATCTAAAAGAGTTAAGAATACTGAAGCTGTTGTAAAAAATGGTGACAAAATAAAAGTTAAAGTTGACTCTATTGAGAATGGAAAAGTTAGTTTATCTCCGGTAGAAGATTTAGATATTCCAGATGATGCTGTAGGGGAGAGTAAAGGTAACTCAGGTGACAGAAAACCTTCAAGACCACGTAATGGCAATAGGAATAATAGAAGTGAGAAAAAAACTGAAAATAATAACAAGTCTTCTAATAGGAAAAGAGTTTCTTTTGAAGACGAGTTTGAAAAAGGTCTTTAAACTACTTTCTATTTCCGGTTAATTTTGTAGGACTTGTAGGCTCAGTCGTTACGTAGGATTCAGGACTTATTTCTTCAACTATTTTTAGAACGGTCCTTAGTTTTTTTCTTGGTGTTACACACCAAGAAATAGTAACTTCTCCCTCCATACCCTTACCGTTAATAATCGTAACTCCAAAACCAGCTTCTCTGAGAGCATTAGGTAGAAGATCTTCTTGGTCATTCTTAGATGAAAAAATTCTAACAACTACATCCCCTATTGCAATTGTTGATTCTATATAAGATCCAACAATTGTTCCCATAGCGAATCCTAAAGCATACCCAATAATTAATAATGGGTCATTTAAATCTTGTATTACTCTTGAAATAGCTACTACCCAAATAGCAGATTCAACGAATCCTAGTGTTGCAGCTAATCCAGGCTTACCTTTGTTTACATAAAGTAGTCTTAATGTACCAAGTGTTTGATCTATTAATCTTAAAGAAAAGATTAAAATTGCTCCTAAAATCATGTCCATGTTTGTATTGTAGATTTTAAATTATTTTATAGATGCAGTTAATTCCTTATAAACGCTTTTCATTTTTTCTTGGGTTTCTAAAACCAGCTGATCTATGTTGTCTTTAGAATATTTTGAAATATCAATAGGCTCTAGAGTGTTAATAATTGCCTTACCACTTTTCATAAACTTACTACCTCTTGGCCAAATATCTCCAGTACCTGCAATCACAACTGGGAGTATTGGAATATTATTATCTAAAGCTATGTGAAATGCACCACTTTTGAATGGTAAAAAGTTATCAACTTTAGCTCTTGTGCCTTGTGGGTATACCATAATAGACCAACCATTTTTAAAAAGTGTTTTAGCTTGTTCATTTATGCTTTGTCGATCATTCTTATTAGATCTATCGACTTTTATAAAATTAAATGATTTTGCAGCAGTTCGGAAGAAAGGCAATTTGTAAACCTCTTTTTTAGCCATAAAAACCCATTTTATTTTTAAGTATTTAAATTGCATCATTGGGTCTAGATTTGATAAATGATTTGATATTACAACATAAGGTTGGTTCTTTTTATAGTCATAACTTTTTATCAATGTAACTTTTGATCTTGCTGCCCACATCCATGGAACTGTCCAAGATTGAGCTATATAATATTTAATTTTCGTAAATTTATTAAAGAGTCCTACAAACCAAATTGAATACGCAACAGGAATTGTATAAATGCCCATTATTAGCAAATTAAACCAGGTTAATAATTTGTTCTTCAACATGGTGTTAGTGTAATGTAGAATCATTCACATAATAAATTATGTTAGAAAAAATAGAATTAAGATTGAAACTAAAAGCTATCTCAATGGTCAATTCTGAGTACAACCCCAGAGTTTTAACTAAGCTAAATGACATTATAAAAAATAAAATCGTATGTACATTTATTCCACTTCAAAATGAAATTAATATAAATGATTACTTATCCTCACACTCACTACTAACTACAACATGTGTTGTTAATGAAGAAACAAAAATATGTAAATATGACGAGCCCTTAGAAAAAAATAAATATAATGTTTATCAACCAAAAAATTTAAAAATTGTAGATAGCGCAGATATATTTTTAGTACCTGGAATAGGGTTTGACATTAACGGCAGAAGACTTGGCAGAGGTGGTGGTATATACGATCATCTTCTTTCTAAGTTTCCAGATTCAACATTTTTAGGAGTTACTGACAGGAATCATCTTGTTGAATACATTCCTCACGAATTACATGATATCAGTATGGATGGTTTGATAACTCATGATGAATTCATTGAAATAAATATATAGTATTCTTACATTATGGAAATAAGTGTAAATGTTGGTTATTTTGGACCACATATTTCATCTGAAAAAGACCTCATAAAAGAATTAGATGAATTGGGCATATCATGTATTTGGACAGCAGAAGCTTACGGCTATGATGCTGTAACTCCACTGTCATATTTTGCAGCTCTTACAAATAATATAAAATTAGGTTCTGGAATAATGCAGATTCCTGGAAGAACTCCAGCTATGACAGCAATGACTGCAGCAACAATTGATAAACTTTCTGGGGGGAGATTTAGACTTGGAATTGGAGTATCAGGACCACAAGTAGTTGAAGGTTGGCATGGAGTAGCTTACGGAAAACCTTTAAAAAAGACTAGGGAGTATGTACAAATACTCAGAGATATTCTAAACCGGGATGGTAAAACTTCTTTTGAAGGTGAGTATTATAATTTACCGTATAAAGGTGATGATGCTTCTGGTTTAGGTAAACCATTAAAGTTAATTGAGGAACCATTAAGAAATGATATTCCAATATACCTCGCAGCAATAGGACCAAAGAATATTGAACTTACTGCTGAAATTGCTGATGGTTGGCTTCCATTTATGTATTCACCTACACTTGGTGATAAGTTTTTTAATCAGTTTTTAGATAAGGGATTTGAAAAATCTGGTAATTCAAATAAAAAAGAAACATTTAATATATCAGCTCCTGTATTTGCAAAAATTTGCGAAGAATCCGAAAGGGATGCTTATCTTGCACCAGCAAGAAACAACTACACACTTTATGTTGGAGGGATGGGAGCTAAAGATAAAAACTTTTATTTTAATTTAATGTGTGAATACGGTTACGAAGAACTTGCAGAGCAAATTCAAGAATTATATTTAAAAGGTGAAAAAGCTGAGGCAGAGTCAATATTCCCCAATGAATTATTAGATGATTTAACACTTGTTGGGTCTAAGGAGAGAATAAAGGAAAAATTAGAAGATTGGAAGTCTTGTAATGTTACAGAGTTATCGATTTCTATTCCTTTAGATATTGATACAATTAAATTTATAAAAAGTTGTATTTAAATGGATGAATTAACTCCAGAAAATATAAACGTATCTACTTGGAAGATTCCAAGTCCACTCGGAATTATTGGAAGTCATGCAAATGGAGAGTTTAATGGCATGACAGCAAGTTGGATTACTCAAGTGAGCATGGAACCTACTTTAATTGGGGTGGGAATAGATAATAAAAGCGTTACGTATGAATTAATGAATAAAAGTGATTACTTCACCATTAATATGTTTTCCCCGGAGTACACAAAAGTATTTGTTAAATTTTCAAAACCTGCAAAATACTCTGAGGGCTTTTTAAATCAAGAAGCTATCACTTTAACTGATAATTCAGTACCAGTATTCGATAATGCAACTGTCTGGTTTGAATTAAGAACAAAAAATAAAATAGATTTTGGAACTCATACTTTTTTTGTCGGTGAAATAACAAATTGTAAAACTTTAACTCCCGATGAAAGGGTGGCTTATATGGGTGATACACGAATGAAATATGGTGGAGTTCCAAGAGGTGGACATTAGTTTACAATTATTTAATATATCAAAACAGTAGTTTTAAACTTTATTCACTATAATTTCACTTAAAAGGAAAGTAATGAAAATTAAAAAAGGGGATTTAATCAAAGAACTATCGTTACCTGCAATTGATGGTTCTGTTTTTGACTTAAATTTCGTACAAGGCCAGAAATTAATGATTTCATTTTACAGATATTCATCATGTCCATTTTGTCACTTACGAATAAATGAAACTATTAATAATAAAGATAACTTTGGTGATAATTTTCAAACAGTTGCAATATTTAACTGTAATATAGAGAGCCTAAAAAAGGCTTCTTCAAAACATGATTCTTCAATTTTCATTCTTGCAGATGAGAATAGGTTATATTTTGACAAATACAGTGTTGATAAAAGTAGTTTTGGAGTACTACTAGGTTCAATTTTTGGTTTTTTTAGATTTATGAAAGCTATATTTATAAAAGGTTTTAATCCTCTTACTAGCATGAGTGGAGCGTTTACCGGTCTTCCTGTCGACGTTCTTATAGATGAAAGTGGTGTAGTAATTGATGTTAAATATGGAAAAACAACTATTGACCATATTCCCATGTCAGATGTAATCTCGTTTTCTAAGACTTAGATTTTTTGAAGAAGTATTTTTATCTATTCCTTTCAAATCTTTCTCTTTTTATTATTTTTCCTATAATCCGACTAATTAGTAAGTCATTTTATGAAAAAAATATACTTCCTAATTTAATTAACTTAACATGTAATTCTGGACCTATTAACTATCAACGAAAAAAAATTATTCCTAATGCTAAAGGGAATGTTCTTGAAATTGGTATTGGACCCGGTTCGAATCTAAAACATTACGATAATACAAAAGTATCAAGTATTTTAGGCATTGACCCATCAAAAGAATTGAATCAAATAGCAAAAAATAGAGCAGAAAAATATAACTTAAATATTTCATTTTTAATCGAGTCTGCAAGTAATTTATCAGTTGATAATAATTCAATTGACACTGTAGTCAGTACTTATGCACTTTGTTCTATACCTGAGCCTGAAAAAACTTTACAGGAAATAAAACGAGTATTGAAAAATGATGGACTTTTTATTTTTAGTGAACATGGTTTGTCACCTGATAAGAATGTTTCGTTTGTTCAAAATGTTACAGATTCTTTTTATCCTAAAATTGCTGGCGGTTGTCATACCAATAGAAATATTGAAAAATTAATATTTGATAATGGCTTTGAATTCATTGAGTTAAATAATATATATTTACCCGGTACTCAGAAATTTTTAGGCTATAACTACTGGGGGAAAGCTAAAGTAGTTGCTAGGTAACAGTTAATATTGCCTTAACACATTCCTCTGGACTATCTTCTTGAATAAAGTGCCCACCCTGGAGTGTTTTATGATTCTGATTCTGACATCCAGGTACAACTTTAGTAAATGATTTATCTACACCTCTAAATACCTGGTCTTGCTCACTAAAAATACATAAAAAAGGCTTCTCCCAATTTTTTAACTCCTCCCAAGCTTTTCTATTATTTTCTGAGCTTGGATCATCTGGTGTAACAGGCACAAGCATAGGGAATTGTCTTGCCGCTTCTTTATATGAGTCATCAGGAAATGGTGCATTGTATGCATCAATTACATATTGCTCTAGACCATTTATTGTTCCACCTTTTATAATTCCACCCGCATGAAAGTTCTCTACTGTTTGAGAGTATTGTTTCCAACTTTCAAATGCTTCGCCTGGAGAGTAGTCACCAGTTGGTAGTCCGGTGTTACTTAAAACAACACTATTAAATTTATCTTGGTTGTCAACAACAAGCCTAAGACCAATTAATCCACCCCAGTCTTGACCAAATAAAGTTATATTTTCTAGATTTAAATTTCGTAACCAAGAATTCATCCAAGCAACATACTTTTCGTATGTATATGCCTTTCTTTCAGATAGTTTGTCTGACTTACCGAACCCAGGCAAGTCCGGAACAATAACCCTCATGCCACTCTCAACTAGTGGATTAATAAATTTTCTATAGATGTATCCCCAGTCTGGCTCTCCGTGTAGTAAAAGAACAGTCTTATCATTACTTGATCCTTCATCTACATAATGAATTCTTAAATCTCCGTATTCAGTATTTAATGTATAGAAGTTCTCTTCATAATCCCATTCTTTTATACCTTCAAAGTCTGAGGGATTATTCTTTAATATATTTACCATACTTTTATTTTACAGGTTATGAATTACGTTTGTCACCACACCCCAAACAAATGCTTCACTTTCATCTGCAATGACGATTGGGTCAAAAGCATCGTTCTCTGGCTCTAAGAGGATTTTTTTACCTCTTTTCCTATATCTCTTTACTGTAAGTTCATTATCTACAACAGCTATTACAACTTTTCCATCTTCCGCTTTTAAACTCCTATCTACCACCAAGATATCATCTGGAAATATTCCAGCATTAATCATGGATTCCCCCGAAGCTCTTACTAAAAATGTAGAGGCAGGATGTTTTACTAAGTATTGGTTTAAATCTATCTTGTCTTCCAGGTAATCATCCGCAGGGGATGGGAAGCCAGCAGCAACCTTATTGCTATACATTGGTACTTCGTACAGGCCTTTATTAATGACTTCAGAAATATATTTAATCTTACTTACAGGTATACGTACAGCTTTTGTTTGCTCCCCGTATTTGCCCTGACCTCTTGGTCTTCCGGCTCCCTCTCTTGCTCCACCTCGTGGCATAAAATGT
>Ga0181379_1000115_pt1 | contig 39181 bp, 33 predicted proteins | sample 2SPOviralmetaG_FD_130115 | JGI IMG/M metagenome (GOLD analysis project Ga0181379, IMG submission 130115) | Marine viral communities from the oligotrophic San Pedro Time Series (SPOT) site, San Pedro Channel, CA, USA - 2 SPOT_SRF_2009-07-10 | ecosystem: Environmental > Aquatic > Marine > Strait... | reverse complement strand
TGAGAGCGAAGCAGGGGGTCCATGTGAGTCTTGATCAAATCGTTGAACACCATATTGAGCGTTGAAGGATGGACAGGAGGGTTGTATGCAGGCAACAGGCCTGTTTGTTCCACCATATTGAACGGAGTTGAACGCGTTGGAAGATGCTGCCCTACGGAGAGAACCAAAAGCGAGGCCGAGGCCAACAGGAACAGATTGCCAAGCACCGTACCAGTCCCATACCAAAGCACCGCCACAAGCATCAAGGCAGAGCCAATGGAAAACGCTAGCGATTTCGTGTGGTGAGACATCGCAGTTTGGAGTTGGTAAAGCAGGCCATCATAACCCTGTAAGGATTGCACAGAACGATGGGCGACGTTGGATTCTTCCACTTTCTTGTGGAAGGTCATCAATGAAATTGCAACACGGTACCTGTGGAAACCAACGGCTAGGATGTAGCCGAGAATCACCACAAAAGAAAGACTTGCCATGAATGTGGAGAACCCCATACCAACATTGGGTTGAATGTTGTCTAGCCAAAAGCTTGGTGAGGATTGAGAGAAGGCCCAACTCGCAAAATATGTAAACGCTGCAAAGGCCGGGAGAAACATGATCAAGCGCAGGCCTGAACTGATGATTTGACGGTCGATGGCATGAATGATGGATTCCGAAAGTCGGAAACCGAAACCTGTGCCTGAATCGAGGGCTGTTTCGTCCTCCAGAACCTCGTCCATGGCCATCGATGAAAACCTCTCTTCTAAAGGGTTCACACTGTATCTCAGGCCACGTTAACAAAAATGCACTTGAGCCATTCTTTCGACATGGGAAGTTCAGTACCATCCTCAAGAAGCAAAGCCGATGCATTCCGAGCGACCGTTGAACCAATGCCGAGGTTGTGTTCTCGAAGAGCATCAAGAGCAGGCATGGGCAAGAGCATAGCCACGACCGAACCCGTGATTCCTTCCTCAACAACATCGATGCTTACAGAATGACCTCGGATTTGCAGACGTTGAGAGATATCGTCCGTAGGTGCTGGAATTGGACGACCGCTCGGATCGGTTGTCTGAGGACCGATGAGACGGGAAAGGGCCACTTCCATGTCATCATCAATCGCATGCTCAAGACGGCAAGCGGTCTCGTGGGCGTTTCCCTCGTAAGGCAGGATATCAAGCAAAACTTCCGCAAGACGGTGGCGGCGTTTCATTTTCTGGCCGTGTTGGAGACCTTGTTCAGTCAATCGCACACCCTTGTAAGGAATGTACTCAAGATACCCTCTTGATGCCAAACGCTGGACCATTTCGGTCGCAGATGCTGGGCTGACATTAAGGCGGCCGGCCAAATCTCCTGTTCGAACCAAGCCGAGGGGTTCTTTTTCATGGAACTCGTACATCGTTTCGAGGTATTCGTCCTCAAATTCTTGAAAATGACCTACCAAAGTGCTCACCTAGTCTATATGAGCGAAGCCTTCGCTCGCTTTGAATATTTTCTTGCATGCCGGACATCGGACCGAACCTTGGTATGAGGAGGGAATCCGCAGCGATTGCGAACAATCCGGACAACCAATTTCGATTTTTCCATCGTTCTTTTTCAATTCAGGAGCCGCCTCTATAGATTCTTGATCAGAAACCGCTTCAACGGGGGCTGGCTCAGGTTGTTCGGCCTCAACCTTGAATTTCATAGCACAATCAGGACAGCCCACCGACCCAGAGTAAGAAACGGGAACGCGGAGACGGCGGTCGCATTCGGGACACGAGATTTCTCGTTTTTCTTCATCGATGATCTTGGATGAATGACCCTTCGATTCAGAACGTTCCGAGGAAGGTTGTGACGACGGTGAAGATCCATCATTTGATCGGCCTTGCCGGAGGCGAGCTATCAATACAACACCGAGGCCAAGAAGCAATCCCCACCCCATCGCAGCCCAAGGCCAATTGAACGAGTCATCAACAACAACCTCGCCTGAGACATAACTCGCTTGAGCAGAAATCACGTCTCCGTCGACGTGCCAGAGTGCTTGAAGGGCGACCGTTGACCCCTTTGGCCAAGCCACATCCAAATTCAGAACCTGCTCGCTTTTTCCATTCCATGCAGGTGAGTCCGTCTTGGAGAGAAGAACGCCATAGGAGTCAACAATCCAAACTTCCCCTGCTGCTTTGCCTTGGGGCCCTGACTGCTTGAAGGAAACCGAAACAGTGGTTGTATCGCTTTGGACTGGACGGAGCGGTGAAGTCGTGGTAGCGAATTCAAGCCAGTACGTGGTAGATGCGGCAGGAAGGTCTGAAGAAATGGAGAGAGGGCCTGGGCCAATCAGCCATTGGACGGCTGAAATTTGGACCACGATGTCTTCGCCTTGCACATCTCCCAAGGTGTAGGTTTCAGTGAACGACCCGGGTTGAAGTTGAACCACATAATCCAGCAAAAAGACAGTGGCATCACCTGTATCGTATCCAACTTGAACTTGGACATCGCGAGGTTGGCCATCGTCCAAAATCAATTCGAGTTCAAATGCAACGGCATCTGATTCCCCGCGCTGAACATCTCGAACTGCCATGGAGACTGATTGCTGAGTTTCCACGGCTAGCACGGTGGATCCCTCACGCATTCCGGAGACAACGCCGTCATCCGATTCTAGGGCCCAATTCAAGTCGACATTGCCGGCAACTACGAATTGGAGCATGGCGCTCACTTCACTTGCTGCTCCGCTCTTCAAAACAACCCAATCCCCTGAACTGGTCTGACCCGAGGCTTCGAGGTTCAATCGGATTCTTCCCTCAAGAGCGCCTGTGTTTCGAATGAGCATGTTCGCCGATACGGAGTCGCCCTTGTGCCATGGCCCGCCTGCAACGTCTGGAGATGAGGCACCCGCAGACTCAAACACCGCAGATGACATGCTGATGGATGCATTTTGAGGAAGCGTCGAAGCATCTCCTATGCGGGCACCACCAACACCGCATTGAAGTTCTAGCGGTCTCGCAGTCAACTGGAAAGAAGTTTCTATTGAAGTGCCGGAAGGAATTGAAACGGTTTCGTTCAGAAGCTCTTGTCCTCCATCCACACAGATTGCAAAGCCCTCAAATCCTGCGGTCCCGTTGTTCCAAAATTCCACATCAATTTCAAGGACATCGCCTGCTTCAACAGCATCAGCATTGGATGTGATCAAGGCTTCGAGAACTGGCAAGGGCGGGGCCAGAACAGAAAGGGTTCCGTTCACGGCATGCGTGCCGGAAGGGTCGCCGAGATCGCCGCTAAGGGTCGCCATCCATTCCAAAGGACCCTCTGCGACCTGGAGCGAAGGGAGGAGTTGAACCACGATGGATTCACTTCCGTTCACGAGGAGGTTGGAAGATACAAGCGTCTCATTGGAGCCGCCATTCATCAATTCAACGGTAAGACCACCCGTCCAGTCCACGTCGCCTTCGTTTATGATTGGAAGCGAAATGGAAACATAATCTCCGTCATGGACAGAGAGATTACCGGTGGACTGCCCCTCCGAGGTTTCACCCTCAAACAAGACTGCAGAGGCACCTGCTAATGAAATGGAGAGCGGCCGCAGTCGCTGAACCGTTCGAGTGATGCTCGTTGTCTGTGTGGAAGTGTTCACTCCGACATCGCCTGTCAGCGAGACGGAAACTTGACTATAACCAAAAGGCATGCTGAGCAAGGAAGCAGATACGTTTCGCTGCTCAAACGCAGCCAGCCCAGAAATTGGGAATGAGGAATTTGAAACCTCCACACCCTCGAGGGTTTGAGCGACAAGGTGCGCCGTCACGTTCGCCTCCTGGCCAGCAGTTTCGTGAACTTCAAAGGTGAAATCAAGCGTCTCGTTGGAGAACGTTGTCCCGTTGTCGAGGTTGAATGAGGCATCATCGAGGAGGGCCCCCCCTCCTTGGGCTTGCACGCCCGCCAAAAGCGGCAACATAAGGAGCATGACAAGCACCATGGGTGTGCCTGCTCCCCGACCGCTGACGCCTCCCATGGAGTGGCGTGAATCTCGTGGTTCTTCACCTTCTCGTTGAAAGAATACGCAAGGGGTTGATTCTTTTACGTTGATGAGCACCCCCATTCCGATGGAACCGAGTCGGCATCGTACCATGACACCGGAGGCGATGGTCAAGGCCATCCTTCAACGTCGTGAAAAGACCGGCAAAGACCTCCCCAAAGAGCTTGAGTTGCGCACAAATGAAAACGACCGAGCATACCAACTCGTTCACGAGGCGAAAGCAAGCATCCAGCAACTAAAGGACGCTAAAACACCTTCAAGTTCTCCTGAATATGTTCAATCGGAGAACGAGTACAAGGAGCATGAAACCTTTCGAAGACGAACAGCATCGCGTCTACAAGTGGTCAAAAACGCCATCAAAGATCATGAGGAAGGAATGGCCTTCTGGAACGAACTTCAATCGGGAGATTGGGGCCACCTCCTCGAGGATGCAGCCCGCGTGAGGGACGGGGGACGCTCGAGTTATGCTCTTGAGCGAGAAAACAACGACTCGGAGGCAACCTCATGACCAAAGGGGACCTGTTTTCGGATTTGGTCGGTGAGCCTCTCGATGCCATTGAAAAAAAGTACGACGAACTGTTGGAGACCATCGAACGTCTTGAAGAAGAGCGGAAGCAGATGCACATCTCCAAAAAGATTCATTCAGAAGTGATCAAATTCGCCGTGAATAAACTCGCTAAAAAGCCGGAGCTCGATGGAGCAAACCACGATTCTCTTCTTGCTGAAACCCTCGAGCAAAAGGCAGAGTTCGATCGTCTTCTCTCGGACAGGGACGCCTTAGTTTCCCGATTTTCCATCTCAAAACCACGTGTCCTCAAGCTCATGACAGAATTTCATCGCCAGTTGACCCATCATGCCCACCACGGGGATGCACCAAGTTTGGCTCATGAAATTCAAATGTTTTCGAAGTATTTTGAACTCCAAGCCATGCTTCAGGGATATGAACACCACAATGCACGGCTCTCGGAATTGAACGTCATCCGTGCCCAACTCCTCGAGAACGTGAAGGCAGTGAACAGAAACGACAGGAAGTTGTCTCAATCCCTGAATAAAAACAGCGAAATTGGCCGAAGCGAGCGAAGAGAAGCTGGCCGCCTAGCAGCCTATCTTAAGACGCAAAAGCGGCCAACGGCCCAGCCTGTACCTCCCCCAGCAGAGGATTTGAGCGAACGTCTGGCGTCTGGAGGGTCATTTTCACTGGATGAACTGGCCTCAATGCTGGCTCATGGTGGATTGGCGGAGTTCAGCAGCGAACCACAACAACCGACGTCAACGAGAAAATCCAAGCAGAAAAAGAATCAGCGAAGGGCTGGCGTACGAAGAGGCTCGACCACACGAATGAAGAACACGCGTGAGTGAGATGCATGCCAGATATCCAATGGATTCCGGGTCCATCTCCGTTGGAACTTACAACTCAGCAAGTTGAACAGATCATTGCCTTATTCTTGAACGAAACAGATGAACGGTACGCTGAAGCTTCAGTCCGCCATCTTCCGATTCCAGTGTGGAACGGCAATCTTCTCCTTTTCGACATGGACGAGCCGGACCCAAAGACCGTTCAGGGTGTTCTTTGGACGACCCCATTCAAAGATGATATTGTACGAGTAGCGGCTTTTGTCATATCTAAATCTCACCAAGGGCAAGGATTTGGAGGCCGAGGATGGACTCGGTTCGAACGTGAAGCGTGGGGCAAGGGGTTTCGTAGGGTTCAACTTGAAGTCAAAGCCGAAAATCAAGGAGCACAGAGGTTTTACGCAATGCGAGGAATGAGGATTCAACAATCCTTGGAGGGGTATTACCAGTCAGGTTTAGGCTACATGATGCGAGGTCCCTTACGACATAGACCTCAGCACGAATGACTATTCACCCATCAACCAACCCGGGTCTATGATTGAGCGGCTGATGCGAGACATCGCCCAACATTCTGGGGTTGAGTCCCTCGTTGTGTTTGAAGGAGATGGATTTGTTATCCATGCCACGGGCACCAGCCCTCATCCAGAGCGTTCAGAGATGAAAACTTGGGGTGACTTGCTCGATGCCCAGGAGGGCACCACCACCGTTACGCTTGTCCTTGAGCGTGGGTATGTGATGTTGAAACGGATTCCGCTTGGGACGGTCATGGTCCGTTGCGACCGTCAGACCAACCTTGGTTCCCTGCGGAAGAGACTCGAGGATTTGCTGGAGACGGTTTAATCGCTTCCTACCAGTCATCCATCAATCCCATGAAGGATTAAATGGGGGAGGTTGGTCGCAAGGCTGCGGGACGATGGGAATTGTCCCCGACCAGGTGAGATGAAGAATGGCAGAACTCAAAGATCTTCTTGAAGAACGACGCAAAATGGTTGACAAGAAAGCAACACAGCATCGTGAAGTCCGAGACGATTGGAACGAGAAAACCAAACAATTCACCACCACACGAAATGAACTCAACAACGAAGTTCGCGAACTGATTGTTCAAGTTCGAGAACAGCGCGACCTCCGGGACCAAATGAACGAAATGGTTCGTGAAAAGAAGAAGGAGCGAGACGAGGCCAACCAAGCCGTTCGTGATGCAAAGGATGCCATTCGAGCAACTCAACCAGAACAGCCACAGCAGTTTGACCGCCGTGGCCGACCGATTCGACCAGATACCGTGCAATCCCTTACCCGCACCATGGAGCGCCTTGAGCGAGAATTTGAACAAGGAAAGCACCAAGGGAAGAACGAGCGAAAATACTTCAAGAAAATGAAGGAACTGGGTGCCAAGCGAAAATCCCTAAAAGAAGCCCAATCGGCAACTGAAAGTGCAGAAGGAAGCGGTGAACTCCGCGCCGCCATCGCAGCCCAAGAAAGCGCACACAATGCTGTCAAAGAAGCTGCAGAAGCCGCTCAAAGCGCTCACGACTTGATGATTGAATGGAATTCGGAAGTCGATCGCCAACGAGAGAAGGCTGAAGCCGCTCACAGAAAGTTGCGAACTTCAAAGAAGGAAGCCGACAAGGAGCACAGCCTCTACATCGTGTCCCTTCGATGCCTTCACTCCACTCAAGACATCTTGCGAGCCATGCGAGGAGCAAGTGCTGGTGCTGGTCAACGACCTGCCGCCCGTGATCAAACTCAAGACTTGATGGCTAAGTTGCTTTCTGGAGAAACGCTTTCTACGGATGAATTGATGCAATTGCAACGATTTGACTGAAGTTCGTGATGCGAACACATCAAAGACCCTCAACGGCGAGGACCATTTGGAAGTGGGAACCATGATTGGAAAATCGGATATCGCAGCCATCGTAGAAGAGTACGACCGATTGAAATTGCGAATCGGAATGACGGCATCGCATTCTGCGTTAGATATTTGCGATGGTGCTATTGAGGAAGGATTCCCAACAGTGGCCTACTGCAAAGAAGGCCGCCACAAGACCTATGCAAATTACTTCAAAACCCATCGAAGCGCCTCCGGTCGAGTGCACAGAGGCATGGTGGACAAAGCGATTGTCATGGATTCTTTCAACGATGTGCTCGCCGAGCAGATGCAGCAGGAAATGCGAAAGCGAAATGTCATCTACATTCCAAACCGTTCATTCACTTCGTATTCATCGATCGAAGACATCGAAACGAACTTCCACGTACCAATGTTTGGTTCTCGCAACATGCTTAGAATGGAAGAACGCACTGAAGACCAAGATTACTACTGGATTTTGGAAAAAGCAGGCCTCCCTTACCCCGAAAAGATTGACAGTCCAGAAGAAATTGACTGCTTGGTCATCGTGAAGCTTCATCACGCCCAGAAAAAACTTGAGCGAGGATTCTTCACCTGTGCGTCCTATCAAGAATACAAGGACAAATCACAGGCTTTGCTGAGCGAGGGAGTCATTGACCAAGCCTCGTTGGACGGCGCACGTATTGAGCGCTACGTGATCGGCCCTGTGTTCAACCTCAACTTCTTCTACAGCCCGCTGGCTGAAGAGGGTGAGCGATTGGAACTGTTGGGCGTAGACTGGCGTTTTGAGTCCTCACTCGACGGCCATGTCCGCCTCCCTGCACCTCAACAAATGACGATGCCACTTCATCAACAAATACCTGAGATGACCGTTGTCGGACACAACACGGCCACCATTCGGGAATCCCTGCTAGAGAAGGCTTTCGAGCTTGGTGAGAAATTCATCACCGCCAGCAAAGAGCATTACGATCCTGGCATCATTGGACCATTTTGCCTCCAAACCTGCATTGACAAGGACATGAACTACTACATCTACGACGTCGCCCCCCGTCTAGGCGGTGGAACGAACGTTCACGTGAGTGTTGGGCATCCTTACGGCAACGCCACCTGGCGAAAGCCAATGTCAAGCGGTCGACGCATCGCTATGGAACTCCGAATGGCGGCGGAACAAGATCGCTTGTTAGAAGTCCTTACGTGATTTCGTAGAACGCTTCGTCGGTAATATCATACCACGGATTGACGCCAATGTCAATGCTACCTTCGTGGGCGGTCGTTTCGACAAAGTAGTACGAAAGGTTGGACTTTTGTCCTGCGCCCATATAGGAATCTCCGCTGTAGTTGTCAATGACAACAACCGCCCATGCATGACCGCCCCAGTCATCGTCTTCATTGGATTTGGTTTGACCTAGCATGAGGGCCGTGTCATAACCGAGGTGTTCTGCGAGACTGATGTAAAGGACGCTGGCATCCTCACAGTCGCCTGCCTCTTCCCAGAGCATTTCCATCGGATATTTTGGATATTCAGATTGATTGGCCACGCTATCGTCGTCAAACATGTATGGAATATCGCCAACAAAGGCATGAATGAACCGAGCGACATCCAATTGAGACGTGTACCCGAATTCATTGGCCATGTGTTCGAGTTCTTCCGCTAGGGCCATGATGTGAGGATCATTAGGGGTGGCGAAGGCGGCATACTGAGGGATGATGTCCTGATACGTTTCAGCAAAAGACCAGTCAATGTAATGATTCATTGATCGGTAAGAGATGTAGCTGGAGTAGTTCAAAGCCCACACGAGAGAGTGTTCAACCCCCTCGAAATCCCAGGTGAACTGGCGAACAGTGGTCACGAGGTTATCGAACGGCAGCAATGAGAACTCGAGAGTACCAGCATCACCGCTTCCACCATCAGTGCCGTTGCCAACAATGCTTTGATTGAAGAATCCATCTTGTGCGTCAAAATAAACGATGAAGGATTGTTCATCTTCTGATGGATTGATGTCGAGTAAATCATCTGAAAATGGGTCGGAGTCAAAGGCTGAGACCTCGATGTAGTGATAGCGGAGGCGTTCATCCAGATTGATGAAGTAACTGTGTGAGAGGGAAATGGTCTGCCCAACATCAACCTCTTCGTATGAACTTAGCACTGAAGGCAGGCAACCCAACGAATCATTGTTGACGCTCACGCAGAAGTAGATCTCACCTTGGGTATCAAACAAGTCAACTGTTTCGTGAAGCGTGAACGAATCCAGTGTCAAGTAGAGCGCCCCATCTCGACGATCATTGAGGTCTTCTTCATCCAAAACACCGTCGTTGTCATCGTCAAGATCTGCGTTGTCTCCCGTTCCATCTCCGTCAGCATCGCTCCATTCAGTACCGTTGAAGGGGAAGAGATCGATTCCGTCTCCATACCCATCTGCGTCCGAATCCAAATACTCGGCTGGGTCAAATGGAAAGGCGTCGTTGTTGTCCCCTACGCCGTCCATATCACTGTCAAGCCATTCGGTAGGATCGAGTGGGAAGGTATCATTGACGTCCTCAACGCCATCGTTGTCATCGTCTGAGTCCTCAGAAGCGTCTTGGCATCCATCACCGTCTGCATCATTATCAAGACTTGAGACCCAATCAAGGAGGCCAGTGGGGCACAGGTCTGCATCATCCAAGAGCGAATCGTTGTCATCGTTCTCGTCTTCATTGAGGTCTTGACAACCGTCGCCATCGTGGTCCGTGTTCGCATCAGATAACCAGTCTGACAACCCATCTGGGCAATCATCACCGTTGTTCTCAACACCATCATTGTCCAAATCGTCTGGGTCATAATCGTTGATGAGGAACACCGCGAGCACCACTGAACAAATGAGCAAGAGAGAAACTGCTAGGATGGCAATGACTGGGCCGTCAATGGCCTTGGCCTTGCTGGAAACAGCATGCCCCATCTCTTGAGCAAAAGGCTCCTCACTCACGGGTTCAACGGGTGATTCTTCGGGTGAAGAATCCAGCCTTGCGAGCCATGAAAGGTCATCATCGGACATGTGTTTCACTCCCCAAGAACTTGAAAACCCGTTTAGAGTTATTCCCGTCTGTCGAAAAGATCACTCTTGGTATGGAACCCATGCTTCGCTGGCTGCGTCATAGTAGGAAAGTTGCCCCTGCTCATTTCGATTCCAGTGAACGCCGTTTTCTTCCCATTGTTGAGAACTGTTCTCTTCGATTGAAGGCAAACTCTTCTCCACACCGCCCATGTTTTGTTCGGTTACAGAATCCATGTTTCCAGCAGCAATCGCAAACGGATTTTCGCTTGAGGGTTTACGAGTGAAGACGTAGCCACCACCACCGATCAATCCAAGAAGCAACAAAGCGATGATGGCGTAGAGCATTCCGTTTCCGGACTCCTCGACTTCAGCTTGGCTGCGGGTTGGGTCTTCTGGATAGGCGTCCCATCGATCAGCCACTCCGTCGTTGTCAGTGTCCACGGATTCGTTGGCGTCAAACTTGAACGCGTCTTCGGCATCGCTCACACCATCTCCGTCTGAATCCAATTGTGTTAAGGCACATCCAACAGCATCAATGAGTTCGTCGTTTGGTGTGTTGGCGCATGCATCAACGTGGTTCTTGATGCCGTCTCCGTCATCGTCTTTTTGTTGGTCAGAACAACCGTCTATGTCCACCATTTGAGTTACAGGAGTGTCAGGACAGAGGTCGTCGCTGTTGGCGATGTCATCAAGGTCCGAATCCTTTTGAGAATCAGAACATCCTTCGACGTCAACTTGTTCGCCCTCAGGAGTGACAGCACAGAGATCTGCTGCGTCTGAGATGCCATCGTTGTCAGTGTCCCGTTGATTGGTCGCACATCCAAGAAGATCCACGGTCAGACCGTTTTCCGTACCAGGGCAGTTGTCGATATCGTCTGTGATTTCATCCCCATCACTGTCTTTCTGCGATGGAGCACATCCCGCAGCATCGGCCACTTCGCTAAGCGACGTTGAATCACAAATATCCAAGGAATCAACCACATTGTCTCCGTCGGAATCCCGCTCTGAAGCGGCACATCCAACCCCGTTGACAGGCTCACCACTTGTAGTGGTCGGGCATTGGTCTCGGTCGTTGGTGATGGAGTCGCCATCGGTGTCCAGTTGACTGTCAGCACATCCAGCGGCATCCACCTGCGCTCCAAGCGGCGTGTTTGGACAAGCATCAAACGCGTCCATGACATTGTCGTTATCCGTGTCCTCTTGGCTTCCTGAACAACCAACGTTGTCAACAGGTTCGCCAGCAGGTGTTCCTGGGCAAGCATCATCAGCATCGCTCACGCCGTCGAGGTCAGCATCCAATTGGGAGGCAGAACAGCCGTCCCCATCAACCGCTTCACCCGAAGGTGTTCCTAAACAGAGGTCAGGATTGTTGCCGTTCGGATTGTCGCCGTAGCCATCACCATCGACATCCGACCACTGGGTAGCATCGGTGGGGAATTCATCGGGGTTCAAACCGGCTGCATTGTCTCCGTATCCGTCACCGTCTGTGTCTGTCCATTGGGTCGAGTCGTTCGGGAAAGCATCAGGAGTTGTGCCCGCCTGGTTGTCGCCATAGCCGTCGCCATCAGCGTCTGACCACTGAGATGCATCGTTCGGGAAGGCGTCGCCGTTGTTTCCGTTGGGATTGTCGCCATAGCCATCGCCATCATCGTCCGCCCACTGAGTGCCATCGTTCGGGAAAGCATCGGGTGTTGTTCCGTTCGGGTTGTCACCGTAGCCGTCCCCATCAGCATCGGACCATTGTGATGCATCGTTCGGGAAGGCATCCCCGTTGGTGCCTGTGGGGTTATCGCCATAACCATCGCCATCGCTGTCAGCCCACTGTGTGCTGTCTGAAGGCCACGCATCTGGATTGTTGCCGCTGGCGTTATCGCCGTAGCCATCGCCGTCTGCATCCGACCATTGGGTTGGATCTGTTGGGAATGCATCGGGATAGTTGCCGCTGGGGTTATCCCCATAGCCGTCGCCGTCTGCATCCCACCATTGAGTTGCATCACTTGGGAAGGAATCTGAGTTGTTGCCGCTGGCATTATCGCCGTACCCGTCTCCGTCCATGTCCGACCATTGGCTGCCGTCGTTCGGGAAGGCGTCAACGGCGTCGTTGTAGCCATCGCCATCGGTGTCTTTCTGAACCAGCGCACAGCCGTTTTGGTCAACAAGAGCACCAGTGGCTGTGTTTGCACACAGATCGGCTTCGTTAGCCACTCCGTCGTTGTCGTCATCGAATGTGAGTTGGAAACAATCGCTGTCTCCGATGAGTTGCACGGACACGTTTGAATACAAATCAATGTGGACACAGTAGACGCCAGATGCGTTTGGCGTGGTGTAGGTGAACGTAGGAATGCTCATGTTTTGAGCCGATGCCGTGAAGGAATTCAAGCTCGACATAGCCAAATTAGCGTTGGAAGCGTCGGTGACTCTGTATTGGTACTGATAGCCGTCGCCAACCACCAAATCCAAGCCTTCAGCTTGTATGTTGTTTGTAGCAGCAGTGGAACTTGTCGAATATGTAGCCAACAACAAACTTGGGAGTTGTGGGACGAAATCGTAGAAATGGAGGCCAGTCATGTTGTCGTTATCGCTCAAATTGGCCGTCGTACCGTTCACGACGAGGTAAGCCAAGAAGAGGTGGTCGTTCATCGTCGTGGGCCCGGTCCAATTGATTTGATAGGACATGGAGGAGACGGTCGGAGTGAGGTACCAACTATCGGAATCAATCATTGAGTGATTGATGGCTGCATCCACGTCGTTTGAGACCGTGAAGTTGCTCGTCCATTCATCGAAATCAACAACCACCCATTCGAGTTCGTAAGCCGTACCAATCGATAGATTGGTCAACTCAATATCTCCGGTGGTTGAAGAGGTGACTTCGATTTGAACCATTTCCAGGTACAGTTCGTCGGTGTCTGTGTTCAGCGTGGACCCGGATGCATCAAACAAAGTCGAGGAAACAAGCATCGTCGATTCATTGTTGGTGGCAGCCACTGTAATGTTGATTTCGTGAGTTGTGTTGGTGGCGTTGAAGGTTCCGTTGGTGGAAACTCCCCAGTATTCATCACCGTCAAGATGTATTTGCCCGTAGGTATGGTTGTATCCGTAGGTGACTCCGTTTGTCAATCCCGAGAATGAGAGGGTGGCATGAGTGGTGTTGGTAATGCCCACATTGACGGTTTCAAAGCTTTGGCCACCACCAGGGTTGTCGGTTGTGATCTCAATGTTGTAGATGTTGGTGGCTCCGGAATACCCGTACACTCTGATGTAGGTTGATTGATTCGTAAAAGCGGTAACTTGCATGGACTCAAGGTTTCCTGTGCTACCTGAACCAGAGAGATAGCCACCGGTGGCTGATTCCCATCCCGTGTCAATATCGCCGTTGGCGTGGGTGAATGAGATGTTTGCATAATAGGTCGTTCCTGCAATCATTTGAACTTCGAAATAATCTTCGTCGGTTGTACTGTGAATTGAAAGCCCAGTGCAAGAGAGAGGAAGGAGGGTAGCAGGGGTCGCCGTGGTTGAGGCATCGTTTGGCTCTAGGATGTCCGATGCCAACGTGCCTGCGCCTGTGCAATTCGTGACCGATCCACCGCTGCCTCCTCCGCCACTGCTGCCGTTGCTGACTGTGAACTTGTTCAATGTCAAATTCCATGCACCAGCACCGTCGTAACGATAGATGTCAACATAGACAAAACCGCCGTGTGGAGTGAAACTCGAGTTCGTGCTGAGCGTCTCTGGATTGCTCATGAATGAACTTCCCATCATGCTGAATTGGGAATTATAGAAGATCAAGTCAAAATCATTCATGACGGTTGTTCCATTCGAAAAGGTCGTGGTGCTCGGGAATGAAAGGGTAGCAGAGAGCCCTTGATTGCTGTTGAGAGCCACTCGAAGAATATCGTTATCGTCGCCATAGTCCAATTCTCCAGAGCCTGAATAGCTTGTTGAAAAGATGTAGTTCGTGATGTTCACGGAGGTGTTGTCGGGCAAGTCGCCACCTGAGTTGAGGTCGTTCTGATTGGGGCCAACAGCGCTGACCGATGGTGAAATGGCGACCATCAATGAGGATAAGACCATCATCAGTGTCAAGATCGATGCTCGACCTTGCCGGAGGTTTTGATTTTCAGAGGCGTTCATGGTTTTCCCAAGGCTAGGAGGTATATCACGCCTACCACGGAAACGGGACTAAATGGCGGTGGGAGCGACGTGTCCGTCGCCCTTTTCGTCTGGTTGCCGAACACGAGACCACACGCCTCCCATCAGTTCGTCGTGATGATGCTGACAGTAATGGAAACGTCGGTACGCTTCTCGAAAAGAGTAGGCTTTCTTTCCAGTGGCCACCAAATAGCCCTCAGGAGACAACCGAGAGACAATGGTTCCTGCTTCTCCACATCCGGGAAGATCACATACTGGTTGCTCGGTCATGTTCTTTCATCTCCCCCGATTCTACATTAACTCTTGCCCCAAATCTTGGGAGCACTCAACCCTCGTCATCATCGGTGGCCGCTGGCTCTATGACGACCAAGGGCACGTTCGCCTCAATCGCTTCGCCTTCCGTACAGTGAACTGAAACAACCGTCCCTGAGACCGGAGCCTGAATTTCATTTTGCATTTTCATGGCTTCCAAGATCAAGATGACCTGCCCCTCGATGACTTCTTGGCCTTCAGAGACTTCAACCGTGACCACCTTTCCAGGAATGTTTGCTGAAACAGTACCTGATTTCTTCTTCTTCCGACCGCCTGAACGGCGGGGTTTTGCAGTTGCAACAACATCGGGCATATCGATCACGAAGGTTTCACCCTCCACCGTAGCGGTCCAAGTCGTACCGTCAACTTCCAATTCAACTTCGTACTCCGTCCCATTCACTACTACTTTCCGTGTATCCGACATCATTTCACCTCCATGGAGAACGACTGGCTCGAGCGTTCATGAGCGATGGTTGGCCAGTTAATTGCCTTCGATGGTCTTGGGACCAAGCCGAACCGGGTTGACGAGCCACTTGAGCGGGGTCATCTCCATCTGCTTGTGTAGCGGCCAGGACTGCTGCAATCGCGGCCATCATACGTTCAGAAACATCGCTTGACATCGTATGCACCTCATAGGGGGATGTTGCCATGTTTTCTGGCAGGACGCAGTTCTTCCTTGTCAAGCAACATCTCAAGCGCACGGCTTAGACGCTGGCGGGTTTGATTGGGCTCGATGACATCATCAAGATAACCGAGAGCTGCAGCCTTGTATGGGTTGGCAAACGTTTCTTTGAAATCGTCCGTCAATCGCTCCCGTTCTTGTTCAGGGTTGCGGGCATGGGCAATACGGCGACGGTGAATGATTTCCACCGCACCGTCCGCACCCATGACTGCTAGTTCTGCAGACGGCCATGCTACGTTGTAATCTCCGCGAATGTGCTTGCTCGACATGACATCGTAAGCGCCACCGTAGGCCTTTCGCAAAATGACCGTCAGTTTGGGCACGGTTGCTTCAGCAAAAGCGTAGAGAAGTTTTGCGCCGTGGCGAATGATCCCTCCCCATTCTTGATTGGTGCCCGGCAAGAAACCAGGTACGTCCTCAAAGGTAAGGATGGGGATGTTGAATGCATCGCAGAAACGAACGAATCGTGCCGCTTTATCGCTTGCATCAATGTCAAGGCAACCGGCCAACACCTTGGGTTGGTTGGCAACAACACCCACGGTGTGACCGCCAAGATGCCCGAACCCAACCACGATATTCTGAGCCCATTCTGCCTGAACTTCCATGAAACCGCCGTCATCAAGAACTTCTGCGATGACATCCAAAACGTCGTATGGTTTGCCTGCGTCGTCTGGAATGATGCTGTCCAAGCCGTCGCAAGAACGGTCTTTGCTGTCTGAAGTTTTCTTCATCGGCGGGCGTTCAAGGTTGTTAGGTGGAAGCATGTCACAAAGATCTCGAGCCATGTGAATGGCGTGTTCGTCATCGTTCGCAGTGAAGTGGGACACACCAGATTTAGATCCGTGAGTTGCAGCCCCTCCAAGGTCCTCAAAACTGACGACTTCATTGGTGACCGTCTTGATGACCTCTGGCCCAGTGATGAACATGTGCGCCGTTTGGTCAACCATGATGACGAAATCAGTGATGGCTGGCGAATAGACCGCACCGCCTGCACAGGGACCCATGATGACCGAGATTTGAGGGACGACACCTGAAGCACGCACATTGCGGAAAAAGATCTCGGCGTATGACCCGAGAGAAGCCACACCCTCCTGAATGCGTGCGCCGCCGGAATCGTTCATGCCGATAACAGGGCGTCCAGTTTTGAGAGCCATGTCCAAGACTTTGCAAATCTTGAGACCGTGCATCTCACCCAGAGAGCCACCGTAGACCGTGAAGTCCTGAGCGAAGGCGAAGACTTGTCGCCCGTTGATGGTGCCGTGTCCAGTGACCACACCATCTCCGGGGATGACGTTCTTGTCCATGTCGAAATCACGGCATCGATGTTCAACCAATGCGTCCATTTCTTGGAAACTGCCATCATCGAGCAGCAATTCAAGTCGTTCACGTGCCGTCATTTTCCCACGGTTGTGTTGGGCTTCAACGCGTGCTTGACCGCCTCCGGCCTCGCTTCGAGCCTTCCGATTCCGCAGGTCCTTGAGTCGCTCTTCGGTGCTTGACATCAACTTCCCCATCCCTTACTCATCCCAAGCCGCACTTATTGCTTGCTCTTGTTAAAGACCAGATTTTTCAGGTTGTGGGGGGTTCTCCTTTGCTGCTACCACCCTCAACTTGCTGAAACACGTTGGTAATTCTCGCTGAAAGCGAAGAACATCAGGGTGGTGTTGATAGGGAAGCGCTCCGTCCTCCCATCATGGACCACCCCCTGCGCATCGTCGTTGCCAAGCCGGGATTGGACGGGCATGACCGTGGCGCTAAAGTCGTGGCCCGCGCCCTGAGAGACGCCGGCCATGAAGTGATTTACACAGGCCTCCGTCGAACCTCACAACAAATCGTTGACACCGTCCGGGATGAAGACGCTCGCTTCCTCGGCCTCTCCTCGCTGTCCGGTGCTCACGGACACTTGTTCCCACAGGTGTGCCAAAAATTGGTCGAGGCTGGATTGGACGATGTCATTGTCTTTGGAGGCGGCATCATCCCCCACGAGGATAGGACTGCGCTTCATGAAGCCGGCATCAAAGCGGTTTTTGGCCCTGGCACCCCCACTGCTGAAATTCTCGAATTCATTCAAGAAGCAGCGAACAAAGGCGATGCTGGTGTTGGCCAAGGCAGCGATTGGCACTGGGATGCTTCAGCCTGAAGGTGGATGAAATCGTGGTCGATGAACGGCAGTCTGCGTTTGGTGGCGACCGACGAGCCATCGCACGTGTGCTTTCTCAAATCGAAAACGGTACGCTCAACCTTTGGGATGTGCTTTCAGGGCAACTGCCAGCCTCCGGAGACGACTGGTCGACCATGGCCATCACCGGAGCCCCGGGTGTTGGGAAATCAGTTCTTGTCGACGCCTTGATGACCCGCTGGGCAACCAACGGTGTTCGCGTGGCCTTGCTTGCAGTTGATCCCAGTTCACCGCGTACAGGAGGGGCATTGCTGGGCGATCGGGTTCGCATGTCCTCAGTGGACAACCCCGACATCAAGGATCGAGTCTATGTCCGATCTATCGCTACGCGTTCCTCCTCTGGAAGCGTGCCTCTTATCGTCGAAGACATGGCGCTCTTCTTGCTGGCTTGCGGGTGGGATCGTGTGCTGATCGAAACCGTCGGATCAGGCCAGTCCGAGCTGCGTTGTGCTGCGGTAGCCGACCGAATTGTGGTTGTCGAAGGCCCAGCACGTGGCGATGGCATACAAGCCGAAAAGGCCGGTCTGCTCGAATTGGCCGACATTGTATTGGTCAACAAAGCGGACCTTGAGGGCGCAGACAGGCATGCTGGTGAACTTCGTGAGTCCTTTGCCCTTGCAGGCGAAGAACCCACCGAGGTCTTGCTCACCTCTGGGCTGAAGGGAACCGGAATCGAAGCGGCTTCCGAAGCCTTGCTTTCTCTCAACAGTTCCGGACGAGCCAAACGCGCCCGGATGCGGGAACGGCTCCTCGGCGTACATGAGCGTCGGCTCGTTCTCAATCCCTCCTACAACTCTGTGCTTGACGCATTGTGTGAGGGGACCATTGATATTGATGAAGCGTTGGAACACCTATTAGGTGAAGACAATGAGTGAACAGGTCGAATTGACCAACCCAGTCGAAACATCCGTTGGTGGAATGCGAGGCCACATCCTCAGGAGGGGCGTGCATTTGAGCATGGCACTTCTGCCATACATCTACTTCAACCACGGTGAGACGATGGCCGAAATGATTGGATGGGATCTGAACCAAGTCGTAGCGGGCGTCATCCTCTTCGCCTTAATTGCGGAAGGGATTCGCCTCCGACTTGGCATCACAGTGTTCGGTCAGCGTGATTACGAAGCCGAACAAGTCTCAGCGTTGGCTTGGGGCGCTATTGGAGTTGGATTTGTTTTTCTTCTCGTCCCACATGAAGCCTACGCATATCCGCTGATCCTCTCCCTTGCATTTGGAGATCCTTTGATGGGTGAACTCCGACGGAAGGGATTCGAAAGCAAGGCGGTCATGCAATTTGCAACGGCAGCCCTCTTGATGATTTGGCTCGCCTCCTGGCATTTTTTGGGAACGCCGCTTTGGATGGCTATCATCCTCGCACCCATCGCCATGATCTCTGAATGGCCACGGCTGCGCTACATTGACGATAACGCTACGATGGTGTTGATCCCGCTTGCTGTGGTCTTGCTGCTCGAACCGTTTGCCGGCGTGATGGCCTGAACAGGCACGACCCGATACCTTCCCCTCAATATGTTCAAATGGGGGCTTCTTTTGGTGTGGATTGGTGAACGACATGGCCGATGATTCCGAAAGCAACGACCCGCCACAAATTGCATACCAGTTTGGCTTTGCACTCGCTATGATTCTTCTTGGGGTCGTCATGTTCCGATACCCACTTTGGGGATAATTTTTCGAAAAAATTGAACATCTCTTCAAAAGGGACCCTCCGTTCCAGCAACTATGTGCGGCATCGCAGGAGTCCTCGGGTATCCTGACCAGCAGGTCCTGCGGCGCATGAACCAACTTCAACATCACAGAGGTCCGGACGATAATGCCGTTTGGATGGACGAAGATGTAGGCTTGGCACATGCGAGATTGGCTATTCTTGATCTGGAATCAAGCCAGCAACCCATGACCAGTGAGAAGGGATGCAAGTTGATCGCCAACGGAGAGATCTACAACTATCGTGAACTGCGGGCATCTCATGCCACGTATCCATACGTTACCTCCGGAGACAGTGAGGTCATTTTGGCACTTCACGCCACACATTCTGCCCCAAGTAACCTTGCATCATCCGCCGAGGGACACGCCAACTGGATTGGTCGTCTCGATGGCATGTACGCTTTTGCCCTCTGGGACCCTGTGCATCGTCAACTTGTCCTCGCCAGAGATCCAATGGGCATCAAACCCCTCATTCGGACCAAAGTGGATGGCTCCTTGATGTTTGCCAGCGAACTCAAAGCCTTCAGGGCTGATGAGCGATACACTCCCGAACTTGATGAATTAGCGATGGCCGCTCGCCTTGTCTGGGAATACCCCTTGGATTCCACCACCTTGATGAAAGGCGTGCATCATGTTCGCCCCGGAACAGTGGAATGTTGGACCCTTGCTCAGGATGGTTCAGCCACACTTTCGAGTGTCGCCAACATCGAACGCCAGCACTTGACGCCAAAACGAACTTGGACACCAGAACATGGCGCTCCAGCCCTGCTCGAATCCTTTGTCCACAGCGTTGAACAACGGTTGATGGCCGATGTTCCTGTCGGCATTGTCCTTTCAGGAGGCTTGGATTCAAGCCTCGTATGTGCCGTAGCCCACGAGGCATCACAACGTGCTGAACAAGCAGTTCCAGAATGCTGGACCGTAGCCGAAAGCGAAGACAATCCCGATTGGATGGCTGCGGAATTGGTCGCATCTCACCATGATTTGGTCCATCACCAGCACATCTTGGAACCAGACGCCTTTGAGCGCCAACTTCCCCAGTTGGTATGGCATGGTGAAGACACTGACGTCACCGTCTTGTTTTTCCAACCGCTGTTTCAGCACATGGCCCAGCATGTGAAAGTTGGATTATGTGGCCAGGGTGCGGATGAACTTCACGGTGGCTATCCAAGGTATGGAGACCTCAAGGCTCACGGCATTGAACTCAACCAGCGTATGAACGACCTGCCAGAGGCACACAGAGCAAGTCTCCTGAACGGGAAACTTCACCCTGATGACGGTTGGTTCAACACCAAACACGATCCTATGACAATTACCGGGGACCTAGAAACCATGTTGAATTTTGAATTGGAGCATGGTCAATTGAGCAATTTCCAATTGAGGCTCGTGGACAGGCATTCCATGGCTCACTCCCTAGAGGTTCGAGTTCCCTTCCTCGGTGCGCAGCATCGTACGGCTTCCAACAATCTCCCTCTGGATTGGAAACGCAGTGCTCAACGAGAAGAGAAAGCGGCCCTAAGACGAGCTGCAGATCTCACGGACCTTCCCAAAGAGATAGTTCGAAGACCAAAACTTCCTGCTGGACGAGCGACGTCCCCATCCATGCTCTCCCAATTCCTTGAGGATTACAAATCTCAAACTGAGGAACTCTTAGAGCATTATTCCCCTTGGTCGAAGGTGCTCCGAGGCCAAGAAGAGTTGGCATTGGGGCTGGGATTGTTTGAGAGCCTTCACTTGAACGAAAACGGGCATCAAAAAAGAAACGCTACCATAGAGACGTTGCTCTCAGAGGTGATTTCACCATGATGTTAAACGATTTTACAACTGTACTGGAGTCAAAACGCGAAGAGATAACCAATTGGATGAAATCCAAACGCAAGCAAGTACCCATCCCAGTATACGGAAGCGTCGATGTTCGAGATGCGGGCTGGAAGGTTGGTGTGGTTGATGCGAATCACTTCCCTGCCGGATTCAATAACATTCCAAAAGAGAACATTCAGGAATTGGCCTTGTTGTTTGGAGAACATGTCCATCGAACCCACCCGGAATGTCAATGGATCCACATTTACCCTGAAAACCACACAAGGAACCAAGGCTACATCGAGAACATTTCAACCATCAAATCAATGATTGAACAAGGCGGTTTCAGATGCACGGTCGGCTCACCAGACCTGAATGAATTCACCTCTTTGCACGGTCTTTCAGGACCCCTTCTTATCAACCATGTGGACCTTGATGAGAACGACGAGTTGAGCGTGAACGGCGTCCAACCTGATTTGATTCTCCTCAACAACGACTTGACAGACAACTCAATTCCCGGGATTCGGTCAGCCAACATCACACCACCGCCTCAAATGGGATGGTACCGTCGCCGAAAATCAGAGCATTATGCAGCACTGAGACCTTATGTGAATGAGATGGCTTCAATCTTGGGCATCGACCCGTGGCACCTCATGCCGGAATGGTTCGTCTCTGAAAACAAATGCCTGACCGAAGACGCCTGCCGGATTCGTTTGGCAACGGAAATAAATGAATTTCTCGAAACTCTTCGCCAGCGCTACCAAAAACTCGGAATCGAACGCGAACCGATGGCTGTCATCAAAAACGACAGCGGAACCTACGGATTGGGCGTGATGGTGCTCAAATCTGGAGACGACATCCTCAACCTCTCCAACAGGAAAGCCAACAGGTTGCGTTACGCCAAAGGCGGTGCAGCGGTTGAAAACTTCTTGATACAGGAAGGAATTCCAACAGCATTGACATCCAAAGAAGGAGAGACTCTGGAACCTGTGGTGTATTTGGTGGACGGAGAAGCCGCATCCTGGTTTTATCGGATCAATGCCAAAAAGTCAGATATGGACAACCTGAATTCACCAAGCGCTCGGTTTGAACACTACGCTGACTCGCTCAACCCGTACCATGAACAAGCCCAAGGCTGGCACGCCCTGGTAGCGGAACTGAGCATGTTGGCCATGGGAGCAGAAGCAGCGCAGTTGGACTCAGAAGCCCCGCCTTCAGCAAATGAGACAACACCATGAAAGGGAGCAACCCCTCCCAAACACCATGCAGCAACGTGTGCCTTGGTACATCGGCACCATCGTCGTTGGCCTATGGATTTCTGCGACTGCTGCTGGTGGCCTTTTGAGCGACGGGCTGGCTGAATGGCCAGTGAACGTATGGTGCTGGGGGTTGTTCGCTTGGTTATTCGCAAGAACCAATCGGAAAGAACGTATTGAGATGATCGCCGTCGTGGCTCTTGCCACGCCCATGGAACTGTTCTTCTCAGAGGTTTGGCTCATCTATGAATACCAACGAGATTTGATGCCATTGTTCGTTCCTGCGGGTCATTATTTCTTGTTCGACCTTGGACGAAGAGCCGCAGGCAAAATGAAGGAATCATGGGCCATGCCGCTTCTCCTTCCTTTCATTCCACTCGTGGCGTACGGTGCTTGGACAGGAGGCGACACGTCTGGCGTTGTCATGCTCATCCTGGTGGTGGCCTTCACCTATTGGGGTCCAGAACCTCGACTCTATGCAGCCATGGCTTGGGCGGCCCTGGCCATGGAATTGGTGGGAACAGGTTTTGGAAATTGGGTGTGGGCAAGCGAGGTGCCATGGACAGGCTTGACCTCTTGGAACCCTCCACTTCTTGTGGGAGCATTCTATTGCTTCGGAGACCTCTTGGTGAACTTGTGCGTTGCCAAGTTTGAAGGGGAACCTACGGTCGAGGCACTACCATGACCGGCGCCGATGAATTGCGGAAGCGCCGCGAAAAGGAGGCCCTTCGCATCCGAACGGCCCTCAATCGCCAGAGAGGCGAACAACGGGCCAGCACCAAAGGTGGAGAAGGCACGGTCGCCTTTGTTGAGGAGCGAAAGTGCATCGGTTGCGACCAATGCACCATCGTTTGCGATGATGACGCCATTGAACTCTACCATGTTGATGTCCGAAGTCCATTAATGACCGTTGAAAGCAACCGCAAAGCGAAGATCATTCGCGATGCGTGCACGGGTTGCCGGCTTTGCGTCCTCGCATGCCCAACCGACGCCATTACCATGATTGACCGATGAGGTGAAACCGATGTCGAAGAAAGGAAAAGACCCCAGTGCTCAACGATTTGGAGGAGAGTTTGGCCCGTATCGCAAGCCAGGAACCAGCGGTGTATCTCTCTCGACATTCAAGAACCTCGTGTGGACCTCAAACATTGGAGGACTCCTGCTTGTCGTTCTTGCATTGGAACTTCTCTTCGTTCAGCAAATCTTCGGATGGGGCTTTGCTGCTCTTGTCGCTGGTGTGGCGATTGCTCTCTTCCCTTCAAACTACGAGATCGTTGGCATGAGCGACGAGGACGAAGACGAGGCTTGATTTTCAAGCTTCGACGTTCTCAGCGATAGCAGGTTCAACAGCCACACCGCTCTTCTGTTCGTTCACTTGGCGGGCCAAGAATGAAACGACGTCAAGAATCTCAATGTCAGCGTATGCTTCGTCGCCTTCGAACTTCAGGCACTCAAAGTGAGAGACGCACTTTGGACATGAGGTCAACATGGTGTCAGCACCGGTTGCCCGAACTTCTTCCATTCGAGTGACACGAAGCGAACGAGCGTTCTCGTTGCAAGACATCATGCTTGATACGCCACAACACATAGCATCTTCACCGTGGTGTTCCATCTCAACGATTTCCACACCTTCAACAGCGTTGATGAGTTCACGGGGTTCATCATAGATGCCCATTTGGCGACCCAATCGGCACGGGTCGTGGTAAGTGACCGTCGTTTCGTCAGACTTGAGGTTCATGTCAAAGCCCTGCTCGATCAAGAATTCCGTTGTGTGCATGACTTTGACGTCTTCAAGTTCGTAATCTCGAGCGAAGGTGCGGAAACATTCTGCACATGAAGAGACCAAAGTGTCGATTCCAGATTCGTTGATCTTTCGTTGGTTGTACGCCTTCAACTTCTCAAAGACTTCATCCAATCCCTGCCACTTCTGGTCGTGGCCACAGCACTTGAGGAAGTCTCGGCCAAGGTAAGCCACATCCGTGCCCATCTCCTCGAACAGCGTGAACGCTGCGGTGGTTGAATCACCGAGGTTCATCGTTCCTTCGTTCACGTGGGAGAAGACCATCTCTTGGTCAAGGTAGTCAACGCATCCAGGATAATAGCCAATGTTGGAAGCGATTGGGTAGTCTTCTGTCGAGATGAAGTCATCATCTGCCGCTTCCTCTGCTTCTGCATTGAGCACGGCTTGGAGCACCGTGTGAGGAATCTCTGCTTGTGGGCCACCAACGATCAGGCTTCGTCGAATATCGACGTAGGAATCGTAGTTCACGAGTTGCGGGCAGGCGTTGGTACAAGCCGTACACGTTAAGCAGGAGTACAGGGGCACACCATCGTCTTCGTTGTTCCACGAGTTGTAGATAATGTTGAGTTTGTCTCCCCCGTTGAAGAGGCGAACTGGACATGCATCATCGCAAAGGTCGCAGCCGTAGCACTTGTTCATCTCAAACTCGTATCCTCGGGCCATGTAGCGCAGGAGCACAAACACCAGGGCTCCAAACGTGATGCACGGAATGAACATGGCGTAGGTCAATTTGGCGTCAAGAGATTTCGGGTTTTGGTGGTAAGAGGGGTTCTCAATGTAGGAGAAGGCTGTTCCTCCAAGTGCCATTTCTTCAGCATTGGACAAGTTGACGGTGTAGCCTGCAAGGCCAGCCGGTGCGTTCTCATCCCAAACGAGGAGGGGTTGGTAGGATGCAATAGCAAACGAGGCCTCTGTTGAGATGCTGGCGTTCGCAGCGAGTGCTCCTGTAGCCACGACTTCGTAGGTGTAGTCGTAGGTGCCAACAGGCAATTCAACTGTGGCGCCCTCGCAATTAGCAAAGGAAACGACTTCTTTGCCGTCGCTGTCTGTGACGGTCAAGGTGGTGGCCACCATGCTTTGGGTAGAGACATCGTTGATCCTGCGCTCTGAGGAGCGGAATTCACAGGAAAGATCGGTCGTGAGGGTTTCAACTTCCTCAGGGTGCCCTTCAAAGTGGTACTCTGTGAAGTCAGTGATCATGAAGGAGCCGCTCGAAGAGAAGCCTTCGCCTCCGTAGAAGGTGGTTCCACCCGCCGCTGCATTTTCTCCATTAGCGGCGTTTTGATGCCCGTTCGCATCATTGAAGTCGGTGATAATGTACCTCGCAGGCTGGTAAATATTCCAATCCAACCATGCAGTTGTCGGAACAGTTTCGCTTTCAGACCAACCTCTCTCGTCCGTGAATTCATTGGTGTCATGGACATGAACATCACTTGGTTGAGTGCGCATGGCTTCGAGTTCGCCATAATCCTTGATCGTCAAAAGTCCCTTCGCATCCCAGAATCCTTTGTCGTAGGTATCGAAGGTAGCGACTGTGGCGGCGGAGGAGATGATGAGCGCACCAACAAGGAGTTGGCGGCTCTTGGCCACTGTGAACCCAGCGCCCCACGCTTTGATGAGCAAACCACGGCCAACGAAGTAAATCACAATCCACATCAGCACGCCGGTCATCACCCACGGTATCGAATTGAACACGTCCGCAATCCATGGCTCACGCGTCCCACAGAGCAAGTCTCCATGAGAATCCAGTTTACAGAAATCCGAACGATTCTTCCCGTAGAGTTCGAGGAAGATGTTGATTGAGAAAACTGAGATGAACCAGATGTGGGCGAGGTAAACTGCACCTGCTGCAGCAAACCAAGGGTCTTCGACGGGTCGCTTTTCACGGCCGCCGAGGAACGGAGGAAGGGCAAGGATGCCGACAGGGATGCCAGTGAGGGCAGCGCCCCACCAAGCAGCGTTCCATGGGAACATCGGTTGGCCGACGATATCACCGATAAATCCGGTAGGCACAACAAACTGAGGAAGGTATTCGCCCCATCGCAAGTAACCGTAGGAGAACAGCACGTACCAGTCAGGGAACACGAACCCAGCTTGGGCATATGGGTCAGCAGCACCGTGGAGTGGAGGCGGAATGAGCCAGGCGTAGAAGAGAAGGATCGAGAGCATCGAGGCGAAGATGATCGAATCACGAAGCACTTCATGTGGCCAAAATCCGTGACCAGTGCGCGTGCGCTTCCGCTTTTCCTCTGCCTTTTGCAAGTGCTCTTTTTCCTCCATATACATGGAGGCGACTCGGCCAAAGTTGTCAATTAGTCCCATTACAATCCCTCAGTATCAATGCGGCTCCGCAATTCCTTGCACCCAAACGATGAACAAATGTATGATAATGAGCGTCGTGACAATCACTGGCAAAATGAACACGTGAATGAAATACATTCGAGTGACTGTCAAGGGCGTGAGTTCTGAGCCTGAGAACAGCAAGGTAGCGACATACTTCCCGACCAGTGGGCTCGAGTTGGCGAGGTTGATGCCGATGATGGCGGCACCGTAGGCGAGGCTGTCCCACGGGAGCAAGTATCCAGAGTAGCCAAAGACGATGGTCAAGGCCATGAGAGCCACACCGATGAGCCAGTTCAACTCACGTGGGTTGCGGTATGCACCTGTGAAGTAAACACGGCACATGTGAAGGAAAACACTGGCGACCATGAAGTGCGTTGTCCAGTGGTGCACTGCTCGGAGAATGTAGCCAAAGGGAAGTTCGGTCATGATGTACTGCATGCTTGCGTAAGCAGGTGAAGGATCGCCTTCGCCTCCGGGAACGTAGTAAATGCCGAGCACCGTTCCGGTGATGACCAAGATGATGAACGAGAGGAATGAGATACCGCCCAGGCAATACAGAGGGTACCAATACCAAATGATACGGAGTTTGTATTTTTCAGCGTGCGTCAAAGGCATCTGTCGGTGCATGTTGTAGTAGGCACCCTTCGACATGTTCCAGTAATCTTGGAGGCGGAACCGAGTGTCGAGCCAAGAAAAGACCCAGAGGAAGGAGCGTTCTGCAACACCCATCTTTCCGGAGGATTCCACGGCACGAAGGATGTCCCTGCGGGGCATCTCTTCGTTTTCCTTGCGCAGCGTGAACGCCACCAAGAGGACAAGGAAGGCAATAAAGAACCAGAGAATCCAAAACATTGTCGTCATTGTTTCACCTCAGTCGCAGTATGTGTACCAATCCACGTAATCGGGGAGGCCTTCGATGATGCCCCCGTTGAGTTGAATCGGGATGATGGGCAATCCTACGGGAGCAGGACCGCCTGCTCGGCGGATGCCAGCGTAGTTGAATGTAGCACCGTTGGACCGGTTTCGGTTGGTGTTCATTTCCAAAGCAGTCGGATCGAATCGTGAGGAGTGGCAAATGCAGAACATTTTCGTTCCACCGTCGTCTCCACCGCCGGGCGTCCAAGAGTCTTCAGTGAAGGAATTGGACACCAGTTGCCATCCGGGGATGCAACAAAGATGCGTGCATCGGCCGAAGACCATGACAAGGTCCTCCGACGGCATCAACCGCGGGTCGGCATCGGCGAGGTCCTCGAAATGGCCGACGAATTTTCCAGTCTCATCAACGCCTTCCATGAATTGGAACCTGGCCTTTCCGTTGGATTCCGGCGTGCCAGCATACTTGCTGTGAGAGACGTAGTTCACGACGACAGGCACTCCGTTCCAAACACCTGCTGCACCTGCTGTGCCAGTGTTTGAATTGGCTGCTTCAGCCTCAAAGTCGGCTTTGGTCATGGGTTGGAGGTGCTTGGCACCATACCATGCCTCATCTTCACGCCCCTTGGCCCAAAATTGAACGGCAAGGTCGCCGCCTCCGCCACCACCAGGTGGCAAGAGGATGGCTGCGAAGCCGAGCATACCAATGGAAGCCGTGAGGACACCGGCTGCAGTGTTGAATCCGTATCGAAGGAATTGCCGACGGTTGATGGTGGTCGCACCGTCTGTGATGGAAACGGCGGCATCCGAAGGAGCGGGTTTGAGGTCGTATTCTCTTGCCATGTTAGATCACCACTTGTATTCGCGCCAGTCCTTCTGGTGCTCGGGAATGAATTTGTTTTGAGCGTGCTTCACGATGATGGTGTCAGGCAAGATATACTTCAGGTAGATGATTCCGACCATGATGAGCGTTGTGAAGGTCATAGCGAGGTGGAACGAAAGTTGTTGTTGGTCCCAGCCGCTGGCAAGGCCATACACCATCGAAAAACTCCAGTAGCAAATCCAGAACAAGCCCCATGCCATGAAGAACATGGTCAGGTACGAGGCACCTGATGGCGCAAGTGAGGCGCTCACAATGGTCCCTGGCTCGGCCACATTGAACACACCGTGGTCGATGGCGGAGCTCATCTGCTCCTCGGTCAATTCTGCGTTCTCGAGGGCCGTTCTTGCATCGTCAACAGAGATGTTTCCATCGGCGACACCGCGGAGAAGCGTCGTGATTGTATCGTCCATCATTGATCACCTCGGCGCATCAGTTTGTAACGAAGACGCAATTGATTGGAACGTCCCTCGTAGGAGGTGGAGAATCCGTAGCGGAGAAGAAGACCGGCGAAAATGACGACACCGATGACCGCCCCGAATCCTAGCAAACCAAGCCAGTGGGCTCGAAGTTTTGCACCCATGTGGTGAAGGTCAACGCCATGGTGAGCAGGTTCGGGTGGACTGACGTTTCCATCTCCTGCGAAGAGGGTTCGAGTGCCCATGGCTGCAGAAGCCTCATCGCCTTCATCCAGTGCAAAGTTCAGTTGATTCCAACGATCTTCAACGCCGGGGATTTGGTCGCCATTGACGGAATTACCAACGATCCAGAAGTTTGCTGTTCCTTCGCCAGTTTCGGCTGGAGCCGTCCACTGAAGGATCCATGCTCGGTCCTCAGTTGCAGAAGATGCTTCGGTGTGGGTGAGGGTTTGTTCGTCGAGGGCGCCATCGATCTCCCAGTTTTGAGCCATGTCGCTCGCTAGTGTCCCAAGAGAGACTCGCATCGAGAAACCGGCGGTGTAGATTCCGGTGGCGGGAGGGCCACCGATGAGTTGCAGGTGAAGTTCGTAAACCTCGCCGGGGACCCAGGCGTACGGGACGTCGACCAAAATGACTTGGACGGCGTTATCGGCCACTTCGTTGTGGCAAAGGCAACCGGTCATGGCCACATCATCAATGTCAACCTGGCCCGTGGAGCCTTGGTGCGTTTGAGGGCCGCCGATGCCTCCATGGTATGAAGAAGCAAGGGATGGAAGCAGGAGCAAGAGCCCGACCATAGCAAGAAGCGTGGTCCGAGACATTGGAGTTGATTTGAGCATTGCTGGACCCCCCGATTGTTCCGACTCGCAAGGACTCCTTAAACATTGCCAGCAATACACCAAGTAAAGTGCGGCGCAGTATAGCGTTTTTTGAGAGAAAATTCGACGCCATCTTATCAAAATCAATCCATCCGATTCCTCTGAGATGGAAGGGTTCATGTGAATGCCCGCCATAGCCCCCCCGAGAACCATGACGAATCATCCGTTTGAGAACACCTACAATCTCTCAGAAACACAACTCCAGAACCTCGATGAGGCGGAAGACCTCATGCTCAAAGGTGCGTTGGGGGCTGCTGAACGTATGCTCCTGACCATGCTCGAAGAGGATGATGAGTGCATCCCCGTCCTGTCCAATCTCGGCCACCTCTACGGCCGCCACCTCTCGGAGTTTGAGACCGCAGTGGACTACTACAACAGGGTGCTCCGAATCGAACCCGACAACGCTTGGGCGAGGGACGCTCGCCGTCGCTACATGCGCTACATCGAGTAGGTGAAGCGGACACCAAAGTTCATTGAGATGCCCCGTTCTGGGGAAATCATGGACTCCTCCAACATCCTCGTCGCCGGTGTTGGCGGCATCGGATGTGCATGGGCTGTGAAAGCACATGAACGCTGCCAGCAAGGAGCCAATTTGGTGCTGATCGACGCCGATGAATCCAGTTTCAAAACTGGAGACAACATCCACACGCTTCGTCTCGGCCATGCTCTCGACAGCGTCGGCTGTGCTGCCCTGCCGCCCCTTGCCGAACAACGAATGCGAGGGTTGAACACCCTTACCGCTCAAATGCTCGCCGATACTGAACTGGTGATTCTCCTCACCGGGCTCGGAGGAGGCGTGGGGACTGGAGCCGCCCAGGAGTTTGCACGTCAGGCTCGTCAATCAGGTGCGATCGTATTAGCGGTCGCAGGCCTTCCCTTTGAGGCACAGACCACGCGCCAAGAAATCGCTCAAATCGGCATAGAACGGCTTGAAAAAACAGCCCACGTGACCGTACGACTTTCTCTCGAACGCCTGGCGCGTCAGGCGCGCGACAAAGGCCAACTTTGGGACATGGGAGCCGAGTGGGTGGAAGATTTGGTGGACGGCATGGTCCGGACGCTGATGCGAATGGGACTGATCAACCTCGACCTGATGGATTTGAGAGCCATCGTCAACCAAAGCGGTGAGGCCACGATGCTCGTAGGCATCGGACGGCCCGACGACCCCAAAGGAATCCTTGAGTCCGCCCTCAAAGCACCCCTTGCAGCAAGGGACGTCGGTGGTGCAAAGGGCTGCCTCATCCAAGTGGAGGGGGGGCTCGGAATGACGATTGGACAAGTGAATGCAGTCGCTGACCTGTTCACCAGTGCGCTGGACGCTGACGCAATCGTCATCCTTGGAGCACGAGTCAGCGAAGATTTGGTTGATACCATCCGAGTGGTCACGCTTCTATCGGGAATTCGCCCTGCTTAATCCAACAACTCGATGGGTTCGTCGCCCCATTCAACACCGTCTGCAAGAACTTCGGGCTTTTGCCATGCGACGTCCTTCCCAATAGAGGCATCCTCTGTTTCCTCAGACGTTGGACCTTCATCAGGAGAGGGAGCAGGATTGGCGAGGGTTTCTTCCGGCGCGATGACCGATTGCTCTACAATGGCCTTGATGGTCGCGGAATCCTCGTGATTTTGCAAGACACCACCAAGCACGCGTGGTTGGACCCACAAAAAGGTCAACAGCACCACGAAGTGCCCCGCCATCATCACATTTCGAATGTCATCGAGAACAACCGTGAGCATCGCCACACTCCCAGCATAGGCATATCCGAAGGCGAGACCCATGGGGAGGGCGTTTGTTTTCGAGACCAGCCGCAATGGGGACCTGAAGGACTTGGAGGTTAAACCCCATATGGCCATCAACACAGTGAAGACCATCAACAGCAGTTCCTCTGTCAGGAGAAGGCCGGCCGAGGGCGACAACTTCCAATGCCTCCACATCGTTAGCAGATGCCAGGTGATCAGAGCTTGGCTCAAGAGCATCCAGCGGACTGAAAAAGCGTGAAGATCCTTGGAAGTTGATGCTTGCATCCGTAGACTGGATGTTCTTCGCCATCCAAGCACGAGCAATCCAGCAAAGGCACCGAAGAACAAAACGTTCCGAGAGGCTGTTGCTGGAACCGCCGGCTCAAGGTCTGGCGCCATCCATTCAAACGCGGTGAGAAGGAGCACGACAACAAGACTGAGGATGGAGACCACGACCACACTGGACACGAGCGTGCCTCCTGCCGGACGGTCTTGTGATGCAGGCAACCTTCCCGCTGCAACGGAAGCGAGCCAGCGTGCGAAACCTCGCCCTTGGACAACGGACCAAACAACGAAACAAGCAGACAGGGCTATCGGAAGCGCATCAGACCAATCCCCGAGTGCACCTTGCTCACCGACGAGGAGCAAAAGCAGCGAAAACGCAACACCACTCATCACGAGAGGGAAGATGCAAATGCGGAAAGAGCGGAAGAGGCGTTGCACCGGGGAAGTTGACTCTTCAGAATCGGCAGTCTCTGGGAGTTGAGTCCACCCTTGAACGCGAGAAGAACCGCTCAGCAATCCTGTGAAGAAATACCCCCCTGCGAGGGAAATAAAACCCATGGCACTCAAGGTCGTGGATCCGACATTAGCGAGCAAGTGAAGAACGGCTGACAACGCCATAATGAGTACCAAATGAGGCAGGGTTCGAATGTTCAGAAGGACACCGAGGAGGGAACGGAGGGATGCATCGTCCGATTGTAAATCGCTGAGAGACCGATCCGCAGGAGGGGGCGGTGTTGCCAATCCCTCTGACTCCTCCATGAACATTCGTGTCCGTGACCCGTCTTGAGGGTATGGGGCTGCGAGGTGAACTATCTTGAACCCGAACAACGTGCCCTGCATGTGGCCAAGCGATTGACAAAGGCACTTCGAGAGAAGAGGCGTTGGATTGGCCTTGCTGTCCACCCTGCGTGCGCAGACCGGAAGGATGCAGAGGAAATGGTGAAGCGTTTGGGGGGAAAACTCACCCAACCCAACCTTCGCCTCATGGATTTCATGCCGCCAGCATTGAGGGCTGCCGAACAGATGGAGACAGCCGAACTTGATACTCCTTCAGAGTTGGGTTTAGCCATACTTCGCGTGGACCTGAAAGCCGCTTCAGCTCTCAGGTCACTTCTCCAGGATGAGCAAGCCATCGACACACATCAATGCATGAGCCTGACATCGAGCGGAAAGATTCGACTTGTTCGCCAACGTTTGGGCCTTCCACGACCTCAACGGTCCCGGAAATGACCTTTGCTGGATTGTTCGCATGGAACAGATGCTGACACCGCCGTTCCGAGATGCTCAAGAGGGAGATTCACTCCCCCTCTCCTATGGGAGCAGGCGGAACAGCGCCAAAAATGAAGATGAGTGAGGCCTTCATCCTTACCGGCACCACCGTTCTCCTCGGAGCGTTGTTCATGCAGGCGTGGGTTACGCCCATCACGATCAGCGCAGAGGACTCGATTTACACCAACGGAGCATCCATGATGAAGGGAGATACCTTCGAACTTGACATTCGCATTCAGAATGAAACCACGGTACGAATTGTTTTCCTCGATGAAAATGAAGGCATCCTAAGCGCAGAATCCATCGTTGTGGCCTCCGGAGAGCGTATTGAACGCTCTTTGGAAGCGCTAGAAAGCGGATATTACACCTATGAAATCGATACCAAAGGTGCCGAAGCGACGCTTGAATTTGACATTGAGCGAAAATACAAAATCGATCTCATCCCCTACCCATTAGGTGGATTCCTCCTTGCGTTTGGCCTCCACCTTCGTTCTGCAGAGGAACCAAAATCATCCGATGTTGTCCTCGATGCCGAACTTGATGTTTGACCACTCCAAATCATCGCCGTCATTCAACACAAGACGGCCACCCTCAACACCGATGGAACCGTCGTTGTTCAGCCGATAGAAACCAACGTTGGCATTCCTATAGAAGATTGGGCCTAGCCTTCGTACACCTTCGTTCACCATGGATTCCAAGGCAGCAGTATCGTAGAAGGTCAAATCCAAAGCGTTTCTTCTTTCAGCGACCTCATAGAGCGAGGAGACCATGGCGTGAACGGCACGATGAAGGTGAGCCAACCCGGTATCAACTCCAATGAGATTTAACCCTGAATACTGTCCGTTTTGAGGAGAAATGAGGTTCAATCCAATACCCAGCACAACCCGACTCGAAGCGCCCTGGGTGGTGGCTTCAAAGAGAACACCCCCCGCTTTTTGCCAAACATTGGATGTTTGATCGCATACATAGATGTCGTTGGGCCACTTAAGGCAAACAGAATCTGCGTCACTTCCTTGAAACTGCTTGATGAGGTTCACGAGAGCCCCTCCCACACGGACTTGATCCAGAGCACTATGTTGCATCCCTGGACCGCTGTGAACAACCCAAGAAGCGAGAAGGCTTTCGTCAAGACTTTCCCAAGTTCGCCCGCGTCGTCCACGACCTTTGGTTTGTTTCACCGCACGAACGGTGGCACCTGCAGCATCACCGGTCTCCAAGAGCCATTGATTTGTGCTTTCCACAACGTCCATGAGGTGGAACGGAGAGGATGCAAAAGGTCGCCATATCTTGATCACGGAGAGGATTTCACCGTCCTCGAAGGTGGTCGTCGCCAGAGGCCGGGCGCTCCATCCTTTCGCCCATGCCGTTTCGCAAGCATTGGAACCCCAACCGCTTGAAGAAACAACGACGAAGGCCATGCCGCCTGGCTTGAGCAGGCGACCACGTTCAAACAATTCGATCAGCCGAACGAGAAGCCCAGAGCCATCGGTGTCGGTCAAAGCCGCCTCTTCCATGGGACCCAAGGTTGGTTCACCCGGCACCGGACTGGAGAGATAGGGCATGTTCCAAACAACTGCGTCGTAAAGGTTCTCGCCACCCCACTGACCCAGAGGGCCATCCACCTCGGGACCAGGCCCTCCTTCGAGGACGGTAGCCGAATACTCGCTTGATTCAAAATTACCTCGGGAGGCTGCCACTGCGAGTGGATGGACATCGCAAGCAGTCACACAGCACCCTTGGCTGGCAGCAAACAGAGACAACGCCCCAGACCCACAACCAATTTCCAACCAATCAAGCCCATGACGCAGATAGCCATTTGCAAGGACGTCAGCCAGAAAATCAGTATCTCGCCGGGGAGGGTAAACGGTAGGTGGAATGACCAATGAATGAACGTCTCCATTTGGGGCACTCCATTCCACAACAGACGCCGCTTGCCCTGAGTATTCAACTTCACGCTCGGCTGCGGCGGAAGTGAAGACTGGGGAGCGTTCCATAATGCACCCTCTGCGCAACATGCACATGAGTCTATGCGTCCAATATCCAGAACAAATAGCGCTAATTATTCCATTTGGGCAGGTTTATGACCAGCCACCGTGGAAGGCTTGTTTGTTGAGGGGCGTTCTCGCTGGCTCATGACCGACACGAAACGTATAAGAACACCATGTCGGTCGGAAGGAAAGCCCAAGTTGCTACATTGGGCCTGTAGCTCAGTCAGGTAGAGCGTCGGACTTTTAATCCGATGGTCGCGGGTTCGAACCCCGTCGGGCCCGCCTGACTCCGCTACAGGTTCGGTGTGGGTGGGCGATCCGGGGTGAAAAAATGGTCGTAAAGAGTGCAACGAAGAAACGATTGATGGAACTCGGCGTCTCAGAAGAGTACGCCCACAAACTGGCTACAGACCGAAACATGACGGACATCAAGAACATGTCCCATGACGACGTGGCTTCCACACTTGGCATCTCCAAAGACGCTGAGGAATTCATCACCACCATGCAAATCATCGCAGAACAAGGCTCTCGACGCCGTGCTGCAAAGAAGAGCACCAAAATCACGATTCGAGCCAAGGCCATCGACGACATCGACCGCCCTGAAATCACTTCACGGTTCAACGCTTTGAACCACGAACTTGTCCCCCACCAAGAACTGGTCGGCGCTGCCAACATCAGCCCCGACGACCAGCTCGCTGTTGAGATGGAAGAACTGGCGCCATGGAACATGGTCCAACCAGACCCTGAAACCGGCGAGGACCGTCTCGCTAAGGAACTGCTTCCAAAGATTTTGATCACCGACCCCGTGGTCCAAGTCATCAAGGAACTCGCAGAAGCAGAAGATTCCGCTGCCCACATGGCAAACCCAGACCACCGACCACTCGCCGCAGGGTGGATCGCTGACCGCGTACTCAAAGTGGAGCGACAATCGCCGTCTGCCGGACGGACGGTCGCTTACCGACTCATTGTAGAGGGCAACTGAAGGAGAGGAACATCATGCAAGAAATCATTCAATCATTTTTCAAAGAACGCAGCCTGGTCAACCATCAACTCGCCTCCTACAACGACTGCATCCCTGCTACCGAGAACGCTATCTCTCGCATGGAGCGCATCATCCGAAACATCCGTGTCGGAACCGACGAAGACTTCGATGACGACGAGGGCGGCTACATCAAACTCGACGTCCACGACCAAGACATCGTCATTCGCTTGAAGAACGTGAAACTCGGCCAACCAACGGTCAAGGAGGCCAACGGAGCCCTCAACCCTTCAACACCCATGGAATGCCGACTTCGAAAGTTGACCTACATGTCCCCCGTCACCATTGATTTCACCATCAAGCGAAACGGTGTGCCATCGCCTACAGAATCCGGCGTGTCCGTCGGCCAAATGCCAATCATGGTCCGCTCTGAGCGCTGCAACTTGCACCCCAAGCACATCGCCTCGGACCGGGTCCTGACCCCAACCATCTCGTCGGAAGACAAAGCCTCGTGGCACGATCTCCTCCGAAAGAAGGGCGAAGATCCGCTCGACCCGGGTGGCTACTTCATCATCAACGGTACAGAGCGTGTCCTCATTTCGATGGAAGACCTCGCACCCAACCGAGTCACTGTTGAAATCAACAAGCGCTACGCTAAGCAAACAGAAGTGGCTAAGATTTTCTCCCAAAAAGACGGAATGCGCAAGCCACTCACCGTTGAAAAGCGCCGAGACGGTATGCTGATGGTCAAAATCAGCACAGCCGGCACCACCGCCATCCCTGTCGTGCTCCTCATGCGAGCTCTTGGCGTGGAGAACGACCAACAAATTTTCCAAGCCATTGCTGGAAACACCGACTCCTTCAAGTTCATCGTGGCCAACATCAACGAAGTCAACGACAATGAAGAGTACAAAGTCGTCACCACCGAAGAAAGCCATCAGTGGCTCGAAAAGAAATTCGCTGCAGGCCAGCAAAAGGAATACCGTGAGGCTCGAGTCAACCAGTTGCTTGACCGTGAGTTGCTTCCTCACCTTGGCGACCAGGTCGAAGACCGTGAGAAGAAGGCCATTTACCTTGGCCGTATCGTCCGACAAGTTCTCGAAATGGCTATTGAAGGCCGAGACCCCAACGACAAGGACCACTACGCCAACAAGCGTGTGCGACTTGCCGGCGACCTCATCGAAGACTTGTTCCGTGTCTCCGCTGGACAACTCGCTCGTGACCTCAAGTACCAACTCGAGCGCCACCACAACCGCAAGCGAGAGCTGAAGATCACCTCCTGCCTGCGACCGGATGTTTTGACCTCCAAGATCATGCACGCACTGGCCACAGGAAACTGGGTCGGTGGGCGCTCTGGTGTCAGCCAACTTCTCGACCGAACCACCTACCTTGCGGCACTGTCGCACATGCGACGTGTCACTTCACCGTTGGTGCGAAGTCAGCCTCACTTCGAGGCACGTGATCTTCACCCAACCCAATGGGGACGCCTGTGCCCCAACGAAACCCCCGAAGGGCAAAACTGTGGGCTTGTGAAGAACGCTGCACAAATGATCGACATCTCCGAAAACATTGACGAAGGTGAAATCCGCAAGCAACTCGACGAATTGGACGTCTACCAACCAGACGACTGGACCGATGGCGCCCGAGTACACGTGAACGGTGACATTTACGGCATCCACAAGAAGGGTGCAAACCTAGTGAACCGATTCAAATCATCTCGTCGACGTGGACGCATTCCTTCGGAAGTTTCCATTCGCTATGATGCAGAAAACAAGGACATCTTCATCAACACGGACAAAGGACGTATCCTCCGACCATTGCTCATCCTCTATGACGGAGCACCTCGCTTGACACAAGACCACCTGGCCAAGTTGAGCAGTGGAGAAATCCAATTCCGAGACCTCATCGTTGAAGGCGTTGTGGAATGGGTGGATGCAGAGGAAGAGGAAGACCTCTACATCTCTCCTCGTCCGTTCGTCCTTCCCGAGACCGTTCCAGAAGGCGATTCCGCAGGACTCGCTGGTCGTGTCGTCAAGTACGAAGACATTGAGTGGACCAACCTTGGAGAACCACGTGCAGAAGTGGCCCATTTGAAGGCCCGAATCAGCATGCCAAACGGCGAAGTCATGATCACAGAATTCGATGTTGACCTTGAATACACCTCCGAACACACCCACTGTGAGATTGACCCACAATTGGTGCTCGGCGTCTGCGCATCGCTCATCCCTTACCCTGAGCACAACTCTACGCCTCGTGTCACTGGTGGTACAGCCATGGTCAAGCAATCCCTCGGATTGCCCAGCGCAAACTACCGACTACGACCCGACACACGCGCCCACATCTTGCATTACCCACAACGCTCCATCACCCGTACCAGGGCTATGGAAACCACGAACTTCGATGACCGCCCCGGCGGCCAGAACTTCATTGTGGCCATCATGTCCCTCCACGGATACAACATGCAAGACGCTGTCATCATGAACAAAGGATCCATCGACCGAGCCCTCGGTCGTTCAACCTTCAACCGCACCTACAACGCTGAGCGCCGTCGGTTCCCTGGCGGTCAAGTCGAAGAGATTGAAAAGCCCGGCAGCTCAAAGCAGGAAATCAAGGGACTCAAGGCACCTGAATCTTACTTCCACTTGGAAGCAGATGGTTTGCCAGTCCCTGAAACCGACTTGAGCGGTGGCGACGTGTTGGTCGGCAAGACCAGCCCCCCTCGATTCCTTGAGGAATCTTCAGGTGGTGCCTTCTTGATGGCCCAAGAGCGCCGAGAATCCTCGATGCTTGTTCGTCATGGTGAGAAAGGCTGGGTCGACAACGTCTATGTCACCGAGTCTCTTGACTCCGGACGACTGGTTCGTGTGATGGTTCGAAGCCACAAAGTCCCTGAAGTGGGCGACAAGTTTGCGTCCCGCCACGGTCAAAAGGGTGTCATTGGACGCCTCGTTGAGCAAGAAGACATGCCGTTCACTCCTGACGGTGTGGTTCCAGACCTCATCATTAACCCGCACGCCATTCCATCTCGAATGACCGTCGCTCACGTTCTGGAAATGATCGGTGGCAAGGTCGGCGCAATGGAAGGTCGCCGCATTGACGGTACTGCATTCCGTGGCGAGAAAGAATCGAGCCTTCGTGATGGATTGGTCCGAAATGGACTAGCCCACACCGGTCGAGAAACGATGATCAACGGCGAAACTGGCGAGTCTTACCCTGCCGACATCTTCGTTGGCTGCATCTTCTACCAGCGATTGCACCACTTGGTCAGTTCGAAGATTCACGCACGTTCTCGTGGACGTGTCCAAATCTTGACACGCCAACCTACCGAAGGACGTGCCCGACAAGGTGGTCTTCGATTTGGTGAGATGGAACGTGATTGCCTCATTGCCCACGGTGCATCCATGGTCATCAAAGACCGTTTGTTG
>Ga0181379_1000112_pt1 | contig 39712 bp, 53 predicted proteins | sample 2SPOviralmetaG_FD_130115 | JGI IMG/M metagenome (GOLD analysis project Ga0181379, IMG submission 130115) | Marine viral communities from the oligotrophic San Pedro Time Series (SPOT) site, San Pedro Channel, CA, USA - 2 SPOT_SRF_2009-07-10 | ecosystem: Environmental > Aquatic > Marine > Strait... | reverse complement strand
TGAACCAGTTAAGCAGTGCAATAAGTGCTATTTTGTCCATAAGCCAGCGCCAGCTTGCCCCGATTGCGGCCATGTTTACGAAGTTAAAGACCGTAAACTTGAAACAGTCGAGGGCGAACTCGAAGAATTGAACCCTGAAGAAATCAGAAAGCAGTTTGCTCAAGAGCGAGCCGCCGCGCATAGTTCTGAAGACCTAGAAAAGTTTGCTGCTGAAAAAGGTTACAAGAAAGGCTATGCAGACCACGTTCAGAAGGCCCGCGAAGAAAAGCAGGCGTTGCAGCGAGAGCTATTTAATTTAACCGTAGGCGCTCAGCAGGTCGGCTTGCCGCTTGATTATAATCGCTCAGACGTTTACAAATTTAAGCCGAAAGAACTAAGATTAAAAATACAGCAAGTTAAGCAACAAATGGGCGCAGCTTATGGCTAGTCAAGAGAATAACATTTTTAACCGCATTCGGGTTGCAGTGAGTGAAGCTTTCGGCACAAGGTTATTTAGAAACCACACGGGCATGGTGAAAGACAACCGCGGCCAAGTTCACCGCTTTGGATTGTGCAAAGGTAGTTCTGACGGTATCGGATTTACCCCCGTTACGATAACGCCCGAAATGGTTGGTAAAAAAGTTGCAGTATTTACCGCCATAGAAGCCAAGACGCTGAAAGGAACAGCAACGAAAGAGCAAAAGAATTTTATTCTTATTGTTAAAAATCTAGGCGGCTTTGCTGGTGTTGCCCGATCAGATGAAGAAGCAAACCAGCTAATAAGCGCTGGTATTTACGAACTAAAAAGCTAACGCTTGCTGCTTTGCCTTCGCCAGCGCTGCGTTAAACTCCTGATCTTTTGCCGCCCACGTATAGACTAAGCGCCGAGTTATGCCCATTCGCTCAGCCGAGCGCGTCACGTTTCCGTGCTGTTTAAGATCGTCTAAAAACGATTGTTTTTTGTCTGTTTTGTTTACTGGCATTTTTTAGCCTCCTTTTTTTCTCTTATATGTGAATATTAACAAAAAAAGCGAATAAATCTATTTATTTTTATTTTATTTGCTCTATTATGTGTATACACAACAACGAGAAATAAAGGTAATCACATGAAAAAAGAAGAAAACAACGAAATGGCCTATGCAGTGAATGACCAAAGTGATCGCGAATATCACAGCGTCACGGCGGTTTCTAACTCTGCTTTAGGCTGTTTAATGAAAAGCCCCGCACATTTGAAAGCTGCTTTAGAAAACCCGCCAGAAGACACCCCCGCGTTTATTTTAGGGCGAGCCGTTCACGCGCTCACGCTGGAAGGCGAGCAAGCATTCCTAAATGGCTTTCACGTTGCAGGCGAGAACGACCCCAGCAAGCCAAGAGGCGAACGCTTAGCTAGAATAATGGACGCGATAACATCAAATGATTTTGACATGCATTTTGTGCATGAATCAGATATAGCCGTTGTAAGAACGCCAACCGGCGAAGCTGCCGAGATTTACGAAACTCTAAAAGAAAAAGGCAAAGGTATTTATGAGCTTTTTGACTGCATACCCGAATCAATCAATAAGCGCACGAAGGAAGGCAAGAAAGAGCTAGAAAAATACGAATCCGACGCAAAAGGGCGAAACCTTAAAATAGTAAAAAAGGCGTCTATTGATAAGGCTTGTGATTTTATTTGTTACCTCGATCAGCTAGGCGGGCGCGAGATAATAAAGCAGACTGATTTTATACGCTGCAAAAATTACATAGAATATTTAGAATATTTGGGCGATAAAACGGTAATAAGCAAAGAGCTAGAAACGCAAGCCCGCGAAATGTCTGCGTCAGTGTTAGCGCACCCTTTAGCGTCGAAGCTTTTAGCAAGCGGCAATCCAGAAGTAAGCATTTATTGGAAAGATAAAAAGCATAATCTTGACTGCAAAGCGCGTTTAGATTTTATCAATCACAACGGCATAATTGTAGACTTAAAAACTACTTCAGACGCAAGCCCCGAAGGATTTGCAAAAAGTATTGCTAATTTTGGTTATTATAGACAAGAGCCTTTTTACCGCACAGCATTTGCAAAAGCGTTTGAATACGAGCCAAAAGGCTTTTTATTTGTAGCAGTAGAAAAAAAGCCGCCGTATGCCGTTGCAGTTTACGACTTAGATCAGGACGCAATTAGCAAGGGCTGCAATGAAATAGAAACGCTAATGAATATATATGCAGAATGTAGCGAAAAAGATCACTGGCCCGCTTACAGCGATAAAATAGAACCGATCAGCTTACCAAGCTGGCACAAAATTAAATCATAAGAAGGAATCAAAACATGAGTAATTTACCTGCAATTCAAGCGTTTACAAAAGACCTCGCAGCGCAATCAAAGTCTTTAGCTAGTATGCTGCCTGAAGGCTTAGACGTTAAGAAATTTTGTCGAAACGTTGTTACCGGCATATCGACGCACAAACAGCGCGACCAGCTACTATCAGCAGATCGTGAAAGCCTGTTCAATTCATGCCAGAAGGCAGCAAGCGACGGGCTTATGCTCGACGGCAAAGAGGCAACGCTAGTCACATTTAAAAACGAAGTCGTTTACATGCCGATGACGCAAGGCTTAATCAAGCTGGCGCGCAATAGCAACGAGATAAAAACATTATTGCCCAAGTTGTGTATAAAGAGGATAGCTTTAGCTATAAAGCGGGCTTGGACGATCAACCAGTATTTGACCCTGACTGGTTTGGCGAGCGCGGAGAAGCTGTTGGGGCCTATGCAGTAATCACGCTCAAGAACGGCGAAAAAATAAACTCGATACTGACAAAAAAGCGCATCATGCAAATAGCGTCAGGCGGCAAAAACGGCTATCAATACGACCCAGCACGCGGCCAGCACTTTGAGGAATGGTGGAAAAAAACAGCTATTAAAAATGTTCTTAAGTATGCGCCTAAATCGACATCGTTAGAAATGGCGCTAGAAAAGGACAACGCTAACTTCGATCCTGAAAAGATGGTGATTGAAGGGCAGACAGCACCGGCCAGCACAAGCGATTTAAATGACATAATGGACAATGAGCCAGCCCCTAGCCAGCAAAATCAAACTGAGGCACAATCAGACGTAATAGAGGGCGAAATATTGCCAGAAACTAGCGCCGAGGACGTAATATAATGAAAAGCTGCAATCAATGCGGGATGATACATTCTAACAAGGCTGTTAACTGCGTCGATTGCGGCGCTTCTCTCAAATCAAATAGTGAAATGAAGCCCGCGCACGCGCTGCTGTATCAGATCAGCACTATGGCTTTTTTTCTATTATTGTTAACGACTTTTTGGGGCTAAGCATGAGCAACTATATGGACAAATTTTTTGAAAAAATAAATGAAATAACATAAAACGCAAGAAAGAGCGTATATGATTCACAGCCTTATCTTGATTTATTAAGCATTATCGACAACGACACCAAAGAATACGCGCAAAAAGTCGGCGACATACAGTATGAGCTTGGCGTTTTGCATGGCAAAGGCGTACATGGCACCAGCTATGAGGAACTTGAAAAGCTAGTTGTAAAACGGAATCAAGAACGAGCGCTACACAACACAAAAAATATCATCGAAAAAATGAAAGGGGCATAAGCCCCTTTTTTTAAAAATGTTTTTCTATAAGCTCTGTAAAACTACTCAAAGCAGAATATAGCCCGTAACCGATTGCGCCCCATTTAAGCAGCCAGACTAAAAAGTTTTGAAACGACTTGCCCAGCCTCATTGTGCCGCCTACGTCTTTGCCAAGCTGCACCCACACCGCAGTGTTTTCTTCTAGCTCTTGTTGTTTTAGCCCTAGTGTATCGACTTTTTCATTAATAGCGTGCAGTTCTTTGGTTATCTTTTCGCGTGACTCGCGATCTTCTTCTATTTTCTGCGTGATGTCGTTGCGCATCTGAAACAACATTTGATCGCTAAAACGTACGCTTTCATCGTGCATAATAAGCCCTTATTTTGAAAACACTTTAATAATTAACGGTTCTAAGTTTTTAATAGTTCGCTCACCAAATAAAAAACCTAAAACTAAAATGTTTATCACAATAATTGCCGTGTTCTGTCGCTCGCTAAACTCACCGCCGCCAAATAGCCAGCGATAGTCTATGTATAAGGTGGCAAATCCCCACGTAGGACGCTGCAAGCCTCTAAGGAATAATATCACATGCCCTATAATGGGAATCGCTTTCAAATCGGACGCTGTGCCCTCTTGCGCTGCTATACGCTTATCGAGTTGCGCCGCCGCATCACTAATAACCTTATTTGCTGCAATTTCTTTTTCATGCAAAAACTTTTGCACGTTTAATTCTGCCTCTGCTTTTTGCTGTGGCGTCATATCGGGCGGGAAATAGGCCATTATGCCTTCTTTCATTTCTTTGAATAATGAACCCGACACAAAATTACTTACTTTAGAAAGAAAACTCACGTCAATAACTCCAAGTAGGCACGCTTTTATCGTTTGTTGGCGTCCACGCAACATGCACAAAACCGCAATAAGCACCGCCCGCCACCCTTGTGGCTCCGTAGCGGCCTGCTAATACCTTTATTTTAGTGGCAAGATATTCATTATCACAAGCAATATCGACCGCTTTGCAAAGCTGGTGGTCTCCCGCCTTTAGCTTGTTTACTTCCTTCGGATGATTAGGACACCGACCGCCGCTTGTTATAATCATAGGTCGCCCAAGATCGTCGCGAATAGCCTGCACCATATTAAGCGTTTCTTGGTCAACGCTTCGATAATCGCAATCAGGATGCCCGCAGGTACACTTTAGTTTCGGGTCGCTTACTGGGTTAAAGTTTTTTGTCTTAATTGCCATAGCTCCACCCCTTCACATAAATTTGATATTTTAAGCTTCTGATCTTCGCAAACTAAGCTTGCATGTTGCCGCGCGTGCTCGACAAATGGCGCACAAGATTCTATTGTTACGCTGTCAAAATCTGTTGAACCTATGCTATGCCCACCAAAGCCACCCAGCGAACCGGCTGCGGTAATTGCAGCTATCAGCTTTAAATTTTCATCCATATTTATACAGGCGCTGTTGGCCGTGTTCCGTTAGGAAAGTCAGGCTGCTGTGGATAGTCCCTTAAAGCTTTTCTGTAAGCTCTCCAAACTGTAGTATCGCCTGCACTGTCCTCTAACTTGTATATTTCTATGTCAGCATTGCTAAGCTCTGCATCACGCCAGTTACGCTCCGTCGCTTCAGCTTGTGCTGCTAGGTCTGCTGCTTCTCGGTCTGACCCTGCATATGCATCAACAGACGCTACTACAAGATCGCCATCAATCTCTACATTACCTGCAAGCTCTTGCTGCATCTGCAAGTAGTAGCGGTTAGGTGCATCATCGCCCTCTGGTGCGCTAAAGGTGATGTAGTCATAAGTGTAAGACCCTTCACGATTTTCAATATATACCTTGTTCATGTCTTACTCCTATAATGATGCGTCTAAAACATAGTTGTCATCTACCCGTAAATAGCAGGCCCCGCTTGTGACAGATAGGTTACCGCCACCAACTTTTACTAGCTTCATACGAATGTCTGCTCCATACCTTGAAATGGATGAGGGTGTTACTGAGTCTGTTGAGCCACCATAGTTTAGTTTTAATACATTTGCATTGTTTTCAGTAACAAAAGTAGGCGGCACTCGCATTCTCGTGTTTGTGCCTATCATCACATTGGCTTCAGTAGGGCCAACAATAAAGCCCGTATGCTGTCCTGCCCCACCAGTAGAATTATCTAAGCAGTACCTAGCTGTTTTAGCTTCCTCCTCTATTCGATCAGGCGCAACATAAGGCGTTGCTACACTGCCACGCTCTAGCTTAACGTCTGCCAGTTGGATGAACGTAGTTTGATCACCTGCTGTAACAAGCGAACCAGCAATGTTTAGTTCTAGACACTGGTTTGTTGCTGCTGGTAAGTTGGGGATAGTAAAGGTTACAGACTTTCGCTCAGCACTCCAACTACCTGTACCTGCCGAGCTAAAGGTTGTGTTGTTTACAACTACGTCATTGCCCGATATACCTACACCGTCCCGAAAATAGAGATTAACTAATAGGTCTTCTCCAGCGGGTGCTTTGTGGGCAAAGCTTAGTGTGTACGTACTACCTACAGGAAAAACAGCGTCAGAGGCTGCTTGGTTATCCCCAAACAACTCTACTGCTGTTAATAATTGTGCTCTTGTACCTGTGCTACCTGAAGCTATCTTCCCCCTTAAGCTTGTCTTAGATGTTGAATAGCTGGGGTTGTCATTAAACACACGCTCTATAGTACGTGCAGATGAAACTGCCCACATATCAGGGCCATAGTTTGAGTTGGTGGGCGCACCAAAGAAATCAAACAGCTCACTATTACCGTTAATAGCAAATCGTCTGCTTCGTCTAAAATTTGAATTGAGTAATAGGTTCTTGCCATCGCTTCCAACGTATTGCGGTAAAATCTCCCATTCTGTGCCGTTGTATTGCAGCGTTATTTGTTGGCCCGCAACTAATTCGACGCCTGTTAACTCGCCGCCGCCGATCATTTTAATACTGACAGCGCCAAGCCCTGCATAGTTTACCGTTGATGGGCCAGTATTATTATTCTGCGGAATAAAGCGAACAGTCATACCCGCTTGCAATGATGCAGGTGCAACATAGTCACCAATAGGCGCAACGTCGTAAGCGTTAACGGTTCCAGAATCCTCGAAAAAATCACCCTTTGCAGCATAAGCAGAAACGGCTTTTACTAGCTGATCATCTACAGCGCCGTTAAGCGTCTGATCTGTTGACTCGATAACGTTTTGTAATTCGCTTGCGGTCTGGTTCCATTCGTCGGCTGGTAAGCTTCCAGTTTCGCCGCCTGCGCCGTCTACTTTGTTATTTAATTGCTTCATTCTGTCACCTGTCTTATTACCAAATTACAATTGGCCGGTTTTAGTTTCTCAAATATACACTTTATCAAGCCCGTTTCTCTAGTACCAAAAGGCACAGGGAACGAATAAGGAAAAGTAACCTGCAAGGGCACCGTCACGTTAATAAATATAGTAAAACGTGCATTTTCAGCAGTAGCAAAAAACAACGCTGGGAATTGCAACGGAAACCCGCCCGAAACGCTGCCTTTTTCTATCGTAATAGAAACGCCAAACATTGCGGCAAGGTCGATAAAATCTTGCTCAGTTTGCACGCCTAAACTTGCCAACTTTACTAAAACGTCACGCCGCCGATCTTCAATAGTTCCCGTTCCCGTAAAGCAGCAATCTGGAATACCTAGCGCCGACTCCCATTCACCTAAAAACTTTTCTGTCTTGTCTGGGATAATCTGATCAAGGTATTCGCGCAAATAACCGTTAGTTCTAAAGTTCTCAGCAGATAAACCGTTTAACAGGCTTCTAAGGTTTGAACCCTCGACATTCTTAGCAGCAAAAAGCCGGTCATTCGGCAAATACCTAGCTAAGCTGTCTGTGTAATCTGGCTTCGATCTTCGCTTAAACAAAATCATTAAAACGTCACCGACCCTAAAACGCCAATTTCTCCGACACCAATACTTATATCATTGTTTGGTGCATTTAAAACAAAATTCGTTACTGTATCGCCCGTTACTGTGTCCACAGTGCTATAAATAACCGATCTATAAGCGTCTTTGTCTACGTCAACACCAACACTAGGCGTATCAATAAAAAACTGCTCTAAGTTGCTTTTTATAGCTGCCTGCATTGTAACAGTATTAGGGGTAATCGAACTAAAATCAAAATTTACACTGACCGGCGAAGGCGCAAAAACAAAAACGTCCACGCTATCAGTATTAGCGGGCTTAATTTCTAATATTTTATCTCGAACCGCTGCGACCTCTGAGGCGTCAGGTATCGGGTTTACATCGTTATCGCGCATAAAGTAGGTCGTTACTTGGCCGACTTCTGGCGTTACCTCTTGCACAAAAACGCGCGTTACCCCGTTAACCTCTTTCGCTTTTTCCTTAATTGCGGCAACATTAAAGTTTGCGACGGGGTTTTGTATGCGGTCTAAAACCCTGTTTCTAAACTGCGCGTCTGTTTCTTGATCTGTGCCGCCGCCAATCGCGCCAAAATTTACTCTAAATTCATCGTCTACACCGACCACAGGGCTTTGCAGCTTTAACGGTGATCCCGCGTCTAAGTTTTGATCAGCGCCGAACTCTTTCGATTGTACGTCAACCAGCGCAGACACAAACGAAGCAAGCGCACTTGTGTTTAGTTCGTCGCTTGGAGCGCCTGTTATTTCATACTGAAAAGCAGTTCCAGAAACCACAACGCATTCTGCCGTTATGTTGTAATCAGAACTCGCTGCGCCGGTTACGGTTACGCTCATGCCATCAAACAAGCCTGCTGTGCTTGTCACTGTCGCCGTTACTGTTGACCCTGAACGCTTTAACTCATTAACAGCTATTTGATTATTACTAATCGTAGCGCCGCTTATTACGTCAAATTCTCCGACCCCTGAAGCAGTCAAAACTATGCCCGCAGGGACTATACTCCCCGCCACACCAGATGCCACAGCTTGCCCGCTCGACTTTGTTGCCGCCAGTGGCTGCTTACCAAATATAGCTCCCCATCTGATTAGATAATTGCCTGTAGCTGTATCAGGAAAGCTTTGCTTAATTGCTTCTTTTAGCTGCAAATAAAAGTCGTAAATTCTATTTGCTGCGCCGGTAACGATTGCGCCAAGCCAGCTATTTTTTAGAAAGGGGTTCGATTGCTGTAGCTCCCGCTGCACATCAGCTTTCGATCTTGCTACAACTTCCTTTGCGCTATCTGGTATATCAAGAGGCATTCGCTGTATTCTCCCAAAGTTCAAAAAAACGACGATCAACTTTGTCCCTGCTGCGCCTGATTACAACCTCAAGACATAAAACGCCGTTTTTATATATTGTTTCTGGATCGTCAATAGATACTGCATAACCATCATCAACAAGCCATTGCAGAGCCTTTTTCGCTTCGTCAGCTATGCGGTTCATTATGTCACGATTGACTCTTGCTTGCTCAAACAGCCAAATCTTAGAGCCGTTTTCAAACTCACCGTTACCAATCCACCCGCGCCGACGCTGCGGCTCTATCACTTCATCTTCGCCCGCTCGACGCTCGCCAAACAAGCTATAAAGGATCGCCGTATCAAAAAAGTCTGCAACACTTATGTCGCCGTTTTCATTTAGCGAAAAATCATATATTTCACTTTGCTTTTTTAATATTGCGTCTTGTGTCATTGTGGCCCGCTCGTGCTGCTGTTACCAGTTTCAACGCCGCCATGCGTATGCGTATTGCCTATATTAACACCGTTTGACGTTGCAGCGCCTAACGATGACGGCCCCGTAACGGCTAAACCGCCACCCACCGCTAAATTTCCTGTTACTGTCGCTGCTGCTGTCGTCATATTAATCACTGGCGCTTTTAAATCAATGCTTGCTCCTGCGTCAACATTAGCAGTTTCAGTATTAACCGCAACTGTTTGCGCGTTTACTGTTGCGTCCATCGTGTTAATTGTAGTCGAATTATCTGCATTAACTTCCACAGCATTAGATGCGTTTACGGTTGCATTAGTTGTGTTTATGTAAATATTACCCGCTGCGTCGTTGCCAGTTGTTATGTGCAGATTGCCGCCTTCGTCCCATTTAATAATCGCTCTTGTAGGTGGATGATAAAACGCACATTCACCGCCCTTTAGTAGCGGTCTAATTTTAGGCGTCCACGCAATCGCTGCTTTATCTGATCTTGAGCCTTGCACTTGAAACATTAAAGCAAGAGCGTCAGGCGTCACGTTAGCGTGTACGCCATAAGGAAAAACAATCAAAGCATCGCTAAGCTTCCCTAAATGCTCCACTTGCTGCGTTGCAAACTGTTCGTTATCTGAACCAGTTTTAGTAATCTTGCCAAACTTAGGCAGAATTTTAGATAATATTTGCTGCAACTTCTGCATATTTATTCTCACCGATAAACAGCGTGTAAGCGCTTTGGCCGACAAATCCTAGCTGTGTGGTTTTGCCTTCGCTTAAATCATAGTTAAATTTTACGCTATTCAAAAGCATAGGCTCAATTTTGCCCACAAAATCATCAACTATTTGATGCAGCTTATTAACTTGCCATAGCTCACCATTTACAGAATGGCCGCTAACCTTTGCAGAATAAACTAAGCCGCGTGCTTTTCTTATATCTGCCTCCCAGTTTGCTTGGTTGAGGCAATCAGCGCTCGATAGATTTAAATCGGGAACTAGCACTAGTTGGCGAGGTCTTTTTATTTCAGAATCAAAGACCCCGCCGCCCTGATTAACCAATGATGCAAGGTCGGTATCACCGGCTGCATTCAGGGCAACGGGATTTAGTGAGGACGCCAGCTTGTAACTGTTATAACGCCCCGTAGTATCATAGCTAAAGTTTGCGCTAATAATATTGTTATCGTTACTGTTTAACTTGTTTTGCAAAACTAGCTCTGAGCTTTCGCCAGAATTGCTATTAATTACAATGTCGCCGTTTTCGTCTGATGTTAGCAGCACTTGGCGCTTTTTCGCATAACCTTCGATGAACTCAAACGCATTTTCGCCTATTTCTGGCCCTGCAATATCTTCTGCGGGGCTGTATTCTTTCGGGCTTACGTTGTCGATAACTTTTATATCTAAGCCAATCTTTTCAATTACTAGCTCGATTAAGCTTTTTAGCGTTAACCCGTCTGTTCTTATGTCGTCAATCGCATCAATCGAACTATCTAACAAGTCTGCTGTTTTATCTCTACCTAACACGCTGACAACATGGTCAGAAGCATCATAATTAACTTGCACGACTTCGATATAACCAGTTATAACGAGCTTATTATCTACATACACCTTGCACTGCTCGCCGCCCCTAAATGGTAGCGGTTGCCCTTGTATCGCGCTGGCTTCAAATGCAAATTCATTGCAAAGCGCATCAAGCCGAATAGTTGCCGACGCTGACAAAAAGTTTTCGTATTGTACGCCGTTAACCTCAAGTTTCATTTTGTTACGACCTCGACCAGCCCGCTAACAAAGCTAACATCACTTATTTTATTCAAGTTGTTTATAGTTTGCGCGTTTTCGTCGCTGCCATAGTAAGCAAAGCTTAAAAGCCTGCTGCTTGTTTCGTTTGTTTCAACAGTGATTATCTGGCTCGCATTTAGTCTAAGCTCGTTTAGTGACTCAAGCACAAGGATTCTCATATCAGTAATTGAGTCTTTTAATTCTTGCTCTGCTTCGCTTTCAACAACTCGCGTATATTGATCGTCAAGCGCTGCCAAAACTGCATCAACGTCGCGAACCGTTTCATATTCAATGTCTACCGCAGCAAGATAGCCATAAGACAACGACGAAGCCGCTACGCTTGCATTAATAGCGTTATTGTTATTCGTTCGCTCTATCTTTGGCGCTGTGTCTAGCGTTAACAGTGCGTCATCATCACCAAACCCAAACAGGCCCGCAAACGTTTCGAGCGTAGCCTCCGAGCTTGCATACAATCCGCTTATATTGTCAAACAGCGAGCCAAGCGCATCAGATAAAGCTATCGGGTCAGATACTAAAGAATTTACATTTGCCGAAAGCTCGCCTAATTCATTGCTAAAAATGTTTAGCTCTGTAGCCGCCTCTCCAATAAATTCAGTGGATTTTTTTACTTGCTCTATTAACGCATTAACCTTTGCAACAGCGCCGCTAAAACTGCCTAAGAACGAGCCAGTAACGCCGAATTTGTTTTGTATGTTGCGCTTTGCTTGCTGGTCTACATTGCTGCCTAAACTAGCAATCTGCGTTATTACGCTATCGCTCGTAGTTGGCACGCCGGTATTTTCGTTTATCTCAAAATCAACGCTTACAACGGTGTCGCCAAACGACCCAAAGTTTTCGTTTATTGAGTAGCTGACCGCAATAACGTTTTCAACACTGCCGTATAAAGGGTGGATCAATATCCCAGTTTTACCGTTTTCTAAAACTTCCAAAAGCCTATCACGGTAATTGAAATAATTGTTTTCTAAAAAAGAGCTAATAATAATATCAAGCTGGTACTTTCTTGGCACTAAACCAAGATATTCAACGCTTTGAGTGTTTTTGTTCGGGTACTGTTTAACGCTGTTTTTTACGCCACCCGTTAAACCTGCTCTCTCTATCGCTATAGGGAAGCTTTGAAAATATCCATTTATTACTTTTAGTTCATCAGCCATACGCCGCCCCCATGTTTACCCCTACATCAAAGCCGCTTGCTTTCGTGTTCATTGCTGTGCTTTTTACTGTCGTTCCTGCATCAGCAGAAACTTTAATTTGTCCGTTTAGCGTTGCATTTGCGCTGTTTACCGGCACGCCGCTAACTGTTGGCGCAGTCGTTTGGTTTAATAGCTCTGGCGCGTTTACATCAACAGAACCAGAAAACAAGTTGCCGAACATTTCTGCTATGCTGTCAAAGCTAAAATTGTCGATCAATATAGCTGCCTTAGCAAACGTTTCGCCTATAAATACACCAATTTCTTTTAATACGTTCCAAAACCCCGTAGCAATATCAGTTATCAGCTTTATTTCGTTTTCAAACTTTTCAAAGTTCATTGAAACATAAGCAACCGCCGCACCGATACCCATTAGCGCAGCAGTAACAGCCAGAACCGGCGCACTAATAGCGGCAACGGCAATACCAATGCCGCCCATGATAAACAATAACGGCCCTGCTGCCGCTGCAACACCCCCGATAATCAAAACAAGGTCTTTCATTTCTGGCGACAATTTATTAATTTTTTCAGTAACAAAGATAATCGCGTTTTGCAGCTTGGTGGCAATCGGTAACAGTAGCCGCCCGAATGATTCGCGCATTTCCTTATTTTTTTCTACTGCTCTACGCTGAACGTTTGCGTAATCGTCCCAAGTTCTGCTAACGTCGCCCACAGACTTTTGTGATTGAGACAAAATCTGCTGGAATATTACTTCAGCGCGGGCTTGCTGCTCTGTAATGCGCTTAACTCTAGATAAAACTTTTACCTTTTGGCGAAACTCTTTTGTGTCTTGACGAATAACAATGCCAAGTGATTTGGCGCTTTCAGCCTCGCCCAGTATTGCCTTGGTCAGCGCCTTGCTTGCTGCTTCAACGCCTCCCTCGACGTTTTGAAAGCTTGTTAAATCTGCTGCCGCTTCGTTTACCCTTCGACTAAAATCTAATGCACTGTCACCCGAAAACCCAAACCCCACTAATAGATCGCCGGTATTCCCGATTAACTTTTGAGCTGTGCTGGTCGCTGTGCCAAAGCTTTTAGCAAACTCGCTTGCAGTCTGATTAGCCTTTCCTTTTACGTCATCGAATACAGTATTGAATTTATTAGCCGTTTCCACCGCATCGCTGCCCGCGTCAACCATAGATTTTGCCATCATGGCCATAGGCACAGTAACTGCGGCAGTCATCACCGCACCAGTTTTTGCCATTGACCGGCCTACGTTGCCGAACGATGTTTTAATATTCTGAAGGGATGCTTTGATTTTTTGGGCTGTTATCTTGGCATCTTCGCCAAGCTTTTTAGCATTACGCTGAGCTTTTTTTAAACCCGCGTTTAGCTTTTCGTTTACTTTGCTAAATCGGTCTTTAAACTGAATTATAAAGCTGACTTTATTGCTCACGCCTTGCCCTCTCTGCTGCTTCCCGTCGCTGCTTGTCGATAGTGTTAGCGCATTCTATCACACCGAATAGCTCAGTTAACGGCATTTCTTTTAACTCTGTGTAGCTTATGCCACCCTCGTAAAATGCCGCAACCTTGCATAGTTCTAAACGGGCTGCGGTTACAGTCCATCCAGCAGGGACGGTGTTATAAAATTTGCAATGTAATCGCCTGTAATGCCTTCAAAATCCGCAGCACTTAAACGGTCTACATAACCAGCCGTGAACCCCTCCGAGCCATCAATAACAGCGCACGCGCGTAGTATCTCAGCCATACAGGTAAACACTGGCGCAATAGTTTCTTTACTACTGTAAAGAATTTGCATTGCCTGTGCGCCCGTTAGCGTAGTATCACCGCTTGACTGCTCAGAGGAGGCAGTCTCAGCGTCCGAGCTTAGACCATGCAGCGCGTTCATAAGCTGCTGCTTGATCTTGCTTACATACTGAATCTGTTTATAGGTAGGCTCTTTAACCTCTATAAACTGCGCTTTTTCCGTATCGCCGTTGTGAGAGTACTGAAACGACTTTTTTAGTTCGTATTTCATAAATTGACCTTGCTATTTTGCGCTATTGCGCGGGGTTTGTGTTGAATTCTACCTCAATTGAGCCATCAGTGGCCGCGTTCGTTTCTGGATCGTTTAGGATGCTTGCTTGCGTAAATATCTTAGCGATTCCGCTACCTGTAGGCCCAACAAGCTCCACAACATTGTTATTGTTGTTAACCTTCCAAGCACGCTTTAACGCTTCGTTTTCAGGAATTGAAGGCATCGAAAAAGCAACCATTCCGAACTTTGACGATAAATCCTTGCTAAATACTTGCAAGGTCTGACCTCCACCTACGACAGCATTTCGGACGTTATACTCGCCGAATCCGTCTTTCCATTTCAACGAATCAGCCTCATACGCAACCTGAACGCCGTTTACGATAATTGTAATATCATTTAATTGACTAGCCATTTTTTACCCCTAAGCCTCAGTGCTAAAAGCAATTTTCATCGTTGCAGCAATTTCGCGCAACTGCGTAACGAGTGGAACAGTCATTTGAATAGTGACTTTTCCTTGCGCCATATCAATAGCAATAATTAAGTTTGTATCAAAGAAAATTAAAGCATCTTCACCAGCTTGCAGCAGAACAAAATCTACGCCGCTAAGGTCTTGAAACAATCGCTTGCTGTATGATCGGATCAATTCAGCGTTTGCCATGTCGCGACCTTTTAGCAAATCGCCCTCAGTTAAACGAGATTGAGCAAAACGCTTGCGGTAATTGTTGTAAAAATACTCGCGAGCTTGCGAAGCTGTATCGACATAATTCAGATAGACATAAGTAATATCTGGATTGCCTGCAAAGTCTGTTTTGTAAGTAGTTACGACCTCGCCACAGATTACGCCGTTTCCTGCAGTGTTATTGCCTAGCACAGTTGCGCCCGCATTTTTAATATCTTCGATCTCTTGATCATCGAAGCCGCGCCCAACTTTAACCGGCGCGAAGTCTGCAAAAGGCGTGTTGAAATACGGTTTACTCGCCAACGCTGGCCCGCCAAAGCTATCTAAAGGCCCGTTTGCACTGATAACCAAATCAGCAATGCTAAATCCGTCAATGTCTAAGCGCAAGCCTCGATAACCTGCAAAAATCGCAGCTTTTAGCATTGGTATTTCGCAAACGTCGCCGCCTGAGTAATTTGTCTCTGATTCGAGCGAGCCGCCAAACATGACTAATGATTGACTATTTAAAGGCGTAGCAAGTGAAACAATGTTTGCAAACGTATCATTTTTAGCAGTGAAGGCAACGCCATCTAAAACCTTGCCATCTGCATTAAAGCGAGGGTCTAACAATCCGCGCACTTCGTCTGTGGCATCAGGGTAAGGCCACACGATAGCCTGATAACGCTGGTCGCCAATAACGTCAAAAACGCCCGTTAAGCTTGGATCAGTAGCGCCACCGCTCATGCCTGTAACGCTGCTTCCAATACCGGCAACAATTCCGCGCACTTCTAAGGGTATCGAGTTGCCAAACGTGCCACCGTTTACTGCTTCAACAAGAATATCGCCAGAACTTGCAATCGCTGTCGCTGGCATCCCTTCAATTAACGAAGCTGAAACCCCGATTTTTGTCGCTACGTCGGTATTTGTATCGCCGGTTGATACTGGCACTTCAATTTTATAGTTTCGCTCTGAGCCTAAAATGACTGTTAGCGAACCGTCTTCCGTCGCCACGCCGGTAAAAGATATAGTTCCCGCAGCTTTTGTGCTAGAACCGTCGTCATCAAGCGCAATAGCATCAATTTGTATTTGCTGATTACGGCGCTTATTTGCGCGAATAAGCGTTGCAAGCATCGACGTAGAACCAAATAAACCATCTTCTGCGCCCCCGTTTGCAATATTTTCGTTTAAAGCGCCAGCAGTTGCCGTACCTGTCGCCGTTTTCTGGCCAATAAATAAAATCTTTTGGCCAGTGTTCTGTACTTCTTCGCTCGAAGGAACAATATTAACATTTACCCTCGGCTGTCTGATTACTGTCATTGCACCTTCTCCTTACGTTTTTTCTTACTAACTACCTTTAAACAACTATCTATTGCTGAATCTCTGAGCCGCCGCCTCCAAAATCTATCAAGCGGCACGCCTTTAGAGTCCGTTTTTATTTCTGTCTGCCCTGCATGATTAGGGACGTTTAACACCTGTATTTTCATAACGGCTGATCATCCAAGTCTATATCTGTAAGCATAACACCAGAACCCGTATTGAACGAATTTTGTAGCGTAATGTCTCGAAACGCAACGTCTTCCTCTGGCACGTAAATATCGGACGGGCCAAGCTGTAGCGTAGCCTCAAAAGCATAATTATGCACGTAATAGGCGTTACTGTAATCCTGTGCACCATGGCCGGTAATCATTAGCGGGTTATTGCGTGACTCAACCAGCGACGGAAATTTAGCGCCAAGAACACTCTTGCAAATCGGATTGAGCAATTCTTCGCACCTGTCGCGTGCTGTTCTGCCCGCTATTTCTTGCGACGTTGGATAGATTACATATATGTTAACGTCCTGAATTAAGCGCTGGTTAAAATAGTTGCCGCGCTGAATATTGTCAGTCGCGTCTATGTCTATGCCTCTGCTTTTACTTGCGATTGCGTTGCCCAGCACAACAAACAGCCATGCTGACTTTTGCGGTTGCTTCGTATAGGCAGCGATCATTTTTTCCATATCTATTGCCGCTGTGACTCTAGGCTCTGAACAAGCAAAAGCTTGGCCCCTAGACTCAGTGTATAGGGTATCTCTCACCGTATACTCAAAGCTTGTTTCACTTGGCACGCCAGTAACCATCACCAAGCCGCCGAACGAATTGAAATAATTAGAGCCGTTTAATATCAAGCCTGCTGCGCTCACCGGCCCTGCATCAGCAACTTTTATTTTAAGCGTGCGACGATTAGGCACGCGCAACAGTTCAAAGGTGCCATTTAATACGGGGTCGCTTGCTTCGTCTATAATTACGCTCATGCCTGCGTTTTCTGTAAAGTCGTGATCTTGGCTAGTTGTTAGCGTTGCCTCAATTCCAGACCTAACTAGACTAAATGCAATAGGGTTTTGAGCGCCTTTAATGTTTACCTGCTTTCCTTGTTCCAAGTTATGCGGCTCTACTGTCGTAGCTGTTGCCGTTGTCCCTTGGCGAGTAATCGAAACAATCGCAAAATTGTCTGTAAAATCATCAGCATACTTAGGCAGCACCCGCGCTAACTGTTTCACAATATCGCTTGCTCTCACACTAACGCCCCTATGCGCTTGCCTATTTCACGCTCGAAATTGTTTTGAAAGCTTCGGCGCGTTGCTTTTATTCCGTTCATAAGTGACGGCCTTGGCCCCATTTTGCGCGTACCATTTTCAACAAATTTAGCATAGTTTGGCGCATTTCCTTTTGTTACGCCATAGCCAAACTCTAAGCTGGTTGTATTGACTCGAAAACTTAACGATCTGCGTAGCGTGCCGGTCATGTTTGCGTGCGTTTCACCGGCTGCGCTTGCTACGTGCCGCCTCCTGCGCCCGCTGGCCGTTCTTCTTATGTAAACGCGACCACTTTTAGGCTTGCGCAATATTTCCTTGCTGGTGGCTGTTTTAAGCTGCTTGCCGCTTATAAATGCCGCATATTGGATGCCTGCAACGGTTAACTTGTCAAAATCTTTTATCTTGCTGACTAACCGCTTGCTGTCCAGATTCATCATGCTTTTGACGCCTCATTAACGCCTTTCTCTGCACAATCCAATATCAATACAGCATCTTCCTCGCAGCAGTTTTGCACGTTTAGTATGTCAAAGCGCCGCCCTTTAAACTCAATCCAAGTTTCAGAAGTAACGCCTGCAACGTAAGCAATACATATTTCATGTGTAACCTGCGTTTCTGTGTCTACGCCATCAAACACTATTCGCCCGCGCGGTGTTTTAATTATTGCAGGTACTTCTTTTATTTCGCTAAATAGTTCGTCAAAGTCTGCGCTATCAAATCGAGGCGCTTCTATATCACGGTTTTGCAGCTTTACCATTTTGCCGCACCGCGCAAGGTTTCGCTTAAATAGCTGCGTATTCATCAAATGCAGCCTATGCTATAAAGCCGCGCTTTCGGCTTGTCAATGTCAGCCAAGCACCCGCCTGACATCGTTATTGCAGCTTGACCGTATGGCGTGCCGTTTAAGCCTGTGCCGAACTCAAAGCCGCACGTTATAGCTGAGCCGCAGCAGGGGTCTGTTTCGCTTTTCACAGCCAAGGCATGGTCAGACATCGCCGCATAATGCGCTGCAAGATAAGCAGCAATAGTGCTCTGGCAATCCTCGCTATAACCCTCCAAGCAGCGAGCCGCTTTCGCCATCGTGCAAATGGCTGCATCAATAGCAATATTAAGCTGGCTGTCTGTCAGTTGATTACCTATCGGCAAAATACTTTGCACTTTATTTATATCTACTTGGCACATATTAAGCCCTTAAACGTCGTTAACAATGCTGGCCGCTGTCATGTTATACATTTGAAAATGCGCGTTGCCAATTACATCAGTAATAATAGGATAATTGTCGTCGTCGCCGCAGCGATACCAGTGCAAAGGCGAATCAGTAAGCGTTGAAAAATCAAAGTTTACGCCGCTATTATAAATCTCTGAGTTAGTCGGCATTTGAGCGCCAGACCACGCGGCAATCTCGTTAACCTTACAACCGTTGCGCAAGCTTTGGCCGTTATTCCACCGGCCTATTCGATAATTTACACCCTCAATTTGCCCTGAATAGCCGAAGTTTTGGTGCGTACCCGTTAGGGCTTGGTCTACGTTTTCAATTGCTATTTTGAACCGGCTATAATAGTCGCTTACTTCATTCGATGCGCTGCCAGTTGTCCCGCCATCATAGTCAACGATTACACTAATCCAGCCGCTAACAGGCACACTAAAATCAGGCGTTCTTAATTCTAGCCGGTTATTGTTAGAACCGTATCTAAGCACTAAGCATTTTCTCAATGCGCTACCATCAAACTTTAATTGTATTTGTCCACCGTTCGCTACGTCTTGAGCGCCAAAATAAAATATAGTCTGATTTTGATTGGACGCTGTGCCAGCCTTAAACTTAAGTGAAAGTTTCCAAGCATCATTAACGCCCGAACCGTTGCCCGTTCTACCGAATACAGGCTCAACAAGCGCAGCGTTTGCGCCCATGTAATCATTGTTCTGAAACTCGATAGATTTAGTATCAGCAAAAGGCGGATCGCTAATTGTTAGCGTGATGTCTTTTTCATCAAAACCAAACAGGTTAATAGCTCGCGCAGTAATCACATAAACGCCGCTGGATAAATTAGCACCGCCTATTAGCTTCCGCACATTTCCGTTAACTGTTGTGACGCCTTCCGGCAAGTTTGCCCATTCATAACCAACGCCAAAATTTGCCGTTAATTCGTAATTAATAGTGTGACTCTCAACAGATGCAATCGAAAGATTAGACGTTATAACTGGTGGCTCACCGTCATGGCTACCTGTTGCATTAAAAACAGCGTTTAGCTGGTCGCATATTTGCGTTGGCGTTCCCGTGTATGGCGTATCGTCTTCTTTTACAAAAACATCATGATTAACGCCCGATACGATTTCAATTGCTTTTGGAATGTCTTTTATTGATAAAGACGTGCCATTACTATCAATAACCGCTTGCAGAGAAAAAAGGTGTTGTGCGCCGTTAGCGTTTTCAATGTAAACCGCTGCGCCTCTGCCATAAATTTTTATCATGATCTAGATACCCTGACAACGCATCCCGCGTTAACAACTGTACAATCTGAAGATGCTTTTAACTGAAACGACAACGGATTATCTCGCGTGTTCGTATCGCCCATATAAACATAATGCAAATAGAGTGAAAACCTGTAAAACCGCCCTGAACCTTGCACCAGTTCGCCTACCGTAGTCTCTAGGGTGTACGCTGGCCCTGCGCCTATTTGATACCGCGCTTCAACAAGCGTTCTGTTAATCGTTGGCGTTACGCTAAAATCTTGACGAATATCGACACCATAACCTAGAGGGATTTGGCTAAAATCAAACTGGCCGTTATTTATCATTAATTCGTCGGCATATTCTGGCCGAAAAGTTTTGTTAGTAAACGGCCCTAGCCCGTCATTCGTGATCGTTGTCCAGTCATCCTCAAGCATTACAATCGGTGTGATTGCTGTCGCCGTATCGTTGTAATCAATAAAGCCGACTTTTGGATCTTCTGTATCCCACTGACTGCCGCCATTTTGAGAAAAAACAAAGTAAGGCCCGAAACCGTCAGCCATTAATCAATCTCCCGAACGTTAAGCTTGCCTTCAGTGTGCGAACACAGCGCCCACGCGCCAGAATCGCCCTGTGAATTAGCGTAGGGAAGCCCGTCACGCCTAACAATGCAATAAGCATCGTAATTTAAAGGCGGCTCAGTAGGCGAAACAGTTAAATAAACATCAGCAGAACCGACATTTTCAACAGCAATTCGAGTGCCTACGGCAATGCCTGTCTCTGCGTACAAATTGACCCACTGATTGAAGGGTAAAGTGATATTCGGTCTTGTATCTGCCATCTTATTATCCAAAGTAAAAAGGGGAACATAAGCCCCCCTTTTTATAGCACCTAAATGAATTATTTTCTAGCCTTTCGGCTTTCCGGCTGATTTAGGGGCTTTCTGCACTTGCACAGACAAATGAGCATTGCCCTTTGCCTGCGCTTCGTCCATTTCAACAACGTCACCAGCACTAAAGCATTCAAGCTTGCCTTCCTTGCCTGCTAAGTAACAGTTATCTTTGCCGACTACAAAAGTCTTTTTAGCCATAATATTAACCTGCCGCGTAAAGAGCTACGTTGTTGCCGTTGTAATCGGTTTTAACTTCGTAACCGATTGCGCCCATGATCATAAAAGTATAATCATCGTTATACTTAGCGCGAGGCATAGCAACAGTATTAACACCCATACAAACAACAGGGCGAACCATGCCAGACCCTAGCGGGATAGCAAACATTTGATTACCCGTAAGCTTTGACGTTGACTTGATTGCCGCAACACCTTGCAGCGCAGCTAGTCGCTGTAAAACTTTGTTTTCACTCGATGCAAACTCGCTAGAATTACGCTCTAAGTTTGCTGCAACCTGTCGGCTCACGTAATAAGTAGCGGGCATTTCTGCGTTATTGTCGATCCATAAAACATCACGAACTTTCTTAAACGCTGCTTCGATTTGCTCATAAGTTTTAGTGTCCTCTGTGAAATCGAAATTTAAGCCGCCGCCTGAAAGATCAACCGTTGCAACGCGGTCGTCGTTTCTAATGCCCTTCCACGAAATGCTATCAACAGTAATATACTGGCCGTTATCGTCAGTGATACCGTCAAGGAAGTTATCAGCAAGCTTCCGGCGAATCGTTTTAGTACATTCGCGCTGATCATCAATCAGAGCGTCGAAACCTTCAGAACGCTGTGCAGCATATTCGCGCCAGTTACGACCGAAAGCGGTATCAACGATAGGCACTAGCGTACCATCATAAGAATACTCAACCTGATCAATAATTGAACCCGTTTGACCTGTCATGCTGTTTTTAGCAATACCTGCATCTGAAGCTTTGCGGTATTTGCTAACCAGCTTGCCAATGTTTACCGACCGGCTTTGTGGAAGCATATCATTCAAGAACGTGTCGCCATCGTCAGAGGTCATAACCTCAACCGTTTGTGCGTCCATTTCTTGGTAAACGTCTTGCGGCACTAAGCCTTCGTTAACTTTAAAGCCATGTGCTTGCATGATCTGGTTATGCACAGCTTGTTCGTGCAAGTTCATTGCATCACGTGAACGAATAACTTCATCCCACTGCTTTTTCGCTAGTTGGCTATTACCTACTATCTTTTGATCAAAAATCATTATATTGCTCCTTATGCAACGTAAACACGGACAAGCGCGTCAGAAGTAACGTTTACCACTTCATCAGAATACGCAAGAATCTGTTCTGAACCGTCAGTTGCTGCAATTTGCAGCTTGCCAGAACCGTTGCGGGTTAATGCCACGCCTTTCTTTGTAATGTTATTACCTGCAGCGACGATAACGTTTAAGAACTCACCAGACCGGCCACGAATTGCGACCATATTTTCGCCAGATGTCCAAGCATCATCAACGCTACGCGTGCGAAGCTGATCTTTATCTGCAACAACAATGGACGAACCAAAAGCAGTTGCTGCACTTCCGTCTAGTTCAATGCCATTAGTAGCAGAAGCAACCAAAGAGCCCGCAGCAATAGCAGCAAGCGCAGCACCTTCAATCTTTAATGGCTTGCAGTCTTGACCGTCAGCAGGGCCAGCGTAAATTACTCTTTTTCCAATAACAGACATTTTTTAACCCTCTTGGCTGTTGAACATTTTAGAAGGCGCGGCATAACCCTCACCTAACGCGCTAGAATCAAACGACTCGGAAGCATTTACACCGTATGATGATTTGCAATTAGCAGCCATTGACTTGAGCGTCTCGATAGCGATACCGCTTAGCACTTCTTTCGTCATGCCTTCGTATTTATCACTATTTACAATAGTTTCTACAAGATCAGTTTTTTCGGTGTCAGCTTTTGCATTAACTGCCGATTCTAAAGTGTTAACTTTTTCGACAAGCTGGCCTAATTGCTCTGCAATCGTTTGACTGCAAATTTCTGAAAGCTTCGCAAGCTGCGCATCACTTTCTTTCTTTTGCAATTCGTTATACTTACCTAAAAGCTGTTCATCAGATAGACCATCTGTATTAGTACCAGCTTCGGCAAGCGCGTTTAATACCATTTCTTTAAACATGGATTTACCACCCTTAGCGTTAGTTTTTGGTGTGTATGAAACCTCGCGGCTAACTGTGTTAGGAATCCCAACAATCGACGCGCGGCCCTCGTCTATCCGATAAGGGACACCAAACAAGCCCTTGTCAGTCTCAAATATAACTTCATCTTGGAAAATATCAACTACATACGCATATTCGCACTCAGGGAATATGTTTTGCACCACTCCGCTTAGCGCGCTGTAAATGTCGTTTAAGCTCATGCCGACAGCATTTGCTTCGATGTTTCTTGTAGCTTTTTCCACTTCTTTTTCGTATTCGTCGCGCGGGCTGTCATCAAAGCCGTTAAAATAAAATGATTCGACGTCTATTTTATCGCCGGTTTTATTTACTGCTAAGCCTACGCCTTGCGTCGGTTGAGCTGCCCCAACACTATCAAGCAAGATAGCATCGTGATCAAACTCCATATTTTTAGCTACCCAATCATAAGACTGGCCCGCAGCATTCGTGCGTGGCTTATCTAGCTGCTCGACATTTAGCAACAGACCAACGCTTGTATGCACTGGGCGCGGTTCGCTGTTCGTTTCTAATTCTTCGATGCGGTCTAGTAATCGTTTGCCGCGCTCGCTTTTTAAAGCCTCTTGGACATTCACCCGTTTTTCAATATGCACGCGGCCATTTTCACGCTTTACATTCGTGTTATAAGCACCAGCATAGAAATTATGCAAAGCATCTGGGTCAGTTGCCGGTATAAAGTTGCCGTTTTCATCTGTTGGGTGCTCTACCGGCGCGGGGGTGCGCTCTAGCGTTTTATAGCCTTTTTCTATTTCGTCAGCAGGATAAAGCCCGCCATTCATTACAATATTATCGGGCAATGTATAGCTGCTAATTACAACGTGCTCGACACCGTTTACCGTTTCGCGACGAACAGCACTTTTATTAACGAGTGTTGAGCAATGCACTAGGCGCTGATTGCTGGTTGCTTCGTTATGATGCCTTGTCAAAGAATTTCCGCTCATCTTTTAACGCCTCTTGCTTTTCTTTTTGGACGACTCGCCCTTGATTATCAATTAAAACAGTTTCTGTCGTGCAGTGGCAGTTTATACGATTTGCGCCAGTATTCCACCACTCGCGTTGATCTTCTACCGTGTACGCGTTGCCATGCCTGTTTGCATGATCGTCGCGCGTTGTAGGCATTAAAGCTGAAATATGAATTACTCCGGCCCTTAACCCTGTCTCATTCGCGGCTATATTTGACGCCTCAAGCCTTGCATCATTGTATGCTTTGTTAACCTCAGTCACGGCTATTCGCTTTGCGTCTGACCTTGCAACCCTAAATCTTTGCGCTATTTTTTCGCTAATTTCTCTAGGGGCAAGCTTAGAACTTAGGCCATTGTTTATCTGCTGAAATACTAGCGCCGACGTTTTATTGCTCAAGCCTTTAATATCTGCATAGCCTTCAACATAGACGCTGTTGAGCGCCTGCAAATAGGGCTGTGACTGCAAAACAATTTCAGTCGGGAACTTACGCGGCGGCATTCCGTTAACGAGCGCACCGGCAATAATAGCGCCTTGCACAAGCTGATTAAATTGGACTATTTCTTCGACTGTGCCCTGCCTAAACGGTAGCTCTAAGCTTGACTCATACCACCAGCTAAACGGTCGCCGGTCTTGCTCTGTCTCTAGTTCTTCATCTAAAGCGCGTTTTATTTCTTGCTCTAGGTACTCGCGCTGCTGCGCTGTTATGTCGTAATCGAAAATGGTTTTATTGACAATAGGCTTTTCTGATCTGCGCTGCTTAGGAATTATGCGAAACAAAGATTTAACCCTTTTCTCAGCGGCGTCAAGCCTTACAACAATCGACTTTGCTGCTTTGGCTCTGTTCACGCGCTGCCCTGTCGGGTCTTGTTTAGTCTTCTTCGCCATCTAGCGTTTCGCCTTCGTTTTCTAGCAAATCAATCTCTACAGTATCATCATAACCGGCTTGCTTGCGTATTTCTTCTGCACTAAATACCGGCTCTTGTCCTGAATTAAACTGTTTAGAGTTAATTTCTGCCATTTTCTGACAGCTTTCTAGCTTAGCTTCATCGGATAGCTCAAGCGGGTCGGCAAATGTTATTTCGTATTTGCTTGCAGGCAATATGCCGTATTTTATAAACCAATCTAAAACAGAACTTAAAAGCTGAGTAGCCCAGTTCTCTTGTCTTGATTTAGTCATGGCTAAAAAATGGTCGCTGTCTTCGCCTGAAGCAAGCCGCCCCGTTTGCTGGCCAATTAGAATCGTTGCAGGGATGCCAGTATTTGCAGCCACATCATTTAGGGCGTTCATGAAAAAGTCTTTAGGGCTTACTAGATTGCTGTCTAGCGTGCTCGCTTTCATGTGTGGTGCAAATAATGACCGGCGACGCCTGTTTCGCATAAAATCATCGGCATTATCGTTAAAGTCTTTTAGCATACCTAAATCAGCAGACGCGCCGCCGCTTTCATCAAGCTCAAACACGATTGATTGCGCTGCGTTTCGATAGAAACCCTCACCACCTGCGCCTATAATCTTGCGAATATCCATTAGCGAGTTAAAGCATCCTTCAATCGCAGGCGTTCCATATATGCCGCCGTTGTCTGCGTCTTCTGCTGCGATAATTAACCGGCTAGGGTGAATAGATAGCGATGCGCTGGCCTGCTCGTTTCGGTTGCCTTGCCCGCTACTCTGAAAATGATACATTTTAGGCAAGCCATAGTTTTTGCTTTGCGGGTCATTGTCTGTTTCGTTAACCCTAAGCTGGCCCTCATAGATTGGAGTCATACCAACGAGCGAGGCGACACCGTTTAAGCCGGTTTCTAGTTCTTCGCTGGGCTTCTTGTCATCTGCCACGCGCATAAATAGGGCTGCATATCTTCCGACGCGCTGGCGCTTGTCTAGGGCCTTTATCCTTGAGATCAATTCAGGTATTTGCTCAAGTTCTGCATTAAACTGGTCTGTGCCTTTGATTTTAGGGTGCTGCGCCCACGTTGATTGCACTGGCAAATTGCAGGCATTTTTAGCAATACCCAGCCGCCTATACATGTGCCAAAGCTGCTGAAAGCTTACGTTCTCAGGGTAGCCAAAATCTTTAAAAATATCATGCATACTGTCGCCGGTATAGCTGCCGCCTGATATTCCTAAATTGCCTAAGTTCGTTTGCCTTTCCCGCTCAAGCGAGGGCGAACCCATATTAAGCTTTAACTGTCTGCGCGTGACCTTCATCTATAAAACCCTTAACCCAAGCTTGCGCTGTGACTCATGCGTCAAAATCTGCGTGCCGTTCACAGGATCATTAATAATCAATCGCACACAATAGCGGCCTTTAGGTAAACCCAAGTTACCCCATAGAAACTTCAAAATACCGTCACCCTGACTTTTATCTATGCCTGTAGTGATCGTTTGATCAAGCTCGACAATATAAGCCTCGACGCTGGTAACGTCTTCAAACGGGAAAGACTCTTCCGTTTCTGTTAGCGGGTCATAACGTGTAACCTGCACAGATGCCGTATTGTTGTAACCGTTGAAAATTAATTCCATTTGAAGAACCTATTAAACAGGGTCTAAAACGGTCATGCTCCACGAAAGAACATCAACCTTGTTCCCTGAGTTTATCGGCTCGACAACGTTGGCGACGGTAACCACCATTAATTCGCCCGCAGATATTAGCGAAGTGTGGCCCCGATTGCCGCTTGCTGTAACGTCTTGATCTAGCTTTTCAGAAGTCACGAACCCGCGCCCGTTTGGAGTGCCATCGCCCACGGTAATGTCAGTGCTAGACATTGGCACAGTGACCAGCGCATTTGCAATTGCATCAGCTCGGCTTGACGGTTCTGCATCCGTCAGAATCATGGCTGTGACATTATCTTTAACGTATTGAGGCCCGTTATCTAATACGCTATCTGAGACTTTTTTGCCCATTTTGAACCCCTTACAAGTCTTTAAATTTTATTACTGGCGTTGTTGATTTGAAGTATATGTTATCTGCATCCACTTCGCGAACATTTAGCGGACGCGGCGTGTTGTCGCTTAGTAATAGTCTTAGATCGATATTATCAGAATAAAGCTCTACTCTGCGACCTATGGCGCTACTGTCTAAAATAATCGTTGCTGTTATAGGATCTGAGTTTACGCGCGGCTTCTGATTTATGAAGCTTTCTGTTAGCTGGCAAGCTGCACTAAGCGAATCTGTAAGCATTGGCTGCGACTCACTTATAAGCGAATCGCTAACGGATAAGCTTAGCTGTAAGTTTTCGCTTGCGGCTATTGATTAAATGGTTATATCTGAAGCTGTTAGATTTAGTTGATTTACTAAATCGTCAGATACTAACCCTTCATCCTCTCCAAGCACTGAAGAACTAAGCGAACTCTGAAGCGTAACGGCCTCAGAACTTAAAATTGTTTTTAGCGTCAACGCGCTATCGCTAATCGCTGTGCTTAAAGTTAAAGACTGACTACTTAATGCTGTGCCGCTTGACTCAACTGAGAATAAAAACTCATTGACGCTAGACTGTTCATCTTGTCTTGCATAAAAAACGTTTAACTCTGTGCCGACCGTCATTGTCACCGTTTTAGTGACAGTTAAGCCGCTCGCAGTTTTGGCCGTGAACGTGACAGGATAAGTACCGTCTTGAATCTGATTAACTTCTAACGGAATATAAATATCGTTAGCTCGTTCGCTTGCGATAATAGTCGTAAGCCCCGTAAACGAACCAAATTCATTGACGCTTTCAGCAGCGTCTATTGTGTAAATATTAGGATGCGCTTCTATGCGGTTTAGCTGTTCAGCTTCGGCCAGAGTCGTTAAATTAACGGCAGGAACGCCCAACAAAAAAGGATTGTTGTTTTCGTAGACCGTATCTAAAACAATCTCTGTCATTGCTTGATCCCGTATTCAAAAGCATCGACTTGAAGCGTAGCACCAACCACTAATTGCTGATTTTGCACTTGATCACTTTTTAATAGTATGTCAGCGCCTGCAATGCAAGCAACATATAAGTCAGCAGAAGCGAGCGAAACATTTTCTAATACTGACGAATCAAAAAGTGAGTTAGGGATAGTAATCGCCCTAGATTCTGACTCAAGACCATCACCTATAGCTATTTCACCCGCGTTAAAAGTCTTAAAAGGCGTTACACGCTTGCCACCGCTGCTTAGTGTGTTGTTAACGTCGCTTGCAGTTAACGGCTCGCCTTGACAGACACAGATTTGAAAAGCTTCTGAAAACTTACTCAAGCCTTCATCAAATATTAACGTTGATACTTTAATCATGATTAAACCTTTTTAGTCAGCCCTTCGATCAGCTCAAATTCAATATTTGGGTCTAGGTAAGCCAGTAAGTTTTGGCCTTCTGTCATTTCTATTTCAACTGGGCCATACCCTAATTGACGGCCTTTTACTCTTGGGTTAATGACGTTTTTTGTTGCGTTTTTTAAAAGGGCTTGGATAGCCGCTTCTGCTTCTGCTCGGTTAGTTGGACGGTTATGGCCTTGAAGCATACAAGCTAGAATCCCAGCAACTAAAGGGCTTGCAAATGAAGTTCCACTGATAAACGTATCTTTTAGCGGTGCATCTGGTAAATAGCTTGTCATTGTTTTACCACTTGCTACCTCTCCTCCTGCGTAAATCATTCTTCTTGGATGGTTATAATTACTAAAAAAGGCAATATTTCGCTCTAAATTAGTTGCACCGACTGTTATGAATCCATCAAATGCATAACTAGCAGGCTCAAAAGTAACTGCGCCGAATCCGCTATCTGATAGCGTGATACTTAAATTGCCCGCAGCAGCAACAAAAATAACGCCTTTATCGAGCATTTCTTCCATTTCTGCTTTTAATTGGGGCATAGGTGGCCCACCTAAAGACATATTGACTATAGCGGGACGATTTAGGCTTATTCTTGAGTCAATATGGGCGTGGACTTTTTCCATTTGCTCGAAAAGAAAAGCGGCTGTACGGCCTCCAGAATACAGCGCTAACTTGTTCCATAAAGTCGCTTTTTTAGCGATGCCGTGTACTTTTCCTGCCGCTCCCGCAGCGACCATTGATCCATGAAAACCACCCCACCAACGAGTCATTAGTTTTTCAGGATAACGCAGCCCGTCCACGTCAAATGCTCGATCTTCAAATTCTTCATCATCACACGACATGCCCGTGTCGAAAACGTAAATATCCACACCCTCACCAGTGCGTTTACATTTAAACGTGCTGCTTGCTTTTCTGTTGTTTGAGTTAGTCCACGGACTGACGCGCCTAATTGCATCAGCAATTTGCCAAGGCGATGTTTTTAGAGGAGGGCTTACAGGCTGCATACGCATAAACTTAGCAAACTGGCTTTTATCAATATCTATCTGCTGCGCACCCATAAGAAAATCTTCAGGATTAAATTCTACATTTTCCTGAAAATCTTTTACGCATGAGTGACTTAAAATAGGGTTTTCTTTGTCAATATCATGCACATAAAAAATATGCTTTGTTCTGCGCTGCTCAAATTTGACATCAAGATTAGACAATAGATCTATAAAAGCGTTTTCTTGGCCCTTATGGGTTACAACTATAATCACGGTAACTGTTCCACAACTTCAAGCGAACCCCATGTACCCTCTGGATTCAATAAAATAGAGCCAAAGTTGCTTAGCTTTAAATAAAAGGTAAAAATGTCATTCGGAGCAACATCTATCGGCCCGCTGTCTACATAAAAAACATCGCCTAACTCTGCCGCCGTGTCGCCTCCTTTTCCTTTTTTTACATCTGAAGTTATTTCTTCGTCATTTTTTCTTAAAATTACCTCTACTGTCGTATAGATAGTGTCGGGCGAAGTAAATCCTGCGATTTTAAAGTTGCCTTGTACTCTAACCTTTGTCGCATCTGAAGGGGCGACTAAAGCTGTCGCTGCTAAGCCGTTGTATATTGAGTCGGAATCAAAATCGACTTTCGACCACTCCACTGAGAACAAATTGCCCCAATAATTATTTGCCACTGAATCTAGACCAACGCGACAACCTCGAAACGCTTCCTGCCTGCCCTGCAAAGTAGTAGCGCCAGACAAAAGCTGGTTCAGTTCGTCAACCGTTATTACATGGCTGCGCTGACCTATTTCAACTGCAATTAAATCACCGCCTGTAAGCGTTTTGTCTGTTTGTTCTGCTCGACGTTGCGCGTAACTTACTGCTCTCATTATCATCTCCTGAAACCATAAACTTGCGTTTCTGTCAAATTATCATCTGTTACCTTGAATATTATCTGCTGGTCTAGCGAATCGTCTTGGAACATCTGCATAAACCCTTCAAACGGATTTTCAAGATACCACGCATTGTTATTTATTTCAGCAGGATACGTTAAGCCTAATATTTCAACATCAACGCCCGCGACATTGCTATTAACCGGCCCTGATAAATCTTCGCCGTTTGGATCAAAATCAAAGTCACTTACATCAATGCTTACAGTTTCCGACGCTATCGGCGCTGTGAAATAATCGCTTTCGCCGTACCCTGAGACTACAGGGCGGGTGTAAAAAGTTAAAAATTCTGTCCAAGCACTGAAATATAGGGTAAACACGCCGCGAACCCGTATCCTGTAAAGCTGATAAGGGTCGAGACCGGCCAAGGCAAGGCTTGTGCTGCTTGCAGCAATTAGCTGGCTAGTCCCTGCCGTTAAATTATTTATTTCAACCTCAAATTCTGTTGGCGTTACAACATTATCAGGATCGACAACAGAAAAAACAAATTCATCTACTTGGCAAGACTCTTGAACTGTCGTAAATAAAACAGTTATAGGCCCGTCTTCGATTTCAACAGTAAATTCATTGACTGAACTTTTCTCAATAACAGTATTGAAATTTATTTCAATTGGTGGGTCTTCAAAGGCTAGAAAATCCTGACCATTAACCCAATCGCTGCGCACATTCCCGTTTACTGACCTTACGCGCCAGTTATAGGTTTCGTTATTTGTTAGCCCTGTCAGCGCATAATCTGAGTCAGTAAGGCTTTCTATTACTGTGTAGCTTGTTTCGCCTTGCTCTTTGTAACCTACGTCGAACGTAGCCGCATTTAAAAACTCTGTGACTGCAACGCGCCGCTCTTGCTCTGCTGTATTGCCATCAGAATCTGTAACAGAATAATTTAATAGCTGGTAGCTGTTTTCGTTTTCGTCAATCGTTCCAGTGATTACAACGCTTGCGCTTATATCACCGTCCTCGGCATCTATCGCAGTAAAACCTAACTCTACCCAAGGCGTGCCAAGTGAGTGAGTGACGTTATTGCCGCCGATAAGCGTAAGCACTGGAATATTGACGCCAGCTTCAAATACGAAGCTAAATACCTCGCTCGTTTCTAGCAGTGTAGAAAGATTTATTGTCACTGGCAAAGTCGAAGAAACTAAAAAGTCTTGGCCGTTCACCCAATCACTTTTTGCGCCGCTGTTGTCGCCTCTTACGCCCCAGCTATATGTCTCATCAGTAGCCAAACCTGTTAATGATAAGTCAGAATCTATAACGCCTGTAACGATTGTGAAATCTGGGTCAGATTGAGTCTTATAACGCACATCAAACGATGTAGGCGCTAAAATTGGCGCTACCGCAACAATTCTTTCTATCTGAGTAGTGTTTCCGTCCGAATCTGTAACAGAATACGTTAGCGTTTGATAGCTGTTTTCGTTTTCGTTTATTGTGCCTGTTATAACGACGCTTGCGCTCAGGTCGCCATCCTCAATGTCTGAAGCTGTAAAGCCTAATTCGACCCAAGGCATCCCGAGCACATGATCTACTTCATTGCCGCCATTTAGCGTTATCACTGGCGCGTTTATGCCGACCTCAAAAACAAAGTCATTAACTGCTGAGCTTTCGTTTAAAGTAGATAGGTTTATTTCAGTATTTGTACTGACTAAGGACGTAAAAGTTTGAATATTTGACCACGGCGAATACATGACAACGCCGTTAACCGTATACGTGCGACGAACGCGCGCTTCATAGCTAGTGCTTTGGTCTAAAGGTACAGTTACAGCCATGTTATGATCCCATCGTCCCTACGCTCCTACTGACACGCCGTTTTCGTTCATAACATTGTTGTTCTCGTCAACAACGTAAACGTATGTGCTGCCTGTCAAGTCAGATAGATTTAAATTCGCCTGAATAGTTGTTGCATCTGCGCTTATTACGTCTTGAACGTAGCGCTTAATTTGACCGTTATTCCAAGTTGGAGAATCAGATATTTCTACGCGAGCGGGGGTGTCTAGTTGGTACAGATCACTCAACCACCAATTAAATGACTGAATAGCATGTACAGTTTGGCTCATGTCGTAACCAACCTGCGCCCAGAAAAGGTCTTTCGTTAAGTCTTGATCAACTTGATCACTAATATCATGAGCCACAACACCATCTTGCAACGCCTTAATCGTCGTTGGCGTAACCCACAATTCCATTCGAGTCCACGTATTAGGTACAAAATTCATACCTTCCCAATCTGTATCATTAGCATCACTGTAAGTGAGATGCATTTTAGTCCACGAAACACGAGTACCGTTGCCGTTACTGTCATCCCAGACTCGTGCAAATTTATCGGAACGATTATTAGTTGTGAAAAAGGCAGGGTCTTCTAAGTCACAACTAAACTGCTGCCACCACGTAGCATACATAGACTCTGTCCTGTTTACGAGAGGGTCGAGCTTGCCTTTGACTGTCCCTTTCCAAGATCGAGGGCGATTTCCTAGCGTCACTTGATCATCAAGTACAACATCTCTATTGTCTGCATAATTACCCGTTGGCGCTTGACCTGCTGGCTCTGAGTAATCTAGCTCGTCCTTCCAGACTGCCGCCTTGATACCACTGAAATCATAAGTTCCGTCTGTGGTGACAGACAAAACGCCATTGCTTTCGGTTACGTTGAGCGGCCCTGAAGTGCTTTCGCTTCCAGCAATATACTGAGTTTCGCCAGTGTTTAAGTTTTTAAGCTCTATCTCATAGCCAAAAGACATAAATTAAACGTCCCAGTCTAAATCAGCGCTATTGCTCGTAATATTTGAAACAGTTAGATTGGTCGGGGCTGTAATAACTGGTGGCGGCACATCAACAAAAGGTGCTAGATCGCCATCGGTGCCAACGCTAATGCTTGAAAGCGAAAGACCAAAGTTTGTTTTTGGTCTAAACGTAAACGATGGCATAACTTTTCCATCTGCTAAAAAGCCAGCGTTTACCGTTTCAGTGTGTACAATTGTCGCTGAAGATTCGTTTGCTTCCAACTGATCAACAGGCGCTTGCCACGCTTTTACTTGCCAAGTTGTACCATCAAACGAAGCGCGAACCGCCGTTGCGACCGTTGAATCTAGCCCGCCTGCAATTGAGTTGGTAACAATGTTTGACGCTGGATAGGTACTATTAGGGTTATAAGTCGGCACATCAGAAAAAGTTTCAAAATGCAAAGCTTCTGATCTTAGTGGGTCTTCATTAAATAAACCTGCGCCAAGCATCGGGTTAATTAATTGCGGGTCAGCGTGAACAGACACCCCAAAATTCTGTATTAGTAAAATATCGAAAGCGCCAATTGGCCCTAACGCGTTAAAATATACGTTTTTCGGAACCGTTCCAAAAACAAATGTTGGCGCATTTTCCTTCCAGACTCTAATGCCGTTAACTGTCCGTGCAAAAAATCCGATCGGCGCTTGCCAGCCAAGCGTTCGTATATCTGTTTCATCAGCATAAGCCGCTGGATCAAAAAAGAATTTAGCCATTTTTTAGGCTCCTAAGAGGCTTTAAAGAATCCAGTTACAGGTGCTTTCGCTGTCAGTAAAGTGCCGTTCGTCGTGCCGATAAAATCGTACTGGCAAAGGGGTACAAATGTCACCGTAGACGTTTGATTTAAAGGGCGCTGACATATAATAAGTTTTACTAAACTGTTATTTAGTGACCCACCTGCGTCAGCCCATTCAATATCTGGAACAAAAGAAGATCGGGAGTCGTCACCGTTATCAATCGTCGGCGCGTTGATCTCTGTCGTCGTTAAAACTTTGCGCGAATAATTTGTGAAGTCTGCTTCTGTATTTCCTGCCGCCTGCAGTATTTCTGTTAAATTCGTTCGCTCCTGTAAAAGATCGTCAGACTCTGTTGTTTTTAACAGAACCACAACCAATTCATGAGTACTTAAAGCTACTTGATTGACTAATTCGTTTACGCCGCCCCGCGCAATATTAAATATTCCTGATGCCATAATTTTACCCTTTTATTTAATTAACCGGCAGCAGCCGCCAAAAGTTCACTTAAAGTATTAGCTCTTTTTATCATTTTTTCAATAGCATATCTAACCGCGTCCCAACAATGATTGTTTTTATCTATCAAAGCGGGCAAGACTTCGTTCGTTTTTGCGTCCCGTTTGTACTTCCAAAGCCGAGCTTCTTCCGCAGTATGCACGCAACTAGGGTGGATCACTATCTTTTCAAAGCTTCGCAGCGTTGTGATACCGTCCTCGACGCTGCCTTTCCATTTTTGACAAGAAATTAATTTTGGGTAGCCATGCTTTTGCATGTGGCTGATTAATTCGGGCCTAGCGTTGTCTGCGCGAATAACGCTTTTTTCGCTGCCTTCGATCTGCGCAAATAGCTGAGGGGTGTCGATTACTTCAACGCCGTTTCCGTAGACCTCTCGATCAATATATAAAACGATTTCTTTTTCCCAGCAGCGAATTAACGTCGTCGGGTCAACACTAAAACCCCAGTCAGCGCCAAAGTATGGCCCGTTAAATTCTTGGTCATTCGCTGCAAATTCGTCAATAGACCAACGACCGCATAAAACCTGATCATCCGATTTGGTGTTGAACTCACCAAGCCAAACATGCCCGTAGGTGTCAGGGTCGCGCCTTCTGTGCCGCTCGGCTTCTTTTTTGAGCTTCTTAGTGCACCAAGGATTTTGATTAAAATTAACGTGAACAAGAACTAAATCTTCATCGTTCGCAGCTTTGGCGAATAGCTTCTCCACGGGGTCGTCTGGCTGGTCAGGGTTCCAGCTAAACCAAATTTGACTAGCTTCCATCCTGATGGTCGGGCCTAATAATTCGAGTGATCTAGCGCTCATGCTTTGCGCTTCCTCAACCCATGCGTATTTGAAGCCCTCAAGCGATTTTATAGAATCTGCTGTATGATCTTGCATCCCTTGAAATATGCAAATGCCTTCGCCACTCTTGCGCTTAATCTCGTTAAGCGTCACCTCAAACAAATGGCTGACTTTTAGATCACGTATTTTTTGCTCAATCAGTTTTTTGGCTGAAAACTTTAGCGATTTTTGAATCTCTCGTATACAGACAATGCAAACATCAGGGTCGGCCACCATTTCTTCAACAACTTTTTCGGCAAAGAAATGAGATTTACCAGAACCACGCCCACCCTTTGCACCAAGATAAGCGGCTAACAGCGCTGGCGGCTCGATTAACGGCTTACACCAGCGCGGGGTTTTAATCGCTAGGTTCATCGTCCACGCTGTCTACAATTTCGCGCGTAATGCTCGTTATCTTAACCGGCCCCCCGTCATGCCCTGCATGGTGACGTTTCTGCACATCTTCCCAATTTTCAGGGTCGCGGTTCTTTAGAAAGAAAATCATTGCGGTGTTGTCGCCTTCTTTGGCTTTGCTGTAAAGCGTGTTTGTTACCGCCTGTATGCCTTTGGCCTTTCCGGTGTCGTAAGCTTCTCTTACCCGCCCGTCACGTTCTTGGTACGCATTAAACGTGTTTTCATTGATGCCCATATTAAAAGCGATTTGCTTTTTCGTTAAGCCAGTTGCAGCAAAATCTTCTATTTGTTGAAAAATCGACTTATCAACAATTTTCTTGTTTTCGTCCACTTCCCACACATACGGCCTTGCCATTTTTCATGCCTCAAAAAAATAATTATTTACAACATAACAGCCGCGCCTTGCTTTTTCAAAGTTACGGCTATTTTAAATGGCCCTGTTAATCTTTTTTATCAGTTAACAGTCGATGCGTTGACAGTGCTTGTTGCGGCTTCAGAAACGGCCCGAACTCCTGACAATGCCACCCGTCATTTTTTAGGATCACTCCGTCTTGCTCCCAAATCTTAACAGACTGAATTGAAGCGCACCGGCCCTTGGTTAAATTTTTTCGCTTAGCTGTTTTGCCGGTCACAAAGTATACAGTTGAGTTTGGCCATTCATCGAACAAAAGCGCCCAAGCAATTTTTGAGAGCGGGAAATAATCCCCTGCAACCATAACCCGATAATGGCCGTTAACGAGTGTGCCAGCTTCTTGCCCAACTTTGCAACAAATTGAGGTCGGATTTTTATAGACAATCTGATCGTTTTTAATCTCAAAAACATGGCTGATTTTTTCTAACATTTGTTTCTCCATTTTTAAGTGTTCCCAGTTGTTCCCAGTTTTAGGTATAGGTCTAACTTATATTATAAACGTTATACATACTATTATATACCATATTATATTACATTTTATATATATAGTAGGAATATATAGAACAGTGGGACAAACTAGGCCACATGCGGCTTCCAGCGTTCCCAGTATTGTTCCCAGTTCCCAGTATAGCACCCTTTATATATAGTTAAGAGTATATTTTTTTGCAATAAAGTTCAGCATCCTAGTATAAGAGTGGGAACACTAGGAACACTGGCTATAAAAATGTTCCCACTTATAACAAAATAAATTTAGGCAAAAATAGACTTAATTATTGATATAATCTATTATATATACAAGATTAAAAAACAACTTAAACAAGGAATAGAAAAATGTTCGAGAACATACAAAAAGGCGATATAGTCTTAATGAGTAAATTCGTCAAAATTGCACCGCGTAACTACAAAACATTTTACGTTGCGGAAAAGGTAACAGCGACTACACCAACGCAATTTAGAATTGGTGAGATTCGTTTCACTAAACGGTGCGGCAGCGAGTTTGGTTATGAAAATACGCTTTTTGGCCCTCCCTCCACAACAGTTAGAGCTATTAATCACGCTTGCGGCGACCAAACTAAGGAATATTTAAAGCTTAAGCATGAAAGGCAAGAGATAAAAAAAGTAATTAAATTTTGCGAAAACGCCGCAAAATTTCTGCAAAACGAAGATCATGAAAGAGCTTTTACCGCCGCCGAAATTATCAGCAATGCGTTACAGAGGGGAGCTAAAAAAGAAGTATTTAAAGATATGGTAGGGGAAGAATAATGTTAGATTTTGCACCTATAATTTTTATATTAAAGATTCTCGCCTCAATATCGGTGGTTATTTTTACTGGCAGTTGTACGTGCGAGGCAATGCGCGAAGCATCATGATTAAATTATAATTTTTTTCTTGCGTTGCTTTTTTGTTTGTATGGATTATGTTTTGTAGTGGCTCTTTTAACTTGGATTTGGTCATGAGAAATTTTTATTTTAAAAACCATCTGCTTTGCTTCCTTACAGACGAAGAAGCTGAAAATATAGGCGGTGAAGTTTTAACTTTTAGTTACTATGAGAAGGTGCGTGGATCATGGAAGAAAAGAGAAGAAGTTGTGACGCTGAGCACTTTTCAATCGTTGTTAGATAGACTATCCGATAACTTGGATTTAATAGGGCCTCATTGCCTAACAGTTGGCCCGCCGCCTAAACCCTTGCAAGAGTAAAAAAAATAAATTAAGCTGGGGTCGTTGTTTTCAAGTGATTCCTTATTTTAGCCCCTCTCTCCAAGGGGCTTTTTTTATGCTTGTTAAATATGATCTTCAGGCATTTCATAAACCCATTTTAGCTTTCCGGCTATGCGCCTGCGCACTCTATGATATCCGTCAGCGGTTAACACCTTCGCAACCCTGTTAGCTGCAATCTGCGTTTGCTGTGCTGCGGGCAAGTCTAAGCAATCGTTCATAATCTCGCTCACTGAAATCTGCTTAGTTCGCGAAGGATCGTCTAAAAATTCTTTTATCTGGTCTGTCCATGCGTCCGACTCGTAGCGCATTTCTTGCTGCTCTTGCGCGATGTGCATTTCGTCCTTGTCAAACCACCAGCGCTCGTTGTTTTTATAAGCTGCGACTGCCTCGGCCCATATTTGCAGCCGATATTTTTTAATCCATTCGACATTAATTAGCGTGCATTTCACCGGCCAGAACCTACGCCCGCCAGTTGCGTCTTTCAAATAACCGCCCTCTGGGTTTACTGTGCTGATTAATACGCACTGCCTAGGCGCTCTGACTATGTTGCGGCCATAAGGCGGTCTAAAACGATCTTCTCGGCGCGTAATCCATTCCTTAATTCTGTTCGACTCTGCGCGGTTCATCGTCGCGAGTTCTGCGATCTCAACAGCCCACACCCCCTGAACTTGCAGCGCGGCATCCTTAGAACCCAAGTCGCCAAGCTCGTCTGTAAACCAGTCTTCGCCGTAAAGCTCCGCGACTGCCGTTGACTTTTTCAACCCTTGCGGGCCTTCCAGAATTAGCATAGTGTCCATTTTACAACCTGCATCAATCGCCCTTGCAACAGAACCGACTAAGAACCGACGCGAAACGCTGGCCGTATATTCATCATCTGGGCAGCCGAAAAGCTTATGCAGCACGTTATTAATGCGAGCTTTACCGTCCCACTCTAAGCCCTCTAAAAAATCCACTAACGGGTTAAACGGGTTATGATGCGCAGCAGACACAAGCGCGTTGTGGACGTTTCCAATCTGAAGCTTGCAGCCTAGGCGCTCTAGCCATGCCGTTGCGCGAGTGTCGTCAACGTCGTTAATCGCGCGAGGGTATTTTTTTGCGTTGTCCTTCCAAGGCGGCGAACATAAAACATCGACTGACTTAGAAAACTCGTTGAAGCCCAAAACGCCCCGCATTTCATCGTGATAGCTAAATAAAATCTGCGCATTGTTGATGCTGTTCTCGATTGTCAGCCCGTCTTTTTTAAATATTAAATCGCTGCGCCAGTCGTACTCTATCGCTGCTGTGTCGTTCTCCTTTTTCGATTCCGCCGGCGTTTTTTCAATCTCTTGCTGTTCGCTTGCTTCCTCATAATGCGCCTCATGTTCGTCGGCTTCGTGCTCTTGCGCTTGCTCCATTTCAATCGTCATCATTGCGCCAACAACGTCAAAGCCTTGCACGTAATAATCATTCCAATCGGTAACGCCCTCAACAGCAGGCACCAGCAAATATTTGCAGCCGGTCTTTTTGGCCTTTTCTTCACCGTCGCCGCTCTCGTCACGATCTGCACAGACGACAATTTGCGAATCTGGATAGTGTTTTTTAAGTGCTGCGGTCACTGCCTTTAGCTGGCCGCTACTAAAGCAACAAACTGATGGTGCGCCGGTCTGCTCTTTTATCGTTGCTGCGGTCGCAAACCCTTCGCTCACGAATATTCTGGGTGCATCTTTAAGCGTTTCTGAGCCGCCCATGACGTAAAAGCAGCCGCTTCGTTTGCCGCCGTATAAGCCCTGCTTTTTATTTAAGCTAATAAACTCAAGGCTTTGAATTCTAAGGGTGCCTTTGTCGTCAAAATTAGCGCAAGGGATAACCAGCGTTCCCGCGTCAAACTTAGTTTCGTTGTTCGTGTGCTCAGCAGTCAGAACACGCGCGCCGTGATCGTGTATTATTTTCTTTTGCAAATACGGGTGATCTAACGATGCTGGCTTGCAGGTTTTCCAAATGTCTACTGCTATTTTCGCACCCTTTTCGCGTTCTGCTTTTTCGGCTTCTTCGCGCTTTTTTCTGTTCGCGGCGGCTTTTTTCTTGTTCGCCTCAATTGCTTTTTTATCTACTTTTTGCAGTGTATCAACACCAAGAACCGGCGCGATCTGCTTTGCTGCTTCTATCATTTTTATATTTGCCACTTTTGCTATCAATGCCAAACCGTCGCCAGC
>Ga0181379_1000110_pt1 | contig 39796 bp, 53 predicted proteins | sample 2SPOviralmetaG_FD_130115 | JGI IMG/M metagenome (GOLD analysis project Ga0181379, IMG submission 130115) | Marine viral communities from the oligotrophic San Pedro Time Series (SPOT) site, San Pedro Channel, CA, USA - 2 SPOT_SRF_2009-07-10 | ecosystem: Environmental > Aquatic > Marine > Strait... | reverse complement strand
GCAGAGAAATCCCCCATAAACCTGTTAACCTCGGCATTTGTCCCCTGTGGTTGATCTAAGAGGTCTTTGTTATATTGTGTTAGTTGTTTATCAATATCGTCTTTTCTGTTTTGACGATCTGTTATTTCAGCTTGGATGTTGTCGGTCATTTGTTTACCAACCTCTTGCCAATTTATTTGCATTGGCTTTGCATCCCTAACGTACCCGTATCCTAGTGCCATATTAATTATTTAAGTCTGCCTGTTACGCTGTCGTATTGACTAGATAAAGAAGTAGAACCTACTTCTGGGTATGTGAAGTTCCCGTAGATACCCGGCACAACAGGTTTAAAAGGATCCTGAAATATAGTTTGGGTATCAATAATACTGCCTGAATTTCCTGTCAAATATCTAGACATTCCAGGCCCCTCTTGATCAATCAAGTTTCTTGAAACCATTTTATTATCAACCATAACAGAAGATGGGTCAGCTTTTCCATACAATGAAGGAAGCTGCATTGCCTGTGTACCTAGATTTACTAATCCGCCGACGGCTGCCATATTAGCGGCTTGCTCCGCTGCTCTTGCGTCAGCGGCAATCTGTTGTTGTCCTGCAACTTCACGTAAGTCTAAATTAGCCCTAGCATCACGGAGTCGAGACTCTTCTTTTAGCGCTGCAGTCTCAAAGTTCTGAAGGTCTTGGGCCATAGCTGTTCGAGCTTGTGCTTGAGCTGCTTGATTAAACACTGCCGCTCTACCAGCGCCAACTGCCGCACCTCTTTGCTCTCCCTCTCTAGCAGCTTGTACGATTTGAGAGGTACCAGATAGGCCAGCTTCTCTAGCTTGTTCGTACGCCTCTTTTTGGATTGATCTACCTTCCATATAATTAACTTCCAATTTAGCTTTGGCCGCGTCCATTGCTTCTTGAGCATCTATCTCAGCTTGCTTTTGTCTTTCTCTTTGCTTTGCAGCTTGTGAAAAACTCCCGACTGTTGATGCCACGTTTGATATTAATCCTACGCCTGTTGCTATTGTTGTAAATCCTGCCATACTATAATACTTTAATCATTTCTTGTGTGTAGTTGTCTGCTTTAATATATCCAAGCCTCTCGTATGTTCTAATCAAGCCCTTATGTTTTATAAGAGCATATGAATATTTTTTTCCTGAGTTCTTAGCTAGATTAGTTAAAGTGTCAACTAATAGGATTACAGCGTTATGCTTTTTCTTTTTGTTGTCGTAATTTTTATTTGATATAATCCAGTCCACCCAAGCTACTTTTGAATTTGTTACATATATAAATCCTGCACATACAGGAATTTCTTCGTCTAATACTAAAAACCCTCCTTCGCCGTCATCTGGTAGAAAGTCTTTGGCTGGAGGCTCCCATCCCCAGTCCTTCCACCAACCAACTAATACCTCTTCGTAGTCAGTAGAATTTAGTTTTCGTATATCAAACTCCATACATTAACAAAGATACTATTTTTTATGGATAGCTTTTCATGATCTCAGCTTGTACAGCAAAGAGCTCCGTTGGGGAAGGTCCCGTGTTTACGATTTGAAATCTACAGAAATGTCCGAGAAGACCATAAGACTCAGCCGTGTTATTCTTTACTCCTATTACGTAAGGGTTTCCAATCGTAGGGTCTTCGGCTCCATTAATAGTAGCATCAATAATAATATTATTTATGTTTTGGGTTAAATCTATATTTACCTGTGTCACTCTACCTGCGAATTGTGGGGTATTAGTAACTTCATTGTTGCAATACAAAAAGTCTCCAACGCTAAGTATAGATCCAATATTAATTGTTGGGCTTGATAAGAAATCAAATTGTCTAGCTGATGGTAAACCACTGAATGCGCTTGCACGACCTATGCCATTAATCGCTCTAGATGCAAAATTTGAAATTACGGTAGGGGCTTGTGTTGTGTTTTTAATATCTGCATACCATGAGCCTTCCTTTAACTCAAACCATTCGTTGCTTATGAATCCGCCACCTTGAATATCTGTTTTTAATGTCACCGTCCAAGGTTCATCTGATTGTAGGTTTATTGTTTTAAACAGTTTAGTTACGATGGGAAGTTCATTTATTACACTTGTAATTGTTGAGTTGTATTGTCTTCCGTAAAAGTTATTTCTTAGGTTGTTTGTGTTGTGTCTATATAAATTCCCACCCTTAAATGTGTAAAAGAAATTATTCATCCCAATCATGTAGTCAGGATTGTAAGAATAAAAAGATGGCCATCCCTTAGAGTTTTCGCTATAGGTCAAGGTATACTGAGGCCCCAATGGCAAAAGAGGAACAGGAACAGGGTTGGCGGGTATGGGAGTGGGAGAAGGTGTTGGTGTGGGTTCTGGTGTAGCTGTTGGAGTAGGTACAGGCGTAGCTGTTGGTGAAGGGGTGGGAACAAATGTAGCTGTTGGTAAAGGCGGGGACGTAGCAGCTTCTTCTCCCCTTATACATATCTGCCCACTTCCATAAGAATTATTGGTGGGATCATCAATCTCAAAAGTTAAGATGTCATAATTACCAGCGGGCAAAGTTCCTCCAGTGGTATAACTATACTCAGTGACGTCATTATTATATTGTGTGGCGGTTGCACCAAAAGGTCTTTCAGGATAAAATCTTATAGCCTCAATACCATTGGCGTCTAGCAAAACTCCTGCTACACTTATTTGACCTGTACTTTGTGAACTGTATTGACCCCCAGAATCCCACCTAGCATTTACATATGGTCTATTGGTTCCACTAAAAACTAAATCTGTAGGTATATTAATTGAGGTTCTATTTCCTACAACATAAGTCCCAACCGCCGATTCATATCTCTCCCCGGTTCTTTCTGGATTTTCTATTCTTTGCCCACAATATTGTACTACAGCCATGTTAGCAAAAATACGATTTTATTTGTTAAGTTAATTTTCATAAAGAACCCTCTATCTTTTCTGCCCAACCCTTATTTTTGGAATAGCCCCACAACAACCAATGGCTTGGAGTTTTTATATTTTCTTTAATTTCTATAGTAGGTTTATTTAAAATGTTTTGAAAATCAACATAATCTTTTCTATATATTTCCTTATGCTCGAAATCTTTAAGTATAAGAGCTGCAAAATCATAATCATTTTGTTTATATACTGATGCGTCAAAATTAATAATTTGCTTAAATCTAGGCATATAGATTTCGGTGGAGTTTCCGGGAGGCAATTTATTAGATTTACAAGATTCAGTTACAGATCTGTCCTTAAATCTTAATCCAGCATAAAGCTCATAATCTGAAATAGACCTAACTTCCCCTACATTATAACCTTCAAAACTTTTTTTATTGCACGGTGAACACACGGCTCCATCAACTCCAAGTAAATTCCTCGTGCGGTGGTGAGCTATATTATTTTTTTCCCCCCACGTCTTGTCGTCATCCCAATGTTTTGTTCTTCCGTTTCTAGTGTACTCATGCCATGCAATAATTTTATGGGGGTGAAACAAATCATACCCATGAGTGTAAGCTCTAACTGCTATAGTTATTTCTTCACCGTGAAAATATAACATTGGATCATGAGGAACTTCCTTGCAAAAATCTCCTACCGTAAAAGCAAAATGAGCTGAATAAAACCGAGCTTTTATTGGTTCAGTGTAATCATTACCCATGTGATAAGGTAAAAAAAACACTACACCTTCAGGAGTAAATTTATCAAAAGACATCCCCCATGGGGTTTGTTGCCTTTCTTCAGGGTCATTCTCTGGATTGTAAGAAGAAATATAACTTGTAAGCAAAGGTTTTTCATGGCCTTTTTTCTGTAAATCTTTGAGCATTTTTATACACTCCTTATCCCACCCTTTTATAAATCTGTGGTGTGAGTCTAACTGAAGGGTATATTTTTGACCGTCGTAGTGTTGCTGTATTTGATTTCTTGCCCAACACGCTCCGAGTGATTCATTGTGGGGTATGTCAATAATAATAAACCTTCCATCATCAGCATACTTTTCTAGTGTATCCCACTGATCTTCCTCGCTGTGCTGATGTGCAATGCATATAGTTAATGCATCTGGATTACTTGCATTAGCTAATAAATCATCAATTGTGGGTATTAGCTCTGGGTCGCGATAACTCGCGATTTGAATAAATATAGATTCCATTTGATTTCATTTAATTTAATTTAAAAAGGCCGGATGTCAAAATCTGTAAAGCTATTGGGCTGCTCTATTCCCGAATCAGGACTTTCAAAATTAGAACATTCATAACAACTTTGTAATTTATTAGACCCAGTTAGATTTACTACATCTGCGCCTCCTGTTCCTGTTTGTGCTGGTCCTATCGTATAACATTTGCCAGTAGAAGGCGCGTAAACTACATCGCCTGTTTGATAACCGAATGGACTAGCTTCCAAATAATCAGATGTATTCATGGTTATAAGTGATCCTATATTAGCGTTTATAGGGTCGTTACATCTCCTAAGGGTAAAATATGATTGGTTGTCAGGACAATTTATTGTACACCCACTAAAATTAGAATTTGATTCTAATCTGCCTTGATCATCAACACACTGTAATCCAGTTATATTAGGGAATGAATTAGGATCAGTAGTAGATCCCGTTATTCGATAAGTACCAGAAGCCCCACCCATCCTAGTAAAAAGATCATAATTTGTAGTTGTAGAAAATACAGAGACTACATTGGTTGTACATTTACGAATAATGTAATTGTTTACTGGAGGACCTGTAGGCACTGGAGGACATAATGTTTCACCCTCGAGTTCAGATGGGCTAATAATTAAATTAGAATTAACTGAAACTAAAGGAGGGTAATTTACATCATCTGTATAAGTATAATAACACCCGGTTTGTGCTTCTAAATACCTTTGATTATTAGTAAGTGCTGTTAGAGAGAACATGTACCTAATCTCTGTAATATTACAAGGCACACATGGCACTAATCTATAGTAATACCCGGCAACCGGCGCTGGCGTCGGCGCTGGCGTCGGCGGCGGCGGTGTTGGTAAAGGGGTTGGTGCAGAGGTTGGCCCTGGCGACGGAGTTGGAAATGGAGTCGGAGCAGGGGTCGGAACTGGTGTTGCTGTAATTGTCGGTGTAGGCGTAGCTGTTGGAGCAGGTGTAGTAGCACAATCACACGTCTCAGCTACTTGTAATTTACCGCTTAGTTGCTCTCTTACAATTATATCATCAGAATAATAACCATCAGGTGCAATTTGCGTTAATCCTTGATCTGTATATACAGTTGATGCGTTCGTAAACGTTGCGGTATCAAAAAAATATGTTCCTACTGCCATAATTAATTTATTTTATACTGGGCATCCGGCTGTTACTCGCCAAGCTGTGCCCGACAAAGGTGCAAAAACTTTTAATATTGCTGTTGTTGTTGATGTTGTTTTATTAAATGTTGCGACAACAAAACCAGGTGATGTGATGGTTTCTGGTGGAAGACCTTTATCAGCCAAAGCTGTATTTAGTTGGCCTTGAAGACTTGTAAGTCCTCGATATCCTGTGTTTATAACCTCTACACCGTCAAACTCAACAATAAACTTATCTGGGACATCATATGCTTCACATGTCACTTCAACCACGCCTGTGGTCGCCCCTAACTCAATGACCTGTACATCTGGGAATGCTGGACCTCCACTGTAACCTGTTGCAGTATTACATGGAATAACTGGACCTACAGGCAATGAATCACAGCACGCATTTCTAGCTGAGGATGTATTGAAATTTAATAATGCTTGTGTGGGGTTTCTATAATCCCAAATTAAATACAAGTTACTACCCGTGTTATTAGGCATAGTAAATTGTGCATAATTTTCATCACCACTTGTTACAATTGGTGAAGCTAAATTAGAGTCATTAATTAGGCCTAGTATTTCAATTGAGTTATTTGAATAAGATGTATCTGTTCTTAAATATCTAAATTGATTTGTAGAATTATCAAAAACATAGTCATCTGTCGCTAACTTATTACTTATTATATTTACTGTAGCGCCTTCACTAGGTACAACTCCAGAACCAATTGCTCCCGAAACCTTGCTATATTGAGATACAATAGGGTCAGAAGAAGTATCTGAAGAAAATGTTATTTGATTTGAATGTAGTGGAGAAGAGAAGGTTCCGTCAATCCATGAATATTGATTATGAATAAACTGCCCAGCTTCATTACTACTTGTTATAGCTATATTATATACATTCAAAATATTTTGTATTGGACATGATGTTGTGATTTGAATTGTATCGGGAGTCACCGAGGTAGTCGTAACAATTATTGTAACTTCCGTTGCATCAACGTTATTTTTAGGAATATCTATAAAACCACTAACATACACCACACCCGTAGTATACGTTACATTATTGTATATAGCCTCAATTACATATCCAACACCTGAACTAGTGCGTTGTGTAACCATATTTAATCCTTGTTCTGTTATGACATCTTGTAAGCCATTTCCAACACTTGGAGTATTAGGTTCTGTTATTATACCGCTTTCTTCTGCATTAGGTATTACATAATCAACACGAACTGTTCCTACCTCTTGAGTGACATTTACACAGTAGATAGTTTCTTCTCCTGGACTTACCAATACATTTTCTGTAACTCCACATAATAAACAGTTTTCAAAGGCTGGTATTGACTGTCCGTTTGTAGCCAATACATACTCATTCATGTAAGGATCATAACCGCCAAGCTTTTGATTACCTATGGTATCTACAAAAAAGTCTCTAAACCAACTACGCATCCCCGCTTCAGAAATAACTGAAAGAGATTCTGTACCTGATTCTCCTCCTCGAAGTCTCAGTACTGCCCCTCTTTTTGAATCTGTAAAAAATTTATCTGATCCAAAAACAGCAAAACTTTCAGGGTTATTGCTAATACCAAACTCTTCATCTCTAGCAATCTGCTGACCTAAAACTGTCGGCACGGAAGTTAAAGCTCCGCCTCCTCCAGCATCCGTAAGTAGGTCTTTACCTTGGAGTACATATGATATTTTGTCTTCTTGTAAGGTAAGTATATCAGTTCTTCTAGCATGTAACCTTTCTATAGGTCCATACAACTCCTCTAAAGGCTTAAAGTTTAACAGACCAAGGTTAAATTCGTTAAGTTTATTTACATTGGATTCATCATTAAATACACCACTGTAAGTTAAATCTGCAAACCTATGAGCTTTTTTGTATACTTGAGATGAGGTTGTGCTGACACGATTTCCAAAATTAATTTCCTTACCTGTTATAGAGTCTCTAATCTTATAACTTTCAACCCCATTACCAAAAGAAATACAATTACTAAAACCAGTGTCTACTATTGCATCTTGAGGTGTAATCGGCTGAACAGAATTTTGAAAGTTTATAACTTGGTTTTGCACATCTCCCGAATGTTGCCCTTGGTTGTCAATGGCAAATGACTTGTCATTTTCGTACCATACGTCAGGTAATGCGTCTTGAGGTAGAGTTTCAAAAACAATACTTGTTTCACGTCGAACCACTTCTATTTGCAGTGCAACTACTGCAGTACTAGGACTAGAACCTACTGTTCCTGTAGCCATTAAAAAGGTTTCACCTGTATCGGTGTTTTTTGCAAATCTCCAGTAATTTATGTTTTCAGCACTACTTATTTGTGTATTAGTAGTTCCTGTTAGAAAGTTTACAGGATCGGCTGCTGGGGAAGGCTCATATAAAGTATTAACATAAATATTAGTATTTTCTGGATCATTACACTCGTTTGGCGGCCAACCATTACACGAAACGCCAACAGAATTAATTCTATCTATCACATTCTCTCCTTCAAAAAATGCTTTAAAATTAGAATATAAAGCCGTCGCTACTATTTCATCTTCATATTTATAATCTATTCTTGGATTTTGCTCTGAGCTTCCAGCCCTAAAATTAGTATAATTAAACCTAATAGTACTTCCTTCTGGAATGGTATAGTCAACATTAGCAATTGGAGATCCGGTGGTTACAGGGTTTTTTACAGTTACGGGAAAATTTGCGCATGGATAACCATTACTATTTCCACTGATCGCAACTATTGAAGGATATGAGATAAAGTTACCTCCAACTTCCTCACTGTTTTGAATTGAAAAATTGTTTGGATTTAACTTCATGTATGTTCCAGATGGAACTGCTACTTTATTTCCCGTAGGATCTAAAGGATTATCTATCTCAAGAAACTGAGATGCTTTATTTTCCTTCTCTAAAACAGTGGTAAATGTACATGTGTTTGTTGGTCCAACTGTATCGACTTTAACTATAAGTCTATCGCCCGCTTGAACTTTATTTGCATTTTCTCCTTCTAATAAAAAATATGCTGCGAAGGTATCGGGATCCTCAAAATATACATTTGTATATATAGTTTCATAAGTTGTTTTATCTGGCTTAATAACAAACTTATACCTTGTCGCCCAAAAAGGCGCTATTTGAGGGGGAGTTGTTAACCCTCCTGGTATTGTAACTTGAATAGTATTTTTTGTTACAGAATCTGCACATGATGCATGAACAGTATTATCAGGACTTACAAGGGCGGTTGATGATCGATTAAAATCGTCCATGTAAACAATGCCGATCTCATATCCTCTATTGCTATGTAAAGAAAAATTATTAGAGGAGCTTGAGTAAGATACTGAAGAAGATAAGATAGTATAGTACTCATAGAAAGTTTGTGTAGGGGTATTTATATTATCCACAAACTGCATTGCTAAAATCTGAATACCTAAAAAGTTATTATTCGTAGAAGCAAATATTTGAAAGGGTTGATCAGCCGCTGATATTCCACTTTCTTTTTTGAAATACGCATCTAATTGATTTGGTATTGCACAATTAAATATATCAGTAAAGGTCGTGCCATTACATGAATTAGCCACTGTTTGAATATTAGTAGAAGATCCTATTTTTGAAACAAAATCAGTACTTTGTGATAATTCGTAAACGGATGAAAATGCTTGTGGCAGGACATATGTAAAACTTAAGTTTCGAGATGTAGTTGTTTCAGCAGGAAAAGGTGTTTGACCTTGAAAAGAAGAATGTTCTATTTGTATACTCCAAGTAATGGAAGAGCCAGCTACTAAAAGCGTAGGGTCTATCTCCAACAAAACTTCTGAGTCTGGAACAACTAAGTAGCCGCCAAAATCAAATCCCCCATTAACTAGAGATGAAGATATCTCTTCAACATCAATAGAACTTGACTTTAGAGTGGTTTCATAGTTTAATCGAATAGGGTTGCTAAATCGGTCAATTAAATTATATCCTTCTACATAATTACCATAGACTAATCTATTGCCCATCAGTGTCTGGGCCTTTGCTAATAATGGAACGTTATCATAAATCCTTAATATTTCATACTCTGGTAGTACAGTAAATATTTTTTGATTATCAAACGTATACGTTGTTAATTCATTATTACCTATCCCTAAGTTTAATTTATTTAAATTTTCTATAACTTTTATTGTAGGGTCATTAAACTCTTTAAATAACAACTCTATTCCTTTTACAAGAGAGCCTCCAGAATTAAAAGTAATTGTGACAGCATTAGATGCATTAATCATTCCTTCATTAAGATAACTGTCAACGCTAAACTTAAAAGGTTTTGCTGTAAATGCAGCATTACTAAACTGAGAGGTTGCTGAGTATTCACCGTTTTCGTATTGGTATCTATAAGCAAAGCATACAAACCTATCTTCTAAAAAATTATTTTCACTAACTGCTTTAAACGGAACAATAACAGGTGCTGCTACCGGTGGTTTTTTAATAACCAGTAAAGATTCTGCAGAAAATTGATCTATATAAGCAGCCATAATCTATGTGAGTGTATATGTTACGTTTTCCGTTAATGTTATTCCATTTATTGTTACTGCACCTGTCGATTCAGGCTGTTGGGTATCGCCGTTACCATCTGTATAAGAAGTAGATACAGAATAATTAGCTGTATAAGTTCCTGAATTCCCGTCATCACCACTAATGGTGCCTGATATTGAAGAGGTTCCAGGGTTTGTCAGAGTGCTTGCATTGATTAACCCTATAGTGGTGATACCTGTACTTTTATTAGTTGAAAACTGTGTAAACGCTAAACCATTTGCTGTATTATTTCCTTGTACTGCAAATCCTTTTGTAACACTATCGGCCCCTGCAGTATAGCAATCAACTCCTGGTAATGGGATTTGTGTAGTGGTGGGGGTTATGCCTAGGCCAAAACCTGGCGTACTTGTTGGGCATCCAGATAGAGTACCTTGATGAAAACCTATAAATTCATTTGGTGCAACTAATATTTTTTGCGCTTTAAATTTAAACAATGCCGTAGAGTTTGTTGGTGGCGTTCCATTCAATAAAGGTTCTGGGTAGCTATTGTTGACGTTTATAAATCTAGGGGGATTGAAATTATCAGTAAAATACAAAAAGTTTCCCACTCTGCTTACAGCCGTCATTAAATTTGTAGGGCTAAAGTTTAATGTTGTTAATACACCACTTCCATCATCGGTACTTACCACGTGATAATTTACATTTGTTGTAGTGGTATTGAATGAGCAAATCATATCACATTTACCCGTATCTGAAAGAGTAAATTCTGGATCATGGACAAACCAATAAATAGTTTCATTAGCACTATCTTCAAATGCTCCTATGCAACGAGCTTTTGTACTTAATGATTGTATATCTAAAAAAAATAAATTGGTAAGTAAGGTGTTCCCTTTGGCGTTTTCTACAGAACCAATTTCTGATGCTTCAGTCGATCCCAATCTTACATTGAGAGCATCTTCATATTCGCCATTTGGTATAAGCCTTTCATCAAGGCTTTTATTCATTCGGCCAGCAATAAAATTTCGTTGTGTCCGTGCCATCTTATTTTATCCACTTATTTTCACCCCTCATATTCATCAATAACCTACCGGGGTGAATATTACTCAAGCGTATTTTTGCATTACGAAGTAGTGCGGTTTTATCTTTTCGTGCTCTATTAACAATATATTCTTGCACTCCAAACTTACCGTTTAATAAAGAATATTTAATATACGCGTAGATATAATCTTCAAATAATTTATTTACAGTAATTAAAGAATCATCTCCTCCCTCCATTCCATCAGATATGTATTCCAATATACACTGCTCATTCGCCATTGTAGAGTTAAAGTTAATGACCCCTGCCTTCTTATCTATAGTAAAGGTAGGGTTCATGTTTGCTGTCTCGGTATTAAGGCCGTAGCGAGCTCCTATATGCGTATCATAAAAATCTTCATTGTAAGGTGGATTATTATCTTGATCAAGATTTGCTTGGTTTAGGTATATACTATTTAATGAACCATCAGTTCTAGCCGTATCTAAGCTTGATGCTTGAGTGTTAACATTATCATCCGCATCGTAAGTAAAAGTAGATGTAGCGCTTTGAACGTATGATAGTGCAGATTGAACTTGAATGTTTTCAAGCAAAGGTCTTATGGTGTTATTTTTAAATAAAGATATACGAACCCAGTTAACGTAATCCGAAGGCAAAACAAATCTCAAATCTGAATACACTGTAAGTTGTAATGATTTTATTTCTTTAAATGCATCATAGTTTAATTCTTGTATGCCTCTTTTAGCGTGAAATAATATTTTAAATCGATTAACATTATTTATTAACGAATGATTTCCGCTATACATCAATAAAAAATTGTTTACAATATCCGTCAAACTTACATACTGATATGACCCCCAATTTAAATCTGTTGGTGCAACTCCATCATTAGTATAATATTTTTTCTGATCTACGTATGCCATAATTATTGTTCTTGGTTTTGTGTTTGTTCCTCTACTTGACCAAATTTGAATACATCTGCCTCTCTTATTGATATTCCAGCGTATTGTAATATTTTAGAAACTAAATCATTTCCATCGTCTAAAGGAAGTTCGAAGTCTTGGAAATCAGATTGACTTTGATCAAATAATGGTTCCCCGTTTGATATAGTTTGATAAGTCCATTTAGGGTCTTTAGGGTATCTTATGTATTGTGCGGCGACATCATTCGCTCCATTGAATGTTGATGGGTATATGGTAATAGACCCCGCTTCTTGCGTGTATGCTGGGAACATAACAGAAGGTGCAGTTAAGTTCGAAGCATTAAGTGAAGTTATTTTATTATTAGAAACTAGCTCCGAAATACCCTTAAAAATACCGCCACTAGAACATCTAACTTCATTTATTAGATAATAATCAGATCCGGTTGTAGCTGCAGATGGTAAGAAGTATACATTAGCAGCATTCTGCGTTAAGGTACTGGTTACTGAAAAAGTATCAATAACCTCTTCATATCCCTTTTTTATATCTGCATATCCTGTACCAGAAAGTCTTGCGTTTTCTTCGTTTATCTGTTGGTTATATTGAAAAAAATATTCGTCGAATAAATCTAATTGCGCTTGTTTAGCAAATAAATTAAAATCATTAGGTGATAAATAACCGTAATTGTTTTTGTTGATTATTGCTAAAACTGTATTTCTTACAGAATTTATCATTAGTAGTCTTTTTACAAAGATAAGTAAAAAAAAAAGAGGTCAGTTTTACCTGACCTCTCTCTAGTACCTAATAAAAAGGTAGTATTAAATAGTCGCTACTGCTACGCTTGTAAATACCAAAAGCCCGCCTGAGGTACTTACAGGAACTACTGCGTTAGTCCAACTTGTTTCAGCTGCGTTAACTAATGCGGCGTTTACATTTGCTGCAAAACCTGAAGTTAAACCTGTACCAGTAACAGTAAATTTGTGGCTACCGCCTTTTAAAAAGATTGTTCCAGCAGTTGAACTTGTAGTTTCTGCATAAAGAATATCATCTGTTGCAAGGTGGACATTTCCGTTACTTGCAGTATCGAATGTAATATATTTTGCCATGTTAAAAAATTTATGGGTTAAACAAAAAACAAATATACAAAAAATAAAAACGCTAGAATTATACGTTTTTTGCTAGATTAGATAGATGCTTTAACGCTTCCAATCCCTCATCTGATTGAAAATGAGATGCAATGATATAGTAGGGATCTTCCTTATAAGGAACGTTTAGCATTTTCTTTTTATTGGATGGAGTATTAAACCAAACCTCTTTATTGCTATTTCTAAATTGAAGTAACTTTTTGTCAAAGAATAACTGTATTTTAGAATTTAGTTTTAACGCTGGATCTTTTAATAAAAGTAAAAAATCTTGTGGTTGATTTTTAGCAAAGACTAATATATCTCGTCTTAGCTCCGCTGTTGTTACTGTTGTTATATCTATTTGAAATATAACCCTAGCTATGTTTTCCACTTGATCAACACTAAGTTGTCTAGCTTCTATAAGTGCATCAACTTCAGCATTTAACTCTTCTACAATTTGTGCAGCATCTTTAGCTTTGTCCACTTCTACATATACACGCCCTTTACCAGGGTGGTATTCTAAAAACTTCTGAAGTACTTGATTATTTTTAGGAACTGTTAAAAAACCATTTTCAAAAACAATAGGCTCTAAAATAGCATTGTTATCTTGTTCGTCTTGAAAAGGTGAGTTCTGATTTCTAGCATACCTTAATGCTTTGTTGGATCCTGTTTCTTCATCAAACCACAACAGAGGAAATCTCTGTGTATGTCTTGACGCTAAGATTAAGGATAAAGGTGCTGTTTCTCTTGTAAGCTTGTAGATTTTATCTACATATTTTGTACTGGTATTCATTTGATTAGATTTAAAGTTTATAATAAAAATAATGGGGGCTGTTACACCCCCATTAAAGTAGTGTACTATTCTTGGAAGATAAAGAAGTTGTTAGCACCTAAAGTACAAACAGCTCTCTCAGACAAGAAGTTTACTTGCATGTTATCAACATCACTTGTTCTTGCACCACCAGCTGAACCAGTAATCCAAGTTTTGTAACGTCTGTCTTCAGTTTCTGAAGCTCTATATCTAACATGTAGGAAAGGTCTCTTAGCGTTTTTACCAAGGATTTGGTCATAAACACTAGTTGATCCAGCGGGTACAAGTAGTCCGTTTACACGTCCTGATCCTGCTCCTGTTGGAAGTCCACCTCTCATAGTTGGGTCATTTAAGTATTTCCAGTCAGTCTTGTAGAAGTCATAACCTCTTCTGAAACCTGAGAATCCTAAATTTAACGCCATTTCTTCGTCATTGTCAAAAAGACCATATGAAGTACCACCTGCTCCGTAAGAGTTTTGGGCAGCTAACATATCATCAATGTCAAAGGCAAATTGTCTGTCAACAAATAATACGTTTTCTTCAATTGCTCCTTGCTTGTCTAGACGACTAATTACATTATCAAAGTCAGCTAACACTGTTGGGTTTCCACCGTCCCAGATATTACCTCTTTGTTGTACAGCATAGAAAATACCATCAGATCCAGCTCCAGGATCAGCAGCACCACCTGCACTACCAAGAATGGCAGCAGCACCTGAGTTTGTCTCAGCGGGTACAGCTTCAATCATTGCTGTTTCTAGATAATCGTCAAATCTAAGTCTTGTTTCATGCTCAGATTTTAGATACCATAGGTATCCTGTTCCACCGTCTTCAGTAGTAATCTCAATCCATCCGATTTGAGCCATATCAGATCCAGATACATTGTAAGTATCTTTGATGATAATAGGCTTATTGTCAAAGATGAAATCATTTGATTCAAGAGATCCAGCCATTCCAGCAGTACCTTTTTTAAATTCAGATCCATAGATGAATACAGTAACGTCGGCATTACCAACACCTGTACCAGCAGTTACTAAACCTCCAGCTTCGTAGAAGTCAGCAGTAAACTGTCCTCTTCCACCACCAGCATTATTAACCGCACTTACTACAGCTTTGTTTGAACCTGAGCCATCGTTTTGTACAACAACTACTGTCTGTCCAACTCTAATAACTTGCTCTGCAGCTGTAGGATCTAGTACATCATTAACTTGAAATACAACTTGGTCTGCCGCACCAGCTCCTGCTGATCCAACATTAGTGTATTTAGTATGTAGTCTACCTTGCTCTGCCCATTTGATTAAGTCAGAGTTAGTAGGCATCTCAGCACCCACCATACGTAGGAAAGATGAGATAGTTCTGTTACCGTAACGCTCGAATTCTTTTTCGTAAGTGTCAGGTAAATATTGATTTAACCAATCGAAATCTGCATTGGTTAGATAATTTTGCGCTGTCGGAGTTCTTTCTGAACTTGGCGTTAGCGCAAAAGTAGGAGTACTTTTGACTTGTCCTGCCATGATAATAAATTTTTAATTAATATTAAGTTCTTTTTACACTTTTAATTCTCAGACCATTGCTTGAAGGCGATGATACTGATTTAACTTGAAACCCAGATTTAGCAACTGCTTCAGGAGTTGAGCGTTCAGACATGTCAATGTTTTTTGTCTTACGCATCACATTTTCTGTTGCACTTGATTTACCTTGCTCATAAAAAAACTGAGCAAACTTTTCGGGATTCATTGCAATAGCTAAAGATCGATGGTATCCTTCTGCATCTTGTAAAAGACCTTGATCGTCAACAAATTTATTTACAAAATTCATTGGTGTTTCTTGAGCTTTTTTTAATTCAGAAGCATTACCAGGTGTAAAGAATAATTCGCTTTGATCTAAATTGAACTTAAAACCTTTAAATTCATTGTTGAATATTTCGTCGCTTTTTTTGACAAACCATTCGCTTTTGCGTTTAGCCTCTTCCTGTTGACTTTGAGCCGTATTAACATACTGCTTATAAGCATTATATTCTTCAGTATCAGTGAACGGTTTTTCCCTTGACTCAAGGGGCAACTTGTATTGTTCTTGCTGTTCCTTAAAAAACTTTTTTGCTTTAGCAGTAATTTTTTTCTTTGATAATTTAATTTTTTTAATTGCTGAATCATCATCTATTTCCTCATCGTATTTATAATCTTCCATTAAGGAATCTATGTCTTCAGGATCTAAACCTTCCTCAGTAATTGTCAAATATTCTCTTACCAAAGTATCAGGATTAACATCTGAATAATCTCTCTGTAACTTTACAAAGTCTTCGATGCTTCTTCCTGTTTCTTTTTTATACTTAAAGTAAGCCGCAACATCTTCAGGCATTTCTGGCGCCTCTTCTCTTGCGGTAACCAATTCATCAATAGAATTGATTTCCTTACCGTATCTATTTCCAATATATGAAAGAACTTCTTCTTCGGATAATTCTTTAGAAGCAATCTGTTCTTCAGCTAAATCCTCTTGGGGTTCACTTGCTGTATTTTCTACTTCATCCTGCTTTTCTTCTAATACTTCAGCCGCAGGTTCGTCTTTTGATTCTACCTTAGTTTCATCATCAAACTTCAATTCTTGTTGAGCTTCATGCTTGTCTAACAATTCTTGCTCTACTTCTTGTACTGACTTTTCTTCAACGTCAGTTAATTCTCTTACTTTAATTTCCATTAGATTTAGATTTGATTTTATTAATTACAAAGTTATATAATATTTATATACACTTTTAACACTATCTAGGCTCAAACTCAGCTAAGTCAAAACCATCCAAACTGTCTTCATTTGATTCAAAATTTAAAGGTGGAAGGTTGTTTTTTCTTTGATTTATTAACTTTGACTGTTCGGTGTTTTGCTGACTAATCCTTTTGCTTTTTCCATCTTCTCTAGATTGCTCGCGATTAGATAAAGCCATGCCATCCATATTGCGCAGCTGCAGGTTATACTTAAACTCTTGCTCCATTAATTGACTTTTAAGCTGGGCTTCAACTTTATTACGCTCAATCTCAAGCTGCATCTCTCCTTGCTTATACTTCAATTTACCTTGTGTTTCAAGGTCTATTTTTTGCATGGCAACTTGTGCGGCTAACTCTTGAGATTTAAGTTGCTGCTGAGAAATCATAGCTTGTTTTTGCATTTCTCTTTGTTCGTCCCGCTCCTGTTTTGATTTACGTTTAACTTTAAGTAGTTGATTTGCTAGCTTAAGATTTTTAATTTCCCTTATATCTATAGCATCTTCTAAGTTAATGTCACCTTTTGATAAAGCCATTTGAATGTTTTGCTCAAGCATAGCTTTTTGTTCTTCATCCGGAGATAACTCTATAAATACGCCAAAGTCATAAATATATAAATCAGATATCTCTCCCAAAATACTAACATTGTATTTTCCTATTTTATTTACAAAGTCTTCTTTGAAATCTGCGTATTCTAAAATATCAGCCACCCTATACGTTAAGGCTTCCGCCAAAGTACGATATATGTAAAGACTTCCGTCTAATATATGACGGGTAGCTGTATTTGAGCTAAGGGCTGCTAATTTTTGAACTCCCACTAGTGCGTCTGAGTTAGGTGTTGAACCATCTCTAGCCTCATTTAGTCCTGTCACGGATCTTATCATGTCTAGATAATGGTTGTAATTAGCTATCAACATTTGTGTCTTAGAGGCGCCTGAATTACTAGTGAGCTGCTGTATAGGAACTTTCCCCTGATTGTAATCTCCTTCTTGAGTATAACTTCTTCCAATTACACTACCAGTTTGAAAATACAATCTTAAAGCATCTTCTGGATTATATGCTGCACCCGTGCCAAGATCTACTTCGTTTAAACCGTCAGCATCAATATACACTCCATCAGGAACAACTCTAGCTATAACTTGTTGTAATTTTAAATGAGTCATCTGGATTAGGTCAGCAAATGGAATCATTCTTCTTACTAGTGATTCAATAACACCTTTATACATACGAGGAGCTGCAGCCACATAATTTGGCATTGCATGCTGAGATGAGGACTTAGGTCGCACCATATTCTTGGCTAACTCCCACTTTAATATAATATTAGTCCCCATGACCATAACGCCATCATACCAAACATCAATTGTTTTTTCTATCTTTTCAAACTTTCCCTCCTCAAGCATTTCTTCAGGGGGATTAAAGGTATCATCCTTTTCGATCATACGGGTAGCACCGCTTTCATTTATCTTTTTCTTGTAGACCATTTTTTTGGTGGTCTTATAGTTAAAGTAAAGAAGGGTACAAGTATCTCTATAGAATATATCATTTTCGTAATACTGTGCGGTATTGAAATAGTCATACCAGCTTTGGCTATATTGCGATATTTGTTCTAAATCTTCAGTTGTTAGGCTAGTATCAATTTTATTTAATTCCGTTATGGATACTGTTTTAATTTCTCCCCAATAAAAACAATCTTTAAAAAAGGGATCTTCGGTATAACTATAAACAACGTTAGCGGGATCTACATAAGAAACTTTCACGCCAGCGCCCGGTAAAAATTCATGCTTGGCAATACCAATGCCTACCACCATTTGATCATAATCTATTCTTTTTCTAACATCCTCATAATGGTTCTCGGCAAACATTGTGTCAATAGCCTCCTCTTCAGCAATTTCTATAGCGGGTTTATAATTTAAATTCATGTAAAGAGAAAGCTCTTCATCACTAGAAGGTAAATCATCAGGGTTCATTATAAAAGGATCAAACCCCGTATTCTCTTGCACTGTATTTAAAATATCTTTGGCGGCCATTTGACCTTCAATCATATCTTGATACTTGCTTCTTTTTGCTTGGGATAGTGCGTCTTGAGCATAAGCTTTAACTTTAAATAATCTGTCTTGCATGCCATTAACTACAACATCAACAAATTTTGGAAGAATTGGAACAGGTGTCCAATCAAGATTAAGATAAGACAAGTCACCATCAACAGCTAATTCATTCTTGTACTTAGCTATTGACTGCTCTCCCCTAGCATAAAGTCTTAATCTGTTAAAGTCTCTCCATTGGCTATAGTATCTACAGCCATTTGAGTCTTTTCGAAACCATTCGTATTGTATCGCTTGTCCTATCTGTAAACCAAATTCTTTGGTTGCTTTTTCTGAGTCTGATACAAACTGACTTGGAAAACCTACAGATGAAATATTAATTTTTACGTCTTCCATCTATTTGATTAATTCACTGTAATTTCCATTATTGGAATATCTAGCAAAGTTAAGATTTATTTTGTTTTGTTTTTGTTCTGGTAAATATAGGTTTTTCTGGTTTGCCATTATAGCTAAACCAGAGCTGATACTAGCATCAAACTTAGTCCTATTGCTAATATCAAACCTTGCCCACTCATCTAAAGTTCTACTAAAATACATACTACCCATTTCAGAAGGATCTCGATAAGCTCCGGACAAATCCAAACCAATGTGCTTCTCTATATAAGACTCTATTGCAGATCCGTGTGATTGCTTCACATCTTCTGAAGTATTTGGTATACCTCCTAACTCTTTTTCCGTTTTAGATAATTTATTGAAATGTTTATCAGGTCGATTCATAGAAAACCCACGATACCCTCTGTTTTTAAAATGATAAAGTAATCTAGGTTTATTATTCTCTATTAGTATTGGCATACTATAAAAAACACATGCCATTAAAACTTCCTCAAAAAATATTTCTGCGGTCTGTGGCCTAGCTACATATTCTAAGAAAAACTCGTTACTAGGAGCCTCTTCCATGTTAAATTTAGTTAATCCATGCAGCGCACCATTAGATCCTCTTCCTACTACAGTTCCTGAAATATCATATGAGTCACATCCAAATGCGCCAATGTGTTCATTCAAAGGAAAATAATGACCATGCTTCTTATATTTTTTATTGGTGATGTTTTTGTTGGGCATCCACGAAACCTTAAATCTTCCTTTAGGGTCAGGAGAAAATATTACTCTAGAATCTTTAACTCCATTTTCCCAATAAAATCTACCTCTTGTAACATGCTGTTGTATGATTAAAGAATCGTTGTAATCAATTTGTTGGTATATCTTTGTTAAGTTAAATAATGATGTTTTGCTCTCATCCCTAAACGCATGTGACTCTGTCCTTGGAAATTGTCTATAAAATTCATTCAAAGCATCGGCATCGTTTTTTAAAGAATCTACTTCAGCTTGCCAATAGTCAATTGCACCGTTATTTATAAATTCATTATCTACTCCCAAAACTTTATTTTCAGGATTATAAAATACTGGCATTCCGTGTTTATCTATAAACCCCTCCATGTTCCACTCCATCGGAATAAACAAAGAATACATCCCGCTTTTAGTTTGCCCATTACTATTTCTAGTTGCTATATTAGAATCTTCATATAGCTTTTTAAAGTTATCTCCTCCTTTACTAAGCGCATTTGATGTAGAGCCCATCATACACTTACCGATAATTTTGCTTCCTAGCCTCAGACACGTTTTTGTTACCCTCCAGTTGTTTAGTATATTATTAGGCTTTACCCACTTACCACTTTCATCATGTACTAGCAATAGTAATTTCTCCCCATCATAAGAGTTTTCGTCAGTATTTTTCCAGTCAATAGTGGTGTCTAATCCGTACAACTCATCATCTACCGCATCATACATATTCTTTTTAGTGATCTTGGACGCTGGTATTCTAAAAGCTAATTCTGTTTTAGGTTTATCCATACCATCTTGGATTGGTTTAAAAAAGAATGGAAGTCTATTGGCAATAGGAACAACTTTATCAGTAAACATTTTTTTTGCATCCGATCCTGTCTTTGACAGTATGCCAACCCTAGAATCTTTTACAAGGGTTCCAGTATTAACGCACTCTGAGGATCCCATAAAAGAAAATCCAGATCTTCTAATCTTAAGATATACTAATCCAAAAGAACGTTTGTCAGCTTTACATGCCTCCCAAAAAATAAAAAATATTCTATTTGCTTCTCTAAAGTCTGGATATCCAACGTCAATGCTAGTCCACTGAAGGTACATGTAGTGAGATCCAGTGATGTATGTGGGTTTGCCATTATTATAAAACCAATATCCATCATCTCTACGATCAAATTCTTGTTCAATATAATCAACCCATCTGTTTTTAAAAACACTTGCCATTTCATTCCATTGGAATATGGATGGTATGCGATTTAGTTCTTTAGGCAATTCTTTTCTTTCCCAATACTGCTTATTTTTGGTGTCAGATCTTTTTTCAACTTTATTGGGCTCTTTAGGCAGGGCAATGTTTAAACCATTAATATTTACTATTTTTCCAATCTGACCTGACTTAGTAATGACAACCATATCATACTTCTCATTATAGCCATACACCCAGGTCTTTGCTTTGTTTTTGTTTAAAAGCACTGAATTAGTAACAAGATTTTTTACCACATAAAACAATCTATTTTGATCGTCGCTCGGCAAACCCTTGTTTAGTTTGGATCTTGTCCCCATTAGTTTGATTAATAGTTATGTTTTCTTTCTCTACATCTATTTTGTTCAATATATCAAAAGCATCAAATATTGCAAGCTTTTTAGTGGCCGAAGCGTTTTTTAATCTATCTGCGGCTAGCTCATCTTCAGGATCTGGTTTTATTATATCTTCTTTAGCAACCTTAATAAGTTGTTCAACTGCTTTTCTCCCAGCTTCTATAATTTGTAATTTCAAAAGTTCTGAGCTCATAGTGTCATTGTTATTTGGTGGTCAAACATTCTATACAATTCATTCCCATCCACCTCGAATTTGTATTCGCTTTCAGGTTGAAAACTTACTGTCGACCCCGCATCAACTCCTTGTGAAAGTAAATATTTATTAGGATATACCATCTCTCCCATAAGAGGCTCTTCATTGCCGCGTTTAAACATAAATGAATCTTGCTTATCTATCGCCTTTACAAAACAATACCTGTCGTGACTGTACCACTTACCATCTTGCTTATACATGTAGAACTGGTCGTTGTCAATAAAAAAAAGATCATCTTTAAAATAACTCTTTCCGCTTTGCTGACGACCCTTCATGTCGTTATAATATTTAAAAACATTGTGGTGAACTAAAAGTACATCACCTATCTCAATCGGCCCGTTGTAGTTTAATGGTGTTTCTGTAACAATGCCCTCTCGGTTTGCTACGGTATAGTCTTCTTCTGAAGAGCTTGTAATAAGTTCAATACCACTGATTGATTTTGTGTTGTTATACCTTTTCCCTTTGAGAGGCTTAACAATAAAATAAAAAGGTGATTTCATTAAAAATTTATGTTGTATTCAATAGATATAGGCATAGGGGAGGTAAACTCTTTCCACAAAACAATTTCATCTTTTCTCTGAATCCATATTTTTAGTGAATCTGTGTTGAGGTCATACTGTATAAGATGTATGAAATAACTTCCGTTTAAGACCTCTTGGCCAACCAAGTAATGCATCGCTCCTGACTTATAATCAGGCCCAACAGATATCTTTCTTATATCCATTTGATTTGATTTAATTTAGATATAAAGATACAAATATTTTAACGCCCTTGTCCTCGGTAACGTTTACGGTAATTTTTAGAAGTTTTTAAAGAAGAGCTCTTATTTTTAGAATGAACACCTGGTCTCTTTACTTTAGTTTTAATGTTTGTAGAATTAAGATTCATTGACATTGTTATTATTTATCAAATCTGTTTTTTGTTTACTACCAGCTGATGAACCAAAGTAATATCCTATCACTTGAGTAAATGCTGCAACAACAGCACCAAAGCCCATGTCAAATAATCTTTGTGATTCTTCGGGTACTTCCCACAACCCTATAGCTCCAGCTATAACACCAATAAAACATAAAGTAATACCCCAACCAACTGTCTTAAATAATATATCATTAGACCCTGATGCTAAGGCAGCCATTTCTCTTTGCCTCGCAGAAGCACGATCCGCTACTTCAGCCTCGTATGCTTCGAGGACCATCTCTTGAGCCCGTATTTTGTCTTCAGGTGGAGCGTCTGAATTTTTTATAGACGATACAACTTGTTCTACAGACATGTCGCCTTGAATTAATTTACCTAAAGTTGGATTTATAAGACCAACCGAAGCTTTGAGTATACGGCCCACAGTAGTTTGGCCAAATTTTTTCTTTGCCTTACCCATAGTTCTTATATTTAGTTTTACCATTTTCTCTGTAAGCTATTAAAGATTTACCTCTATTTTCTGCTGTAGAAATAAAACTTATGTGTACCCAGTCTGGGTTTATGTCATTACCAAACTCCCATATAATTTGATCAAAGTTAAGGGTGTCTTTTATGTAGTTAAACATTTCAGCATTTGTCTTATGGCCGAAGGTATCGTCTATGTCCATGGCGCGTCCTTCACAATGTTGGCTGCGTGAACTTCCTCCAATAGCTTGATTGAGATCTTCTGATCTATAAAACGAATTAATTTTAATTGGTCCCCCAACCCACCGTCTTAACGGTTCAAATAAATGTATTGATATAGCACTCATGTTGCTAAGTGCATATGAATTAGGAGTATTGCTTATATTAAGCCTTGTAGCGGTATTTGATTTAACTCCTTCGCGGTATGAAACATGTTCACTTATTCTTTCCATACATTATGTACCACTTATGAACAGTATAACCAATAGCAACAAGAGTTGCTATAATTTTTAGTGCCACATCTATATCAGTCATAGAAGTGGCTACGGCACCTATATTCAGGCCGTAGATTTTTAAATCAGTCAAACTTTCTGTTTTTAGGTTGAACATAAATATAATTTATATTAATATTACCTGCCGATGTATTACAAACGTACATATTTTATTTTTTAAAACCTTTAGTACCGCTATTTTTTAAAGCCATAGCGCCTTTTGATCCTGATCTTTTTTTCCCTGACATTGCTTTGGGGACATGAGAAAGCTGCTTGCCTACATTTTTTATAGCCTTAGAAACGTCTTTAAGCTCTTCTCCCACACGATCTACTTTGTTAGATACATCTGCCTTCATTTCAGCAAACTTCTCCTCTAAGATATCAGGAATCATGTTATTGTTCTCATCTTTAGTAAATCCTTTTTTGGTAAGCCAAATAGCCCCTATTATATTAAATATTATTAAAGATATTACTAGTATTATAATTAGTGTTATTACATCCATAATTAAATTTTTTATTCAGAATAAAGTTGGAGCACTTGAAACTCTGTCAATGCTGTATTAAAGATTCTTACTTGGTCTATTTTACCGTTAAAATATTGAGTAGACAAAATTCCTAGCCTACCAATGGTTAAAGGCAATGATGTAGAATTAAATTGAAAATCTGTGCTAGAGGAATTAAAAACCTCCTGCCCATTTTCATATAATTTTATAGAAGTTGGAGTTTTTACAACCATAGCGTGAAACCAAGTATTCGTGGAGTAAGAATTAGGTGATAAATATGTTACATTCCCTCCGCTAGTATTACCAGCTAATGCTAATTTACCTCCTTGAAGTCTAAACCACCAACCCCTATCAGCTCCTGAACCGTGATAAGTTGATGTAATAACTTGAGTAGCAGAATTAGAGTTTGAATTAATCCAAGCACTTACTGTGAATGTTTGAGATATAAAAACAGAATTACTAGCAGTTTGAATATAACTACTACTTCCATTAAACACCGCAGCTTTATCAAAATATCCACCAGCATAAGCTTCAGTACCACCCCACGTTCCATTGTATGTCGAGGAGTCTGTTGAGTTAGCATTATTTTCAAACTGATAAAGCGCTACTCCTGTGCTACCGCCAAACACATCAAGAGTGCTTATTGTATTGCAATACACTTCTTCGTAAAGGTCGGTTACTTTACTGGCTGAAAGCGGCGTTGAAAATATGCGTACTTGGTCTATATCGCCATCAAACCAACTACTTTCATTGCTTGTTTTGTAACCACCCAATCTATTATCTCCTTGTGTTGTAGGTGTGTCGTTTGATGTTCCAGATGATGGTAGTGTTGAACCAGCCGGATTTGGGTTATAAGTTGAATCATCAATAACAATATTATTATCTAAATAAACTAAAATTCCGTCAGTGGAAGATTTAGTATATGCAATGTGATACCATTGGTTTGTGTTATATACATTATCTAATGAATAGAAGTTAACTCCTTGAGAAAATACTCTTATGTTTTTAGTTCCACCAGAAGTTAAAAAAATAAAAGACCTTGGAGATGATGGGTTATTATATGAATAAAGACATTGAGTACCTGAAGAATCAGTTTTAAACCAAGCGGAAAACGTATAGTTGTTTTGTTGCGCTATAGAAACGGGTAAAACTATCTTAGTACTACTTCCATTAAATAATCCACCTGTCCCATAAGGAGCAACACTATAGGCTTCTTTGCCAGCAGCCCAAGTTCCGTTATAAGCGTTAGCAGTTGAGTCATTAGCACTGCCATCAAGCTTATAGTAAGCTAGTGTATTTGAGTTGGTGGATGATCCAATTGCATCTACTGAGTATCCAATTGTGTTAGTTGTACAAGGACATTGCACTTCTTCGTAAAGTTGTGTTACTTGACTACTTGTAAGGGCAGTTGAATAGATGCGTACTTGGTCTATATCGCCATCGAAAAATCTTATTGTTCCTTGCGAACCTATTGTCCAAGCTTCCGAAAAAACTTTATCTAATGTTAGATTACTACTTGACAAGGTTTTTGTGATTTCAGGAGATGAATTTCCATCTAAATATACGTTAAGTGTTGCATTCGAATTATCTAAAACTAAAACTACATTATGCCAATTTCCATCAGATATATTAGTAGTTCCAACACTTGTAAAAGTTGGAAAATTGTATCCTGTTATCTCTAAAACACTATTTCTTACTACAAACAAAAGTACTTTTCCTGTAATGGTTCCTGTTGTGTCATCAGAAACAATAATAGTCTTTATATTACTATCCGTATTTGATGTTTTAAACCAAAGACTAAAACTAACTGAACCTGTGTAAGAGTTAGAAAGAAGTGATGGGGCAGTTATCTTACTACTACTACCATTAAATACAGCAGCTTGACTGTATGGAGATCCGTTTACATAGGTGATGTCATTAGGAGTTCCGTCATGATTATTTGTTGTCTCATCTGTAGCGCTGTAGTCAAGTTTGTAGTAAGCTATACAAGTTGCGCCGGTGGGATAATCTACGATATTAGTCGTGCACTCTTCCTCGGTTTGTATCTGTCTCCAAGTGCTTCCATCATAATATTCAACATATTTTAATGTAGTATTATATCTCCATTCACCAGTAGAAGGGTTTGTGGGTCTTGATGCTGTATCTCCAGTAGGGAGTTTTAAAGACGTATTAGTAGCGCTTAAATCAAATATTTCTGGTGTTGTAATTTTTGTTATAGCCATAACTTATGTAAATGTTACTGTTCCTGTTCCTGTTGCTGATATAACAGTTATTTTTTCATTACCATCTGTAAAAGGAGAATTAGCATTTTCTCCTGCCGAAACTGTACATGTAAATGTACTTGGATATCTTAATATAATAACTCCCGACCCGCCTGCACCAGATGTTGAGGTTGTGTCATTTCCTTGACCGCCGCCGCCTCCTCCGGTATTAGCTGTTCCTGCGCCTCCAGCCCCTGATGCTCCTTGACCGCCGCCGCCGTTTCCTCCAGCTCCACCTGATCCTGTAAATCCTCCGCCGCCGCCTCCAGCATAGAAGACGTTACTTCCTATAACTTCTCCCACAGAAGCAGTGCCTGCATTAACAGAATTTAGTATGTTTACAGCCAGACCAACTCCTCCAACACCCCCGATATTACTACTGGAAGCATTACCGCCAGCACCACCGGCTCCTCCGCCGCCGCCGCCGGCATAAAGCGTTCCTCCTGTTCCACCACTATTACCTTGACCTGTTGTGCCTGCCCCTCCGGTTGTGCCATTTAAATAAGCTGCTCCACCACCTGAACCTCCTAATTTTCCGTTTGCAGTAGATGAACTCGTTCCACCGCCGCCGCCGCCGCCTCCAATGGCGGTTATGTCTTGAGACCCCGCAGATGAGGCATTTAAAAAAGAATTTTCTCCATTATTTCCAGCTACCTGAGTTGTTCCAGGATTAACTGCTCCTGCTCCAACTTGAAAGTTTATTGCTGATCCTGCATTTAATGTAATCTTAGCTGAAGTGTAATTAGTAAGTAATCCACCGGCACCACCAGCTCCAGACCTTCCACTACTATTACCACCTCCGCCGCCACCAGCTACAACTAAATATTCAATTTCAAGCTCAAGGCCTGTGTTAACAAAGTTCTTCCAGTCACTTCCATTGTAGTGTTGCATTGTGCTAGCTGATAATCCTGAAGTCTGAGTGGTGTCGTTTCTGATCATACCTTCAACAGCCGTGCCTGAAAATGCACCGCCCGTTGGCATTCTCAAACCATTTTCACTGTCGGTTCTATTTAAATCTACGCTTCCTGCTTTTACTTTGGTGAGTGCCATTTTATTCTGTTATTTGATCCCACGTCTGATTATCTTCATTCCAAATATAATCGGGTAAGTTATTAATATCAGGATGTTCTACCGGAGGAACCCAATCTATTCCATTATATGTCCAACTAGGATATGGTTGATCTCCCGTTGGCGGTTTCCAGTAATAGTCCACCCATTCTTCTGTATCTTCTTTCCAAAACCATTCGCCTTCTTCCGGGCATGGAGTCGGTGCCTCCCAGTAACAAGTTGACTCATTTAGGGTCCAACTTGCATAAGGTTGGGGTGTGTAAAATGCGTCTCTTACAGAATCATATAAGTAACCCTTCCCCGCATAGTTTTTTCTAAAAGGTGTTCCACCGTATTGATGTACACCTCCGATAGTATTGTATGAAGTTCTTTTTGCATCTTGAGACTGGGTTTCACGACTGTACATTTTCTCAAGGAAAGAAGTATTATCAAATGTCTCTGTAGGCAGGGCAGCAATTTGCTCTGGCGTGAGGTCTATTGTGTCTCCAACTGGACGCTCTTCTGTTGTTTCGTCTATTCCGGTTATAACCCTTTCAACTATAGAAGGTTTGTTTTGTACTTCAGTATTCTTAGCTTCAATCTGACTATCCACAGTCTCTGTGCCTTCATTCTGCTTTGTTTGCATCTGGGCCTTAAGATCATCCTGTTGACTTTTTAAACTAGCCTTTTCAACCTCGATAGCATTTTTTATAGGATCTACTTGCTCGGCTGTGGGGAAATCTTCACTGAGAAGATCTTCTGGATAAAGCGCTTGAAGCTCAGCTTCTAGAGCCTCTAATGTAGAACTAGTATTTTTAGAATTATAGTCGGCTAGTAACGCTTGATATTCCGCGCTATTCATGTTAGTAGCTATAATATCATCTTTAGTTTGATATAGAACTTCTAACTCCTGACGCTCAATAACTGTCGTTGTAAGGTTTGATATTAATGCGTAGTGTCCCATATTAGCTAAATGTTATTGTTCCAATGCCTGTTGTAAAGCTTGTTACTTTTTCTGAGCCATCTGTTATAGTTGAAGATATTAGTCCAGCTCCTATATTAATTGTATAACTATTTGGATATCGTAAAATTACAATACCTGAACCGCCTGTACCTCCTGTAAAATTTACTCCAGCAGACGCTCCTTTTGATCCAGCGCCTCCTCCGCCTCCTCCGGTATTAACTAATCCATTATCACCATTTGCGGTAGTTCCTTTTCCATTTCCGCCGCCGCCTAAGCCACCACTTCCACCATTATTAACTTGATAAATTCCACCACCACCGCCACCACTATAATAGGTAGCAGTTCCTGTTATAGAAAATTGCAAACCATTACCACCAGCTCCACCCGATGAACTAGATCCATTAGAACCATTAGAACCGATACCAGCGCCTCCACCAGCGCCCCAATTATTTCCTGCACTATAACTAGTACCTCCACTATTTGATGGTAAACTCCCGCTAGCACCACCTGCACCGCCTTGAGATTTTCCCCCTCCAATTCCACCTGTAGCTACTTCATTAATAATACCACTAGCAACTATTGAAGAATTTTCTCCATCGCTTGATATTGGAGTTCCATTACCAGCTCCTCCCGCGCCGCCAGCACCTACTGTTATTGTGTAATTAGTATCTATTAATAATTTAATTCCTGTACTATATTGATATCCACCACCACCGCCACCGGCAGACCAAACTGTGGCATTTCCTCCTCTTCCGCCGCCGCCGCCGCCGCCGCCGGCTACAACCAAAAAATCAACATCAATAGCTATATTGTTTTCTTTTAGATTTAGCCACTGTGCTGTGCCTGTTTTGTCAGTATAAATCTGTGTTTTTTTTGTAGTTGTGTTTACACGTAATTCTCCTAACGCACCTACAGGCTCCTGTGCAGATGTTCCTTTCACCCAGGTCAAACCGGAGGTATCACCACTAAGATCTATAACATCGGTACTGACTTTAGTTATTGCCATTTAATATATATTAAGTAGTTGTTACTGCCTCAACAGTTGAACCATCGGGGAAGACTCCGCTTGCTAGGGTAAGTGTTTTACCAGATAAAGCAGAAAAGTTTACTTTCGATTGATACACACCGTCCACATAAACATCTATAAAGTTACTATTAGTTGGATTTGTTGTCGAGGTAACTGTAATTGAATTTGTTGAAGTACCGCTTATAATAAAAGTATCTACCGTTTTAGAAACACCTGCAGCTGATTCTATTTCAATATTTGTACCAGAAAGTCTTGTAAGTGTTATCCCTGTTCCTGCAGTTAATAGAACTGTAGAATTATCCGATCCAGATCCTGATGTTAGATTTAAATTAACATTATTGCCAGATGCGCTTGCATTTAAATCATAAGTGTCTCCCGATGGTAAAGTTATCCAAGAGCCAGATGCACCATCTAAGTATTTACCAGCTGAACCTCCGGCAGGAACAATTCCTACATTAGCTGCTCCTGCATAAGTGTTTGCAGTAATAGTTAAAACATCTGTAGCCGAAGTAGTTGTTGTTATTCCTGTGCCTCCTGAAATATCTACTGTATTTCCATCACTGATAGTTTGATTAGCGCCACTGTCCCCGCTAAGTGTCCATGATGTATATCCGGCAGGTAAAGTTATCCAAGAGCCAGATGCACCATCTAAATATTTACCAGCTGAGCCTCCAGTAGGAACAATTCCTACATTACCTGCTCCTGCATAAGTATTTGCAGCAATAGTTACAGTCCCTGTAAACGGACCAGTACCCGTGCCAGCGACAGTAATCGGGGTTCCTGTTGATGCAGATCCTGCTGTTTGATTTATTGAATCTACATCCGAAGTTGAGGTTCCTGTGATTGTTAGAACATTTGAAGCTGATGATACAGCAACTGTTCCAGCGCCCACTATACTTACTGTATCGGTTCCAGAGTCACCGCCGCCTGTACCCGTTAGTACAACTGGTACATTATTGGCACCAATTAAACTATCGGTAGCGGTTAATGCATATGCCGTACTAGCTATAGTTATTTCGTCTGTTCCAGCTGTAAGTGCGGTTGCATTACTTGCGGTATATTGCAATACCTCAGTTGTATTTGCTGTTCCTGTCTTTGTACCGGTAAATGTAAGGTCTACATTACTACCATCTTGAGATGTTGATAGAGCATAAGTTGTGTCAAGGTTGTCTGGTGGTATTTGAATATTTAAATCACCAGTCGCCGTGTATCCAACTAATCTTGTAACATTTCCTGCTACCGTCTCTTGGGTGAATTCTGAAAATTTTACTGCCATTTTTTTTTATTTAAGGTGCTTGTTCTGTAATAAGATCAGAATTTGGAGTATCTGTTCCGTTTTCACTGACCATTTGTATTTTTAATTCTGTTATTATATCTTGTCCACCATAGGGTGGGTTAACACCATATTGATTGGTTCCTATAAAATTTGCTATGGCAATTAAATTTGGCATAATTAAATATTAATTAAAATTTAAATTACCACAAAGCGATAATGTTTGACGCCGTAGTTCCTCCGGTTGCCCAAACTTTCACTACTTGTACAGGGAAAAAAGCTCCCGTATTAATACCTATAAACGTAACGTCATCACCAGCTACTGTTGTAACTCTAATATTTCCTGCAGTTCCTATGTATAAAACAGCTCCTTCTTGGTTTCCACCATAAATAGCATATGTTTTTGCGGTGCTTGTAAATATATTATCTCTTACGTTAAGTGTTGTTCCGTTGACTACACTCTTTACTGTTGTCTGTGAGCCATCAGTGGTATTTACTATAATCATCCCTGGCTTTATACCCGCAAGTAAAAAACTAAGAGTAACCATATTATCTGGATCATCACCCGTCCTTGATGCATCAATCAATTGAGTTGCACTTCCGGCTGTAGTTGTCCCGCTTGCGCCGCCTACTCCAACTTCTGGAATGTCTGTGTTATCGCTTGGATATACTGACCATGCTTTTCCTGCTTGTAATTTTTGATATGCCATAGTTATTATCTTTTATATGGAAATACTCGATTTAAAGTGTCTCGGCGTTCATCGCATCCGCAATCGCTATTCGTTGCTTCAGCAACTTTATCCACCACATACTTAATTCCTGTGGCTTTTGTAAATTTAGCAACACTGTCCCCGAGACCTTTTGATTTCATTTATTTATTTTTTACAGCCAAAGTTATTTGCGTAGTTGGCCATTGCCACGACATTCTTTGAATATTTGTTTTTACTTTTCATTACAGCAGACGCAGCACTGCAAGGGCTTTTGCCAGGCATATTATTTTTTGCCCATCGGGTAAATTTACCTTGGTTTTTTTCCTTTATCTCAGGAAATGCACCTGCTTTTGTTCTGCCTCTAACTGCCATTACTTTCTGATCAAAGAAGATACGTGACCTTTTACACTGCCTTTTTCACTATGTGATTCGTAGGCCATAGAATGATCTCCACCGTAAGCATGTCCATATATTTTTTTTGACATGGCTTTGCTTTCGTTTCTTCTAGCTTTATAGCTTTGGGTTTTCTTTCCGTTTTTTGCTCCTAAAGATTCATCTAGACGAGCATCATAACCTTGTTTCATATTATAGATTTTAAATTATAAAACAAAGATACTAATATTTTCCTTGTCTATTTTTAGGTGAACTTTTGGTAGATCCTCCCGACCCCGCCCATAGCTTTTTACATGACCAATATCTAGCGGTAAGTTTTGATTTAGCAGTGTTACACTTATGTCTAGCTTTAAAAGATTTTCTTGCTGCAGCTGAATAGTTATGGCCATAACCGCTAGCTCCAAAATGAATAAGTTTTTCCTTTCCACCCTGGCAACCCTTAACCATTTTCTTTTTTCCTGCCCTGTCGCTTTTCATCACGACGTTGCATTTCATTTTAGATTTATTTGCCATTATGCATTTCTAACGGTTGAAGTGTTTCTTACAAATTGTTTTTTTCCGCCTGAAGCTTTTTTCTTTTTGGCTGTAGAGGCCAATGCTTTTTTACTAAGGCGTTTAGCTTTAGCCAATGGTAAACAGCGGTCAGGGTTTTTTTTATTCTTACTAGTTCCGCAGGGACCTTTGATAGTACCGTCGGTCCCTATTCTAACCCACTTTTGGTCGCGCCATTTTTTAAGCTCGCCCATTATTTTTTCATTTGTGCTCCAGCTATTCTATCAGCTTGAGTAGGATTGGGATTGTTGTCAATGCCTGCTTTTACACTAAGCATACCAAATGCGGGACGCTTAGACTTTCGCGCCTTTTTATTCATTTTACTCATCTCTATTTGTTTAAGTGTGAGCCGTCGCAGTGGCCATCGGAATTAGATGTATTGCCACACTGACACATAGGTTGATATCTCATTTCTTCTTATTTAAAGATTTTAACATACGATCAATTTTTCCTGCTTGTGCCTTATGCATAGCAGAGGCTTTTTTCAACTCAGCCGAAATCGTTTTTAATTTTTTTGAATCTATCATCTTTTGCTTTTTTTAGCATAGTTAGGGTCTTTGCAATATTTGCTTGCCGCCATGTTAGCATAAGCTGAAGGGTACTTGTCAAAAGTACGCTTGGCCCAAGCTATCCCTGCGGGGCAGATTTTGTTGCCCTTTGATTTAGTTCTTCCGGCCATTAGTAACCAGACTTAGTTTTTTTCTCCATCCCATATCCAGGGTTGTTTTTCATTTTACCTTTTGTCATTTTGGCAAATGAATGTGCTTGTGCTTTTCCTACTGCGTTGTAAGGAAAAGTTCTTTTTGTTCCGTTAGGTAGTTTTACTGTAGGCATAATTTATATATTAACTGTTACATACTGCTCACCATTCCAAAGTTTTCTTGTTTTGGGGGCGGCGGCTTTTTGAGGTGCTGCTTCTTTTTTTGGAGCAGATTTTTTTGTTTCTGTTTTTTTATTTGCCATGATTTCTAATTTTGATTAAGTTAAATTATTATTCTTTCTTTTTATTTTTTAATTCAAAGTATACTCCAGCAATTGATAGTTTATCTACAATTTCTTTTTGCATCTCTATAAGCATTCCTTCGAGTTCGTCTTTCTGCCTTATCAATTGATGCACTTGACCGCTTAGTTTTTCATTTGCATTTTTAAGTTCTTGTACCTCATTTGGGTTTCTTCCTATGATTGTAAATAAAATTACAGACAAGGATCCCGATATAACACCAACTATTGAAACGAATAAATCTTTGTTTTCTGTTGGTATTTGGTTAAAGGATAAGAAAAATAATAATCCAATAACCACTATAAATATTCCTAGCGCTCCAGCGTAGTTCCTAATTTCTTTGGCAATATCTTTTTGCATGCGTATAATAATAAATATCTTTATACAAAGTTATAAAATTAAATCTAATGAAAAATTCAAGAAATAGAGACTACTTGAAATACTGGAGAGTCATCCGATACTTCGTCATGAGAAAGTATAAAGTTAACACTCAAGAACTAGACATGCTACTATTTTTATACAGCGAAGAATACTTTAACGTGGATAAATTTCAAGAGTTTAATTCAGTGCTAGGCTGGAATAAAAATAGATTTAACAAACTCCGTCAAGAGGGATGGATTGAAGTTATAAGACCATACAACAGACGAGAAAGAAAGAAAGCCCTTTATGGTTTGTCATTTAAAGCCAACAGAATGCTAGGGTCAATATACGATAAATTGGATGGTGGTATGATCCCAACAGCCAAGTCTAACAATCCAATTTTTATGGCTGAGATAGGATATAGCGATAAGGTTTATAGAAAACAAATTCTAAAAATGAACGAAGCTATTCGACAAGAACAATGTCATTCTCACGAATAATCGTATACGGCTCATCATGAATAAGCATAGTATATCCCGCGCGCTTATCATAATATATCAGGCTATCCTTATCGATAGCTACAACATCAGTACCTACCTCAACAATCCTCCCCTTCTTATACCGAAGCTGGTTCGCATCCTCCGCAGAAAGTAATAATCCCGAAGAGGTTTTGAGTTCCTCCTCAATGGTTTTAATCACAACGTATTTTCCAATTGGTTTCATAAACTTCTATATTCAGATAATATCTCAAGTACTACTCCAAAAACTGATTTTCCTTTTATTGATTTACTAAGCTTCTCAATTATTAATTTATTAGCTATTATCTCTGCTAGTATATTTGCGTCTTCTTCAGATAAAATAGGGTCATCATTCAATGTTTTTTTGCTCATAACTCCTAGCCATAGTAACAATGGCGTTTGTTGATAGTATCGTGGTGGCGACAGACACAGCATTTTGCAGCGCCGTCCGCGTAACCTTCAGAGGATCTATTATTCCCATCTCAATCATATCTCCTTCTTTTCCTGTTTTTACATCTAGTCCGTGGCCTTTATCGGCACCATAAGGTGCCCAGTCAACCCCAGCGTTCTCAATTATTTGAATTAAAGGAGCTAGAAGAGCCTCACCTAAAATCGCGTGAGCGATCGATTTTGAAAATATAATATCTTTACCTGCCTCCCACAGTGCAAGGCCTCCTCCAGGAAGAACACCTTCAACTATCGCAGATCGTACTGCACACACAGCATCATCCACCCGATCATAGAGTTCTTTCTGCTCTAGGTCAGTGTTCCCGCCGACATAGATAACGCCTACACCGCCTGTGAGTGACGCGATGCGAGACATTATAAAATCCTTGTCGGCTTTTTTCTTTGTTATTTTATGTGCATCCATCAGCTCCTCAACCCTTTTGTCAATGTCATCCTTACTGACCTTGTCGTCATCCTTGAGTATGATCGTGCTGTCTTTCCCTACGATAATTTTCTTGGCCATGCCTAAATCTTTGAATGTCATAAGGCTCAGGTCATCACCTGTACTTTCAGAAAAATAAGTAGCACCTACTGAAAGAGCGATGTCATGCATCAACTCGTGGCGTTTGTAACCAAAATTGGGAGGAATAATGGTACAAAGTTTCAGATTGTTCTTCATGACGTTAGCCGCCAACGTATTTGTTACGTTTTGAGAACACGGTGCTACTATTAATAATTTCTTGTTCTCGGCAATTATTGGCTTTAGAACATTCTCAATAGAAAGTATGTTATTAATCTCAGAGTCAGAAACTAGTACATATGTGTCCTCAAGTATACACTCATCCTTTTTGTGGTTGTTTATAAACAGATGGCTTGAGTATCCCCGGTCAATCTTTATCCCCTGCGTAGTTTCAAAAGTGGTATCAGAGGTTTGGCTTTTCTCAACCGTTACGATTCCATTATCACCGACCTGGTTATATGTCTCAGATATTATCTGTCCAATCTCAGGGTCATTATTGGAGGATATCGTAGCAACATCAAGTAGGAGCTCCTTAGTAACAGGTATCGATTGTTTTTTTAACTTCTCAATCACCTCTTCACTAATCGCAGCTACTTCACGCAATATCGTGGTTTTATTGTCCTTTGGCCCAATAAGCTCAAGGCCCTTCTTTACAAGCGCCTCTGTTAATACAATTGCCGTAGTAGTACCATCACCAGCTTCTGAGGCTGTTCGATCTGCCGCCTCTTTCATCATCTGTACCGATAGGTTCTCTACCGCATCTAAAAGCTGAATGCTTTTGGCTACAGTAACCCCATCTTTTGTAACTGTTATTCCGTGGGTGTGATGCGGGCTTTCAATAAGTACTGTACTGCCCATTGGACCCAATGTGCTCTTAACAGCATTTGATAGTTTTGTAATACCCGATATAAGTTTTGATTGTGCGTCCTTGCCAAAATGTAAATCTTTTGGCGAATATCCTCCCGAATTATCCATTTGATTTGATTTGATTTATACAAATATATATAAAAGTGTCGAATGTTAGTTTTTTTTCCCCTTTACTTATATATATATTTATTTCTTTTATTATTTTTTTTTACTTTTCTCATGCGAGAAGAATTAACATTTCTAACACTAGTGTTGATTATCAGTTAGTTAAGTACTAAAAACTAACACAATATTAACACTACCCGTGTCGAACTTTAACACCTTTAACGGTTTTCATAACAAGAAAATAAAAGTAGTAAAATAGAAAAACTATTTTATATATATTAAAAAAACATTAATATTTTTTTTGGTGTTAAAATCTCAAAGTTTTTTGTAAAAAGGTGTTGGTTTTTAAACGCAAAAAAGGCTACCCTAAGTAAAAGTAGCCTTTCCACAATCAAGATAATTAACCAACAAATTATCCAAACAAACCCTTCATCATTTCAGCTCGACCAATACCATCAGCAATCATCTTAATCTTACGATCATTATCAATGATCCTTTTCATATTTGCCGCCTGCTGTATACCCGTCATACTATCAGGTCTTCCATTTATTAACCTGCCGTTCTTTACATACAACCCGTCAACCATATCGCTGATAGTGTTGTCTCTACTCATTTTTTTCATATCCTTTTATTGTTATACCTATTAAACCTAAATATATATTTAACTCTGACCAATCATGTTTCATATCTCTAGAGTAATAGGACCAACCTAATGCAAACCCTACTCGTAATCTATTGTATAACTCTAGCCTATAAGACATTATCAAAGATACAAATTTATTAGATACACGGAACTGTTGTATTATACTATACTATACGCGAGCTGGCCCGAAAAAAAAACTCAAAAAAAAACTTAGGGGTGGGGTAACGCATGATCGGTGCATTGCAGATTTTTTGACGTTTTATCTGACTGACCATCAGGTAGTTACAAGGTCGTCAACTGGAGAGCACCCTTTGTCGATCCGTATTTTGTTTGACATCTCGCAAAAATAATCCCTTTGGGGGACGCTCACTTCGTTCGCTTAATACCTCAAAAACCAAAAAGAAACAATAATCAAAGTAAGTAAACTAGATCAGTCCAATCGATTTGTGCAATATGATTTTCTTCAAACTGTAACCCAAAACAACATTTCCAACATTGGATCAAATAACTTCATGTAAACTTTATTAGTTATTTATATAAATTCTATGTATATTAGCAGTATGAGAGACAAACAACATACAGAATCTAACGCTAACTTGCTCACTCTCAGCACGTTACACACTAAAAACAACAATAAAATGGAAATTTCAACAACAGAAAGACAAGAGTTTAACCGAAAAATTTTCCAAAGGGTAGTCGACAACATGACTATGGAAGAGATCGAAATAAGAAGTCTCCTTGTGAGTATGTCAGCTTCAACAGAGGAAAATATCTTATTTCAACAAGTATTAACTAATGAATATAACAACAGAAAAAAACAATAATTATGCAAAACGGATTAAATCAAAATGACCATGTGATGAATTGTGAAATATGTAATTCACTAATGACAGCAGAAGAACATGACTATTGCGATATTTGTGGGGACTGTTTAGAAAACTAATCAACTGCCTAATTGGATGTACCGAGGTTCGATTCCTCGGTAGGCATCGACAATAATGTCAAACAACAAACACCAACAAATATGTCAAACCAAGACAAAATTTTTCAGAAAGTTAATGATGCCGTTTTAGAGGGACTAAAGCGAGATGGGATGAAATGGTTCATGCCATGGAAATCAGGAGATGTGAATCAACCTATGAGTTACAACAAAAAATACTACTACAAAGGGTTTAATGTATTTATGCTCAATGCAGTTATGATGGCTGAGGGTTATGAGCATAACCAATGGTTAACGGAAAATCATTGTAGAGAATTGGGTGGTTCAATCAAATCAGGAGAATTTGGTAATACTGCTGATGTTTACAAATGGACAATAGGATTTTATGATGCTAAGAAAGAATGTTATGTAGCATCAAAAAACGTTAAAAAAATCAATCAAAGTGAAAAGATTGTAATCAATGGCAAAAGGCAATTAAGATATCGTAAAACATTTTCAATCCGATATTGGCAAGTATACAATGTTGATCAATGCAATGGCATTGTTCCTCATGTATTGGATGCTGGTGTTCCTGCTGACAATAAACCAATAGAGATAGCTGATCAGTTGAGTAAAAGCTATGTGGATCGAGATGGTAAATTGGTAGTATGTCATCTGTTCGGAGATAGGGCATTTTACAATGTTGAAACCGATACTGTGAATATGCCTAAGCTAAATAAGTTTGTAGATTCAGATTCCTACTATAAAGTACTGTTTCATGAGTTAGCCCATTCAACGGGTCACAAAGATCGAATGGATCGTAAAACCCTGACTGAGATATCCTTTTGGGGTGATAACACCTATGCCAAGGAGGAATTGGTTGCAGAGATATCAGCCATGTACATCTCAGGGTTATTGGGACTTGATCCAAAAGATGATAAGGAGAATAGCATTGCCTACATCAAAGGATGGTGTAAGGCTTTAGAGGATAAGCCAAAAGAATGCCTATATGCGATGCAACAAGCTACTAAGATTGTAGCTTACATCCAAGGTAAGTAATCACTAGCGAGATTGGATCATGAGAGGGTTCGATTCCCTCTCTCGCATCGACAATATTGTCACTAACTAACAACAGAAATTATGTCACACAAAATTTTACATGGCTTTCTTCAAAAACGAGAGCAAAGGGAATTGGCGAATTGGAAGAAAGATTTGCCAAGTATGGTCAGAGAGTTTATGGCTACCAATCCATCAGAGGATGCGATTGAGGACTTTTATACCACAAAGGTAATGCGATATACCAATGATAGTATAGAAGAGATTCTAAAGGATGATTTAAATAACATTGAGACTACATTCGAGATAGTAAATCATTTTGGAAACATTTTTAAAATTAAATAATATGAATAAATATTACCAATGCTCAGACGAATATAAATCTTTACACAATATTTTTTACAATGGCGAATATTATACTATTGTTGAAATTATAAAATCTAAAAATTTATCAAACGAATTAAAAATAAAATTAATAAAAGAAACTTTAAAATAAATATATAAAAATAAATAAAATGAAAACAATAACAGAAAACAACTTTGAAGTAATATCTAACTGCGAAACCAGAGAGATAGAGGTAAAATTGGAAGGGGATGCTGAACTTAATTTTTACAAATCAATTCTAATTCGATTTGCTGAAGATGGAAACAATCCAATTTGGATACACGAATCTGACAAAACTAAAGGAGTAAAATTTTATTACGAAAACCTTTATGCACTTCTCCGAGAGTGGGGATATGATTATGATGAGATCACAGATCACGCATTAGATAATTTATAAAATGAAAATAATAGTTAACACGAAAGTCATAGAAAAAGCTATCTCCTACAATGGGGATAGCTATATGGTATGGGAGTATACCAATGACAACAAGACCAAAGAGATAGCGATCATGGACTCAACGGGATATGATGTAAGCCTAATGACCAAAGTCATCGATGATGGCGTTATCGATTCGGAGGTACATATTCTATCTCCTGATCCTGAAGAGTATGTACACCAACAATTTATAAACTTTAAATAAAATGATTGTAAAATTAGCAGTTCATTATGAACAAGAAAGAGCATTTAAAAATGGCAACAACAATGGTTTGTTGTATGGAATATATTATTATGACGTTCCTACGGAAGATTTTGATACAGACAATATGTTCAACAATGATGTTGTTCATGTTGAATGGTATAAAACAGAAAACGAAAGAAACATAAAACTTTAAATAAAATGAAAGACAATAAACTTATAGCAGAATTTATGGGGTTTCAACAAACTAACTTGGGTTGGTATGACAACTTAGAGACCATAAAATTTAATTCAGATGGCAATACATTTGATGAACTTAAATATCACTCCTC
>Ga0181379_1000106_pt1 | contig 39976 bp, 30 predicted proteins | sample 2SPOviralmetaG_FD_130115 | JGI IMG/M metagenome (GOLD analysis project Ga0181379, IMG submission 130115) | Marine viral communities from the oligotrophic San Pedro Time Series (SPOT) site, San Pedro Channel, CA, USA - 2 SPOT_SRF_2009-07-10 | ecosystem: Environmental > Aquatic > Marine > Strait... | reverse complement strand
GTTGGGGACATGAACGTCAGCATTCCAAAGGCCAACCAAAGCGATGTGAGTTGGCCTTCAACTTGATATCCGTAAACCAAAACAAGAAGCGTCATGATCACCAACAAGACAAGCGTGATTAGACGACGGATGAGGTCAGCACTAAACGAAGATCGCACATCTCTGCGTTTGCTTGAAAGTTGACTGTTCAAGGTCTCCCATGGGGAAATAAGCACAGGAATAAGAATCAACGTGGCGATGACATAGAGGTTGAATTGAGAAAAGACGTCTGCATCAAACAGCAACTCAGCGATGAGAATCAAAACACCGGTCAAACCCATCATGTAGAGCAGGACGCCCCAGCGGACACGCCCTGCGTTGAGCAAACGGCGAGACTCCCGAAGCGTTCGAGTGATCCGGTGCACTTCGTACAGGTCATCATCAATCTCGAAGGCAACTTGAAGATTTTTTAATTGCTGAGGGATGAACCACCGCCGAACAAAAAATGCTATGCTGAGGGCAAGAAAAAGAGGCATCAACGATGGAACCGAGAAGGAGTTACTTGTCGATACGGTGGAGGCCGACGCGAACGGGATTGACAGAATAGCTGCAGACACTCCAAGTGCCATTGCAAGACTTCTACCCATGTGATATCGGCGCTGGAACCCGTTCATCAATTCTCCTCCTGCGGGTTTCTTCATCGATGGCGTTCCAAAAAGCGTCCAATTCGGTCAAAGGCTTCGTCCAGGACTTCCACACTGGGGAGGTAGACCAATCGAACGTGGCCTCGTCCAAGTTCAGGGGAAAATCCACTTCCGTGGACCAGCAAAACATGTTCCTCTTCAAGAAGCCGTAACACAAATTGCTTGTCATCGTTGGCCCACTGTGGGTCTGTCAATCGAACAAACATGTAGAATGCACCGCCAGGCGATTCAACTTCCAGTCCATCGATTTCCTCAATTCGTTTCAAACAGTGGTTGCGTTGCTTTTGAACGCGTTCACTGTAAGCCCGCATCCATGATTTTTCCCCGGTAAGGCCAGCAAGATAGCCAAGTTGCGCAGGGGTTGATGCGCAGAGTCTGGAACGCAGCAGGCGTTCAAGCCCGTCGCGAACCAAGGCCATCCGACCGACAGGATCGTGGATTGCCATGTAGCCAATACGCCAACCAGGTGCATAGTAGACTTTTGACACGCCGTTCAAGGCAATGACGGGTACATCTTTGCTCCTGCTGGCTACAGAAACATGCTTGCCCGTGAAGTCCAAACCATCGTAGATCTCATCTGCGACAAGAATGCAATTAGGATACGATCGGGCGATGGCTAACATTCGGTCAACATCTTCTGAACCGCAAACAGAACCACAGGGATTGTTTGGATTGATGAGAACCAGCAAACGAACGTCGTCGTCCATTTTGGATTCAATATCATCAAAGTCAGGTTTCCATCCATCATCTGCATGAAGTTTGTACTCGACAGTGCTGGCTCCATACATTTGGGGATAGGCCATGTATGGAGGATAATGTGGGCCTGGAGCGAGTACCTTGGATCCTGAATCAAGAACGGCGGCAAAAATCAACTGAAGCGCTTCAGTTACCCCATGGCAAACATAAATGTCGTCTGAGGTCGCATCCCACCCTTTCCGCTGTTCATCAACAGCAATCGCTTGACGAAGTTCTGGTAGGCCATATGAGGGAGAGTATCCGTTGCGGCCGGATTGAAGCGCCTCCACATAAGCATCAACCATGTGAGGTGGCGTGGGAAGGCCTGGATACGCAATGGGGTCGCCAATGTTGAGTTTGAGGATTTCATGGCCTTGGTGTTCCAACTCTGTGGCTGGAACAACAACATCACGAATAGCGTATTCAATGGAGGACGCACGAGAGGAAACCGGAATTTGATCGTCCATCAAGCCACCTCAGAGCGAAGTTCGGTCAACATTGGCCATCGCCAAGACCTCATCAAAATAGATTTCATCAACCGGTTGTACGGAAAGGCGTTGGCCTCGGCGAAGCAGAGGCATGCCCTCTAACTCTTCATTTTCCTTCATGGCATGGAGCGAAACCGTTGGGAGTTCCATGACCGGTTCAATATCCACCATGAACCATCGCGGGTTTTCTGGCGTCGATTTTTCGTCGTAATACTTCCCATCCACATTCCAAGAGGTGAAGTCAGGGTATCCCTCGCGAACAACACGTGCAACTCCAGCGACGTGCGGTGGTTTGCAATTTGAGTGATAGAAGAGGATCAAATCTCCTTTTTTCATGGCGTCCCTCATCATGTTTCGGGCTTGATAATTTCGCACTCCATCCCAATGGGTTTGTCCGTCTGCGACAAGTTGGGCATAGGGGTAAACATCGAGCTCGGACTTCATGAGCCAGTGCTTCATGGTGCAACGTGGGCGAAAGAGGTCTATGGACCCAACGCCTACCACGCATCAACAACATCGTCGAGCAAGGATGCTTCCATCACGTCATCGCCTGCTTGGTGGGTACGAATCAATCCCAATTTTTTTGCCATGCCATTGCCGCCACTCACTGCGCCAATTCCCATTTTCTCAAGGGTGACGAAAATCGCAGGAAGAAGGACCAAAGCACTCGCTGCAGCTACCCATAGAAGAATCAAGATGACGGTGATAAACGGTTGTATTTCTGGAATTGGAATGTTGTAGGCGGTGAACATACCGAGAGAAGTTACCACGGCTGCTTCGAACAGGGACATTCCAGTTCCAACGGCAGCACTTCGAATGGCTTGAATACCGCCACCCAATTCACGAATTCGATTCGCAATGTGAATCGAAAAGTCAACTCCAACACCGACCAAAATGGAACCGATCATCACTGTTACAAGGGACAGCGGGACATCCATTTGCCACATCACGAGCCACTGCAGGGCCACGGTGGCAATGACCGGTGAAGTGGTCCATATTGAGTACCGAATGTCCCTAAACACGATGGCCAAGGTGATCAGAGTCAAAATGATAGCAAAGCCAAGGGACGTCCACTGAGAGCCGACAATCAGTTCGTTCACTTCGATGGCAGTCGCTGCCACTCCCGTCAATTCTTCAGCATTCTCACCATAACGCCCGCTAAAGGTGGCGGCTTTTTCATTGACTGAATCAACGCTGACGGCGGTATCAGCAACAGGGATGAACGGCATGTCAACGTAAATCAAAGACCGACTGAAATCTTCGCTGACAAAGATCTCCCGGGTTTCTTTGGTGAGCGAGGCATAAAACACGTCAAGCAGGAAAATTTGGCTCTGCTGGGAACCCGGAAGACCAAATGCATCTGGGTCGTTTAACAGGTCCCAGAACGAGCCGTCGATCGATTGACTCTGATTGAGCAACACATTGGCTGTGGTCTTCACGTCTTCGCAGGCCTCGGAGCCACCGCAGGGAACCAATTGGAGGAATTCGTTCACATCCTCGCCCGAAACAGTCACTTGGACTCCAGAGGATTTCATCAGGAACACCACTGAAACAGCAGTGGTGTTTTCAACCTCATTCAACGAAGATTCAAGATTATCAATTTTCTTGAGGAGTTCAACCGGGTCATCGTTTGATGTATCCTCGTCATTGAAATCACCGCTGACGTTGGCATTGACAAGAATCATCCCCACCTGCCCGGCTTCGAATTCTTCGCTGTATTGCTTCATTTTGACAACAGACGATTCCCCTTCAGGAGCCATCCCTAGCAGGTCAATGTTTTCCTCAACGTTGGCTTGACCGACCGTGGCAGATACGAGAATGAGAAGGAGGAAAACTCCGATGACCCCTTTGTTGTACCGAACGGGCACTTCAACCAAAACATCAAACGCTTTGAGTGGGGGGTGTTTTGTTTTCTTGAGGTCGAGGATCAACGTCAAGTTTGGAACCATAAACATGGTGAGGAAGTAAACGATGACGATTCCTCCAGAGAGGGCGATACCAACGGTCTGAATCGGAGCCATGGGCGTGAACACCAATGAAATAAAACCGATGACTGTAGTGACGGCAGACAAGAAAACAGCGCGGCCCGTCGACGAAAGGGATGCACGCATTTTTTCACTTCTCGTTCCCTCTTCCTCAGCATAACGATTCGTGATGTGAAGACCGTAAGAAACGCCCAACGCGAGTAAAATTGGACCGACGATGATCACGGTCATCGTCACTTCGTAATTTGTTGCCCCAAGTAAACCAAGAGTCCAGAACACAGCACATAACGTCGGAAGACCAGCAATAACCACCACCTTGAATCCTTGAAGTGGCCGAATGCCAGTCAATCCTGTTTGAAGGAGATCAGAGTGGAACACGAAGAGACCAATAGCAACCAAAACAACGGCAAGTGGAAAAATCTCCCAGAACAATCGGAACGAAAATTCAGTTACAGCGTTCGTGATGGGAACAGGCCCAGTCAACACCATGGAAAGGCCCAATTCTTCCCAGTCGCACATCCCTTCGGATTCAATTGGCTCGCCAGTGTCATCAAAGGCACACGGTCGTTCATTTTGAGAGATCGTGTCGAGCATGGTCTGTGTTTCCTCAATGATTTCTTTTGCGGGGCGGTTTTCTGTGACTGCGATGGCCATAATGGCGCGGTCCAAGAGACCGTCAGGAGCCCCATTTTCACCACCTTCTATGTCCCGTGCAAGCTTGTTCATGCCGGCCGTTGGTTGCCCTTCGTTGGTGTACATTTCACCAATCACCAAGTCGATGGTCGTCTGACTTGGAATTTCGTAGGACCCCCCAAATTGGTCATCGGTGACGGCAAAAGCATTGTTCAACTCTGCAGCCAAGTCTCGGGAGGGACAACTTTCGTCTGGATTGCTTGAACAGCCAAGTTCTCCCACTTCCGTGACGATGGCTTCTCGGACACGCGGCGCACTGGAATTCACTTCTTTGAGAACTGTAGAAAGAGAGAGGATGTAAATCACGTCATCGGAATCATCGGAGAGGTATGGATTGAGAATGTTCTCAACATAACTCATCTCCTGAAGGATTCGCTGATCCGTGATGTTGTACTTCGACGATTCCACGTAGATGACCATGACGTTGGTGGACCAATCCTCTTCGACCTTTCCAATCAACTCAGCAACTCTGCTCCCATCTGGAAGGTAAACTTCCATGTCTCCGTTGACGTTCAAGGCAGGATTATCAGGGTCGTCATCAAACCGAGTGTCGTCCAAAAACCCAGATTGAGTCACAAAGTAAACCGTGAGCAATAGAAAGACCATGACTGTGGGGATCGGAAATTTTGTGATGGCTCCTGTGGCACCGGTTTTTTGCCATTCCCGCTTGAAACGTTTCGGTGCTTCCAAGACGGCATCGATGGTTTTTTTGCTGTCAATGGTCTTGAGTTGGCCAACAAGTTGAGCCTTGACCGCCATGCTCTTTCCAGCAATGGCTTGCAGGCGCTGATTTACATCTGCACCCTCCTTTGAGGAAGGTTTCGATGCATCGCCGTCACTTGTCACCCTGCCACCTCATGTCATGGGACACGGAGCACCTTCAAAGGCTTACCTTAGACACGGACCGAAGTGTTCGACTTCGAATTGAAATTGGCCGACGGATTCAAATGATAACCCACATCCGCACAATTGGACCCACTTCATTAACCGAAGGGGGGCCAGGTGAGGCACATGCCAGCCCCAAAATTACCCGAAAAGCGTTGGTCAATTGACCTCGAAAAATCCATTCAGGAAGCCCATTACAGCGACGCAGAAGCCTACAGCGGCCGCTATGCCTTCAACCCAAACAGCGACAAGGAATTCTTTGTCATCGACACCCCGCCCCCTTACCCTTCAGGAACATGGCACATTGGAGCAGTTGCTCAATATTCAATGATCGATGTTCTTGCACGAAGCCAGCGACTTCTCGGGAAGGAAGTTTACTTCCCGTGGGGTGTTGACAGAAACGGCATCAACATTGAATTCACGGTTGAAAAGAACACCAAAAGAAAGATGAAAACATACGATCGAGAAGAATTCCTTCAATTGTGTGAAACCACGATTGAGTCGTTCACTCAAGCCATGCGAAAAACAGCAAAGCGTGTTGGTCTATCGTGCGACTTCTCACGCGAGTACTTGACGGATGCACCCGACTATCGCTCAGTGACCCAATCCATCTTTGTTGAACTGTTCAAAAAAGGCGACATCGTTGAGGACTTACGCCCCAACATCTACGACCCCGTAGAGGGAACCACCATTGCAGATGCAGAAGTTGAACGTTTGCCAAGGAAAACAAAGCTTGTCGACGTCCGATGGACCTGTGAGGACGGTTCAGAACTTGTGATCTCAACGACAAGGCCTGAGATGATCTGCGCCTGTGGCGTGGTCGTTGTTCATCCAGATGACGAACGGTATGCACACCTCGTTGGCACATCCATTTCACTGCCAATGGACTCTGAAAACCGAGAGACAAGCGTCAAGATTCAAACCCATCCCTCTGTGAAATCAGACTTTGGCACAGGGGTATTGATGGTATGTTCGTTCGGCGACCAAAACGACGTGGCCGTGTTTAGGGAACTGGGATTAACGCCGTTCCAAGCCATTGATCTTGAAGGAAAAATGACGGACATCGCTGGACCACTTGCTGGATTGAGTGTTCGAGATGCCCGAGCACGAGCCATTGAACTCTTGGAAGAAAACGGGCGGTTGGTACAGGCTGTTGAACGCGACCAGGACATCCCAGTTTCAGAACGTGGAAAAAATCCGGTAGAAATCATTCTACTGAAAGAATGGTATGTTCGACAGACGCACATACAGGACCGAATGCGGGAGCACATCGACGGCATTGAGTTCCACCCTGTTCGGAACCGACAATTTTTGCTTGATTGGATGGATAACATCAGCATCGACTGGCCCATTTCTCGTCGCCGATGGTACCACACAGAGATTCCTATTTGGTACAGTGAAGATGAGAAAAAAGTCATCATTCCCCCCGCAGGGACCTATGTTCAACCATGGAAGGACATGCCTCCAAAGGGCAGCCGTGTCCTTGACCGAGAAACTCGTGAGGATTTGGGTTCCTACGAAGACATCGCAGAAACGCTTGGTACCATCTCCGGAGAGGAGAAAGTGTTTGACACTTGGATGGATTCATCAAACTCAAATTTGTTTGTCAGCGGATACCTCAATCATCCAGAGGTGTTTGCAAAAGCATTCCCAACTGCATTGAGACCGCAAGGGAAGGAAATTGTCAGAACTTGGCTCTATTACACCCTTCTGAAATCCACTTTGGTTCTCGATCAGCCTGGGTTCCAGCACGTTTGGATTGACGGCTTGGGCATGGACCCATGGGGCCGTAAGATGAGCAAATCCCTCGGCAATGGAATCGATGCAGATTCCGTGTTGGAATGTGGGGCCGGTGGCCGCACTGGTTCATGGAGCGTGAAAGGACCGGACGGTTCGGTTAAACTCCGGGCTAACAAGATTGGAAGTGAATGCTTCCGACTCTGGAAGGCATGCGATGCTCAAGTTGGTGATGATTTCCATATCAATCCAGAGGAGATTGAAAAGAAGTATTTCGGGGTCCTCACCAAACTCTTCAACGTTGCACGATTCGCCTCCCAGTTCGAGGTGCCGGATGACCTTGAGACCCCACCGAGCGAACTTCATGTCGAAGACAAGTGGATTTTGGCAGAATTCCAAAACACGATGGATACCGTTCGCAAAGCATGGGAAGAACTTGACATTTACACCGCGACTCAGGCATTGAAGACCTTCGGAACAGGACTCCTTCCAAGCCATTACCTTGAGATGGTGAAATCACGACTGTACGATGATGATTCAGCCGCTGCATGGACCCTCCACCGCATCGTTCGAGACTTCATGTCGGCCTTCAGCCCCGTATGTCCATTCTTCAGCCACCATATCTCGAGCACGGTCTACGGACACTCTGCCGTTGATGTTGATGCGTTTCCCTCACAAGCACTTGACGAGGTGGGGCAGGGGACGGCGGAAGGGCAACGGTTCTGCGGCCTTTCTGCTGCTGTTCAAGAATTCAACGGAAGCACATGGGCAGCGAAAAAGGAGGCGGGCATCTCCCTCAACCAACCCATTGGAGGGATTCAAATCCCAAATGACTTGGTCGATTTCACGGCAACCCTTACGCGGATGCACCAACTTGAGTGAGTCATTCCTCGCCGTCAAATAGGGTGCTTTGCCGAGAAGGGGGGGCTTCCAACTGGCCGAGCCGGAACCCGATCAGTCGCACGGTGCTGTTGGCCTCTACATTCGTGGCGAACAAAGAACGGGCGAGGCGTTTGAACACCTCTACGTCATCCATAGCCACAGGTATGCTCCGTCCAGAGGTATGGGTCTCAAATCCAGTGTACCGAATCTTGACCTCCGCTAGTCGACCAGAAACCCCGAGGTCCAACGCCCGCTCAAGCACCACATCGACAAGTTGCTCGAGCCGGTCAAGCACGTGCTCGTGATCCCGCTGGTCGGTCTCAAACGTGTGCTCTTTGCCAATGGATTTCCGGCTGCGCAATGGACTGATGATGGCACTGCTTTCTCCCTCGACAACGGACATTAACCATGAAGCAAAACGCTCCCCTGTAAGGCGGGCCAATGAAAGTTCACCCAATCCATGCAATTCATCCGCTGTCGTGTAGCCCCATTCAGCCAATTGCGTCGCCCGCTTTGGTCCAATGCCGGGAATTTCCCGTAATGACCGCCCCTGAAAAAACGACAGGACTTCGTCAGGCATCACCCGAAACACACCATTCGGCTTGTTGATTTCACTGCTCATTTTGGCCAGGATTCGGGTTGGACCAATTCCAAAAGATGCCGTCAAATTGAGGTTCTCTACAATGGAACGTTGCAATCTTTTGGCCAGCGCCAAGGCAGCATCCCAATCTCCATCGACAGTTTCTGTTATGTCCAGATAGGCTTCATCGATGCTCGCCTGCTCGAACGCATTTGCTGGAGGGCTCAAGAGTGCCATGACCTTTCGGCTCGCACGGCTGTACAACCCTCGGGTCCCTCTGATGTAGAGACCTGGCCCAAATGGAGCTGCAGGACAGCGCCTCCATGCTTCGGACACCGGCATGGCTGAGCGCACCCCATACTTTCGTGCCTCGTAATTGCATGTCGACACAATGCCTCTTCCACGGCCTTGTTTAGGGTCAGATCCGATGATCAACGGAACAGAATCATCCAAGCCATGATGGAGGGTTTCAACGGCAGCAAAAAACGCATCAAGGTCACAATGCATCAGAATTCGGGCCGACCTGTGCTGGGTGGGGCCAGATGACGATGCCACGGACCCTCACCCTCGCCAGTGGTGTTTGAACTTGCTGAATCATTCAGTTTCAATTGAGGGGTCTTCGGAAAGATAGACGACCCTCTAGAATCACCTTCAATGATTGAAATGACATCGAGAACACATACACCCTGCCCTGATGAATGCACGGCGATCACACATCCTGAGGTTGGTCTCAATCCCATGTGGGTGCAACCCCAACAAGGACAGGTCTACCACTTAGCGGGGCCTGGCCGCTCTGGAACGAGCATGCGACCAATTGCTGAATACTGGGTCGCTCATGCACTGGCACAGCAACGCGTCGTCCACTGGGTGGACGGGGCTTGTCGCATCGACCCATCGAGACTGATTCCTCTCCTCGAATCACGGGGAGCCGATGTGGAAGCATGCCTTGCCAAATGCTACCTCAGTCGGGGATTCACTCTCCATCAACTCGACCGACAGCTGGAGCGGCTTCCTGACGAGTTGAAGATCACTCGTTCACCCCTCGTTGTTGTCGATGGCTTGCTCGCCATGCATGAAGATGATGCCATTTCAAATCTTGAGTCAAGGATGTTGCTACGTCGGCACCTTCGCCTCCTTCGAGGTTTGGCTGAACAGCAACAAATCGCAGTTGTTGTGATCACCGAAGCATCCGCAACATCACGCATTCAGCAACGCCTCGTACAGCACGTCTACCGGCACGCACAAAACCACTTGAACGGCAGATGGCGGGGGCCACGAAGGAGGAGAACCTTGCAACTAAGACATCCGCGTTCCGGCCTATCTGGTCCCTGGCAACCGCTTCATGACCCCCTCCAAATGAGATGGAAGGCGTCGCCTCAACAGCACCTTCGACCCACTGAACGTTCGTCTGCGGCTCAAGCGTTGCCGCTGCATCATCGCGAACCGTAATCACGCAAAGTGGGTTGCAGACCTGAGTTCTTCAAGTCATGGTGGGTCCAACCAAAGGGTGCGAGGATGGCCCAAACCGCACGCTCTGCCAACGCACTGTAGTGTGCCACACAGCCAGCATGGCTGCTCTTCGCTTGAGGGAGTTCATCCATCAGCAACACGCGTTCTGTAAGATTGTGAGCTTCCTGGTCCAACACAACATACCGTATCTTCCCACCCGGAGGAACTTCATGCCCGTGCTGATGAGCACGGAGAAGGGCAGCATAGGTCAAATTTTTGACGCGGTATTGTTCAAGCGTCTTCGAAACACGCCGTGCGACCACCAATTCACTCAATGGAACTTCACCTCGTTTCAACTGCTGAAGTTCGGATCGATATGAGGTCAAAACAGCCTTTTGGGTTGAGCGATCTGGAATACCCTCAGAGGCAGAGCCGTCCGCTAAAATCTGAAGGGAAGCCCTCTGGAGTTCCCGAACCCACGGCGGCGTGGAGTGTTGGCGCATTTCGATGCCTCTTACTTTGAATTCACCGCCCCCATAAGCCCAGTACTTGGTCAACGAGCCTGAACCATGGACGCGACTCGGGAGAAATCCAATGACATCGTAATGTTGCTCAAATTCCAGAGGAATCCCCACCTGCGCAGAAATTCGTCGGGCGAAGGCATTGGCATCAATTCTCTGTTGTTTGTGCGTCCTTCCTTTGGAATCAGCGAGCCAAACGCAATCCACAATGGCATGGAGGACATCCCATCCGTCTGCATGTGCTTCCTCAATGGTTTGAAGAAGCAATTCTCGAGACCAAGCACAAATCGCTTCATGAGCTTCAATCCGACCGAACCGAGCGTTACGGTATCCAGTGTAGCCAAAACAGGTGACGAGCAGCCACTTCAAAGCGTTCTGGCGTAAGTCATAGGCATCACCCTTGGTTTGACGCTGCCGTTTGAGTTGTTGTCGACGTTCGATAAGAGGAGCAACAACACGCCCAAGAAATCCATGCGTTCGCCCACATGTATAGGTGCTAAGACCGGGAACACGAAGCGCCTTTTCGTGAGCAAGCGGGAAAAGACCATGCCCGAATTGGGAGCGGAGGCGGCGTTGACGAAATTCATTTGAGGCCTCATCGGGATGCAAAGGTACAACGCCGTTCGTATTGGAGGGGCTCGGTTGACAACACGAACAGTTCAATGTTTCAGGGGAGATGTTTCGAGTGGCGATGATGCTTGGGAACAAACTCGCAAAATCCAACTCAATCACAGAACTGTAGACACCTGGCTGACTATCGAGGTAAAGCCCACCTCGATCGGCATGCAAGAGTTCGAGCGCTGATTTGGTGTCTTCCGGCCGGTTCTTCTTCCATGGAACAAGAACACCATCGGCCATAGCCACGCGCATCTGAATGGCGCTGATCACAGAACCAGGAGAAAGACGGGAAATGATTTGAGCGGACTGACAGGACTGTTGCGCGAGTTCAAACAAACCTGCGACACCTCCTTCGTTGACAATGAAGCTGTTCTTGAGGTCAAGATGAAGGCGCCCCTCAAGGAAGAAAGCACCGTGCCGATGATGAGTTTGACCATACGAGTGTATGGTGCGCTGGTTGGTGGACTGCGCGAGAGGGGTGTCTGAACGTCCGAAGCAGAGTTCAACTCCATGAACACGGCCTTGTTCAAGCAACCACGGAAACAAGCGTTGGTCGCCTCCAGCGGTTAAAATCACGTCCGGGTCAAGGTCAAGAAGCACCTGCTGAACATGCCTCAACATCGTTTGCATGTCCGCATATGAACGTCGTTCAAGAACGACCGGCTCTCGAAACACATGAGGGCGTTCAAGCCCCGGTTCAAGCACTGTTTCAAACCTCATTGTGCGTAAGCCGTCGTGAGTCGAGGGGGGCCCATTCGTGGGCTCAAACGCTGCGGTGACTTTGAGCACGTGAAAAGCGGGAAACTTCGTGATCCCATCCTCTGTGTGCCGAACATCAAGTTCAGACGGTTCAGAGGGATTCCATCGGACTTGTTGAAACGGTTCACATTGATGTTCGTTCAGAAAGCGTTGGGCAAGGTGCGCATCGACCGAATAAAGGGTGAATCGGTGGAAATCTCCACGAGATTCAATGTGTTCCGCCAAAGCACGTAAGCGGTGATACCGTCTGAACTCGACCTCAAGCACATCTGCAGCATCCTCGTTGTTCAAGTCCAAACGGCAGCGAATACGTTGGAGGGCATGAATGAAAAATTTCGCTTTGATTTCTGGTTGTTCCAACCAATGTTCCAGTTGATCTAGCGATGATGATGAGGCGTGGACATGAAGCACAGGGCACCATGGAACTTCACATGATGTGGCCTGGCCGGCGGTGTTGACCAACCATGCAATCATCCCGGTGTGGGTTGCGTTCTCGTGGACGTCCAAAAGCCATCCTTCAATCATCATGTCGACCTTCTTCAAGTGCTTTGATCCGGTCGTTGAGTTGGGCGATGTGCGTCATCAATCCAACGACCATGCTGAGGTACATTGGTTGCCAAGTTCCAACATCGGGTAGCATCCCTCCCGCTGCACGCCGTTGACGGACGTCGTCAAGAAGGGCATCGAACGAACGACGATCGTTCGCCGATAAGGCTCTCCTGTAGGGCGCTAACCGCCCCAATTCTCGCTCAACACGCATTCGCCAAGGCGGCACACTACGACCCATGCCTTCGGGTTTCGAAGACACACGGGAGGCTTTTACCCCACCCTGTTCTTGAAAGTGAAAGTGCTACAAGTGCTGCTGATTCACAACAAAGTCAGAGCCTTTGCCGTTGAGCACATCCATCACATTGATGGCGATGTCAAGGCCGACGCGGCCTTGAGCTTCAACCGTGGACGCACCAATATGTGGCGTGCCGTGAAAGTGTTCCATTTGAAGCAAGGGATGGTCGGGACCCACAGGTTCTTGCTCAAACACATCGAGGGCAGCGGAGGTAAGTGTGCCAGAGGAGAGGGCTTCAGCAACCGCTGCTTCATCGACGATGCCGCCGCGAGCGCAATTGATGATGTGATTTCCGCAGGGAGCACCATCAATTCCAGTTTGTGGCATAGAAGCAATACGTTCAGCATTGACCAGGTGATGGGTTTCTTCGGTGAGGTTGCAATGGATGGAAATGTGTGTGCAATTGGCGAACAACGCATCAACGGATTTGTGCAGGCGCGTGTCCTGTGATTTTGCAATTTTAGGAGGCAAATACGGGTCGTAGGCGTGCACTTCCATCCCAATGGATTGGGCGATCCTGCCCACGGACTGTGCAATACGGCCAAAACCGATGAGTCCCAATGCTTTTCCAGAGAGTTCAGAGCCTTTCATCGCAGATTTTTCCCACCGCCCTGAACGGAGGGAACGGTCCGCACGAGGAAGGTGTCGAATGGAGGCCAGCAAGTGGCCAAGCGTCAGTTCAACAACCGATTGTGTGCTGGCTCTCGGAGCATTGACCACAGGAATGCCTCGTTGACCTGCGACACCAAGATCGATGTTATCCACGCCGACACCTGCTCGTCCTATCACGCTCAAGCGGTCCCCGGAGGCTTCCAAGACAGCCTTGGTCAATTTGGTGGCGCTTCGAACGATGATGGCATCAAAGTCTGCGAGGGCTCCGGCCACTAAATCTTCCTCTGAAATCGATCCTAAAACCACTTCATGCCCCGCCTTTTCAAGCCGTGCAACGGCTTTTTTGTCCATGCCATCGGTCACAGCAATTCGTGCCATGAGGCGATGAAAGATGGGAGGGTGTTAGAACATTGGGTTTCGGGGTCCAAGGACCGTTGTTTTGAACAACCCCTAATCGTTCGCATGGAATGAGAAGGCCATGTCAACCGGAATGCAAGAACTGCTGTGGGGCGCTGGAATCTTGGCGCTCCCCCTCATCCTTGCCCTTCCGATGAGGCTTGCATGGCAATTTTGGGTCGGTGTTGGCCACGAAGTTTCAGAATACCGCACCATCGTACGGCAAATCGTGGATTCAGGACATCAAGTCTCATCCTTTTCTCAAAACCTTGACGACATCGCTCGCAACCTGCGCCTGCCACCAGCAAAACAGCGTTTGGTGGAAGCTGAACTGCTCCATCCCCTGACCATCTCGCATTTTTTGCTTCTGCCCGCACTTCTCATTCTCCCACTCTCCGCCATCATGGCCTTGCCCCTGATTCTCCTTGGATTTCCTTTCATGCTCTTCATGGAGTATTTGCTCATACGCAAGAACTTCCTCATTTGGTGCCTCAAATCCATCGAGAGCAGCATGCACTGGCAAGTCATTCACATCCCAAAGCCCCATCGAGGATCCCGTGAATCACGCCGGTCGTTGACTGAATTCTCCCAACACATTGAGCATTTCAATTACGTCCCGCAAGCGGCCTTCCTCGGTTTGTTTGCGTGGTTGATTGTCCATTGGGTATTGGATTTGAATTCTTGGACCATTGAATTCATCGTATCGGCGATTCTCTACATGGTTCTATTATCGATCCTTTCGGTATTGAACACGGCGTTCGAAGCCGATCTTGTGTTTGTGGACCCTGCAAAAGGACGACTTGTGCCCGTGAACCAGTGGCTTGAGGGCGTACTCAATCCCATCGTCGGCATTGGTTTGTTGTTCCTTTTGGGCCGTAACCTCCTCGAGGAGTCGAGAGCGGTCGACGGAAACCCGATCTTGTTTGCAACCGTTGTGTTGACCCTATTGTATGGTGCTGCCATCGTAGGAATCTCCTACCGTTGGGGATACTCTTCATGGAGAGGTGAGCGTGTCCGTCAACACTTCGAAACTCAGGTGATTGAACATCTCGGACCGCTTTCCTACGACCTTACACGAACCAAAGGACGCATTGATTTCAACGTCAGAATGGGAATGGATGAGCGATTAACCGCCATTGAGAACATTGCAACGCAACAACTTACGTTCGAAGATTTGCAGAATCTGCCAACCATCGCCAAAAATACAAAGGCGCCAAAGAATCCTCTCAAGAAGAAGTGAGGTGTTAATCCAGCCACGGAATGTGGTCGGGAATTTCTCCAAAAAGGTTGGCAGGGATGGCTGTTTTGATTTTCGAAACACTGCCAAGTTTCTCCGCAGAGGCGGTTTGCCACGATTCGAATTCCTCATACGAACTCATTTTGAGAATCGGGTTGTTTGAGCGGTTCCAATCCAAACTTTGCATGACGGTGCCCGGTGGGTCATGACCCGAACACACGACGGTGTGGCCTTCAAATCGATCCAAGACGGTCAAAGCATCCCAGTGAATGTGCATGCGGCCACTCGGCAAATCGTCTCGGCCAACGCCACCTTCGCCGTTGAACAAGAAATCTCCCGTCATCATGTATCCAGGAACGTGAACAATCATCGAATCGTTGGTGTGGCCGGGAGCTGCATGAAATTGAATCGGAATGGAACCCAGCATGATTTTCTCTTCGTCATCGACGTGAACGGAGACGCCTAAACTGGCCGTCTCTGTCGACATGACGTATTCACAACCAAGGCGTTCCCGCAGGCTGAAGCAAGCCGTAATGTGGTCGGCATGGGTGTGGCTTGCGATGGCATACACCAAATTCAATCCCTCACGTTCAATGAGGTCGATGTAGGATTGCATGAAATCGTAAACAGGGTCAACCAATGCCGCTGATTTGGAGGCTTCATCCACTATCAGATAGGTCATGGCCCATCCGCCGTCGTTCAACTGTTCAAACCGCATATCAGTCCCAATGAGCGGCATGCCTTGAAGGTTCACACATCCACATTCATCATATACCCTAGACAGAATGCTTGTTCATGGTTGGCGTGATGGAGTATGGTTTGCTCATTGTTGGTGCGGCGCTTGGAACAGTACTTGGATGGGTGCTTGGTCAACAGCGTGCGTCTGGGGATTTGATTCGGGCAGAGGAACGCATTCGTGCAAGCGAGGAAGCGGTGACGACGAATGAACAGCGTGTCCGTGCGGAGGTTGAGAACATCGCTCGAAAAATAGGAGAAGACAATTCTGCATGGTTCCTTGAGTTTGCCCAACAAAAACTTGAAGCGAATCAAAAAGATGCTGAACATGCGCTTCAAGCCCGGAAAACCGAGGTTGAAAACTTGGTAAAACCATTGCAAGAACAAATGGAACGTTTGGTAAAAATGAACCATGACATCGAAGAAAAGCGAACTGGTGCTTACGAAGGAATCAAGCGACATCTCAAAGATTTGGGCGAGCAAACCCAGTCCCTATCAAGTCGAACAATCGCCTTGTCGACCGCTTTGACCACATCCGCCCAGGCGCGTGGCAATTGGGGAGAAGTCAAGCTACGTAGGCTGTTCGAAATGGCGGGCTTGAGCGAGCACGTGGATTTCTTTGAACAGGTGACCCTTGAGAACGGAAGCCGCCCTGATTTCGTCGTGAAGTTGCCCCAAGATGGCGTCATTCCCATTGACTCAAAAGCCTCTGGAAGCCATTTTTTGCAAGCCGCTGAACTTGAACCCGGTCCTGAGCAACAAGCCCTCCTTGCAAAACATGCTCAGGCTGTGAAGCAACGCATCAAAGAATTGAGTGCGAAGGCCTATCAGGATTCCATTGAAGGTGAATTTGATCATGTCATCATGTTCATACCGAGCGAAGCCATGGCGGCGGCAGCATTTTCCATCGACCCTGACTTGATGGAGTACGCCATGAGCAAATTTGTTCTGGTAGCGACGCCGGTGACCATGCTGGGCTTGTTGAGAACGGTAGCGCTTTACTGGCAACAACACTCGCTCGCAGAGGGTTCAAAGGAAATCTACGACGTCTCGAGAGAGATGTACAAGAGAACAACCACAATGATGGACCATTTCAGCCGACTTGGCGGCCATCTATCGAATGCTGCAAAGGCCTACAACGAGACCATGCGCTCCTATGAAACAAGAGTCATGCCCCAAGGCCGACGCCTCGATGAACTCAAAGTTCCTGAAACGCTTCAGCAATCGTTGCCCGAACCAAAGGAAATTCAACACACTCCAAAGGAATAAAGCCGATTGAAAGCGAGCATTCATCACCGTTGAACACCAGCGTGAACCATGCACCCATCCGAGTTGGTCTATCTCGAGCACGATGGGAAGCTGCTGCTGGTCGACCTTCAGGGCAAAGGGCCCCAACTCCCAACACCTGGCAGAGCAACAGGTGAAGTATTGTTCAGATTTCCCACCGTATCCGAGGTTGAAGCCCTCGGCATCCAATATGAGAGAAAAGACCTCATTCGGTTGCGGTTCAACGATGAGACACATCAAATCATCAAGGGTTATCCGTGCATTGATTGGCCCAAAGATTGGGCCTGGAAAGATGCCTGCATCGCAGATAATGCAGTACATCCTGTCGTGCGAGAGGCTGTTTATCGCTCAATACACAGAGTTGTTGCAAAGGTCATGGTTCAAAATGAATCTGGAGACGTCCTGATGGGCAAGGTTGAGCGAGGACATTTCAAGGGATTTTGGACGCTTCCAGGCGGATACCTCGACCACAACGAACATCCTGCAATAGGTTGTGTTCGTGAAACCATGGAGGAATTAGGACTGAAGATCGTCCTCGACAACCACGAACCTGTTATCACTCAGCGCGTCTTCAACGACGAAGGAATATCGTTCATTTCGTTGACCTACCGTTCAACATGGAACGGCTCACTTGACGAACTTACTCTTCAAACAGAGGAAATTGCCGAGGCCAAGTGGTTTTCGCCGGACGATGCTGTAGAGCAAGCCGTCTCACACTTTGACCAAGAAGCGCTACGGAGTTTGCTCTCTTCTTAAACTCCGAGATCATTGCGTGCTGCATCCAGTGCATCGGTCAACCCCTCTGCATGAGAGCCACCACCTTGAGCGAAGGTTGGTCGGCCACCGCCACCACCCTTGATGTGGTGCGAAATTGAACGAAGCAAGTCAACGGCATTGTAGCGCTCACTGGCCACTGTTCCTTCCGTGATGCCAATCATCAATTTCCCACCACCGTCTTTCGAACCAAGAACCGCGAGAGTGGGTTGAGCACTGTCAAGTGTCAATTCTTTGAGCATCGTTGTCATCGACTTCAAATCGCCATCAATCTCCATGATGATGATGCGAACGCCGTCAACTTCTGTGGCCGCATCGCCTCCACCACTTGTACGCAAGCGGACGATTTCGGATTCCAATTGTTCAATGAGTTTCCGTTGATCCTTCCATTCTTTGAAAAACCGAGAGGCGGCCTTAGGCAGGTCTTCGCTATGAACTCCAAAGACTTCGCTGGATGAACGAATGATCTCGTCTTGAGCCCGAGCGTATGCAAGCGCTGCTTCACCAGCGACAACATGCAGGCGCTCCACGCCATCTTGAACGGCTGAGGAGCGCACAATTCGAATGGAGCCAATCTGTCCGGGTTCATCGTGATGCGTACCACCGCATGCCTGAGTGTCATGGTCAGCGATTTTCAAAATCCTGATGGAGTCGCCCTTAGGTGCTCCACCTTGATAGAGGTCAAATCCATGAATGAGATCTGCATCTTTGCGGTTCAGTTCTGATTTTTCTGTTGAACGAACCGAACTGAGGACTTCATTGGCCATGTCCTCCATTTGGTCCAATTGGCTTCGTGAGAGGCGATGGAAATGGGTGATGTCAAGACGACCGCTTTCGGTTGACAGATGGGACCCTGCTTGGAAAATATGAGGTCCCAAAAGATGTCGTGCAGCCCCGCCGACGATGTGAACTGCAGTGTGATGGTCCATCAATTGCTTTCTTCGCTTCCAGTCAACTCGACATGAAACGGTTGAGTCCACCGCCACAGCGCCATCTGTGAAGTGGACGATCACATCACCCACCTTTTGGGTGTCGAGAACATTCAATGTGAGGTCACCTTGGACGAGTGTCCCTCGATCGCCTTCCTGCCCCCCACCCTCGGGATAAAGAAGGGTTGAGGATAATACAACTCCATGGGTCGAACCTTTTGGACCAATGTCCGAAATTTCGATGCACCCTTGGACTTCAGAATCCATTGTTGACAGATAGACGTCGTCATAATAGGCACACACGGTTGGGGAGAATGAACTTACATCCAAAAGGGAATTCGCTTCAGTGTTGACCTTGGCGGCCTCTTTCGCCAACTGAGCGTGGCGTTCGGCCATCTCTGCTGAAAAACCGGTTCGAAGAGACGCATGAACCCATCCGCCTTGACGAGCAAGAGCAACAGCGATGTCGGGCGCTAAGCCGTGGGAATCGTTGAGCGTGAAGAGGTCAGAATCAGGAATTTCTTGTGCATCACGATCAAGGCCCTTCAATTGCGTCTGAATCACATTGGTGCCTTTTCGAAGCATTTCTGCATAGCGCTCTTCTTCGAGTGCTAGAATGGTCAGAAGACCTTCCCGTGTTTGTTTGTTCAATTGGCCACCCAGGTTCACATCCAAATGGTGCTCGGCTAACTCACTGAGAGAGATGTCAATGGACAAGTCATCGCGCATTCGAAGGACCCGTCGAGCCAGCATTCGGGCAAGATATCCGGCTTTCGCGTTGGATGGGACCAAGCCATCACCAAGCATGTTGCAAAGTGCATGAAGATGGTCCGGAATGGCGTAGATGTTGGCCAAAGGCTCGGTGATGGCCGTGAACTGCTCGCTTGTGATACGAACCCCTCGCTCAGCAAGCCGGTGAAGGAAAAGTTCTACCAGTTTTGGTCCATCAACTCCTGCTTCGATGTTCATGATGCCGTTGAGTCGGCTCATTTCGCTGAGGAGTTTGTCGAGGTCGAGGTCCGGCCACTGTTGGGCTACATTATCGAAACCTGACAACGTCTTAAGCCACGAAACAGATTCAGGGTAAATGGCTTCGTAAATGGTCGGCGTGCCAGCAGCAGCCCAGCAAAACCGTTCCAAACCGTATCCAGTGTCGATGATTTGGAGGGCCATCGTTCGATAGCGATCACCCTTGAGTTCCACTTCGCCGTCGGGATGTTCTTCCATGTCCATAAACACCAACGTAGCGAGTTCCAAACCTCCAACGATCACCTCGACTGCAGCGCCTGCGTTGCCTCCGCCGCACCATGGATTCTCAACATAGGTGATTTGTTCCGAAGGGATACCGAAGGTTTCGGTCAACATGCGGTGGCAGTGTTCAACGCACGTTTCCATCCAATAGATCTCAACTCCGTCACCCGGGCGGTTGAACACGTGGTGTGCCATCATTTCAAAAGTGGTCGAGTGGCGTCCTGAACGACCTACTGCATCCACATCGGTCAACCGAATACAGGGTTGTGAAACTGCAAGAGGGTTGGCCGGGGGAAGGACTGCGCCAGAGGGGACATGAGGGTGGAAATCAGCAATTGAAGCGATGGTCAGGTGAATGTCATCCCTCCATCGTGCCAAGACAGGATAGGGATCAATCCGTGTGTGGTCCACCGCTTCAAAAAATTGCAAAAACGCCTCACGCATGGCGTCTTTGAGTTCTTTTCCACGTTGAGAAAAACCTTCGATCAGAGGGGCGCCAATGAATGTGTATTCATCCTCTGCTGTATCGCCGCAAGTGGTGCGTGTTTCATCACAGGTCCAAAACCAAAGTTCTGATACACGGCATTGTTTACGAACATATCCATTTTCATGGAACACTGCAAGGTCAATTGCTGGGAGAGCCATGAAATCAACTCCATCCGAAGGGGCATTCTGTTCCAACCCCCATCCCCCCTTCAAGCCTGTGTTTGACAAAAGGAAGACGAGCCGATTTGTGAAAAGACTCAAAGAGAACCAGCCGGAGCCGTGAACAATGGATGCTGAATGGCGAAACCACCTCGTTGACGAAGGTGATGGCACCGTACGCATCAAAGCACATGGCGACATGTTGACGGACGCACGGATGGTCACAGACGCAGCTCACATGGCCAAACATGCCGATGACAGAGGGCCCGAACAATTGGTCAACACCGCATCGCTTCCTGGTATTGTTGGTGACGCTTGGGCCATGGCGGACTGGCATTATGGATACGGATTCCCCATCGGTGGCGTCGTCGCCACGGACATCAATGCAGGCGAACTTGGAGGTGCTGTATCACCAGGAGGTGTAGGCTTTGACATCAACTGCGGTGTTCGCTTTCTTGCCCTTGATGCTACCGCAGATGACATTCCAAATCTGAAAAAACTTGGAGGCCGACTTGGGGGCCGAATCCCTGCGGGTGGTTCGGGCAAAGGCGGAGTGGACTTGACCATGTCCAACCTTCAAGAGATTCTTCAGGGTGGTGCTCAGGCCGCATTGGACCTCGGTTATGGCCAACACGAAGATTTGGCCTGCCTCGAATCAAAGGGTGTCCTAGCGACGGACGATGCTGACGTATCTCAGAGAGCACTTGAACGAGGCCTGAAGTCGTTGGGAACCCTCGGAAGCGGGAATCATTTTCTTGAATTGCAAACGGTAGAAAACATCGCAGATGAAGAGACTGCTCGGGCCTGGGGAATGTACGAAGGGCAACTTGTGGCGATGATTCATTCCGGCAGCAGAGGGCTTGGACACCAGGTATGCACGGACCACGTCCGCTCTCTAGAGTCAACTTACAAACAAGTTGAAGGAAAATGGGTCAATGAAAAGTGGGGGTTCAGCCTCCCAGACCGCCAACTTGCCTCTGCTCCGATTCACTCGCCTGAAGGCCAGGCCTACCTCGACGCCATGAATGCAGCAGCCAACTTTGCCTTCGCCAACAGAGCGGTCCTCGCCGAAAGACTGCGCACCGTTCTTCGTTTGGAATTGGGCGTGGATGGTGAAGCGAGGACGATTTACGACGTGGCCCACAACATTGCCAAGATCGAAACACATCAGGTCCACGGCGTTAACTGCCAGTGCTTGGTTCACCGAAAGGGGGCAACGAGGGCTTTTGGTGGAGATCATGATGATGTTGCAGCTGTTTTCGCAAAGACTGGACAACCCGTGGTTGTTCCAGGCGACATGGGGAATGGCTCTTGGATCATGGCTGGCAAAAAGGCAGGTTCCAACATGGCTTTTGGTTCATCCTGCCATGGTGCTGGTCGTGCACTCTCAAGGACACAAGCAAAGAAATCAATCGATGGGAAGGCCTTGAAGAGATCGCTCGAAGCGTCCGGTATACGAGTCCACGCATCGACACCCAACGTGTTGTCCGAAGAGGCACCGGACGCCTACAAGGACGTCGATGAAGTGATTCGGTTGACCGAGGAAGCAGGGCTTGCTCGACCCGTCGCACGCATGAATCCGCTGGCGGTCATCAAAGGATGATCACATGCAGACTTGCATCATACCTTGGCCTTCCAAGGTTGGTGCAGCGCCACTGTGGACTCCATCAGGTTCTTCGACGATGACGCTGAGGAGGGTGTTCACCAATTCCTTCAGTTCATCGACCTGATCTTGTAATTCTCTCACTCTTAGTTTCATATCTTCCGATTGTTCCTGCTTTCGCTCCATGTGCATCCCATCTGAGGAGTTTCCTCCCCATGCTGAAATCAGAAAAATCACCTCTTATACATTGAGGTCAAGAATTGGTCCTGAAGGCTGTTTGTGAACGCGAGTTGAATCGTGAGACTGGAGCCACCGGCGAGATTTGAACTCGCGACCTCCTCATTACCAATGAGGTGCTATACCCCTAAGCCACGGTGGCAGTGGTCCGCCCACCCTGCAAATGAATATAATCACTTCGTGAAGGGCAAATCACACTGAGCCTCGATAGAGGCGCCATGAGCCGTCATTTACGCCGCCACTCATTGAAACCGGAGCATCCCCTTGAGTCATCAAGTCCCATGAGGCAGCATCGGGTTCGTACCCTTCATTCGGTGCAACGAGGAGATATCCAGAACATGCTTGATGGTCTTGGATGAAAGAATCTGCGACGTCAGAGGTCCTCCAATAAGCATCAATGGCTCTGGTCCCAGAGAGGTCAAGATGTGTCTTTATCACGTACATGTGGTGCATCGCTAAGGTTTCTGGAGCGACCATGAAGACACATGAGTCCTCTTCGCCCCAGACCTCTGCCAACGATGCACCTGCATCATCAGACCAAAGTTGCTGCCCGTGGATTGAGGTGAATAGCATCAACGGAACGAGGAAAATCAAGGACCACCTCAGAGATGTCGATTCCTGTTTGGAGCCAACGACAGCCTGATCTTCGGGCCATTTGATCAGCAAAATCACAGGAATGAGGAGTGCAGTTGCGTATCGGCCGTTGTTCCCCAACACCGTTATGATTTCGAGCAAAGATAGGTCCCACAATGCAGCCTCCAAGGTCCACAATGCAGCGATGTAAGCGATGATGCCCGTGATCAACACCGAGGCGTAGGAGGCGAGCATGGTGATGCCAGGTCCTCGAAGACCAGCCAACGATGTGCGGCGGTTCCAGACAAAGGGCCAAAGAAAGAAGCCAATGAGTAAAAACACCACAATCGCAATGAACGCTGCTGCTCCAGTCGCAGCCAGGTACGTCAGAGGTTGTTCGCTGATGATGCCCAATGTTCCCGAACCAGTGGACCATCCGACGAGAAGTATGGCTGCATAGACCAAGCCCGAAGCAATTGCAGCCATTTTCCATGGATGCCTAGCCAATGATTGATTCCCTGCGGATGAACGACGGTCAAAAGCCATCCATGCCAAACCCGTAGTGAGAACACCCAACCACACCCCTAAGCATGCCATCAAATCAAATCCTTTCCAGCCGAGCACGAGGAGGAGGGAGGTGGCCATGAGAACCACATTGAGCAGGCGTTGCCCTTCCAATTCCCCCTTGTTGAAAAGGAAACCCGAGACTCCAAAGGCGACAAAAACCGCTAAAATCCCTTCATCATAGCCACGGCCAGAGACAAAAAGGAAGATCGGACTGAACATGACAAGAGACGACCACGACGGGTCAAACCGATGCAAGCCCTCTTTCCAATTGGCCCTTAAACCTGCGAGCAGGGCCACTCCAAGAACCCCGAGAAAAGCAGTTGTTTTAATGGAAAGCGAGGATGTGTACCACGGAGGAATATAGCCGTCGTATTCGTGCTCAGAAGAAGGCGATTGATCGTTGCTTGACGACAAGCGGAGTTTCCCCCAAGCGAGGTCTTGCCCCTCTGTGCTTTCGTCCATAGCCACGTTGAGTCGAACATGGGCGTCAAGACCGAGGTCGCTGTTGAACATGGCCAATCCGTGAAGAACAATCCCGAGAGCGAAGAGCGCAAACCAGCGTCTGCGCGCCCGTTCATCTGCTTCCATCACGTCATGGCCTGAGCCGCTTTGGACATGGAGGTTACGGTGGAGATGAGAAGTGGCGCCGAGAGAGAGATTTGAACTCCCGAGGGACAGGCCCACGCGATTTCCAGTCGCGCGCACTACCAGGCTATGCGATCTCGGCTCTAACCGTGGCGAACCCCACTCCTCGTTTAACCATCACCCTTCGACATGGAGAAATGTGAAGGGAAGAACGAAAGGACTCAAAGGGACGACCTCCAGCGCTCTTCATGGGGGAGCAGTTGTCCGCTGACGAAGGCGTACCTCTCCCGCACAAAGACCTGCCATTCAGAATGGCAGAGATGACTCTTCAAAATCCATTTCCAGATACGATGCCAATGGCAGAATCCCTGAACTCGATCCGAAAGGAATGGAAATTTCATTTCAGATTGCTCCGCCGGGAATGGAAGCGGGACCACTACATCACCATGGCCTTTGGCCTCCTAGCATTATGCCTAGGCTCGATTTCAACCGAACTTTGGGATGGAGGGGATGCCGTGGTCAGCGGAATGGATGGAATCATGTCCATCAACGGATTCCAATTTTTCCAAGTTCTCGTTTCGTTGCTCTGTTGGGCGTGGTTTACGTATCAGGCTTGGGTTCTTTTCCCGGTCATGCGCGTCCATGCCATGTCGTTGCTCGTGATGTGGAACGGCATGGTCGCCGCACAGATTTTCTTCCATCGAAACAATTCAAAATTCCCCCTTGAGTTTCGACTGTCAGACATGATGGAAGGCACCCTTATCATCCTCATCGTGTTCTTCTTCCTGTTTTTCTTTTGGAAAGCTGTGGTCGAAACACGGGACCTGCATGTTGAGGTACACCACCTCCATGAAGACGTTCGAGTGATGCAAGCCGAGCTTGCCGAACATTCCTTGAAAGGTTGGACCGCTTGGTTTGGACTCTGGGCAGGACTCATCACTGTTTCCTCATGGGCAGGACTTCATCACGTAGCAACCTACGGAGACCCAAACTATGGCTATCTCTTCATTCATCTGCTCACGGGATTGCCTTCCATTCCGATCTTCATGTTCGTCATTTGGTACCCTCAGCGCATGTTGGGGAATCAAGCACAGGTTCGCACACGAGCAGCTCTTGACGCAGCCCTCGAAATGGATGAAGTGTCCGCCCCCATCAACGCCAATGCAGCGTGTCCTGAGTGCGGTGCATCGTCCCCACTTTCTCGGTCATCCACAGGCAGTTTGGTGCATCCCTGCCTGGCCAAAGGATGTTCTACGCTCGTAACCGTTGGAACCGCCTGCAGCACATGCAGCACTTCTATGCCCAATCGAATTGATTGTTCAGCATGTGGCGTGAACGCTCGGGCTATGGATTTCCTTCCTGATCAAGAAGCATGGTGATGAATGTGAAGAACTACCGCGACGATTTCCCAACACTTCGGGTTGAAAACCCACCAGCGTATCTCGATAACGCCTGTGTCACCCTCAAACCTCAGTCGGTGATTGACAGCATCACACGCTATTACACCGAAACTCCGGGTTGCGGGGGACGATCCGTTCACAGGTATGGCACAGCGGTTTCCAAAACGGTAGCGAACGCTCGGACCAAACTTTCGACATTCCTCAACGCTGAGTCGGACAAGGAGATTGTATTCACCCGAAACGCAACCCATTCCATCAATCAGGTCGCCCATGGCTTGTCGTGGGAATCTGGAGATGTGATCCTGACCACGGACAGAGAACACAATTCCAATTTAGTGCCATGGCTGCAACTGGAGCAAGAACAAGGCGTTGACCACCGTGTCGTCCCGAGCCATCCCGATAACACGTTTGACATGGAAGCTTTTGAGAGATCATGCGAAGCGGCAAATGGCCGACTTAAAATGGTCTCAATGAGTCAAGTTGGCAACCTTGATGGTGTAGAAATTCCAATTTCAGAGATTACCAAGATAGCGCACGATTATGGCGCATTGGTAGCGGTTGATGGTGCACAATCCACCCCCCACATGAACGTCGACGTGAAGGCTTTGGACATCGATTTCCTTTCGTTTTCTATTCACAAGATGTGCGGACCTTCTGGGATGGGCGGTCTATGGGGGCGATACGATTTGCTCGACGGGCTGCGCACCATTCAATCTGGAGGCCAAACTGTGAAACATTCCACCTACGAGGAGGCGGCTTGGGCCAACCCTCCTGCCCGGTTTGAAGGTGGTTTAGGGAATTTCTCTGGGATGATGGCAACAGGAGCGGCCATTGACTATCTCTCTGCCATGGACATGAACGAAGTTCACGAGCATGAAATCAAATTGAATACCATCATGACTGAGGGTGTCAAGGATTTGCCAGGACTCAAGATCATCGGACCCGAAGATGCAAAGTTGCGGGGAGGCATCTGTTCGATTCTGATGAACGACTTGCCCGCTCATGATGTCGCCCTGTTGTTGGATGAAGCGGCTGGCGTGATGGTTCGCAGCGGCCAGCATTGTGTTCATTCTTGGTTTGCGGACAGAGGCCATCCCCAGGGTTCCTTGCGTGCATCGGCTTATTTGTATAACACGGAAGAAGACGTGCGTCGGTTTGTTGATACATTGACTGAAATAGTCCACACATTAGGTTGAGAGTATGCCATCAGATGCTGACAGCCAGCCAAATGCTGCGTTCGTTATGACCGAAGGGCTGGAGGATCATCCCGCAGGTGATGAACCTCAAACAGCCACCGTCTACGCTGAATTGGCCCACGACGACATGAAAGCCGTGAAATTCATTGTCTCCATCACCTTAGGCATCACGCTGGTCCTCGCCGCAGGCTACCTTGCTGCTGTGGTGTTGAGCGACGGTGCTATACTTCTCCGTCCAAGTGAGGAAGCATTGGAGCGTCATGAATCATATGAAGCCTTGGTGAATCATCCCGGAGGATCCCTCACCGGAGCTGGAATCACAGCCTGTATCGTGGACTCGGGAATCGATATGAATCACGCTGACCTCGATGATGTTGAACTCGATGGATGGAAGGATTTCATCAATCAACGAGGCAATCCGTATGACGACCACGGACACGGAACATCCATGGCAGGAATCCTCGTCGCCAACGGTTGGATGAAAGGCATTGCCAAAGACGTCAATCTATTGGTTGCGAAAGCCTTGAGTGGCGAGGGGAGCGGAGATGATGCCCTTGTGGCCGAAGCCATTGATTGGTGCGTCAGCAACGGCGCACACGTTATTTCTCTCTCATTGGGGGGAGCCCCCGGTCTCCTGCCCTTTGGAATTGGTTCCGGGCGAACATCAGGTGATGCAGCCAATGAAGCGATCGACGCTGGAATTTACGTTGTCGCAGCAGCAGGAAACGACGGTGGGGAAGATGATGATGGCGATGTCGCACATCCTTCAAGTGAACAAAACGTGATTTCTGTTGGTGGCGCCACCATTAGAGGCGACCACTGGCAGGGGTCATCAAAAGGAGACAACAATGGACGATTGCTGCCCCTCCCGGTGTTGATGCCAAGAAATGACCCCGACAAAAAACCAGAAGTTGTCGCACCGGCTCAAGCCGTACCCATCCTCCTCAAAGACGGCTCATGGGGCCTTGCCGACGGTACGAGTGCGGCTACGGTGTATGTCACTGGTGCCATTTGTTTGTTGCTTCAGGACAATCCAGAACTGAGATCGGACGATTCAAGTGCAAGTTCAGACAACATCGACACGGTGAAAATGTGGTTGATGAACAGTGCTGTCCCACAGGAAGGTCAATCTGGCCATGACGACAATTACGGCTACGGATTGCTGGATATCGAAGGATTGCTCGAGACGGCTCAGGCCTGAGGGAGCCAAGCGACGAGGGTTCCTCCGAACAGTGGCATGAACGCCACATGATGTGTGGATTGCGTTTCGTTCACGACTTCAATCCAACTGTTGAAACCGTCAACAAGAGCCATCCCCTCTGCGTCCTCTTCATCTACTTCGCCAGTCGGCATGTCTGGCTCCACGGTGTACAGAATGCCATTGGGTGAGAGAAGGGGAAGATACGTCCGCACGAGTTGGGCTCTTACCGCAGAAGGACCATCTACGACAATCGCATCATAGGCACCCTCAAATGGCGTTTCAGAAAGTTCACTCCCAGTGGCTGAAGCCAACGACCATGCTTGGTGTTCTGCGGCCAATTGCAATGGCTCCCCTACAACCACCGACGACCATGCGAGTGCATCGTACCGGTTGAGCAGCCGCTTAAGGATGACACCGAATTTCCCGCCTTGCTCCACCAGTGTTAATGCCTTCAACGGGCGCTTGTTTCGTTCAAAAATATCCAATAGCCATGCCGTGCGATGGCCGATGGCAGCACCGACTTCCAAAAGCGTTTGAGGTTCTTGACGAGCGATGGCGTCGCGCAAACGACGGTGTACGGAAATGGACCAAGTGCTCAAACCCATGTGCCGAAGTTGCTCGTGAATGTTGGCGGCAATCTCAGGTTCACCCCTTGGCTGATCGCCATCCTTGGCCAACAAATAACCCAGGATATCGGCACGTGGAACCTCACCCTGCTCCTCTCCCATGGTCAAAGGGCGCACCCTCCCAACATCAAGTCTTGCACACCGCCTTCCGTCGGAGGGTTCAAACACAAAGCGTTCAGCGCTGAACATGAGGAAGCACGATGTCAGAGGACGAAATGTTGGAAGAGGAAGAAGAAGTCCTTGACAACGCCACCCAATGTCCAGCCTGTAATGACATGACTGGCCATCAAGTTCTGCGTGAAAAATCCGTTGGAACCGGTGCAGACTTCATGGTTCGATGCGACGAATGCCAGCACGTGCACACGGTAGAATTTCGGCCGCCACCGCCAACAAACCTGCCGTTCATACTGAGCGATGGTCCACAATCAGAGCGCGTGGTCTTGGTCGTAGATGCGGATGAAGAATTCGTCCGAGGGGATGTCTTTGAAGAAGATGAGAAACTGTGGAGGATTCACCAAATAGAACTCCGAGACGGGCGATTTACGAAAGCCGATTTCGCTACCAACATCGCTCGTGTGACCGCAATCCGTACGGACATGGTTCGAGTGAAGATGACCTTGACACGAGGCGAAGATTCCACGTCTGATGTGCTTGTTGTATCCCAAGACAAGACCTTCACTGCGTCTCATTTGATTGAGCATAAAGGAGAAACATGGCGTATCCGAGCCATTCATACTGGAACGGGCCGGACGTTGCGAGGAACCGTTGAAGCCCCTGATATCAAACGCATGTACCTCCATGAGCCTCCTAACCCGGAGCATTTCACGCCACGAACCCCACGTGAACGACGTCAAGCATGGAAGGAAGGACGCTTGGGCCATAACCCAAACCCAGAACGACCCAAAGAACAAGTCAAAGGAGGCGTTCATCCGAATGCGTCCAAAAAGCGCTCACAGAAGAAGAAGCGGAATTGATCATGGGCGATTCGTCCACGGCATGATGAACGTCTTCGCCACCTGAGTTCCGATGGTCGGATTCTCTTTCAAGCGACGAATGCTGTATTCGTACCACTTCTCCCCGTATGGAATGTAAATTCGAGTGGGATGACCGTCCTTCAACAATTTACGGCGTAGCGGACCACGGACACCCAAGAGCATTTGAAATTCATAACCGGGTCCTTTGTTGCGTCGTGCAGGGCCTGCATTGGCCCTCGGGTCCTCAATCCCAGGACCCATCTCGTAGGCCTCTAGAGCAGACAGTGTGTGATTGATGATTGGGTGGTCATGGCTGGCAACCCCAACATAAGCACCCGCTGCGAACATCTTGTCGATCGCAGCATTGGTCGCATCAACGATGTCTCGATACGACGTGAACGAGATGCTGTCTGGTTCAAGATAAATGCCCTTGCAAATTCTGTAGTCGGCCAGTCCACCCAACTCGGTTTCCAAGGCATCAATGTCCGATAGCGTTCGGAAGAGACGTCCCTGCAGAACCGTACCGACGTTCGTCAGGCCCTCAGCATGGAGTGTTTTGACCACTTCAATCGTGTCGGTTGTCACTCGGTGATCCTCCATGTCCAGTCGAACAAACATGTCTTCTTCCGAGGCCATTTTGACGAGTTTCCTGATGTTCTCGAGGCCTTTTTCGGAATCGATGAGGAGGCCAAACGCTGTCGGTTTGATGCTCAAATTTGCATCCAACTTGTGCTCTTGGATCGCCCGCATCACTCGGATGTATTCATCAAGGAAAAACTGAGCCTCATCCATGTTCGATATCTCTTCACCGAGAACATCAACGGTAAAACAGGCGCCTTCGGCAGAGAGGCGATTCATCACATTCACTGCATCTTCAAGGGCAGGACCGGCGACGTATCGACGGCTCACCCACCGAACGAACCACTTCGGCATTCGAACTGTGGTAGCCACGACCAAACGTGAGAACCACCCTACCATGATGGCCCGACGATGAAGCCGCTCTTTGACCCTTTGTGTTGGTGGATTTCAACCAGAGAGTCTGCTCATGATTTGCTTGGTGGTCAAGAGGGGCAGTTGCAGGGTAGCGAGGTGGTCTCGAATGGCCTGTCGCTGCCAACCACGAAAGGCTTTTTTGTCCATTGAAAAGACAACGTCTCCGCCAGGAAAGGCTTGCCGTGTTGTTTTCAAGGCTGCATCAATGGACTGTTTCCAAGGCCCTTCTACCCCGTCCTCAGTTTGGATGAAAGGCAAGGCATAGGAAGCGAGCATGTGTCCAATCCAAACACCGTCAATGAGCCCAAGTTTGTTTGCTCTTGGTGCGTAATGGCCCCCGCCGAGGGTGATGACCACCAACTCACCTTCGTGTTGCTGCTCGTTCCAAACTCCAGTCGCCTGGTCACCAAGAAGACCGTCTCGCATCACCTTCGCCAACAAAGCTGCAGCACCTTCGTGGCCCCATGTGGCATCGGTGGACCCTACTTCAATGAAGAGACTTGGGACCTCAAGATACGGCCCGTGGTGAGTGACCTCAAGCGAGAGGTCAAATTCCGAAAGTTCATCTGACTTGGGTGCACGCTCACACAACATCTTCCACCATGCAGTCAAACGAGAGGAAGGAGGAGGCGCATGGCCTCCCAATCCACCGTATGGGCCGTGCTCACCAAGTGGAAGATGAGGGACTCCAATGGGATGCAATGTCAACGATGCTTGCCCGCTTGCGGCCACGTGCCTGGAGGGAAAAATCACTTCCAATACGCACTCACCCGTTGCTTTTTGCCACCTTCGATCCAGATGATCCTCAAACAAAAGTCCGTCCGGAAGGAAGATCATCCTGAGATGCCGAAACGCATGCACTTGACAACCCTCAACGGACGCTCTCTCCGCCCAGTCATCCATAGACAGAAGTGCTTCGGCTTGATTGGTGCTCGCAATATCTGCGAGGTTTACGGCGATGAGAACCACTTCAGCGCCGGCCATGGAGACACGACAATGGCCGCCCTTTTTGACATGACCGAGACGAGGTTTGACATAGAGGCATCCGCTGAACATACCATGGACGAAGGGTTGCCAGCAGCCATCCCTTTTCTCCCAGACAACGTGGTCCATCACCAGGGTGGCGCACTCATCACCGGCATGGATGGCGAACTCGTTTGGCTTGATTCGGATTTTAAGCCGATTACAGAAGTGAACGTCCCATTTCCAATGCGCATCCATCAGGCGAGCATCTCTGATGGACACCTCTTTGCCACATGGCTCGATAGGGAACTGTTGCTTGCCAACATGGCTGCAATCCCTGTGAACCACATTGCTTCGGGGACATCTCGGGCAGAACTTCGGACCTCAATTGGGGTGTCTGTGCCCGCCCACCACCCTGCTGGCAACAGTTGGTCCCATTCATTGGATGCAGAACCTCTTGCATTGGCGTCCGAGAAAAAAACCATTGTGTTCGTCTTGTACAGGCGCGGTTTGTATTCCATCAGCACCAACGCCGAAGAACGGTGGCGGATGCCATCTCCAGAGTGGAGTTATCCGAGAAAACGACCAAGAAATGACGAAATTGTGGCGCTTCACATCGAAGGTGAGTCGTTTATCATCACTTCACGTGGAGGACGGGCCCAACGACGTTCGCTTGAAACCGGATTGCTCCTTGAAGAATTCATCCTCGAAAAGATCGAAGCCCCTGTTGAGCATCACTTCAAATTCGGTGGTCACGACCTCATCTGTTCCACAAATGGAGAAGTCACATGGTTAGAGAACCAAGAAGTTGTCCACCAAATCAAACTCAGCGGACCTGTTCAGCACGCATCCTGGGATGCCCGAATTAACGGGTGGCGTATCGCAGGGTGGAGAGAAGAATGCCTCGTCGCAAAAGACCGAGTTGAGCGCAACGAAACCAGAGAGATTCCCATGCATGTTCATCCGGTTGGAACAGGTGCACTGCTCCTGTTCAACGATGGACAATGGGGCAACAGTGCCCTCGAAAGCTAAGGCCGACGAGGCTTACTCGTTCATGACAGTGTAGCCACAACGTCCGCAGGATTTGCGATCGCTGTGGTGAGCCATAAACACGCCAGGGCCGCACTCAGGGCAGCATTCTGCACGGACGAGTTTTCCGTCCTCAACTTTGTATTTTGACCACTTGGCTTTGGCGTTTGGTCCGTCTCCCATCATTCATCGCCTCCTTCAGTGGCTGATTCATTTCCACCTGCGCTTGCGCTGCGGAAGCCTTCATGGCGCTTGTGGATGTAATCTGGCTCAACAGTCATCGACTCAAGCGAGCCGTAGATGTATGCGAGTCCGGTGGTGAGAGGTTGTCCGAAGCGGGTGACACAATCCTTGACAACGATCCAGTCGGGATTGGATCCTGGTTCGAGTGTTCGAACCAAATCCATCACTTCTTTTCGAGAGGGTGTCGATTTCTTGTCGTGCCTCCAACTGAATGCAATCTCCACTCGGTTGAGCAATTTGTTTTCTTTACGTTCTTTGATTTCCATGGTATCACCTCATCGAATATTGACTTTGAGTGCGTAGCGACCCGGCAGCTCAACTTCCAAGCGGCTTGCAATTTCCGACCGCTCTGGCTGCATGATAATGACGTATCCAGTCCAATCGGAGGACACTTGTGCGGATGGATGGCGTGGGCACTGGTCAACGCCGTCGTTCAACACGAGGTGGCATTCGCCGCATGCAAAGGGCATCTTCGCCATCTTCACTCACCGCCTGCCACATTTTCCCATTGAGGGGAGCCAAGACCGTCTTGCTTGCTCGTCAGTCCAATCTTTGAACGTCGAGGGTCAGAGGTGTCGGGTGAAAGAGAGACGATTCGTGCACGAACGAACGAACCAATGGACAATTCACGGCCTGTTGAGCGGCCGATGATCTTGTTCGCACCGATGTTGATATCAACGGGCTCATCCATAATTTGGGACTTGTGAAGCAGAGCCTCCATTGGGCCAATTCGAACGAAAGCACCGAACTCATTCACTTCTGATACCGCACCCTCGACGACCTCTTGGTCGTTCATGCAAAAGAGGACGGCGTCAAATTGGACCTTCTGATAGATGGCACCATCGCCGTGGATGATTCGTCCTCGTCCAAGCGTTTTGTGATTGTTGGTCACCAAGACAAAGCGGTTTTCGGAATCGAATTTCCCTTCAAAGGCATCCATGGACAACCGGTCAATGTGTTGGTCAAGGGATTGGCCTTTCCGCATGTATTCTGCAGGGATACGAATGGTATCCTCTTTTGTGACGACCTTGTACATATTTTTTCACCTCTGTGTCCTCTCAGGCGGCACAATGATGAACGGTAAGTCAAACGACTTTTCCGTCCTTCACCGGGTGTACCTCGGGAGAGAATGCGACCGAAGTCATTCCTTCCACCGACGACCCCTATTTAATTGAAGCGGCCATGACGACCTCTGGGATTCGTCCTCAGCCTACGGTTTTGGCGTTTGATGAAGCACAGCACAAAAGGGGTTTAATGAGGTGAAGCAGCCATAACCAATAACAACCCCCCGAAGGCGGTGCTTTATGATGTCAGTGCAAGCGGCCCACCCCGGGTTTCCAAAATCGGTTGCATTGGCCATTGCATGGCTCATGTTTACTGTGGTCCTCACCCCAATGCTGAAGCCTATTCCGCTGACGGAAACAACCCCCTCCCAAACCGGGATTGAGGGCCCGTGGGACAGCTATGCTCAACCTTGGGCGCAATATGCTCGAACACCAACTCACAATCAAACCGTCCCTGCCCATGGTCCAGACGGCGGACCTGGAGTGGGGAATGTTTCTGACATCGTTGAACTTGGGACACTTGAACATCCAATTGTGAACTGGCAAGCATTCAACACAGGCGAGGGAAGCGATACCTATGGAAGCATCATAGGAGATTTTTCTCAAAGCATCAATGCAGCCGAGGCGGCCGTTGAACGGTGTGGTGCTGGAACTTTGTTCCCCGTGATGATCTCTAGCACAATCACCGACGGAACTCGCGAGAGTTTCCTCAACATCGTGTCGGGCAATGATGCCAAAATCGCCTGGCGTGTATCGCTTGGCAATACCGAAGCTATCAGATCAACACCAGCCATCCACGACATCGATCAAGACGGAAAACCAGAGATCATTGTCGTGTACGACACCCAAGGTGCGTTAAACATCGACGTATGGTCTCCCGAACTCACATGCACTGAATCCAACTGGCAATCCTCTGGCCACAGCAATGAACTGGTTTGGTCTTACTCAAATGCCGATGTTCGTATCGCATCACCACTCCCCCATTTCGCCACGGCAAATTCGGGCCATTTAGCGGTCACACAGCCCCTCATTGCCGATTTGGAACTGGATGGGTCTCCAGAATTGATCTTGGCGGTGGTTGACGACCCAGAGAACAATCCTTCTGTGTTTGTCCACGCCTATGGCTTGACCACCACGCAACCATCAGAAGAAGAGTGGAGCGTGAATTTGGATCGTGGGACCCACCCCTCCGATCCTGCATGGGCCCAGTTGGACGCCACAACCACATCCATTCTCTTGACCACAATGGATTCGAATTCAGGGAACATGTGGATTTGGAAGATTGACGGAGCCACCGGTTCTCTGGATTGGGAGCGAGTCGCAGTTCAAGGTACAGATTCAGACACAGACTCCCCACGTCTGCGACTGCCCGGCCCAATCATTACTCAACTGGACGGCGATGCTGCACCGGAGATGATTCTTACCGTTCCCACGGACCCCAATGGACGTACGTCCGGAACTGGAGCTCGGTTCATTGGAATGGAAATCACTTCAACCACCGAGGTGTTCAATTTCCGTGCCCCTAACGGCTACGCTGACGCCCAACCCTCGGCGATGGACACGGATGACGATGGCATTGATGATCGATTGTGCTGGGTGACATGGTACTCCGAGTCCGCCTTGAATTTCAATCGAAAAGGCATGCTTGGCTGCACCGACATCAGTGACGAGAATCCAGTGAATGAGTGGGTTCGGGACCTGCAGCGTGGGAGCGGAAACGACAATGATGAAATCGCTGTATCCCCTCCATTTTGGCTTGATATTGACGGAGAAGGAACACCGGAAATTTTAGTTGGATTTGGACGACGGTTCTGGGCTTTTGATGGCGATACTGGCGCCTCTGCCGACATCAACAATGCATGGTCAACCCCGTTGACCATGCCCCATCGGGTATGGACTGCACCTGCTGTTGCAGACGTTGATGGTGATGGCCACATCGACGTGTTGTTTGGAGACACACTGGTATCCGACCGTGGGCCTGACATGGCACCCTCAGCAGACAATAGGGGACTTTCCTTTAACCCGGCTCAGGCAGACCCCGGCCAGACGGTCTTGGTGACTGGACAATTTTCAAATGTCGGCACGGGGGAAGCCGACGATGACGTTGATGCTGCCATTCTGATGAATGGAGTGGAACTTAAACGTGAGCGATTCACATCAAGCGATCCTGTAGCCCCGTCTGGAGAAGGTGGCCCTCAAACCTTCACGGCGGAATTCACCGCACAACTCGGTGTTCATGAATTTGAGTTGGTTCTCGACGTTAACGGGAACATCACAGAACAACGAGAAGACAACAACCGTGCCACAGCAACCTACACGGTTGTTGAACCCTACGTCGCTGAATTGGCAGGCCCTCTCGACACCCCAAGAATCTCCCCCGGCACCAGCCAACTGATTGACATCACACTCGATGCCACCGGTTCACGTACGGCAGATTGGACCCTCTCGTACGACGACTCGGGATTGCCTGAATCGTGGGGATTTGCACCAGTCGTTGGCCAAAGCCTCACTCAGGAGTTGATTCCCAACACTCCGGTGACATTGACTTTCGAAGCTACCGTCCCCTCCACTGCTTTAGGCGATGAATCCGGTGCAGTTGAGTTCGAGTTGGCCCTCAACTCCGACCCATCCGAGAACACAACCCTCATCCTTCCGGTCGAAGTGTTCAGAACTCGAGGATTGGATCTCACCGGCCAGACCGGGTTGAACGCTTCATACGGGCATGGCCGACCAGGAACCATCGCAAAGGCATGGTTCATGGTTGAGAACTTAGGAAATGCAGAGGAGAGCACCACCTCAATCACGTGGACTGCTCCGTCTTGGGGTGGTTCTCCATCCATCCACGACGAAAATGGAGGAGAATTGTTTAGCATCACGCTTGCTCCAGGCGAATCTCGACCGCTGTTTGCCTATTTGCAAACTCCGTCATCAGCCGCTTACGGCACAACAACGCAGTCAACCCTCACCCTATGCATGGGCAGTGGAGAGCAAGCCCTCTGTGAATCGATGGCGTTTACCTTCACCTCTCAAAAATTCTCCTTCACCCCAGGCCACCATCGAACACTGCCTCAAAACAACCTGACGTGGATGGTTGAAGGGACGCTTCCCTCGGGAGGTATGGTTCAATGGAACATGGCAGAAATGGACATGCTCCAACCGAATTGGGTTTGGGCGACGACCGGAGATTGGACCATAAATGGAACTTATTTCGAAGCCGTTGGCGTTCCAGGGTCTGTTGTTTCTGGTGACCTGATGCTCGAAGTCCCGCCGAATGCAGTACCAAAACGGCATCATTTCTTTGGATCGGATGCCAACGATGTTGATGCATTGTTCAATGCAACCCTTCACGTCCTGCAAATTCACAGGGCCAACATCACGCTCATTGAACCAGTTGCGGTTGAAGTGGGTGCACCGATCTCGTTGAACGTTTCCGAATCTCATCGATTCCTTTTGGGTCTCAGCAATCCTGGAAATGGAGAGGACACATTTACGCTCGAGGCAACAATTTCCACAACCGACCCAACCTTCCAGCCAGAGGTAGCATTCACCTATTACGACCCAGTCAAGACCCTAGGACCTCTTGCGACCGGCATTGGAACGGTTGATGTGGTCTTGTCAGAGGAGATTCCGGCATTGACTCCATTCACGTTGACCTTCCATTGGACATCAAATCTTGAAGACCTCGCGATGGATGCCGTAACTGTTGAAGTTCAGGCAGCACCGAGCCATGAGTGGGCCGTCGAATCACTGAATGGCACCAACTTAACAGGAACACCCAGCGAAGTCATCGTGGTCTCGATGAACTTGACAAACCTAGGAAACGCCATGGACGAATTGACCCTAGAACCCGTCCTCACCATCAATGCAGAAGGCCAAGATGAATCGCAATGGACAGCGGAAGCCATCCAGTCAGGAAGCACATCCATCAACGCCTCTTCACTCGTGGCGTTTGAACTCCGTATACCGAATGACGCATGGGCTGGCACCATTGTAGAGGTCGCCCTTCTCCATCAAACAAGTGGCTTCACCATCGGCCAAACCACCCTTCAAGTTGAGGTTGGAGCGGTCTCTGGATGGAGGTTGAACCTCACCAATACCGACCTAGAAGTTGATCCCAATGGAGAAAATCTTACGCTGACGCTGGTCCATACTGGGAACGATTACGAAACCCCATACTTTGCAAAGGCTGGAGCAGGATGGAACATCACGTTGCCAGTCGAAGGCGGTGTCGTTGAACCCTATGGAACCACAACCTTTGTTGTGCACGTTCAACCACCAGAAAACGCTCTCGCTGGAGAAGTCGGCGTTCTGCGAATTCGAATCACCGGCAACGATACGAGTGGAATGGTCGTCGAAGAAGTACCCGTTCGAGTCGGAGCGAACCCCTCCATTTTGGTAGACCATCGTGGAGCGTGGAAAGTCAACGAAATGGGAGGATATCCAGCAGCGTGGATCGAAAACCTAGGAAACGATATTGCCATCATGACGGTGGATGTTGCAGGCCTCCCTGAAGGGTGGTCCACCCAACAAGGGTCTCAAGTCATTCTTGCTCCGGGGGCCATCTCAGGCATTCCACTCGACCTCACCCCCGCATCGGATTGGAGTTTTCAGCGGTTTTTGGTCACAATCAACGTCAACCATCCGCTCTTAGGCACCGTCGCTCACAGCATTGAAGTCGAGTATTCACCATTGAGTTTCTCTCAACCACCGGTGGTCGATGCTTACATTGGCACCCAGCAATCGTTGCTCACCTATTCAGATGGGGTCGTTAGCAGCATAACAAGTTCATTGGATCTTGAGGTAAAAGATGCGGAATTGCAGTTTGCTCAACCGGCAACTACCGGAGAACACATCATCAGTTTCGCCAGTGAAAACAGCAGCGGTAATCTCTCGGTGTATTTGGTTGGACAAGCATACCCCGATGCCACCATTTCATGCGACTTCTTGACCAATGCTTTTGCAACTCTTGGCCAAGTACCCATGACTGGAGTCCTTGGAACATGTGATTTCGAGGCCTCTTCTGATGCTCCCCTTCGAGCCGTCATCACGCTCATCACATCCAACGGAGAGAGAGTACCTCTTGACAACGACATGTGGACCATCGCATCAGGCCAGCAAGAAACCGTGAACATAACCGTTACTGAATGGGACCCAGCCCCTGGTGTCTACGCCCTGGATTTAGCTGGATTTGACCAATTCGGAAGAAATTTGGAACAACAAACCACCACGGTTGTGGCGAGAGAAAGCGGATGGAACGTAGGAATCAATTCGCTCTCCGTTGATGGAGAAATCACCGTGGGCATCAAGCGCAGTGGATACGGTATTCTGGAATCTGCGGTCTGTGAGTTGAAGGTTGAGGCTGATGGTGGATGGGAGCAAGTCTACATCGTTGACGTTGTATACTCGGATTTTGCACCTGTCGTGTTTATTGAAGCACCCGACGGGATCGAACGAGACGAGAAAATCACGGCAACCATCGGTTGCAATGCTCCCTTTGACATTGACGACGACGTGTCTGACGATGTGCTTTCTGCATTTTACAAGCCAGAGAACCCCCTCGCAGTATCATCCAGCGAATGGGGCTGGATTGTCGGATTCGCTTTGCTCATCATTGCTGGTGCGTGGTTCGGTGGAGCGATACGTCCTTCTCGCAGCGATGAGGTGAGCCCGGTAAAGCAACGGCGTCCAGCATCGCAAGAGACCAACGACGCTTCAACTCATGTTGAACCCACCAAGACCGTTCATACTGAGATCGATGACATTCACATGGAAGAAATGGTTGAGCAACCTGCTGAGATGCACACACAAGAGAGTGTATCCCAAGAAGAGGACCCGGAAATGGACCTCATTGAAGTCATAGAGGAAGCACCTGAAACGACCGACGAGAATCGCACGGCGAGCGGTCGTCTCGCATCCCTTCGACAAGAGTTGGGTGGCGATGATGATGTTGAACGCCAGGGTTCGATTGAAGACAGAATGAGCAAATTCTTTGGAAAT
>Ga0181379_1000103_pt1 | contig 40496 bp, 31 predicted proteins | sample 2SPOviralmetaG_FD_130115 | JGI IMG/M metagenome (GOLD analysis project Ga0181379, IMG submission 130115) | Marine viral communities from the oligotrophic San Pedro Time Series (SPOT) site, San Pedro Channel, CA, USA - 2 SPOT_SRF_2009-07-10 | ecosystem: Environmental > Aquatic > Marine > Strait... | reverse complement strand
TTACCAGAAGTAATAGTAGGATAAACAGATGCAAAGAACGAGTCTGCAACATGGTTTGGAACGAATGCGAATTCGTCGAGGAAGAGAATGTTGAACGACATGCCTCGGACAGCACTTGCAGACGTAGAAGCTGCCAATATCTTACTGCCATTCTCTAACTCTAAAGATCCTTTGTTCCATGCAATAATACCCTGTTGCATCCATTTTGGTAAGTTCTCGTATGCAGTTTGTAATCTTCCTAGAAGTTCTCTAGCAGTCGCTGCTTTGTTAGCAAGGATGCCAATATTAACAGAGTCATTGAATACCGCATAATGAAGAAGATAAGACACAACTGTAGTACTTTTGCCAGTCTGTCTCGGCATTTTGCAGATGTTAAATCTATTTTCATGGAAGTTGTTAATTAACTTTTCTTGAAAATGGTATGGATGAAACTGGGTTAAACCTTCATCAAGAGAAACAATCTTAATGTAGTTATTTGCAAAATAAACAGGATCATCTTTACACTTCAAAAATTCACGGATATTATCTTCCGTAAATTCAATCGAAGTATTTGCTTTTTTTAGATTAGGATTACCAAGATATACTTCACTCATAATTCAATTCATTCAGTTTCGTTTTGGACTAATAAAATACAGAAGGTTGCGGAACACTTCATATTGTTTGCAATAGAAAGTGCTCTTACTTCAATATCACTTTTTTCCTCAATCTTTAGTGGAAACTTATAATTACGTTCAATACTGTTTTGATTTGTGTGCATAACGTCTTGCGTTCTCCATGCTCCATTATCATTATGTCCTCTCTTAACTAAGAAAATATCACCATCTGATTTAGCAGTTGACATGTTCCATTGATAAATGAATCCAGTATATCCAGCAGGCACAGTATATATGGACATAAATGTCTGACCCAACCCTGTTGAAGTTGGAGATCCTACAGTGCCAATTTGTGCTAATGTTGTTGAACCAGAAGCAATTGAAATTGTCCCTTCATTTGTTCCACTAGAACCAGAACTTGCAACAAAAGCACGAAATACTCTAAAAAATTCTACACTACCAGCAGAACCACCAACAGTTAAAGTTTCTGATACTTGATTATAGTTTGAGTCTAATCCTTCGACAGTTACAGTTCTTGCGCCAGTTCCTGCTGCCGCATCATCACCATCAGTGCTAGTGACTGTTACTACTGCTGCCGTTGTGAGATATGTATATAATCCACCACCATCCCAAATAGTTTCCATAGAACCATCAACATCAAGATTCTCTCCAAACTTGATGACGTGAAAAGCACCACGGACTTTACCACGAGAAACATTCAATTCCCATGCTTCGTCCCATAAGTAATTTTTAAATGCCATCAATCACTCCATGATAGTTTTTCAGGTTGATACCTCTGAGATTTTTTAATCCTTGATGTATTTGCCTCACCGGGATAAACATTATGAACCATTGCTCCTGGGTATTCTCCCTGAATTTGTTCAGCAAGTTCTTTCTTCGAAAGCATTTTACCTTCTACTTCCAAACGATACATCTTACCTTCCCAGACTACATCAGCAAAGAATGATTCTGATGCTTGTTCTGGTTCTGAACCTCCTACATTGAGAGTTCCATTAAAATCACCATTAATAGTGATACTTTCTGAGAGAAATTGTTTAAAGTTTTTCATTGATCAGCACTTCCAACGACGACGGGCTTTACAGATTGCCTTATCTGGTGTTTTAGAGCAATCAATATTATGCATCTTTTTCTGTCCAGCAGATCGAGAACAATAAGACTTACGTCTCTTTGAATCTTTACTTCCTGGTTTTGGGTCACCAGTCACTGCAGTTTTAAGATTAGAACCGGGATTTTCACGACGATATGCTTTTACTGCTGCAGGACTCATACCATCAGTTTTATCTGACTTGTTTACCTTCTGCCAATCTTCAGTTTGTAAAAACTGTTCTCCAGGTTTATATTCGCTAATTTTATAAGAATGAACTTTTCCTCCTGGATAAACCTTAGTGATTTGATCCTGAACTTCAGATCTACTTGGTTTTGCTATAGTTGGGAAGAACATTTTAATCATATAAGTTTTTCCTCTCCAACTTAGAATAACTCCTATAATATTCCCAGTTTTTGATGGAATTCTAACTGCTTCTCCCATTGGTTCTATATAATTTTTATTTTTTCCACCATCTCCACCTTTTGATTGTGAGTCACATGAATTCATTCCATGAACTGGACAATTAGTTGCATTGTCAGTGTGATTGCAGCTTGATTTCTCATTTTCTTTTACACAGTTTGGATATCTTTTTCCAAACATAGTTTTCATACCTTTCTTTTTATAACCCTTCCAACATTTTTCATTAATTTTTTCTTCTCCAACCAATTCAGAAACTAAAGGTTCTGGCTTGATTATATCAGTAAATTCAAACTCAGTTGCCTTAAAGTCATCTCTCCAATTAGAGAATTCAAATTCTTCCTTCTTTGTACTATTGCCCCAATTAGCAGCACCTTTCTTACGGCATTTGACTAGTGCCCCTGACGCATATGCACTTGGCCAAACCGAATAACGTGATTTTACTTTATGATAGCAAGCATCTTTCTCGCCTGCTTTCTCATTAACAAATTCTTCTTTCTTCATCTTATTTGCTTTCTGACGTTTACCCCAATCCATATAAGATTCACCCTTACGGAGTTTCTTGGGATCTTCTTTTGGTTTAGACGCAGCAGCGCGATCTTCACGGGCACGGGCATTGGCACCAGGACCACCCAATTTACGATCCTTTTCGGGATCTGGATGCCAGAAATCACCACGCTCTAGAATAGTTTCTTCTGTCTTCACGTTGATTGCTTTCCCTTTTCTATTTGGATTTGGATCTTGACGTTGCTTTCTATTAAATGCCCTTTTCTCTTCCTTATCATCTAAATTTGCAGACATTTTGCTGGATCCACACTTGGGTTTGGTCTTTTGCCCTGGTTGTTTGGCGCAGGGTTTTCCTGCATATTTACCACCTAACTGAACCCAACCAGGCTTGCCATCACTAGAACTACTCTTGCCAAACCAATCACGCAAAGAATTATCACCACTTTTATTGGACTCATCCACACTGGCCCCATTCTCTTTTCTCAACATTCCTTCAGGATCTATCATAAATCCAGCAGGAATTGGTCTACATTCTTTATTTGTATAACAGTAGTATTGCCCCTTTGGGCATTTTCCGTTTTCCATTCAAAAAGAATCTCTCTTTTTATTTAGCAATCATTAAATACTGACCCAACTGTAGAACCTAGTGATGATCCTGCTTTCTGTCCTAATAGCAATGCCCATCCACCTGCCAACCAACCAACATAAGGGATACTAGCAAGGGCAGGAACAGCAACACCAGCAGCAAGGGCACTACCTGCCATTGCACCCTGAGACCGTGCTCCAGCGTCCGCCACGATGCACTCTATGTCTTTTGCAGACTTTCCCTCGCCGTCTGCTACAGCACCTCCTACGCCCATATTACGGGTGCCTTCCATAGTGAACTGATCACTACGATACTCATGACGGCTCTCTGTACCACCGCCAAACAATCCTTTCTTATTACTATCAGAAGACATTGATCTATGTGATTCTAAAATAGCAGGATCATTTGCTTTGTATTCAATCTCATACCCATCCTTACCTGCTTTGATAGTATATGATGAATAATCTCCATGAGGGATATTAATTGTAGGGACTTGAGGAAGTTTTGGTTCTCGTGGTCTATTAACTACATATCCCAACAAACCAATATGTGATATTGATATTAGTGTTCCTGTAAAAATAGCAACTGTTTTTATTTTAGAGTTCATATAGTTGCTATTAATGATTTCAGTTTTATTTATTATATTATTCGTCTGTTTGAGTATTTTTCAATAACTTTGACAATTCTGCAGTAGAACCAACAAATAATGCATTATTAACAGTAGATGGACCTTTAGTCTGTTTCTCTTCTCCTACTTCCTTCAATTTCTTTTGCAATTCCATTAATTTATCAGTTGCATCTGCAACACTTTTAATTAGTTGACCAGCAACTTCGTAAGCTCTTGGTTGTTCAGTTTCTTGTGCAAGTTCAAGAATTCCATTAATTGCTTCTTGACCTTTTTCAATTAACGAATATAAATTTCCTCTAGTATAATTATAATCTTTGTCAATATCATCTATATGTGGATTTATTTTTTCAACTTCTTTGATAATAGGTTTTGATTCAATTTCTACAGAAACAATATCATCAGTATCAAAAGTTTCATTTAATTTGTTAAATTTATTTGTCATTATTATAATTTAGAGTATATTGCCATCAAAACCAAAATCATCCCCACTTTCTATTAATGCATTATCATTCGAGTCTATAACAAATACTTCTGAACCCCTCAAATGATCGCTGACAGGTGTTCCATCTTGACCTCTAAGTACTGAAATTTTATTATCACTTATAGTCTTAATGAATAATTCTTCCCCACCAATATCAATATATGTTTTAGCAGTTAGACCACTTGTACTCTCAAGTTCAATAGATTTTGTTGTTTTAGTAATATCATTAACTAAAGTTGTTACAGCAGGTCCTGTATAATTTTTAATTGCCCTAGGAGTGACTGAATATGTAAGAGACCTTTGAGCATTTGCTGTTGTCGAAGCAGCAATATAACTGATAGTAGATTTTGTAATAATATCTTTAGAAGCAGAAGAAACTGGTCCAAATAGATATGTTTTGGCAGTAAATCTCAAAGTATAAAGTAAAACTCTACGTGAAGTAAAATCTCCTTCATAGTCGTCTTGCATAGTTATATTTTCTAGAATAACTGGAACGTCCCTTTTTTCTTTTATGGACTCGACTAATTCTACTGTTAAATTATAAGCTGGTTGAAAATATGGTAAAATTTGCTCTACTATCTGGAGTGCATCATCGTTCAATTTTGACATAATACTAAGTTCAAATTGCATATTATACGGAACTGGTACATATGATTTTTTCACTTCGGATCCATCTGAAGGATCTTTCACTAAAAATTTTTGAGTTGTAGTAATTTTTCTAGATGGATCATAAGTAAGACCAATAAATTCAAACGAAAGTCTTGGTAAAGTTATTGCTGTTGATTTGTTAAGGTCTGGTGACTGTTCTAATCTAGCAAGAAATTTTTGAGTAGGACCATATGAAAGAGGTACTTTTATAACAGAAGTATCATTTTTAATGCTAATATCATTAAAAAGAGAACCAAAAGAAATGATAGTTCTCCTCAAAATTTCGTTATAAAAATATTCAAACATTACTTAAATCCTATTATTATACTATTTAACAGAGTTAAACTCTATTTATGGCATTCCAAATGGATTTCTTTCTGAGAAGTCAATAATCGCATCAGCTTCCTTTTCAATGTTGAAATTATCAGAAAAACCATCATCTGTTGGATTTAAATCAATTTTTCTAAGTACAAAAGATGCTCCAGATTCAGATCCAATAAGAGTTTCTCCAACCTTAAAATCTCCAGTTACATGAGAAACTTCTAGAATATTTGTAATAGAGTTCCAAACTCTTACTCTAGCCTTAGTACCACTTACAGATCCAGTAACAAATTCATTGAAGTTGAATGAACCTGAAGAACCTAAACTTGGGTTTGAAATTGAAATTATTGGTTCCTGAGTATAACCAAGACCAGCATTTGTTATATTGATTGCAGTTATTGTCCCTGCTGTACTAACAACTGCAGTTGCTGCAGCAGATATTGTAGATGTTCCAGAAAATGAAATTGTTGGATTTTTTACATATCCACCACCACCCAAAGTTACTGTAATAATTCCAACAACACCATCTCCAATAAATGTAGATGCAGCTGCTCCTACGCCTTTACCACCCCCAATAAATTTTACACTAGGGGCAATTGTATACCCAGCACCTGCATTAACAATGTCCACATTCTGTACCGATTTTAACATCGGATTGGTATTTAAGTTGCAAACATTAATTCCACTAATTAATCCTGCAGTAGCAATTCCACTAACTCCTCCACTAGGTGCTGAAGATAGTAGTACTGTCGGAACTTCACTATATCCTCCACCTCTATTTGTCAAATTAAATTGCCTAATGCCACCATTGACGATTGATGCTGTTGCTGTGGCAGTAACTCCAACTCCAATAAGAGTCAATGTTTGAGTTGGACCTAGAATTGTATTAATTCCATCAGAGGTTAGTCCATCCGACTCATTTCCAATCAGATTATCATCAATCTCTTCAATATCAGTGTCTATGACTTCATTTTCATATCGGAATAATTCACATCTCAATTCATAAACATAATTTTTCTGAAGTTGGTAAAATGGTTTTTCATGTTCTACAAATTTTACTTCATATAAACGATCACCTAATGGAAAATATACTAAATCCCCTTCTTTTGGTCTACTTGAAAGTTTTATATTTGATTTATCTTTAGCCAGAGGTTGAATATAATTTTCCCACCTTTCTTTTGATATTATTAATGTAACTTCTTGAGTTTGTTGAATACCAAACTTTGATAATAAAACTGAATTATCGGAGTACCCCTCAAAATTTTGAATATACGCTTCAATGGGATATGCATCATCAAACGATGATTGAACAACCTCCCTTATAATTGTATTTTCTTTAATAAATTTTCTGGGAAGGTAATGCACATCTACGCCATACATTCTCAGTTGTTCGTTTATTAAGTCTTGGACAAGACTTTGCTCTCCTACAGAACCTTGTTGAAAAAATGGATTAAGCATAATATCATCCAATCATATCTAAAGGTGGCAACTCATAAGTATTTGACATTTTTTCCATTATAACATCAATTTCTTTCTGAGCATCATCATAGATTTGTCTACCATTTAATTCAACTCCACCAGGCAATTTGACTCCCTGGAATTTAATTAAATTTTGTCCCCACTGCCTTTTAATTAGAGATGTTAAATATTTCTTCAAAAAAGAATCATTATATACTCTAGTAAAATCATTTGGATCTAAAAGTCTCCAACAATCTAGAATAATATATTCATCCTTTGATATATTCGACCAGTCTATATCCAAATACAATCTATCCTGTCTTTGATTAAATCGTATTTGTTTTTCTGTGTTTAATAAAAAATCTATATCTGAAAGATGTGTTTTTGTCATAGCATATGACAACATCTCCATAGAATTGAAGAAGTATATGTCATTTAAAAATAACTGATACTTCATACTAAACATACTACCAGATACTGTACTAGTATCAAATCTATAGATTTTATTAATACCAATTACTGCTGGCGGAACCTGAATGTAATTACTATTTTCTTCGTATGAAAATGAAACACTTTCTCCATTAATATTTGATGATGCTGTGGTAGTTACAATTCCAATAGGGTTATTAGTTCCTCTACCTCTACCCCGATCAATATCTTCCTGCGTTATTTTATATTTTAAGTAAGTCTGAGTTACTCCATCAAAATGCCTCTCATGAAAAAATTGAAGAGCATCGTCAACCAAATCATCAATTTGCTCATCCGCAACATTGATTTCTAAAACAGGAGCTCCTAATTGCCTTTTACAATATTGAACTAATTCTGACTTACTTGTTGGTTGTGCCATTTATTCACAAGTTTCCTAGTAATATTTATGTATATACTTTATGCGCCTTCAGGTATTCCTAAAATTGACATAGTTTCCTGTTGTTTGTAGTAAAGTTTGCAAAATGATTTTGCAATATTTTTAAGTTCTTCTCTATCTTCACAACAGTCTATTTTAGATGCTAATTGCGAATATGCGAAATTTTTTGATAAATTGTTTAATTTGATTGTATCAGGATCCATTTAATAACTCCTTTAGTAAAGATTTGATTTCATTGATGTCGCTTTTTATATTAGCAACTTCATCCTCAATAGTTTCTACTTTTTCATTCTTTTTTCTTTTTACATCCCTTCTTGCTACATATTGCTCATATTCAATTGAATTTGAATTTATGATTGAATTTGTCTCAGGGTCACGAAGTAAATCTCCATGACCCTCAACTCCATGATATTTTTTCATATTAAGCCAGTGCAATTACTCTCAAATCTTTCATTCTTGGTACATATACTTGATTGGTAGATGACATAACAATTTTAATTTTATATGATCTGAATGGTGGAAGTGTATCTGCTGTAAATGTATATTCATTATATGATAATTGTTCACCCTCAAAAGATTTAAAGTTTGATTTGGGTATAAATTTGTCAGGGTTTCCATTATTATTTGCTCTTGAGATAATTCTTCCTCTTGGGTCAAGATTATCATATCCAGGGAATGGTTCAAAAATTGGAACAAAATCACTACTATCACTAATAGCATAGAATGCTCTAATGTCATTCTCATCACAAACATGTGCATTCACTAAAATCTTTAAAGAAGAAGCAGGGTTCTCAAGTGTAATATTCTTTGAAATATACTGGAAAGCATTTGGATCCTGATCCAGAGTACTTACTCTAGGATCATTTGCATAATCTTTGATGGGATTATTCACTCGGTTTGATGTTAAAATAGTATTAACTCTTTCACCATCCACAACAGGACTTACTCTACTATCTGTAGTAGAGAGGAACAATCTAAGATTTAATGATTTATTTCCAGTGAGATTTTCTAAATATTCTTTTTCATTTACATTGGAAGCAATCATTCTAGGACTTTCAAAATAATTAGATTCATTCAAAGTGACTACATCATATTCAGCATCAATGAAAGGAACTTCATTTCCACTTAATGATTTACTAGTAATAGTTCTCATTTCCGCAGTTAAATTTGTTCCTTGAACAGTTAGATTATGAACTTGTGGAGTTAAGATTTCAAATGGCATATTTTGTGAAGCTTTTATCTTATATCCACCAGTGGATTTGGTTTCATTTGCATATAGTTGAGTAAATCCTATATTATCACTCCTATCATCATTATTGATTGAAATCAATTCCGAAGTATCTAATTTAATATGATAAGAATCAAATGTGATTGGAGTTTTTAATGTCACATTTGACATATCATGAATTTTATTAATTCTTGCTAGATTAATGCCGTTTAATTCATATTTGTAGACTGGAGTTCCTGCTGGATATGTTCCAGTCATATTATCTCCTCTGATAATACTTCCTCCAATAGAGTTTGAATTTACGTTAGTATATTGAATAAGTTCCTCTCCAATACGAACAATACCCACATTGGTAGTACCAACACCAACGCCTTCAAATGTGGAGAATGCTGAGGCATCTTCTATTGAGAAAGGTGTAATTGAACCAAATTCAAATGCTGTAGTTAATTTAGAAGGTTTTATATCAGATTCAACGCCACTTATTGAAACTAAATTGTTTTCAAAATACATTCCATGATTTTGATGATTAACTTTTACATGAAGTCCATCAGTATCGACATTAAGAGTAGAAACTTGAACATCTCCTCCAGAAGAATAATTTAGTTCAGTTGTTATTCCAGAACTATTTGTATATGAAATAGTATTTGCTGACCCAACAATAAATTTGCCCTGAACATTATTCAAAACTAATTCACTTGTAGCACCAATTGAAACGACGGATAATCTGACATCTCTACCAACAGAAGATACTCCAATTGTAGATATACCAAGAACATCTCCAACTTTATAACCAGAACCACCACCATTAACAGTTGCTGCAACTGCAACTCCATTATTGATAGTAATATTTGCAGTTGCCCCTCTACCATTACCGGTTAAAGTGACTACATTTACACTATTATATGTAAGAGACCCTGAACTTGGAGTGTAACCAATTCCAGTATTTGTAATTGACAATGTACCTTGAGCGGTTCCAGCAGTTCCTACAAGATTTCCTGTAGCATTAGTTCCACTTTGTATAAAGGTATTTCCAAGTTCATATCCATTATCTGAAAGTGTCGTTGTCACTCCAATTCTTACTTGCCTAGACTGGAAATTCAAAGAATTTGGCATGAGAGTTGGAACTTGACCATTTCCAGAAGAAAGTTCTGGATTATAGAATTCAACAGTACCGGTTGATAAGAAATCTGCTCTGTATAGAGTAAATTTGAGATCTTCCCACTGACTTGCTTCCCAAGTAGAAGCATTTTGTGACTTGAATAATGATCCTAGATATGGTTGGTTTGAAATAAATGTCTGAGTTAAGAGATCATTTTCTCCAATTCTTGAAATATAAACACTATATTTTGTGGAGTTAGATGCTAATGCTATGGCATACTCAGAATTACCTCCAGCAAGATAGACGGGAGCTTTGAATTGGAATGTTGTTGCAACAGAACCATCAGATGATGTATTAATATCTTCTGGACTTAAAACTATTTCTGAGAATGGAAGAATATTTGGAGTTGGGAATCCATTCTCCATAGTTCTAATTTGGAAGACAACCGGAATATCCATATCATCTTTAGACTTGAAGAATACCTCACACTTTGTTATGAAGACTCCAGTTTCATCTTCAACCAAGAATGATTGTGCAAGAGGATCATACCATCCAATGACTCTTTCACTACTACTAGTATTTGATCTACTTGAAACAACAGTTGTACCTAGGTTCCTATTGACATTTCTGGCACCAAATTCCTGCCTCCTCTCAATTCTTGCATTTCTAAGAGAAATAATATTTTCTTGAACAGTTTCTAGAGTTCCTGAAGAAGTAAATCCCTCTTCAGCAACTGTAGTTGCATTATCTTGATCATTATCTTCATCATTAACTAGAGTAAATGTTTTAGTTCCTGTTTCAAACTTTGGATGATTTCTGTTGTTTGGATCCGGAATATAAAAACTACCTGTAACGTTTGCTGCCAAATCAGAAACAAGTCTGTAATTTGTTATAGTAGCAGTCGCACCACTTCTATTTCCTACAAGAACCATTCCCTCTTCAGCCCATCCAACATAAGCACCTTGAACTTCATTTGAAAGTGAGAAAGTATCAACATTTAAAATTGTAGATGTTGATGAATATTCTGTTGGTAAAATTGTACCTCTATATGGATTCTCTGGGAATGTATTAGTTGGAGAATTATATGGACCTTCTCTATGATTTGATTGAGCGACTCTGAATGTGATTGAAGCAGAGGTATTTGTATTGTCTTGATCTAGACCAGTTCTTGGAACTCTTCCCCTAACAGTTTCTCCAACTTGGAAAGTTCCATTGGACATTTGAATTTCCAATAATTTTGGAACACAATATTTGGTTACATCATATCCATCAAAGAAAGCATATAAACGTGTAAGGGGTTTTACTTTCTTAGAAACAAACTCAATGTTTCTAGATCTCATATTTGCAATGACTTCTCTATTGACAACTCTATCTCCAACTGATTGCCTTTCAAATTCTTCGTGGATAAATGTTCTGGTTCCACTCCTTCTAGCAATTCCATGTTGAGTAGTAGTTCTTAATGTTTGTGTAGTGGTAGTTGTACTTGTTCTCTGTACTCGTTGAGCAATACCAGATCCACCATTAATCCAACCACCTCTTCCAAAGGTAGTAGAACTTGATGAGCTAGATGATCTGGTAGAAAACCTATTTGTTGTTCCAGTCCATTGAGTTTGCCAAGCATTCCAAACAACTGGTGAGAATCCAGTTTGAGGATCTACATTAAGTGTTCTAGCAGCATTTGCTAGTGTTTGTGCATAATTACCTTCTGCTTGAATAATTTTTGCTTCAAGTCTAGTAGTATCAACCCAAGTATCTGATGATGGAGTCAATTCTAAAGTTCCATTCCAAAAACTTATTAAAAATGGAGTCACACTTTCGGTTCTTGTGGCAAATGATTGCTTTAACCATTCAATTTCCGTATAATCTAAAGTAATAGCACCACTATCCCTTCTTACATTAATACCTTCTATTTGTGAAAAATTTAAATCTTCATCAGAATCAACTCCTACAACTGGACCAGGAATTAAATCAATTGCATTTGTGTAATGCTTAGGTCTAATTTCTTTACGTTTTCTATCAATACTATTATTGACTATAACGTCAGTATCTTGTGGTCTGAAATCATTAAAGTTGTCTACAAAGAATCCAGATTTGAATCTATTCAACCCATCTTGATCTGGAACAAATAAATTGACTGTATTTGCCTCAAGAAGTGAGAGGGAAGTGTAATACTCTAGATTTTTAATTCTAGTTTCAAGTTCTTTAATATCGACCATCCTAAATCTCTTGTGCTCAAGAAACTTGATGGAAGCATCTTCATTATTATAAAGAAAAGGTGGATAAGTTATATTTGCAATTTCTAAAGCTTCATCTACTGGAATTGGAAATTCTGGACTATCAGATGGAGTTCCATATTTTACTTGAAACTTTCCATCTTTTGTTAAGAAAATTCTATCAATTCTTCCCAAATAATAAGAAAAATCTAGTAAAATACTTTCATCAGATGCTAAAATATTTGGAGAAGAGTTTCCAGTTTGATTAAAAACTCTACCTAAGAATTCTAATGGTGACCTTTTACCTTGAGATACTGTATAATTAGAAACTCTTGGTCTAATATCAATAATGTCAGAATTAATAATTCCTTCTACAGATCCAATTTCTTTAGAATAATTGAAGTTGTCATATGAATTTACTGTTGTAATATCTCCATCATCGGTAGAATCATAAGATGCACTTGAAAAATAAACTTTTAATTTTCTAGATGGTTCTGAAGATTCACTTCTTCTTTTAATTGTTGAATAGTTATAAATTGTTGATTCTTGTCCAGGATCAAAAGTATAATTGGATGATGTTTGTAAACTTGTTGCATCTAATCTAGTAATAGTTCCATTTGAAACTGAGTCTTTAAATGATACTCTTTCTCCTTCCTTAAATTTAATGTCATTCTTATATACAAAAGATACAATAATATCAGAAACTCTTTCAACATAAATTGCAGATGCCCCACTAGACTCTCCAACTATCATTTCACCAATAGTTAAATCTACTGTTGTTGTGGATGGAGTGTTCATTGCCTCAAGAGTCATCTTGGGTGCAGATGGTGATCCAGTATCAGCTGATTCAAAAATTCCATGAATTTCTATTACATCAGGAGTATTGAGTGAGATAATTTCATCTTGAACTCTTGTTCCAAATGGGAAGTTTCCATAAACCAATCCATCATTTAAAGTAGTTGCCCCAACTCCGGAACCAGAATACTTAGATTTATCAATAGTTATAGAATTTGCTCTATTTTTATTTTTAATCTTTGCTTTTATATTTCTTTTGTTCAGAGTTGCAACTAAAACTGCCCCAGTATCATCTGTTCCTAGGTTTCTAATTTGGCAAAAATCTCCAGAACCAAAATCAAATTTATCTGCAGTTAATTCTTCTGTTGTACCGTCAGATCTAATTAAAGAGTATCTTGAGGGAGTAAATGGTACAAATATTTCACCATCAACTGCTCTTGGTAAAGTTGCAGAGGTGATTTGATTATTTGTAATATTAATGGTAAATACTTTTCTTATAGTTAATGCTGCATTTGTCAAATCTACATCAGAAACATTTCCCTTCGGTAAACGAGTATATAACGTATTGTCTAAAGATTCTTCTAGTCTAGTCTTAAGGATGTTTAAATCTGAGACATTTAATGAAGATGTGGGCAATTTTCCATTTGCTACGCCCGTAACAGTAGTGACACCTGATACTGATACAGTTTCAGTATCGACACTTTCTACTTTTACCGTGATTGGATCTTCTGATACTGATAGATCAGTATATGAAAGTAAATCTCCTTCTACCAAATTACTTGGAAATAATGGATTTACACTTCTAATAGTGCTTATACCACTAGAAGATGCCGAAATAGTAGAAATGCCAATATTAAATACTGGAGTTTGAATTATATCTGCACTAAATGTATTAATACCAATTGTACCATTTGTTGTTCCATATACAGACTTTACTTGTGATAATGACTTTTCTTTTATTGATGTTGCAATTCTTCCGTCATTAATTCCATTAAAAATTAGTGCTTCATTTTCAATAAAGTTTCCAAATTTTTCATATATGGTTAAAGCAACTCCCGCAGTTACAGCATCCTTAAGAAATGCTGTTGCACCACTATTAGCACCTTTTATATGTGTTGGGATAGGTAATGTTATTTCCTGATTTAAAGTTATGTTTGTAAATGTTTGTACATCATACAAAGATATTCCCCATTGATTATCATCAGAATTATTGGCATCATAAATTCCAGATTCTAATTTAAAATCATAGACTCTTGCAAAACCAATCTCTTCTCCTGGAGATACTTCTGGATCAGTTCCAACTCTACTATCCCTTAGACTCAGAACATAAGTGTTTCCTATACCAATTGTTGGTGTTCTGTAAACTCTATTTAAGTTTAGAGAAGATCCTGTATTATAAATTAAAGATTGGTCTTTTAATAATCTAGTAGTTCTTGGTTTTTCTACATCAACAAAAGTTGGGTTTAAAGTCTCTATTTCATACCCACGAACAAATGCTTTTCCTGGTGAAACTCTATATATCCCTAAATTATCGGATGGAACTCCTCCATTTGCAGTTAATTGATTTTCTCTATATAATCCCCTATTTCCTAAATTATCATTTAAAGAATCAACAATTGTGATATTAAAAGGTTCTACATAATAGTCGCCAGATTCTGCATAAGTTCTTCTAGCAAGAATATCTGTCCAATCTTTATATCCTGTTCCACCACCCAAACCACCTTTAACAACTTTAGTTCTAAGTTTTCCATCAACAACGGTTGCCAACTCTACAAAATTTGTATCTTCAAAATCATTAAGAGGTTTTTTAAATAAACTTACTGAAAGTTTTAATCTATCGGCACCTGGTGCAGAATAATTATTATAACCTTGAGAATTGTCATTCAATTCTTCATCAAGATCTGAATTTATAATTTCTTCACTAACAAATAGACCTATTCTGTAATTTGGTTGACTACTATATTGGTCTAGTATTAAATTCTCTCTATTAACGTTTACAAAATTTCCCCTTATGAAATATACACCACTTTCAATTTGAAAAGAAGAACCTGTTGCGGATGCTTCGCTTGGAATAGTAATAGCAAATGGTGAGCCAGATTCTATTACTGCATTTCCTAACAATCCCGATGTTATATTTTCAGTTGTGACTAATTCTTCACCATCAATAAAAGTTTGGGATGCATTATTTTGAGTGCTAGATCCCAAATAATTAATATATAAAGTAAGATTTCCTCTCTCAGAATCTTGCTGGTCTAGAACATAATCAACGTATGCTGTTACTCCAGAAGTAAGTCCTGTAATCTTAGTTCCAACTAATTGATCTGCGTATGCAGCAACAGGAACTCCTTGATAAGTATTTTCTAGTTGAATACAATAATACAGTTGACTATATCCAGTATTTCCTGGAATAACTTTTGCACCTTCTTTGAAAAAATGCTGCCCAAATCTTTCAATCTGATTTTGCAGTATTGACTGTAGATTTGTTAATTCTCTAGCTTGAACTGGATATCCAGGTTTAAAGAGTACCTTATGGTAATCATTAGCAGGATCAAAATCATCAAAATATGGAGCTACGTTGAGATTAATTTGCTGTGGCATAATTCTTTAGAACTGCAAAATGACTTTAATATCTTCTTTTTGGTTTATTGACCTAGTAATAGATGGTCTATTATCAACATAGATAATATTTCCAGTATATTTTTTCACTTCAGGATCTGCTAAACCATTAGAAAATTCCTGACCAAGGTAATATGTACGATTATTTATTACAGTAGAGAGACCTGTAAACGAAGTATCAATTGCTAAATTTGCTCCTGATGTGGGAACTATAGTAATGTTCCCACCAGTTCCAGGTGAACTTGTAAAATCGGTTAAATTTAATCCATATGTTGGATTAGTCACTCCAATTCCTGCAGTAGTAAATCCTGCGGTTGTTCTATCCTGCCAATACTTTAAAACTCCTGTAGTTTGATTGTAACTAATAACTCTAGCAATTGCTGTTGATCCTGCTGATACTGTTTGAGATACATAAGAATCTGCATCAAACGTTGCAGAACTATATCCAGCTCCAGTTAACCTGATGGCAGCGACTGCACTTGCTTTATCTAGATTTAATAACGAAGAATCAGATCTTTTAGGATTTTCAACAATTCCAATCCTAGCAATCTGATTTCCTGTGATAAAATCTGGATTTGATATATCATTTTCAATTCTAGAATATGTCAAGACATTATATGCTCCCAACTCTCTGTAAATATCTGCGCCATGCCCCCCTTGTGGCGTAATAATGACATTAAATGATGGTCTTGTTGTTCCAGTAGGAACTCCACCTGCTTCTAAATCTACAGTACCATAAGTATATCCAGAACCTTGATTTGAAACTGTTATTGATTGAACTTTCCTATCATTATTAGTTACAATCGTACATTCTGCTCCTTCTCCATCACCTTTGATCGGAACTCTTGTATATTCTGTTCCACCATCAGGTCCAATAGCAATTCCTCTATTTGTGATAGTTACAATTTTTATAGAACCATCAACTGAATTAATTCTTATTGAAGCATTATCTGTACTGGTTTCCCAATCATGAGGAACTGGCATAAAATCAGTAGACTCAAATTTTATAATATCACTTGGTCTTATAGTATACAGATATTTCCAAACATATCCATCCCCACTACTACCTGCAGATCTTGGTTCCAAATCGGTAAATGTTGGTTCATCAAGTGACGGTCTTCCATTTGGATTATCTGGATCTGTACCATTCTGCAAACAAGTATAGACTCTGAAATCACTGTTTAGTACGTAGTAAGCTGCAGAATATAAATTTGTAGAACCTGAAATCTTTGCAGTATTTGATCTACTATAATCATGACGATACATGTCATAGGTTGTTCCAGAAGACCAAGATCTTTTTACTACAACTTGTCTCACATCAGAAGGAGTGATTTTTTTCAGTCCAATTATAGTATCCCAATAATTATTTTCCTCATCAAAATTATCTTTGGGTGATGGTGGGTTTGCATCCCAATCATTTTGAAAATTTATTGCATTGGGTAATCCAATGAAGGAATAATATGAATTGTCAGAAGATCTGACTCCATCCACAAAATTCCTTGCATTTAATATTCTAATTTGGTCAGTTATAATTGCAGCCATTGGATACAGGTTTTTTCTTTATTTATTGAGGTTTATAGACCTTTATAATTATGCTAAGGCAAGAGAAGTAGATCCAATACCAGCAACTGTAAATGTCAGAACTCCAGCAGAGTGAGTTATTACTACAGGAGTAGTTGATGCTGATCCGATAAATCCACCAGTAGCAGTTACAATTCCGGAAGTGTTTAAATTATAACTTCCATCCGCCAAACCACTTGCATTACCTTCAACATTACCAGTTACATTGCCAGTTAATGCCCCAACAAATGATGATGCAGTAGCAATACCAGTAACAACTACACCAGAGACATTAGTGTCAAATGAAGGAGCATTTACCTCTCCAACAATATCTCCAACAATATTACCTGTGAGGTTTCCAACAAAACCACCAGTAGCAGTTATAATTCCTGAAGTATTAACACTAGTACTATTTCCAACACCTGCGTTGACGACATAGATTTTTCCATTCATTGCTGGATGAGCTGTACATATGTACTGATACTCATCAAAAGCATTCATATAAACATTCCAGAACATTTCACCATTACTTACTGGATTATTTCCAGTAACACCTTGAGCAGCGGTTAATGCAACACCTGCAGTTGTTCTAATTTCAAATGGATGCCCTCCCATTTGATTTCTGAAAAGATATTGCTGCCCCCTAATAACAAAAACATCAGGATTTGGTCGATCTCCAACAAATCCTGGTCCACTATAATAATAATAAGTATTTCCAGCATTTGCAGTAATATCCCATTCTGAAGTATAAGTAGCAGTAGTTGAAACTCCTGCATTGACCGCATAAGTTGCAGTATTTGCTAATATAGCAGTAGTTGCTGTTCCTGTTAGATTACCAGTAACATCACCAGTTACATTGCCAGTTACAGGACCAGTAGTAACACCAACAAAATTGCCACTAAAGGTGGGTGCAGTTATAATACCAGTAACTATATTAATGCCACCAGCATTTACATTAATGCCTCCTGCAATTACATCAACTCCAACATTGGCAGTAACAATACCAACTGAGTCTACATTTTTAACATCTTCATAAGTAAGTGTTCCTCCGATAGAAACGCTGCCACTAATATCAACATCTCCATTAATATCAAGAGAAGATGCTGTTACAACACCAACTGTAATGTTTGGTGTACCTTGCAGACTATCTGCAGTTGTTGCTGTCGATGCAGTTCCAGTTACATCTCCAGTTAATGCCCCAACAAAAGAGTTTGCTTTTGCAGTAGCAAAAGTGGAAACTCCAGCAATGACATGGATATTTGAAGAAATTAAATCCGGTAGTACGCCATCACTAATCGTTCCCGTAACGATATTTGCTGCATCATTGAGATAATCTGCTGTGTCAGCATTACCAGTTACATTTCCAGTTAAATTACCAACGAATGATGTAGCAGTAACAACACCAGTAACACTTAATCCGCCACCGCCACTGAGAGATGCTCCAGAGGGGATGGTAGCGCCATGAGTCAGTTCAACAGCACCTGAACCTGCCTCATTCTTAATACTATTGACTCTAATCTCAGACATCTTGATTTTAATCTTTTTTGCTTCTTTTATTTATTAAAAAATATTCAGTACATTTAATAAGATTGTAGTACCTGCACCCACGGTCATAGTTGCTCCAGTAGAAACTACAATATTTTTCTCTCTAGCAAATACCAAATTTCCACTAGTATTGTCAGATGCTACGAGAATATTCTCACCAGATTTAACAATAATCTCTCTTGGAGTCTTAAAAAACGCATTTAGAGCTGATGTTGGATCTGGAGACAATGCAGTAGCAAGTCCAGATATTCCAGTTAATCTGCTCCCGTCACCATAATATTTGTCTGATGTAGTTACAGATCCTCCAGTTGATACTATGTTAAAAGTTGAAATTCCCGTAACGTTAAGATTTCTACTTACATTTACTTCATCATAAGTAATATCATCCTTTACATATAGATCTCCACCAACATAAAGATCTCCACCTGTAGTCGTAATACCACCACTAGCTGATAATGTTGCTATGCCGGAACTATATAATTCGTAGAATGAACCTATACCACTTCCAATTACATTTACTGAAGTTATTGCATTTGTTGCAAGTCCAGAATTTACTGCATATGTAGAAACTCCCGCTAAAATTGCATAATTTGCAACTGTAGAAATTCCTGCAGAACTAGCATAGGTTGCACTCGTTGCATTACCAGAAAATGAACCTGTAAAATTTGTTGCAGTTACTAATCCACTTACATTTAAATTTCCAACAAACTTAACATCACCAAGTGTCTCTAAAATTTTAGTTGGATTAGTTGTTCCAATACCAACTTTTGCTAAAGTGTTAATACCAACGTTAGTATCTTGCCAAACGTTTGATGTGACTAATAAAGATGATCCATCACCAAAATAATCATAAATTTCTTCAAAATTAGTATTAATTTTTCCACCAGCAATCCTAAGAGAATCACCTGTTCCATCATTTGGACCTATACCGGTGTTTATGCCTAATCTCGCCATTTATAGACCTTTTGGTTTAAAAATATTTAGACTATGTAGTTCTTATATTTCAAAGAAAGATTTCTCTGAACTATATCCGAAGTTGAAATACCAACTTTAAAGTTTATTTGATCCGAGTAAGAATCAAATTCGTTTAGAGCAGATCTTCCAACTAAGGTTATTTTACCCCAACAGAAATCCCCAAAATAGTGCTCTGGATTAGTTGAAATACCTGCAGTATAGATATTTCCCACACTATCATAAGTAAATGATGTAGAATCTTTTGTGATTAATGTTGAATCATATGCAGTAGATCCAATACCAGTAATTCTGGTGAATATTCTCTTAACAGTTGTAGTAATACCAGAAATTGAAGTCTCTACTAATTGAGTAGACTCTACCTGATATATTGTATCAATATTATCTGTTGCAACTCCAACTTGATTTACAAAATTAAAGTCATTTGCTGCAAAAGTTTCAAATTTTTCATTGTCTTCCAATCTATTAATAGAATTTTGAACCAAGAAATAATCACCTGTAGTTAATGAAGTAAGAGTAACTGCAGATCCAACTAAAACAGGATTTCTCAATTCTGAAGTGAAAGGAATATGGAGATCTAATATAATTTTGTTTCCTCCTGGATCAAATGTAGAAGCTCCATATCCAACAATTACACCAGAGTCTCCATTATAAGAGAAGACTTCATTGACTTCTCTTTTGAGTGTTGGTGGTGCAATTAGAATTGGTGGTGGATTAGTCTGAGAATATTCAGATCCTCCATTTGTGACTGTTATATTTGTAACAATTCCTGCAGTTATTGATGCAGTTGCAGTTGCAGGTGTACCAAGTCCAACTGTACCACCAATACTTACTTTAGGAGAGTTTGTATATCCAGATCCTCCATCAGAAATGACTATAGAGGTTATTTGACCAGAAGAAGAGATTACTGCAGTTGAAGCTGCCGATGTTACTTCACCACTTCCAATGAGAACAACACTATTCTGAAAATCAAGAGATATGTCATTCTCATTTTTACCATTAAAGAATGGTCTTGCATTATCGACGTAAAGAATACTAGCGCCTACACCAACAGATCTTATTAATGATGCAGTTGGTTTGATGATTGGCTCATATAATTCTCTATCTTTTCCAATTTCTTTTTCATTTATAATTTTATCTTCAGTTTGTCTGCACCAAGTAACTGGACGTAGTGTATTTGCATCCTCGATTTTTCCGGGACCAAAATATGGATTAGTATCTACAGAATCTACAGAAGTTATTTGCATAACACTTCTATCATCTTCCTGGAAGTGGAAAGGTTGTCCAATAGATGCATCGTATCCAATTTGCAAATTATCTCCTATTTTAATAGTCTCAATAATTTCTCTAGGAATTACATCAATGTCACCACTTCCTTTATAGAAAATAATTTTAACATCGTCTCCGATTTTTATTGCTTCGGTAAATGTTATAATACTACCACCTTCAAATGTATAACCCTTTCCAGGAACTTGTAATATATTGTTTACAAATACTATTAGAACATCTTCAACATTGATTAAAGATCCTCTAGCAGAAACTATAGAAATTTGATTTGCTTGGAATGATAATGGGAAAGAAGATCTTGACCCATCAATATATTGATCAATACTGTCCAAAACTTGTAGTGTTCCGATAGACCATCCAGTAAACTTATCTGTAAAAGTTTCATCAATAATAAGTCTTAATGGTTCGTATCCTACAGTAGTTGGAATTCCAGTAGGTCCACCAAAAGGAATTGATAAAGATTCTCCTGGTTTAAACCCGTATCCATAAGAACTAAAGTTGAAATCAATAACACTAGATCCTTGACCAACAACAATATCAACCTTTGCTTCTGTTCCCAAACCAGGACCTGTACTTGATGAAGTATATTCGAGAGGAATATTTGTATATGATAATGGAGTATCAAATTCAACATCATATGATTTCTGTACATTGCCACATCTAGAATAGAAATGAACTCTTGTAGAAAGACCAACATTTACTTCAAATTCAGTATCACTTATTATTCTGGAAATAATTGTTCTGGCATTTGCTTTTGATGGATCAGTAAGTCTCGGAAATCTCTCAGCTGCTTGAACTGTTCCACCACTATTATAGAAATGTGGTGTGACATGACTTCCAACACCAGCAGAGAATTCAGTTGTACTAGCAACACTAATAACTCTTGCGCCACAATATGCTGGATCTGTAGACCTAGGATAGAAATGAGTTGAGATTCCCAAATCTAAATCACAAGTAAATCCAATACCAGTTAATAATGCTGTACTTCTTTGTCCAGAAGATTGCAATTTATGATCAGAATCAGTCGTAATTGTTACAATACCACTAACGTTGTCATAAATTGCATTTACAACATTTACTTGTGGAGCATAATCGCAAGTCATTGCAATTCCAGAGAATGTGATCTCATCTCCAATGGACAAGTTGTGTGCAGAAGATGTGGTTGCAGTAGAAATTCCTGTTAAGTTGTCATAGAAGAAATTTGAAATGTCTCTTGGAGCATAAAATACTTGTCCACTAGTAACTGCAACTCCAGTAATATGACCATCAGTTATTTGGGCAGTTCCAATTGCTACAATATTATTAGAAGAAATACTTTTTTCTCTAATTGAAACATTAACTGTTTGAATTCCCACTCTATAACCAGATCCACTATTTCCAATTCCAATAGATTGAATTGTTCCTGCAGCAGAAACAACGGCAGTTCCACCAGCAGCAACTAGAGGTTGGTAATAATTTCCTTTAGAATCTACTGCAACTGAGAGTATTATTCCTCCCCTTGGAAAACTTGAAATACCAACATCATGAGTTACACTTTGAGGAACTCCGTTAATTATTGCTGTTGTGATGCCAGCACTTTCTTCCAATTTATAATCCCTATTTTCTCCTGGACCTTGGAAAATATCATTAATCAAAAATACTGCATTTTCAGCACTAATTCCACTAACATTAGAACCTTCAGATTTTAAGATAAACTTATTGTTTTGAGTATCAAAATCTTGAGAAATATCATCAAAAATATAATTTTTACTGTAAGGAGTTTCTGATGTATTAACAGCTGCAGAGCGTAAAAACACTCTTCCATGGAAACTAGATCCTGTAGATATTCCAACCCAATCAACCTCATCAGGTGCATTTGTTGTAGTGCCTAAAGGAGTATTTCCATATGGTGGTTCTACAAAATTTATTGTGTTGTTAATAATGTTGAAATTGCCATCAACTTTGGTAATAGAAGTACCTGTAGAATACCCAGCAACAAATGTTCCAAGTCGTGCCCTACGGACTCTTACAGTGTTTGTGGAACCAATACCAATAGATTCAATTTTCATTATTTCATTACCAAGTTTAACTAGATCTCCACCTAAAAAGTCACCTGTACTATCAAATTTTAAAATATCATCTGTAGTGAAAATAGAATCTGATAATCTTGTAGTAGAAGATGATGCTACAATTGGTGACTGAATATTATTATCAAGAGATATAATACACTTTGAATTTGGATTTTCTGCAACAAATCTATGAGAAGTTCCAATACCAACACTGGTTAAATTTACAAAATCTGGAGCGGATTTTAATGCTTTTTGTGCTGTAGATGAAACTCTAATCTTATTATTATCAACTTTTACCACAAATAAATCTTGAGGTAGTCTATTTGTTATACCAACTCCTGGGAAATTAGTATTTGCAATACCTATAGCCTTTTCTCCATAATAATACTTGATAGGTTCTCCTGTAACAAAGAAATGATTTGGTATAATGATTACATCACTATCAGTATCGACAATAGAAGTTTCATTACCTAAAAATTCTCTTTCAAAAATTGGAGTTTCTCTATGATATAGTGGGAAAGATTGCTTAATATCTCTCTCAGTACCTTCGTAAATACCTATTCCAGTTTTAACAGTTCCATCGTTAAATGTAATATTTGACTGAGAATCATCTTGTCCGCGAATTGTATTGATTAAAGTATTGATATTTACATTGACTCCAGAAATTGGAGTAAATAAAACTTGTACAGTAGCTGCTATTCCCACCGAATTTGTTAAGATTCTAGATCCTATAGTTCCTACTCCAGATAAAGTTTCTATAACACCAAACTCAGTATCATAAGTTTGTGGATTTGAAATTCCTTCAACATAGTCATCAATAACAACAAATTCAGATAATTGATATTCATTTGTAGACATATTGCATGCTTGAACTAAGCAATATGCAGCATCATATCCATTTAAAGTATCTGTTTGATATTCTGCAATTACGGTCTGTGTTGGTGAACCAGATGCAGAAATTTGAGTAGTTTTGGATTCTAATTTTGCGTGCTTCATAGTATGGGTGCCAACACCAATACTTGTTGAATTTGCTAATCCAACAAGAACAGTATTTACAACCCCAATGGTTCCTACTCCAACATTTAAATCTGGAGTAAAATCGACTTTAAGGAAATTTGAATCATAATATGCATGATATGTTCCAAGACCAGATACAGAATAATCTCCAATAACTGTTGTCAACTTACCAAATTCCAACAAAGAAATATCAGATCCATTATGTGCAATGTTTAGTTGATTAAACTCATACTTTGAAGTGTTGTTTGTATCTGGAGTAATCTCAATTAATAATTTTGCAGAACTATATGTTTTCCCAATAGCAACAATTGTAGTAGTTATTCCAGAAGAAAGTGGAACAGTAGTATTATGAATAACACTTGGTCCAATAGTTGTAGTACCATAACCAATCAATTCATCATCTAAACGATATGATAATGTAGAAACATCATAATCATTGAATCTAAAATTTGTTGGATAGAAAGTTAATTGCCCAGTATTGCCAAAAAGACTAAAGTCAAATGATCCTTGATCGTAAGTTGTTTCTAATCTTCCATACTCGTTAGTATATGCTATTGCACCATCATGTATTAGATCTACAAGCAATAGTTGTCTTTGTGTAGTATATCTTCTATCTTTAACAAAAGTGATGAACTTTGATGCTCTTACTCTATTAACATCGAAAGTAGATACAACTTCGAAGGGAGTAGCTCTTGGATTACTATTAAATAATCCACTCAAATCATCGATATTTAAAACTCTATTTCCAACAGACTCCTCAAAATCTGTTAAAACTTTATTTGCAAATACTATCTCAGTAGTGAGAGTTTCATTTGAAATTTTAAAAGTATTTTCTTTTACTAAATCATAATCATACACACAATTAAGATTGCCATATCCAACAAGATCACTCACAATATCAAATGAAGTTAATTCTGTAGAAATACCAACGATCATGGAAGATCTATTGTCTACAGATGACTCTAATTGATAATCTGAGAATTTTTTAAATCCTACAGTATGATTGAGTGACGAAACTGATTCATTCCAAACTTCATATGGAATTTTTGATTTCAATGAATATGAGAAGTTTTGATAATAATCACTGTCTTGAATTCTTTGTAAATCATCATTTAAGAATCCAGAATTTACTTGCCATCCTCGTATAACTTTTGATTTTGCATCCAAGTTCAGGTATGCTTCTCCAATAGATACTTCAGATGCAATGCCTTGAGTTTTTGTAGAAAGACCTTTTATAATTTCACCATTTTTAAAATTATCTGCTGAAGATATTCGTAAAGTTCCATTTTTAAAATCCCAACTCTCAACAATTCCAGTAGCAGAATTTGATTTTACAATTTCACCTTCTCCAAAATTATTTGTACTTAAAGTAATATCGAATTTTGGAAAGTATTTTTCGGGAATTATTCTTGCAGCAGAGTTATTGGTAATATCAAAATTACCTGGAGTAGAAATATCATCACTAAAGTAATCTGACATACTAAAAGTAACTGTTGCTCCAGCTCCACCAATATTTTCATCCGTTGATACCACAGTAAATAATTTAAATCCATACTTATCCGAATTATAACCTCTTGCAGTAGAACCAACACCGACACTAACATTTTCAATCAAAACTCTATCATTTAATTTGAATGGGAAATTATTAGTATCACTAAACTGTTGACCCAAAGTTACTGTCGCATTTTTATTTGATTTGTTGTATGATATCGTACTTATTCCGACACCATTACTATTATGTACTGGAATAATTGTTGGGGTTAAATTACTAATTCCATATGTATTTTTTAATACTTGAACATCAGTCTTTCCAAGTTCATATTTTAAATCTAGATCTTCAACTAATTGATCGGTTTCTGCATCAAAAACCAACAAATCTGGAGAAGTTACATAACCTCTTCCGACAGAATTAACTCCAATAGATTCTATAGAAGCTAAAGATTTAATCTTTATAATTTGTGGTAAATTTACACTAGGTCTCAATGTTTGATCTGTCGGAAAATCATATCCAATATCATTTATTTTTGTGGTTTTAATTTTTCCAATATTAGAACTATTTGCATATAATAAAGCTCCACTACCAGTCTTTGATCTTACGCTAGTAATGCCTGGAATAGAATAATAATTTTTCCCTTTATTTGTAATTGATAATTGAGATATTACTCCTCTAGTGTGGTTACAATCAGTTTCATAACTAAGAACTGAGTCTATGTTATTGTAAGAATTACTTTCTGGTATATTTGGTAAGGTATATGTAAACTCTGTAGATGATCCAATAGAAATTGGATACCTACCGTTATATACACTACTCTTAACCATAATCTGAGATGCATTATAAGACTCAAAATCCGATACTATTTCTTCTTTTACATTGGGAATATTACTCTCATATATTGGAGTAAGTTTATAAAATAAAGTATCAGGAACTTGGTCATCAATATTTACTGTGACTTTTGCATCATTTGTAACTCCAATTTTTCCAGTCTTTATAACATAGAAAGATTTACTATCTTTTGGTTTTTCCCAAAATTTTGTAAAGTTTGTATCTGTATATAAATCAAAAGAAAATGCAGAATATCTTGTAGAGAAATTTATATATGATAATGAAGGATCTGTTAAATCAAAAACAACATTTGAATTCTTATATACATGTATACTTGGATTTATTGGACTTATAACTCCTAAAGATGCACTTGTAATATAAACTTCTGTTGGTATGATTTGTATTGAATTGTATCTAGAACTTGCAAATTTAATTCTATTATTATCAACTCTAATAATATAATATACCGTATTGTGCTCAAGACCTCCGGAAGGACTAGGTGAAGTATGGATTACTTTATCGCCTGTAACAAATCCATGACTATCTACATTAATTGTATTGTCTAAAATATTAACATCTCCCGATGCAAAGGTTTTTGGATTTATAATTATTTTTCTATGATGATCATTATATTTGACAACATATGTGATTGTATTTGAAGGATTTACTTTAATATCTACAGAATGTTGAGGACTTAAAGCATGAGTTGTTGCTGTAGATACTGTTACTTTGGTTCTAGTGACTTCTGCAGTTAAAACTTTATAATTAGTTTTAAAACTATGAATGGAACCAGTACCAATTCCAGTAAAATATAGACTTCTAGAGTTTTTATAAGTGTCTGCAATTCCTACAAAGGAACCAGTTGTATCTAAACCAACCCTAACCGTAGAAATTCCAATGAAATTTGAATTTATTTTTAATGCAAATACATTTTGATCATTTGTAAGTGTGTATCCTACACCGAGATTACCTTCTTCAGATACTATAATACCACTACCACCATTTGAAGAATATGTTAAAACATCTCCTGTAATTAAATTATGTTCTGGAAAATAAATTGACTTTGTTGGAGCAAAGATTTCACTTATACCAATTCCTGGAGTTTGGAAAGATAATGTTGTACCTATCCCAACACCAAAAGAAGTTCCTAAAGCGACAGATTCTGCAGGATTGAAATATAATTCTCTATTTCCTCTTATGCTAATATTAGATAAAGTTTTATCGACATTAATTTTTATTTTTCTGGGGTCTTCATATATAAATGTTGTTGCACTATGAGCAGATCCTACTGTACCACTAACTTCTCTTAAAACTCTAATTCTAGATAGTTTTGGTTCAATATTTAAAATTTTAACTTTTTCTTGTTGTACATTTAAAATATCATTTTCTTGTATTGCATTAAACTCACCAATTACTCCAAAATATGTTACAATTCCAGTAATTGATGGCGCACTTATACCATATCCAGTAGTACTTATTCCTGCAATTACTAGACGAGCACTCGTAATCCCTGCAGTATATGATTTTTCAAGATAAGATGAAGTTGTAGATACTCCTAAAACATTAATAACATCATTATTCTGTAAATTATGAGGATTTTTCGCAATTAATACATATTGATTTTTTGCATTCGGATAAATTTCTACTCCAGTAATACTAGTTGATGCTAAACTTATACTATTAACTACCTTACCTTTTACTTTAGAAACTACAGCAGAAGCTCCACTTCCTGAAGTATCAGCATTATCAAAATCTACTTGATCACCTACTCTATAATTTTTTCCTCCACTACTAATTCCAATTGAATCAATAGTTCCGGGAGTAACAGATTCAACATTAATAGTTTGTGATAAATTATTTGGTATTGTTGTATATTGATAAGAAATAGTATCTTCTATTAGATTATATGGATCTATTATTCTTGACCACTGAGAATCATTCAAATCAATATAATCTTGATTTGATATTCCATTAAAATTGAATTGATTTGGAATATTTTTAAAGTTTTGACCTATTACATATGGAAAAATAGGTCTTCTATATTTTGAAAATGGTCCAGAAGTGTCTGAAATATTACTAATAGTTGAAAAATATGCATAAGTTCCATTAGGGAATTCTGGAGTAGTACAAAATCTTCCATTATTCTCATCAAGAGTTATTTCATCTTCAAGTTTATTATACAAATAATCTTCTATAAAGAATCCTTCTGGAAATATACTGGTAGGTGGTCTATCTTCTACGATATTTAAATAATATCCAGACTTTAATAATACTACAGATCCTCCAGATTTTTTAGAATATCCATATGGTCCATAGATTGGATTTCCATCATATGCCCATCCAATAATTGGTGAATGGTCTATTGAATTTGATTCAATACTATTAATTTTCTTTAGGTCAGTTTTACCATATAAAGTATTTCCCCCCTGATCAACTGAAAACAAAATCTCTCTAAGTTTTCTGGGAGCATATATGTGAGAGTATTGCAATCCATAATTATCATTAGTTCCATTGGTAATAAATCCATCATCAGAAGTAAAATTATTAAAGTTTCTTTCAAATAAATTAATATTCCACTTTTGAATTACTGGTTTTAGATTAACACCTTCTCCTGATGGACTAATCTCAATGGAAGTTCCTTGGTCGTATCCAATTCCTCCACTAAGAACATTGACAGTCTTCAATCCACCATTCTCAATTATTGGTGTCAAAACTGCTCCAACACCTTCCCCAATAACTGATAAATCCGGAACATTTGTATAATTCTTACCACTATTCAGTATGATAACTTCAGTTATTGCTCCATTATTAATTACAGGAAGAACTTGTGCTTCAGAACCGGAACTTAGTATTACTAAAGGATCTCTCTCAAAATTAATAACTTCTGAAGATCCATAACCAACACCATTATTTGATAGATGAACTGATGTTACTTCACCTCTAAAAATAGGATCTATTTTACATTCAAAGGTCTCTTCGCCAACAGAAGATATGCCAACACTTCCAACTAAAGAAACTGATATGTCTTGATAATTGAAGACGTGACTTCCACTACCAACATTTTTAAATGATACATATTCATTTTCTTTATAAAAAAGATCTTTTTCAGTTGAAATTGAACCAACGTTAATTTCAGATAATTTGAAATTATTATTATCTAATTTTGTTACGTAATATTCAGAATCTACTGCTAATCCTAAAATAGGTGTTCCTTCGCAAGTATATTTTACAATCTCCCCAGATTTATAATCATGATTTTCTATATTGACAAAATTTAAAGAAGTATTAATTCCTACAGAACTAGTTGTTCTCTTCTTATTTTCATATCCAGATCCAGAATTAATAACATTGATAGATTCTACTATAGATTTTTTATTTGTAGATCTAAGAGAATGCTTTCCTTCACCAAAAGAAGTTAATATTATTGTATTAATTCCAACAATCGCATCTGATTCAATTTCATGAAGTTTTATTATATTTGAATCTTGTACAGAGACATAATATATTGAGTCTGTAGTAAGTCCGCTTATAGCTTTTTGTGTTCCGGTCTTGTAAATTACTTCTTCACCGTTCCTAAACTTGTGATAGGTAGAAAACCCAATTGTTGATGAGGTAGATCCAAGACTTACTGTTAATGAAGAATTAAATTCTGATGAATGTGTAATGCTCCTCATTGTAACAGATGCCCTAGCACCATTACCATTTCCCCCTTGAATTTTAACTAGAGGTGTTTTTTTGTAATCAAATCCAGAATTAACTATTCTTATTGACTGTAGTGAACCAGAAACAGCTGGATATCCTGTTGCACCTATCCCAATAGTATCAGATATGATTAAATTTGGTGGATTTATAATGTCATAGTTTGATCCGGGAGCTGTTACATTTATTTTTTCAAGTTTTCCATAGTTTATAGAATCATTTGATTTATAATTTAAAATTTCTACACCATTAACTAAAATTCCAGTAAATCCTGGATTCGTTGGGAAAGTTGTTCCTCCGTTTTTGGGTGGTAAAAGTTCTCTAAGAAGTTTTTGAGATTCTAATGACTTATTTCTTAAATTATATGGTAAAACTATATTATTTGAAACTGTAGTTTTATTCCCCAATTCAATATATTTTGAATTGAATAGATTTGATCTGCTACTTGCAAACTTTACGATATTTTTAGAAACTCTCTCTACAAAATAAAGTCCTTCATCAAATAAAGATGAGTTTATTGTCTCTATAACCTCATTCTCTACTTCAGTTTCAGTTATAGTTTTTTCTGGAATATAATATACAGCATCTCCAGTATAAAAACCATGATCTAAAACTGAAATATTAAATTCATTTCCAGAAAATGTTCCAGAAAATTTAATAGACCTATTAGTAGATATGATTGGTTGTGATCTATAACTTGGTAATGATGGTGAAGCAATCAAATAATTATTAACGTCTTCTCTACTTCTATAAAGATTTTGGATATTTGTTGTATAAATTGAAGATGATACAAAGGAATTTGAATTTAATTTTGAAACTGTCTTTCTTACAGTGTATTCTAAAACTTCACTCAATGGTCCCTGACCACGAATAGTTACTGATTTGCCAGAAGGAATTCCAATTACTATAGAAGATTTCTTTTGCCCGTCACTAAAAAACAACTCTAGTCCATCACCAAGATTGAAATAATGATTTACATTGAAATTTAAATTATATGTATTGTCTGATGAATCAAGTAAATTAAAAGTTTTTATTTTATATGAGGGTGAGACGTTATATAACCAACTCTTTGCCTTGAATGTATTATCATGTACACCAAATGTCTTTATTTTAGCTACAGAATTTTTACCTTGAAGACCTGTACTCTTCGTTATATCTAGATTACTTAATACCGAGTTAATCCTAACCTCAATAAGATCTTCATCATCAAAAGATGCAGTTCCATATGCAAAAGTGTTAATACCAATTGATGTAGTATCTTCAATTTGTTTTGATATACTAGAACATTCAAAGAATTGGTTTAATGATTTTGACTTATATGAAATAATTCCAACAGTATTATCACCATAATCAACAAATAACTCTCCATTAGACTCAAAACCAACAGTAGAATCTACTGTAATTGCTGATGCTCCAATAGATACTTTTCCTATTACCTTTGTTTTTGGTTGAATTTGGAAGTTGCCATAAATTGACCCATCAACACTAATATCTCTATTATAACCAGCATCAAATACTAATTTGTAGTAGGTTACTCCTACTCCAACTCTTATTTTTTCTACGTAACTAATTGGACCATATGCTTTATTAATTTTTTTACCATATGGATCTTGGAAAAGAGTGGAACCTTGCAGTTTTTCTGGATTTCCTACAATAGGCTCAACTACAATGTCATTTGTTACTAACCATTGTGCATTTGATGGAGTACTTAATAGTTCTGATGGTTTTATAATTTCTACATCTTCATTATAAAGTGCTTTAAATAGTATTTTAAATCCACGATCAGTACCTTTCGCAAGGTAAAAGTCTCTAGCACGATTTAAAAATAACTTTTCACTTAAATTTTCATGGAGATTTTTATTTTCGAGTCCTGGAAGTATCTGTGATTTTGTTTTTATTAAAAATTCTTTTAAGAAAAGAGAACTTAAATTGGTTATAGTTGATCCAGACTCATGATCATCTGAATTTGATGTTTCAAATACTAATCTTTCTTTGTCAGATCTACTTTTTAAAGAAGTTATTCCACTAAAACCCCTAATACATCCAGTAAAAGAGAAATTAGTTTTTCCTGTATATGTAATAATCTCAGTTCCAATTTGCAGGAGTCCATATGAATCTGGAAATCCTAATGTACCTTGGGGTGAGAGAGATCCACTAACAGTTATGGTTTCATCATTATATTCTATGTCAGATCCAAGAAATACTGAATCGATTGCAGAAGTAGTTTCTTCAGTTTTGATATATTTGTCAATATTTTGAATTAAATCAACAGGAGCACCTTGATATTCCTGAGCAATATAATATTGCTTCAGAAATTCTTCTATTAGTGGAAATTCATCTCTAACATAAGAAGGAAGTTGACTCTTGACAATATTGTTAAGTTGTACTCTTTTTTCTGACATTTTAATATGTTGTTGACTTAGTAAGATGAACCTGATGAACCTGATGAACCTGAACCACCTGAGGTGGATACATTAGAATTAGTTTGATTTGTTGCTATAGTAGAAGTAGGATTAGATGTACTGTTTAATTTACTGGTACGTCCTCCAGAGCGAACTAAATTACCATTTGGATAACTAGAGGAAACAATAAAGTTTGAAGCAGATGGGTCCAAACCAGAAGAAATTTCATCTACGATAGTTTCAAAGTTACTATTACTAATATCTAGTTGCAAATATAAGTCCTGTAATCCAATAACATCATTTGATTTGGGGGAAGTTGATATTTCAATAATAGTTTGACCATCTTTTACCTTTCCTGCCATAATATTCACTGGATTTAATGTTATAATCCCTCTCACATAATCAACTGAACCTATATTTTTTCTAATAATCACTGGACTTTGTGAATTTTCAGATGGTAGGGTGAAAAAGAATAGAGATCCTGAAAGTCTATCTTTATTTGGGAGGTCAGAAAAGTAAACATCATCTTGAATTCCAGAAACTTTGAATGCCGAAGATTTTATATTATAACCATCTTGATATTTGACATAAAATTCATTACCAAATCCAATAGAGTATTCAGCGTAAGAATTTAAGACAACTCTCAAATCTCTCCTCATACTAACAGTTGTAATATTAGATGTAATAGACTCATGACTATCATCAAGAACTTTTAAAAATTTACTATATTTAAATCTGGCACCATACTTATTTAATTCGGTTGATTCTGCATACCTATTTCCATTATTTTGAATCAAATTTGAAACATATGCTGAGCTTGGTGCTAAATTTGAATTAAAATAAATTTTTGAATTTAGTTCGATGAACAAATATTTCAAATCTAAAATTTCTGGTACTATCCCTGCTACAGAATACTTCTTTAATTTATTTTTGATGTCCTGTTTTGATAAATTTGATAGAAAATCTCCAGTTCTAGGTTTGATACTAATAAAAACTTTCCCATATTGTGGTGGAACTAAGTCCTCTCCACCAAAAACAGAAATTGACTCGGTTTGTGGATAAATTTTTGAAGGTACTAGTATCTCAAAGTCGTTTGCAGTGACTGCTCTATTCTGAGTCGCATACACTTTTGGTGCATATTTTCTAATAGACTCAACTGATTCTATATTTTCACCACCAGTTGCTGGAGAAATGGTTGTTATTAAAGAAATTCCAGAAGTTGCAGTGTATTCAATACCATTTCTAGTGTATTTTAGTGATCCTGAGAAGTTAAAATCATTTACTCCATTACCAGTATCACCATTTGATGAAATATAGTTTACTGATATGAAGTTTCCCTCAATTAATTTTTTACCAAAGATATTATCTCCAAAGAAAACTTCATATCTTTCACCTTCAATCTCTTGCAGATAAAAAACTCTCGAATCTGGTTTAACATCAAGTAAATTTTGTTGTAAACTATAACTAGTTTGTGCTGTTGATTGTTGATTATTCTTTACGTTTACTGAAATTAAGTTAGTATCAATTCCAGTATTCGGTAAAATGAACTTTTGATTTGGAGTTCTAGTTGAATATGTGAAATTTGATGTTAAAAGTATACCTTCATATACATTGATATTGTTGAAAGAAGCAATTCCATTGAAAACAGGAACTGTAATATCGTCTACTATTGAAAATAATAGTGATTGACTACCAAATCCAGATGATGAAGCAACTACAGGTCCCCTTTTAAGAGTGATTGCAGCTGGTGTTGGGGTAATTCCAGTAGTGTCTATAAAAAAACTAATAACAGCATTAGATGCTTTTCTAGAACGAGGTAAATATCCAATATTTTTTGCTAAAGATACGACATTTTCTCTCAATGTCGCACTATCAATAAACACTTCATTTGCAACCATGTTTGCATTATATGAAGTGATGTATGTATTATATGCTAATACATCTAAGATTGTTGAAAGATTGGATCCTTCAAAGTCATAGTCTGTAAAATTTGAATTTGATTTTAGATAATCGACCAGAGATGATTTAACCTGTTCAAAATCTAAATTAGAAAAGTTGACTAGAGACATTTTTACCTAGTTGACTGTAAAGCGAATTGTAATTCTTGAGGTGGAACATCTGCCCCAATGATTTCATAAACTATAACCGTATCAAATGAATGTTCATCGTAATTTGGATAAGCATTTACTGATATTAAATTTACTCTTGGTTCAAAGCGATTTATTGCTTCACGTACTTCATCTGCAATTTTAATAGCAGATATATCATCTATATTTTCAAAAAGAGAATTTGTAATTCTAGAACCAAAAGTTTCATCGAAAAATTTTTCTCCTGGATTGGTGAAAACAATATTACGAATTGAACGAGCAATCGCAGATTCATTTTTAAGTATAAGTATATCCTTATTCAGAGGATTACTCTGAAAAGTCATACTAACATCCTTAAAACCTTGACTTACTCGTTCTAGAGGCACAAAAATACAGCGGTTTATAACTTATTTATTAAGGATTTCTATTAAAATTCATTGAGAGTTTGTGGTGGAAGATCAGCAAATGCTTCATCTCTTTCAAAAATTTCAGTTTCTTTTAAAGAATCACGTTTTTTTGGCGTCTTATCATCATTTGTAATCTCACGAAGCATCTTTCGATGTTGGTGATTTCCCAAATTGTCTAAAAAATCATTGTTCGGATTCATTTTCTTTTTCCTCTTGACGTTCTTTTGATGTTTTCCAAAAATATTCATCCTCCCTACCCATACCAAGTCGGTCAAAACCATTTTCAACTTGATAATATTGAGTTGAAACTTTAAAGTCAGGCATCTTTGGTTCAACAGGTGTTAAGCTATTATCAAAGATACGCATTCTATTATTTGGATAGAGTGCATACTGACCATTCTCTAATTCAATTAAATTATGAGATTTATGTTCTGATGGATTCTCACTAGTTGCATAATCAATGGTGTCAGGATCTTGATGATAATTATCTAGTGTACATACATAAGTTCCTTTTTGGATTCCATGATCTCTTGTATAGAGTTCATAATCCATACTACCAATAAATTGCTTCTGTACTGTAACTACACCGTAATCCATACAGTTCCAGAACTGTAGGTTAGGAAGGTCCAGATCGGGGTCTGGAAGCGTCGGAGACGAGAGAAACGCACTGATAGGTAGTTTGTCATACATTGCCGCATATTCGGGCAAATACGTCTCAAAATAAAAAGTGCGCCCAGGAATCGATTTAACCGAAACCCAGACGCCTTTTACAAATTCACCGTGTCCACTCTGATGGTCCGTAAGATATTCTTTACGTACCCATACTTCCGTTGAAGGAAGATTTGCAATTAAACATGGCATTCATTTAAATTAATAACTGCCCTATTTACCTTGTCCCTTATATCTCTTTTTCTTTCCGTTACGAGAAGTCGCGGAAATAAGAGTATTAACCGATCTCCCTTGACGAGTTTTTTTCGGTCTACTGGGAACATAATTCCCACCTTTCATCATTGCCATTGTAATAATCTCCTATTAAATAACACGAGTTTTTTCGTGACCCACACGAATTCGAGGATCACACCAGATCTCAAATCCTGCTTCCTTTGCATCTAGACAGAATGATACATCCTCTCCACACATATCTTGTACTTGACCAGACTCAAAGACTTGCATCTTAGGAGCAAACCAAGGATACTCAAGATTCTCAAATACTCCCTTCTTAATCAGTACCCATCCAAATCCTGTATAGTCAACAGTAAATGGCTTCTTACGCTTTGTAATAGTATCCATGGTTTCATGATTCATCACTCCACCATTCTTACGGAAGTCATCTTCTTCTAACCAGTGTGCTACTGAGGTTGTGTGACCATCCTCTGTAGAATACCACCCTGCTGCTACTTCGTGCTCTGTGCCATCCTCAGAGATTGCAAGATCACACAATTGCCAGAATTTTTCTGTGTTAAACACAATGTCATTATCAATCCATAATTGATAATCATACTGCAATTTACCATCCCATGGAATTTGCTTAGGTCCTCTCAATACATTTGCACCTAAACACTTACAACGTGCAAAATTAACCATTGAAGAATAATCTTGACTGATCTGAATACTCATACCGTTCTGTACCATGTCAAAACATAGTTGTACAAAACTCTTTAAAAATGCATATGAACACCCACGACCAGGAAGACAAAATACAATTGTCTTCCCTCTCATACGTTCCTTAATAGAAGCAATGTCCCACTCTTCTTCTGCTTTCTTTGCAGGCGCTTTTGCCTTTACAGTAAATCCTTTAGCCATAAGATTGAATTAACTTCATTTCAATTTTAACAGTATATCTATGCAATGTCAATAACTTGCTTCCTCTTTTTTATGTACGGTTAATTCCTCATATGACAAATCCTCAAAAGCATAATCAGTCTTCATTAGACCAACCATACCTTTGAGGGTTTCCCATGTATTCTTAAATTGTTCCTCTGTTAAACTATTATATAAACAATCTTTCTTTGCATATATGTGATAAATCTTTGATTGCACTATTTTTACCTCGGATTTTTTTTATCTATCAATCCTACAGAAGGCGATTTTTTACTCCGGAAATTTTTTTATATTTAAATATCTCTCTCGCGTTTTGTCACCTCTGTAGGTTAGGGTAGTTAGGCGTTTTTATATACGCATCGCCGCCATCAACGCATCAACAACCCGCCGCATTAACTGTCTTTTCACTGTATAATAGCACGGGGACTAACTGATGTCAACCCCCGTACCACTGATTATTACTTAGACTGTCATATTACCAAACGGAACATTCATAACTTCTGGGTTACTGATATAAATCCACTCAGAGAATTCTGCAAAGATTGCCTCTGCTGCTGCCTCATTACCTGCCTCTAAGTGTGCTTGAATGAGAGCATGTGCATGTTCTACGATGTGATTAGTCATTGAGGTTTTAGAAAGGGTTTAGTGTTACTTAAGATGAAAAAGAGACTATCAGAGTTCTTCCATCATTTCGTCAAGTTCAACTAGGTTGAGATTAACATCATCCCACTTTACTCCATCTAAAGTTGTAGCACCGTCCTCAAAGTTACGACGAACGAAATCTTGATAAGAATAAGAACGACGTGCTAAGTTATAAAGACCCTCATCATTACCGATCCACAGTGCTACATTCCAGGTCTCATAATTTGTCCAACCATTATACGTAGTGTCTTCGATTGTGGTTTGGAAAGTTGCAGTCATGTGGGTTGGTTGTGTCCTTACAATACTAGGACACTTTACAAGCTTCAGTTACTATCACCAACCCTGACAATCTATCACCAACGCATGGGATTTGAAATGTCTTCGATGTATGCCTCACACTTCTCATTGCCTTGTAAATCAAACAATTCATCCCAGTTAATCTGATGAGGATTAAAGTCTGATAGTGCGTCAATCTCTAGAGTAATACGATACTTTTGTTTTTGTGCTTGCTGATAAACTGTCGGCATTTGTGAGACTCCCTGACTGATACTTACCTAGTATAGAATAACAGTGAGAGACTGTCAATCATTCAGATGCTATTTATGAGGAATATTAATATTTTTGTGTTGTCAATCCCTAAAAAAACTTATCAGCGCCTTCTTGACATTTGTGCGTTCGTGTGATAAAGTGCTCGCTTAGATCACAAGACTATGAGACATTTAAATGATCACAAATGAAGGGACTATGAGACATTTAAATGATCATAAGTACAGGGTTTAAACACATACTTTTCCACAGAAATATACACTTATCCACAGATAAACTATACCTTTTCCACAGAGATGTGTAAAACAGTATAAAATAGCAAACCATATTTATAATACCATTTAAAAACGTTTTTTAATGAATAAGTGTATTAATTGATACAAAAAAGAGAGGAATTACCCTCTCTTTATGTTATTCAGTTATATGGACTAAGTGATCAATAGAGTGCCTCAATTGCTTCAAGGATGAGAAGAATATCATTACCATTCTGTGCGGTTTCGAGTGCAGAGAAGAGATCAGACTTAGACATGAAAAGTGTTAGATAGAGTTTGTGATTGGTTACGATTACTGAAGGTAATCTTATCCCTTCGGTGGGTTTAAAGTCATCACCAGGACTATAAGATCTAGAGTATAATTAAGATCAAAACGATTGAATAGAATTGAGCATAAATTGATGCCCACTCTTTCTTAGTTTTAACCATCATGAGAAGATATAACCATTGGAGAAATCATCAACATTATAGACTTTGCTTTGTCCTGCCATTCCAACAAACTTTCTTACAAACCACTTGTAATTCTTTTGAAAGATTCCTTCTCCAGCAATGCAGAACTCATCACATAATGCATTGAGTCTACTCTTTGTTGTATTGGATTGATAACCACCATCAAAGATTGTCATTGTATCATCATCGATTTCTGCAATCTTATTTCCATGAAGATAAACAGAAGAAGTGTTAGTTTCAGGATCGATAGTTACACAAGTGTTTGCATTACTCCAGTTCTGATTTGACTGGATTGCTTGACACATTTGAGATTCGATTTTACGCATGATTTGAGTTTGAGTTGGTTGGTTGGTTGTCCTTACACTACTAGGACACTTTAGAAGCTTCAGTTATTAAACTCTCGGAATCGTTCAATCGTTTCTTTACGTTCATTGATGATTTCTGTCATATCACTATCTAACATATCGATCATTAGATTAGCACCAAGAAGAATAAACACTGATAAAAGAATAAGTCTCATTTAATTAACCTCCGAACATTTCATCAAATAGTGCTTGTCCTGATCGTTCATCATCATCCATTCTTTGTGTTTCTCGAAGATTAACAAGAAATTGAATTTGTGATTGAATAGTATCAATCTCGTTCTGAAGTTTTTCCTTTCTAAAGTTCAACTCCATGATTGATTTGTTGATTTCGATTGTGTTCATAATTGTGTGAATTAAAAGACTTGATTTACATACCATTCATATATTCATGAAGTTCCTGATAGTATTGTTCTTCAGTGTCAAATGTGCGACCGTGAATCACACAAGGAAATGTTTTCTTTTGAAACATTGTTGATGCGACTTCGCAGTCTTGTTTATCATAACCCATCTCAACGAGGGTTTCAACATAAGGGTTTGAAATAGTCATAGGTTTATATAAAGAAAGATTAGAAAGTTGTGTAAGAGAGTTATAAAAGAGATCATGCATCTGTAGCATCCATGAATACATCATAGAAGCAACTAAATGCAGCACCATCATGACAGAATGATTTGATTCCTGCTTGATCAGCAACCCAATCATATGCCATATCAATATCAGCACCCGTCTCTAATACAAAGGATTGTAAACCTTGAAGAGCAGAAACGAAAGCAGAGTTGTTAAGGAGCATTTGATTGGAGGTTGTAGTTGTATTCATACAACTGCTACACTTTAGAAGCTTCAGTTACTAAACCTACTCAATGTGAGATTGAGAGTTAGAATACATTGGTCCATGAATAATGCTTTGCAGAACTAATCCTACCATCTTTCAGTAATCCATCACATACTTGACAGAATACTTCAAACTTTTCCAATCGTGTTAGATTAGCATCAATTTTGTTTGAAGTTTCACCGACGACTTTGAGAACTTGACCTTTGAGCATGATGTTAGATAGTGACGTAAGTTTGGGCGATTGCATCAGTCTTAAACTTTCTGCATAGTTTAAACAAGAGTTTTAAATCATCCTTAATCACATATCGAAACGAATCTGATTCGATGATAAACTTATCATCCTCCGACCATACTTGTGGGAGTTGTTTTTTGTAGATAGGGAAATCATTCATTAGACTAACTCTTGCTGAAGTGACATAAGATTCTCTTCTGTAATCTCATCTACACTCTCTTGAATCACCTGATAGATGTAATCATTGTTTCCTACATCGTCAAAGATACGTGCAATCAATGCAGGATCTTCTACGTTGTTGTCATAATCAATCTCACCATTTTCATCCTTCAAATGACAATCATTCTTGGTATAAATCCATGCGGCACATTCTGCATCTTCTCCCTGTTCTTTGATCATACTATTAACACGGTCTTGAAGTTGCTTGA
>Ga0181379_1000102_pt1 | contig 40649 bp, 49 predicted proteins | sample 2SPOviralmetaG_FD_130115 | JGI IMG/M metagenome (GOLD analysis project Ga0181379, IMG submission 130115) | Marine viral communities from the oligotrophic San Pedro Time Series (SPOT) site, San Pedro Channel, CA, USA - 2 SPOT_SRF_2009-07-10 | ecosystem: Environmental > Aquatic > Marine > Strait... | reverse complement strand
TCTACCCCCTTCGGCTTGGGCTCTGCCCCCTTCGGCTTGGGCTCTGCCCCCTTCGGCTTAGAGATTCATAAATCAGAAACAATTCTAATTTTTTTAAATTCGCTAACTAAATTACGTTCTGTTGCCTTACTGTGATAAGTATTGATATACTTATTTCTACATCTTGGGGAACAAAACGCCTTATCATATGCAAAGAACATGGACTGTGGTTCTAGACGATCTAAACAACAGTAACATCTAATATTTTGTAATTCGGGTTTCATAATTTATAAAGAATACATAAATAAATTAAAAAGTTAAATGTTAACATCCGACACTATTACTTTTGGAAAACACAAGGGTTTTACTTTGGGTCATATACTCAAAGACCGTGATTACTGTAAATGGTTACTAGAGCAAGAATGGTTCCAAACTAACTATGAATATTTGTATAACAGAGTTAAGGAATACAATCCAAAACAATTTTTCTTAAAATCACCCACGGAAACAGATGATTTTCTAGATAATTACGAATATTTTAACTTGTATGATGTCGAGGAAGTCGAACTACCCCTCACTGAACCAGAAAAGATGTGTTATAAGTTTTATCTGGGTATGATAGAAATGTTAAAGGATAAGATATATGAAAGAATGGAAAACGATGAGGAAAACATTTTTAATATAAAAGCACCAACAAATTGGTTAAAACAATTTGAACGGGATTATGCTATTCCCAGGGCAGAGTTTAAATTATTTCTATCATCTTACGAATTACCAAATATACCATACATCATTGAAAGAATAAAGAAAGAGGGTGGTATCGAGTATAAGGGAGCAAAATCATTCTTAATTGCTAAAGCACGTTCAGAAGATCAGGAACAGTGGTGGGAGTTGATATTAAAAGAGAAATATGGGGAAGATTTGGGAACACAGTTCAAATATCAGAATTGTATCTTTGACTTTTTGAATATTAAAACGAATACGATATTTGAATGTAAATTGGGATTAAAAGATTTTAACCAAGAACAACACAACAAATACAAATTAACTCTTGATAAGTATAGAATAATATACTTAATAGGTACAGATGGTGTTATTAACATGGAAAAGAAAGAGATATACAGTAGTAATGTAGAATATTACAAATTATATTTGCAACATATTCCCTTGATGAAAGAACCCAGTTATTTAGATAAATTAGTATTTGATTTTGAAGTTATAAATGTTAATGATGTTTCATCATTATTTGGAAATAATTACTAAAATCTTTATTATATAACAAATGCTAACAGCAGGAGGAGGAACTCAATGTTCTGAACCGGACAGGATTAGTTTCAATATGAAATGGAATCGTGATAGCAGGGGAAATAAAGTATATAGTAATGATATATGGCAAAATTGTGGCAGTCTAGATGCAAACAATTCTGAATGTAATTCAAACGAGAATCATAGATATAATTTGAGCGAAACCAACAACGGTGCAAAACAATTACAGTCTTGTAAAATGGATTCTCATTGGTACTCATCGGACCCATATTGTACTGAAAATCATAAATGTCGACCGCCGAATGGAACAGGTATGTCAGATTTTTATGCAAAAATACATCCAGGAACAAGCAAGGTAAATTTAGAGTTTAGCCCGTGTGGATGGAACGTACCAGATGAATTAAGAGGTAGAATGAAAAATCCTAATACAACCAATGGGAGATTTAAAGCCTGGAGTAATGCGGTTAATGTATGTAACTTTTCTGGTTTAGACCCTGCTCATGAAAAATGTATGCATTACGATGAGACCATAAGTTGTGAAAGTAGAACTTGGAAAGAAGATTGTGAACAAGAAGAATCTGGTTGTAGTATGTATGAAGGTGGTTCGTGTTGTAGTTGGGATGATCAGGAATCTAAATGTACTAAGAATAATCAAGGTTGTAATAGATACACCAGTTTCGCAGAATGTAATGCTGATCCTTCAAAAATGTGTAGATGGGGGCCGGATCTTGGATATGATCCCAGAAATAGAAGTCCAGGGTGTTATACAAATCCAGGATGGGAGGATTCTTATCTAAATACACAAAATAATACTTGCAGATCGCCTATGTTTTACGAGAAAAATATGATGTGGCAAAGAACGGGTGATGAAGATGAACAGGGTTATTCAGTATGTGAATTAGTGAAACCTCCTAAAAATCCTGAGAATCCCAACCAATATTTCGTACTGAAAGAAATGTGTGAAGGAAAAGCGCTTCGACCCTCTCCGCATTCATCGCCCCCATCGCCCCCACCACCTCCACCTCCCCCACCTCCACCACCCCCACCTCCCCCACCTCCACCACCCCCGTCAAACACATGTGATAGACAAAGTCGTAGCGAAGAAATCAATATGATGAAATTGAAAGGATTTTCATGCGACCCTCAATTATCACCCTATATATGTATAAAGGGTTCATCAAGTGGTGGATGTGCTGCTAGTAATAAATGGTGGAAGATAGAACCTGGTTGTGATGATTGTTGTAAAGTTCCTAAGTAATAATATCTATATTACTATGATTTATTTTAATATTTATAATATTAAAATGAACCGTAATAGTATGATTAACGATGAATACAAAAATAATAAATCAATTAGAAATAGTATTATGCAATATAAAAAATTATCAGAATATAATCCCTGGCTTGGTTGTTGTAAAGGTGTAAATGGAAATAACCCAGCATGTAATAATATAATTGATGAATATAATTGTTTAGCGGTTGCAGATAAAGCATGTGAATGGCAAAGAGGTGATCCACATCTAGGATGTGGAGACGGAGGTTGTTGTTTAAACTCTTATTCTGGTTTTTTATGTAGTATTGAAACAGATAATGGGGAAGAAGATCATAGCATTTGGGGATGTGATAATTCTGATAAAAGACATGACGAAAATATAGCATGTAGATGGTATTTTGGTCCAAAGGCAGAATCTAAGTTTCAAAGTAAGTGTTATTACAATCCTCTTCCAAACACTTGTTTACCAATAGATCACACAAACTCTGATAACAACATAGAATATTGTAGTCAATTTAATGAAAGTAGTTGTAATGAACCATGTTATTGGGGGCCATCTCCTGCAGACATAGTATATCCAGGACAACCAGATTATGTTCTGGGTTGTTGTAGGGGAGTTGAGGGTAGAAGACCCGATATGGATGACTATTGTAGAAAATTAAGTGAAGAAACCGATGATAGTACTACTGATTTTGGTCCCGAAGCTAAATGTAGAAGTCAGACTGTATGCAAATGGTACGAACCAGAAACAACAAATTCTGAATGGGAATGCCCGTCTGCACCCACACCCACACCAACACCCACACCAACACCCACACCCACACCCACACCAACACCCACTCCTTCTGCAAGTGGATGTGAGAGAGTTTGTACTGCAGAAGAAAAGGCAGCCACACAGGATAAGAGGTGTGGTGCTGATGTACCTTACATGTGTGTAGATGGTAATGCAATTGGTGGATGTAATGGAAATAAGGTATTTTGGAAAACTACACCTGATTGTAAGTCATGTTGTGATACCAGACTCTAATAAAATCATAAATTTTGTAAAATTTATGATGACTCGTGATCTGTCCGAATGGTCTTGGGAAGAAGGACAATTAGATTCCATCGAGGGTGTAATTTTAAAATATTTAGAATAAATTATAATAATTTTTGAATATCCGTCATAAATTCTGTTAAATCTGGAATTCTGAGCGCAGTATAATCTACCAATCTATCATTATTGCCGTAAGTTTGGGGTTGTTTTCCATTAACTCTGATTGGACAAGGCCAGTGGGAAGTATTACGTCTTTCCTCGAAATACTTTCGGCGTTTCTTTTGGATGGCGGGGGTGTTATCGGGGTGATTATGCGGATAGAAACAGACGTATTGAACTAAGCGTTCCTCGCCGTTATTTATTTTACCGAATTGATTTTGATGAAAAGTGCGGGAATCCCACATTACTAGGGCTCCGGCGGGTACATTCAGAACTCGTTTTTTGTCCTTAAGTTCTGTATTAAGTAAGTGTGGGTCAATAAGGGTCCATTGGGTTGGGGAAGTATCGTATGTTTCAAAGTATTTGGCGTGGAAGTCGTGTGAGCCTTCATAAACTACGAGGGATCGTTCCTTATTGTTTGTGAGGGAAACAAAACCTTGGTAGCACTGAAGTTTTTTAACTTTTCCAGATTGGTCGGTGTGGGTCCAACAGCATTTATCAATACGGTCATCTTCTGGAGATATGTAACAGCAACCGTCGAACGAAGTGATTAGGTCATTTGAACTCCAGATGTATTTATATATGTCTTGAACTGCTGGTAGAGTGCGAATAAACCAAGCGTGTGGTTGATGTGCGACCTCGTGGTATTTATAAATACCATGGGGATCAACGTTACGATGGAAGTCGTCGTGGTTGGGTATGGTTTGTTTCCAATCATGGAATAAGTTAGTTGCAGTTTCTACTTCTTGTGGTGTGAGAATATCAGGAATAATAGTGTATCCGAATTCAATCAACTCCATGAGTGCTTGATCGGCTATTTCTTGGTGAGGGTTAATCATATGTAGTCAATTTTGTTGATGAAAATGAAGAAAATAATCAAATTTATTTGTTATTAATAAATGCCATTAAGAAAATTTCAAGAAACTCCAGCCCGAGTACTTAAATTCTAAATTTAAGAAAAATTTAGAATCATTAATACAAGCCTGTAAGGTTGTATTTCAGTAGTATTTTGATAAGTTTTGGTCGTATGAAAGTAGCATACCCCCTAGAACTACCAAATTCATTATTTTTAATGGGTGGTTTCATTTCTAGGAATGCATATTGTAATAGAGTTTCAATATTATCTGAATCAATAATTTTTTTCATATCAGAGAGTACATACTCATAAGTAACATAATCAGATTGATACCAGGTTTCATCCATTGTGTATTTATTGGAAATTAATTGATTAAATTCAAATTTATACGTCCCCTTCGTAGTTCATGAGGGCTTTTCTCATGTACAAATCAAAGGAGGTGTCATCCAGATGCTCTGTAAACTCCTGATACATTTCCTCCCTAATACCAGCAACATTTGCACGAAGGAACAATCCGAAGTGCTGCCTAGATGCCCAATCAGAAGACTTAACCGTCATTTCTGATATAACCTCATCTGCAAAATCATTCACACAAATCACAGATTGAATTAGAGATGATTCTTTGGACTCAAGAAATGCAGTGATAAGTTCGTTTTTCTCTTTATAAACTTCCCGTAATTCTTTCAATGTTGATTCATTCTCAGGTTTGTTGAGCCAGAGTTCAACTACATCATATAGATGATCTTTGAGGAATATACTATCCGCATCTGTAATCCTACGGGCGGCAGCATTCAATCTACCCGCAAAATTGGCTACAACTTGGTCTTCCCAAGAGATACGAATACTAAATTCTCCAAATCCGGAAATAACATTAATCAGTCGGGAAGCAAAACCGGAGGAACAAGTGCCGGACATTTCTTCTAATTCCTGCAAAAGACGTTTTTTCATTTCCTCCTCATGTTCGTGTTCATTTAGATAACTCCAAACCTTAAGGAGAATGTTTTCTAGGGTATTATTATATTTGGAATACAAAACACGATCCATGTGAATACGATTTAGGGCGATTTGTATTTTATCTTGGGTTTCATAAGCTTTAACACACGCGTCTGAACGGAAATGTTTGTCGTCTACAGTCAGGGCTTCCTTAATGTTAGATTCGCAGTATGCACATACATATTGGGCGTCATTCTCAGAGACACGTATGGAATCTTTTTCTTTTTTCAAAATATCCATAATTTGTGCATTAACGTAATCGAAGTTAATGGGTGATTTATTAACAATTAGAATTGGCACAAAACTAGAAAAGAATTCTAGGATTTCTGCTACTGACTCTTCTACTTTCCCAGTATGTACGTTTTGTTTGTTATCGAATACGGTATGACCGGTATTTCCCTCACGACCCAATTCCATGATAATTTGACGACCATTATCTTTCATTTTCTTGGAACCCAAGTTGAGTAGAACGTCGGCGGCATCGGCTCTACGATCATAGTCGAGTTCCGTATCGGTGGCGAATGAGTATATTTCATTTTCTACCTCTTCGAGGTGTTCTTCTGAATGTTGGAGTAGATATTGACCAGCTAGGATTTTGTAGTAGGTCATGTTTTGTTTCTCAAAAAGGAAATGATGTTGGGCTTCCTTAATAAAGAAGTCGTAGATAATATCAAAGTCAGGTAAGTGTGTTTTGAATAACTGATTTGCGTGGTTGTAGTTGAGGCGATCGATGAGTAGATCTATGAAATCGGTATTTTTGGGGTCTGGTTTAAAATCAGGGAATTCTTTTGTAATATCGTGTTTAAAAGTTTCAAATAAATCGGAGACAAATTTTTCATTATCACATAAATCATATAATTTTTCTTGCATGTGGGAAGTTCCTAAATTTTCTAGGGATAATATGGTCTTGTATCGAAATTCACATTCAATATTTTGATCAACAATAAGTTCCTTAAAATATTTATTGGCATTATCTTTATATTCTTGGTGAGCCATAAGGGAAGAAATCGCTTCCGCCCTACAAGGAGTAGGCATATTCGTAAGATCCGAACATACGTGATTGAGGGCTTCCGCTGCACGTGGGGACTGTCCAAATTCAATCATAGCCTTGGCTGTTTCCAATTTTAGGAAACTAGAAATATTGGCTTTCAAACAAATTTGAAATAAGAAATCTTCTAGTTTTTTAATACCCGACAGTTGGTACATTCCGTTAAGACGACTAACTAGTTCTACGGCATCATTTTCCTTAAGTTTGTAGAACTCCTCTAGGGCTTTAATACGTAAGTCAATAGATACGGATAAATCTGTGACAGTTTCTTCTAGTTTGTCATAGTCTATCTCTTGGGTTTCTATTATATCTTCAGTTAAAAAATCAATGGAAGTAGTCATTTATTTGTTATTACAAATAAATGTTTTAGATAGGATATTTTTTAGTGTGTTGACTTCCACAACCACAAGTTGATTTCTGATTAATTGGTTTGCTACAATGGCATTCTGAACCTGTTATATTCTGATGATTTGGAATATTATAGTTAGGTGTAAATGATTGGTTTTGTGCATACGACTTATTTGTGTAAGCTTCATGAGATTCGGGACCCGGCCAATAATATTTTCCTGGAGGAAGTTGTGACATTTTAATATAATAACAGATTCTTTATAATTAGAATTAATTATCTCATAACATAACTGTTACATTCAATCACCATCCTGTGCATTAACATCACCTAATTTAGGGAATACACTCCAATCTACCTCTTCCTTATGACCTCCACGATAGGACACTCCCCATTTATCTTTCATATAAGTATTAACCGACTCCCCTTCAAAACTGAGTTCCAAAAGAAGACGCCCATATTTATCAAAACCATCATTCTTAGTTACAGTTACCATTTTATTCAATATTTTCCCAGCAATATCCTTTTGGGCTTCGTGGGCACAATCTTTTTCAGTTTGATTCTTAGAACGCATTTCTGCAGTATCGTATCCCAACATTCTTACAGAAAAACGAACTAACTCGTCATTGTATATAGTAGCGATAGTTACAGTATCCCCATCATAACATTTTACGATCTTTCCTGTCGTAAATTGGGGAACGAATACTTTACATGTTTTATATGTCGCACTTTCTAGTCGTGGATCTGTCATTTTAATTATAATTATTGTGTTCTTAATTAGAATTAATTTTTTATTTGAATATAGATAAAGTATTATGATGTTGCTAAATTGTTTAATTGTATCGGTAGTATTTACTGTATTATTTTTCTTAGTTCACATGCTAGCCATGTACATGGTTAAAGGTGAAGCGATGAACAATCATTATTATTTAGCCCTACAGGCCTTTGTAGCGGGTTTGTTATTCTGTGTAATGTGTAAATTAATTCCACAATTTAAAAAATGCTGTTGTAATATGTAATTAATAATTACTATTTTTTTTTAATGTTTACTAATTATAAATAATGACTACATTGGAAACTTTAGGAAAATGCGTTTGCGTCGGAATAGTTATCACTGTAATTTTTGCAATTATTTTTGCAATCATGACCATGTGCTGTGGTAAGAATGTCGCGAAATTCTCAATGTCTAAAACAGGATTGGCCCTACAAGTATATTTAGCTGGCTTCTTTTTCTGCCTCTTGTGCCGCTATGTGCCATATCTCGCCAAATGCTGCAGCAGTAAGTAAATTGGTAAAAACAAAATGATTTTAAATGATATCTATATTATTTAAAATAAAATGATATCTCAACTATTTGGAAAACCCAATATAAATGATTATGTTGAACTTCCTGGCAAAACTACCCTCTCAGATCTAGACGAGGATTCCAGCCAAGAGTCCGATAACGATGACTTCCTAGGTACAATGTTATTCGATAACGAAAAATTCAAAATATACACCACGGATCGAGACTTTGTTAACAATATCAGGATGTGGGCCTGTCAGAGGGATCTAAATCCAGAGCATGTACTAACACTTAGGGACTCCATAGTCTCTAGGGGCTATATGATCGGTACTTTCAAAGTTATAAGAAATAAACAATTTGAAACTAGATGTATTGACGGACAACATAGGATTGAAGCCATGAAACAAATAATGGAAAGAAATTCTAAGTTCAATTGTGATATTATTGTAGAAGTATATGACGTTGAAGAATTCGAATCAGAGGAAGCCACCAAACTCTTTGTAGACGCAAATTGCGTATTAAACATGATCGGCCTAGAACCCAACGCAATGATCCAAAGAATCATCAAGGAACTAAACAGGGAATACCCAGACATTATCATAGATGTTTTAGAGGGAAAAAGATGTAATAGACCCAGAATTAACAAAAGAACCCTAGTAACAAAATTAAGGGAATTAGTTATGAACTATGACGAAAGTATCATTATACACAGTATCAAAGATCTGAATAACCGAATGGGAATGTGGAATGCCGCCGTGAGGAACAAAAAATGCGGCAATAGCTCTAAGAATATACTCGATGCTGTAAAGGAAAGTGGGTGTTATATGGGGCTAATGAGGGACTGTACCTGGGTAAATGAATTACATTTAGAATGAATTATTGTTTTATATGGTTAAAACATATAAAACTTTATCAGTTTGATAGACAATCTTTAAAGGCTTCAATAGCCTCTTTTAAATCTTTTCCGGCTTCTGTAAAGTTTTGTGTACATGATTGCATATTTATGCAGTTTTCTGTTACATGATCTATTAGGTCTTCAGCTGTTTTTTGGATTTTTTGTAATTGACTTGGTATATTACTTATCTTTCCTCCCTGAATATCTACAATTATAGCGTTAAGGTCGATCATGACAGTAGCTTGAAAAGAGCCTATAGTATTTTTTATATCGCAATCATCATCATCTTCCGTCAGACCCTCTATACAGTCTTTAATAACTTCTATACTATTTAGCATTGTCATGAATGAATTAATAATTTTGTCAAAATCACAGGTAGGATAATTATTACCTAATACATATGTAAAATATGTCTTAATATTCTTAAAATCGGGGGTACCTTGTTGTAACTCAGATAAAATACCTTTACCTGCATCAGATATACCTTTTGGTGCACAATTTGCTTTCTTATCAAACATGTCGTTATTTATACATTCTGTGCAACTAGCGTCAGCGTCACTAGTACATGTATTTACTTGTTTACAAGCCTCTGGATATTTCATAAGTGTACACGCAGTACAATTACCATCTGTATTTTTGTATTCTTTTCCAGTAGAACACTTACTGTCAGTAGAATCATCATTTTGGAAGACTAAAAAATATACTAAAAAACCGACAATTGCTAAAAAAATAACAATAACAGCTAATAAAGTGGGTGTAGAAACCATTTTATATATTGATAATATATAAAATAATATATTTTTTATAGTTTTTGAGCAAGAACTCCATAAAGTAGTTCTAGGCGTTTGATAAGTATTTTTTGTAATTCAGGTATAGTATCATTTTCAACATGGTGTTTAAGATCTGGATCTAATTGTTGGATAAGTTCGTTTTCAATTGATCTCCTAATGACATACAGGGCATCTATTTTTCCAGCAGTGTTCATTAAATGTAGATTTTGAAGGGGTGTATTGAATTTTTTGAATGCTTCTGTTTTTTGGTTACATTGTAATATTATTTCCTGGTATTTAATTAGATCTAATTCTTCAAAAGAATCTGATGAAATATAGGTATGTTTTTCGCATAGACCTCTATGTTTAAGAAAGTCTGTATAGTCTTTTACGTTAATTGTAACTTTGGAATTTTTAAGGGATGGTTGAATAAGTAATTTACGTTGAGACATTTGCATATCGGAATCATGTTCTCTAATTTTAATGTATTCTGTTGTAAGAGGTTGTGAGTCGACTAGGATGGGTGATGATATTGAATTTCTGTTGAAAAAGAACCATTTAGTGAGTTGTATCTGGGTGTTATATTCTGGGAGGATGTTTAATAAGTTGTTAACTTTTATAATTTGTTCGGTGAGTTGACCAGATTCATAGAATTGGGATATGTAATTAGTATCTGTCAAATTTTCCACGTTCATTTAAATTTATGAATGTGTATATGGTATGTAAAATCATTTTTAAAATTATAGGGATTTATATTTTTAGAATATAAATGCTAATTATTTAAACTGTCGAAAGGTTATAGATATACGAAAATCTTTTATTTTTGTCCTTATGGGAACACTATGTTTGTGTGTTTTTTGGCAATCGCCGCCCATAACTAGAACTGAATTGTTATGGAGGGAATATGTGATGGATTCCTTAGTGAGTTTATTTTTAAGGATAAAATCTCTGGGAACTCCAAGGGATACGGTGGCTATGGGGGAACCAGGTACTAGATCTTTTTCTTCGTCAGAGTGTGGTCCGATGTAGTCATTACCATTTCTATACCAATTAATAAGTAGCATATTAAATTGCGAATTAAGGGTCATATTTAGATAGTGTAATAGTTTGTAGAATACTGGGTCTATGGGTAGGCAATTTACTGTAGCGCCACTAAAGGTATATGGATGACCTTGGGCCTGTACTAGACGTGGTAATTTAACATTCTTTCCGTAAATATTAATTTTGTGTTGATGGGTAGGTCTTAGAGACCATATATGGTCGATATCTTTTTGTGATAATTCTATATTTTCGGGTAGTTGAAAATAGAATAGAATGGGTTCTGACATTTGAGATGTATTAATTGGTTGTAGAATAATAAATCAATTTTAGAATCTGAGGTTATTCATTTTCTTTGTCTTCAGGGGGTTTACATAATAGTTTAGAATAGATTAGGAATATTATGAAGGGTATAATTGAAATTAGTAAACCTATTAGGAATGTTCTGGTGCGATTATTTTTATGAAATATAGTTATGAATATAGTTATAATGAATAATAATATAGATAGTAGTATAGAACCGATCCCGTATATTTCTGCTGATATAAAAATACATCCAGGATTGCATTTATTTTTTTTGAGGTTACAATCAATAGTCATTTATTAATAATTTTTAATTTAAAATTGAAAAAGTGGTAATATTATTTGTAAAAATTGTAGAGATGTCTGAGCAAGATAGTAGGGAAATAGGATCTATTTCTTTTGGAATATATTCACCGGAAGAGATTCTGGCGATGTCAGTATGCAAAGTGCATATAGCAAAGAAGTCTGGATATGGTACTGTGTATGATGAGAGAATGGGAACGACAGATTCTACTAAATTATGTGAGACGTGTAATCAGACAGCGGAGTTTTGTCCGGGTCATTTTGGTCATATTGAGTTGAATGAGCCGATAGTTCATCCGTTGTTTTACAAGAGGGTGTTGACGTTTTTGAATTGTTTTTGTTCTGAATGTAATAGGTTATTATTGACTCGTGATCAGATATATTTGGAGGGATTGAATCGGTATAAGGGAGAGCGTCGATTTGACAAGATCCAGGAGAAGATAAAGAAGGTAGATATTTGTTGTCATAGTGATTGTTCATGTGAACATCCTAAGTATAAGTTTTGTACGGCGGACAGTTCATTTTGTAAGATATATGAGGGTCGTGATAAGGTGAAGACGAGTATAACGATTAATACGGAGGAGGTGAAGAAGATATTTGATAATATATCTAACGAGGAGGTTGAGTTGTTGGGTATTAATGCTGAATTGGCTCATCCGCGTAATTATATATTGACGGTGATACCTGTTTTGCCTACGTGTGCACGTCCTTTTGTGAAAGCGGATAATAATTTATGTGATGACGATTTGACGAATCAATATGCGGAGATAATAAAGGTAAATAATCATTTGGATTTGAGTAATGCAGAGAATAGTAAGGATATGAGCGAAACAAAGCGCCAGAAGGGCCTGGCAAGTCTTCGTTTCCGTGTATTAACGACTTTTAATAATGGTCAGGGTAAGGCCAAACATTCTACTAATGGTCGAGCTATTAAGGGTATCAAGGAAAGATTAGCTGGTAAAGATGGCCAGATACGTAACAACATGATGGGCAAGCGCTGTGTCAAATTCGACATAATGATATGGGAATGGAATGGTGACATGAAACGCGCAGAAGAAGTAGTAGTTGGCGATGTTCTTATTGGAGATGACGGTCTTCCTCGTACAGTAGTTGATACAGTAGAAGGTAAAAGTCTTCTATATAAAATAAAACAGTCCTCTGGAGAAGATTATACTGTTAATGATGAACATATTTTATCGTTAAAATTTTGTGGTCATGCAGGGATTCACTGGAGACCTACTCAGAGTAAACATGGTGGATGGTATATGAACTGGTATGATCGGGATAGTAAAAATGTTAAGAGTATTAAGGTATCTGTAGAACCGCCATTGACAAAGGAAGATGCAAAAAATCAACTTAGTGAATTTATACAAGAAAATAATTTGGAGTCGCAAAAAATGTCTTGGAATCCAAAACGTAAAAATGCTGGGACTTGGAGAATTAATTGGACAGATGAAGATGGTAAGAAGAAATCCAAAGAAATAGCAGTTGTTATTGGCAAGACAAAAGAACAAGCATATGAGGAGATTTCTAATTTCCGTGATACTATTAATGCAGATCCCATTATAGATATTCATATTAAAGATTATATAAATTTACCGTCTACAGTGAAAAGATTAATGTTAGGTGTTAAACTGAGCACTCCTATTCAGTGGCCTAAAAAAGATGTTATACTAGATCCACGAATTCTAGGAATGTGGTTAGGAGATGGTTCAGCAAAAGAAAGTAGATTTACAAATCCTGACAAAGAATTAATTGAATATTTCAAAGAATGGACAGAAAAGCAAGGTGGAAAATTTTCTACTTATGCTGATAATTTACATCACGGTATTTCTAAATGTGGGTTTAGAGATTTCCTACGTCATTATGATTTGTATGGTAATAAGCATATTCCAGAGGATTATATAGTCAATGATGCCCAAACTAGGCTGGAAGTGTTGGCAGGGCTGATTGATACAGATGGATCTGTTGAACAGGGGGGAGTAACTGTTCGAATTACTCAATGTTTTGAGCATAAGGCTATTATTGATGGTGCTGAGCGTATAGCAAATTCTTTGGGGTTTAGGACGAGTGTGAATACGAAGAAGACTACGTGGACGAGTCAGGGGGAGAAGAAGAAAGGGGAGGCATTAATTTTGAGTATATCGGGTAATATTTCTGTGATTCCGACGTTGTTGGAGCGTAAGAAGTGTGTTGATTCGGCGAAGGATATGAGTGTGACAAAGATAGAGGTTGTGGAGGATGGTGTGGATAGATTTTGTGGGTTTGAGGTGGATGGTAATAATCGTTTTATTTTGGGTAGTGATGCGACGATAACGCATAATTGTAATCAGACGGGTCGTACGGTGATAGGTCCAGATCCTACGTTGAAGTTTGGTGAGTTGGGAGTACCGGATAAGATAGCTGATATTTTGTCGGTGCCTGTGATGGTAAATAAGTATAATTTGGAGTTGACACAGAAGTTGGTGAATGATGGTAGAGCTGATTTTGTGGTAAAACCTGATGGTAAGACTCGTATTAATTTGAAAAGATATAGGAAGGGTACGAGATTGATTGGTGGTGATGTAATTATTCGTGGTGATAGGGAGATAGAGGTGAAGACAGGTAGGGAGATGTTAGTTGAGGGTGATAGGGTTCGTAGGAATGGATCTTTTTTGGATAAGTTGTTATATGCGGAGAGAGATTATAAGATAGATATAGGTTGGATTGTTCATCGGAAATTGCAAGATGGTGATTTTTTGTTATTAAATCGTCAGCCTACGTTGCATAAGGCTAGTATGATGGCGATGCAGATAAAGAGGAAGGAGCATAAGACATTCACGATGAATTTGGCAATAACGAAGCCATTTAATGCTGACTTTAACATCGGAGTCAAACAGGAGGACTGAAAAGGTTGCTACCTCCTAGTGAGTAATTCCACACAGAATAATAATCTAAAAGATTGCGGATTTCAAAGAAAGCAGATTTCAATGAAAGATTGTAACAATTGCAGGGTACAAAAGGATGATAATGATTTTCGTCCAAAAAGAAGAATATGTAAAGATTGTGAAAGAGAACACGGCAGAGAATATCGTAAAAATAATCCTGATAAAAGTAAGGAATGGACTGATAAAAACAAGGAAAGAATGAAAGAACTTCAGTCCAATTGGTATAAATCCAACAAAAACCAAATTAACACTAAATTCCGAGAGAGATATCATAACGATAGTTCTGAATTCAAAAAAGTTAAGAACTATCGGACAGCCTTAAGCCATATGGTTAGTGGAAAACAAAAAACTAACAAATATGTAGGTTGTGATTCAAGACGTCTTAAGGATTGGTGTGAATATTGTTTAGAAGATAACATGACAATGGATACTTATCCAAATACTTGGGTAATAGACCATGTTATACCTTTACATTTTTCTGAACAATATGGTTTTGAGTTCCTTGCCAAGTGGTATAATATAATGCCTGTTCAAAATAAATACAATCTTGTTAAAAATAAGTATATTGTCCCTGAACAATTATTTAAACATATTGAGAAAGTGAAATCATATTTTGAAAACCGCAATCTTAGTTTAGATACAGAATATATGGAATTACTTGCGAGACTGCTTGATGCTGGAACCCCCTTAGAGCCCTAACTACCACCCAATTGTGGAAACATAATTGGGGAACACGGTTAATAGCCGTACCCAATGGTAATAATGTTAGGGATTGGGCAATCAGCAGGGTTACTACCTACGTCCGTTATGATAGGATATGGTAGGCTCTCAGAGACTGAACGGTAGTCGGTCGACTAAGAAGGATGATCAATCCTGAGTTGGCTTAAGATACAGTCCGTCCCCTAGGGAAACTTAGGTGGGTGTCACGCGATGGTGACGAGATGAATGTGCATGTGCCACAATCGTTGGAATCACAAGTTGAGTTGAAGATGATTTCAGCGGCTCAGTATAATATAATATCTGCGCAGAGTAGTAAACCAAATATAGCGATTGTGCAGGATTCGTTGTTGGGTGCGTACCGAATGACTTTGGGATTTCAGAAGATAACTAGGTCTGAGTTTTATGATATATCTGAGAAGTTGGAATTGAGGGAAAGTGTGTTGGATCGTATTGAGCATATAAATGATATTTATCGTAAGAAGGGAGTTCGTATGGATGCTTATTGCGGTAAGGGGTTGATATCGTTGTTTTTGCCGATAGATTTGATATATGAGAAGAAGAATGAGGTGAATGTTGATGAGCCGGTGGTGAAGATATATCGAGGGGTAATGTATGAGGGGGTATTGAATAAGGATATTTTGGGTTCTTCGCATAATTCGTTAATTCAGATAATAAATAAGGAGTATGGTCCGGAGACGGCGGCGCATTTTGTGGATTGTATTCAATTTGTGACGAATGCTTGGAATTTGGTGAAGATATTTAGTGTTGGGTTGGGTGATTGTTTAGTTACGAGTATTAAGAAGCAGGAGGAGATACAGGATGTGATAAAGAAATGTTATATAGAAGCGGAGGGTATTAAGAGTACTACGAGTCATGCGGGTATTCAAGAGATTCAGGTTAATGCAGCGTTGAGTAAGGCAAAGGACATAGGTCTTCGTATTGCTAAGGAGTCGTTGGATAAGGATAATAATTTTTTGTCTACGGTGATATCGGGTAGTAAGGGTGATTTTTTTAATATTGCTCAGATTACGGGGTTATTGGGTCAGCAAAATTTGAAGGGTCAGCGTGTTCCATTGTATTTGAATAATGGTAAACGTACGTTGCCACATTATCCTTTTGGGGAATTGAGTCCTGAGATGGAGCATGAGAGTAGGGGGTTTATAGCATCTTCGTTTATTAAGGGTTTAAATCCTAGGGAATTTTATATGCATGCTATGAGTGGTAGGGAGGGTATTAGTGATACGGCGATGGGTACGGCTACATCTGGGTATATGCAGCGTAGAATAATTAAGTTGACGGAAGATATAAAGATACAGTATGATGGTACGGTTAGGGATGTGACGGGTCAGATATACCAAATGAGTTATGGGGATGATGGTTTTGATTCTACTCATACTGTTAAGGTGAATGGGGGTCAGGAGATATGTGATGTGAGTCGTATAGTTAATAAATTGAATATGTTGCATGAGATTTCGGAGGAGGGTGGAAAGTAAGTTATGCAAGAATTGTATGAAACGTAAGAGTTAAAAATGATTTATATGGATATAAAACATATAAATCATAAATGGGAGCAGTACAGAGTGTATTTTATATACAAGGTAATCATTTGGATAAAAGTAAGCATTTTAAGTTGTTGGAGATGGTGAAGGGTAAGAATAGTAGGGTGATAGAGAATAAGACGACATATGGATTTGAAACAACAAAGATAAGTTTAAGTATTTTGCGAGAAAATAAGAGGGATGTGGATGAGATAATTAATAGTTTAGATAATAATGGATTTATTAGATTGTCTAGTACGGTTGGATTTGAACAATACAGAGAGTATAGAAAAGATACTGTAAGTATTATGGGTAGTCCGATAATAAGAGTGTGAAATTTTATTATACCGTGGTATAATAAAATGGTTGAGAAGTTGTATCAAAGAAATACGATGATAGCTTTAGCTGTGGGTATATTTTCGTGGTCTATGGGATGGTATGGTATGGTTTTGTTATCAGATGAGACTAATGCATATTTTCCTAAACCAACATATAATCAGTGTATAGGTTTGATTTTTACGATAATATTGGCAATAATTAGTTGGTTTAGGTTTATTTACACAGTTCGAGGACATAATTAATATAGTTTGTTAATTATAATTTAAATAGTTGTAAATTACAATTAAAATGTTAAAACTTTGTTACTTTAATGGTAGGGGTCTAGCTGAGACTTCTCGTTTAATTCTTGCTGTAGCAGATGCTAAGTATGAGGACTTTCGCTATCCCCTGGAGGTGATTGATTGGGCTACTTTTAATATGGTTAAGGATGAATTTAATAAGGATAAGGCTGATGGTAAGTTAGAAAAGTCAATGGGTAAGGTTCCTTTTTTGGTTGTGAAGGATAGTGATGATGGTGTTGAGACTACTTTGTGTCAGTCTAAGGCCATTGAGCGTTATTTGGCCCGTCGTTTTGGTTTTATGGGTGGTAATGATTTGGAGGCTGCGCAGATTGATTCTCTGTGTGAGTGTATTCGTGATTTTAAGGATGCGTACCAGTCGGTCCGTAAGATGGAGAACAAGGAGGAGGCTATGCAGAAGTGGTTTGGCGAGACTTTGGTGGGTAAGTTGAGTGATTTTGAGAAGTTGTTAGGGGATAGTGGTTATGCTATGGGTTCTTCGCTAACTCTAGCTGATTTTGTAATTTATTCTTTTCTTGTTGATTTTTTTGATGACAAGGAGGGTATTGCGTTTAGTATGAGGTCATGCCCAAAGTTACAGAAGTTGGTGGATGTGGTGAGTAGAGAACAGCCTGGTCTCAGAAGCTGGCGTGAGAATCGTCCGAATACTCCGTTTTAGGAGGTGATCCTATCCAGTTCGTAAACAGCCCGGTAGGTAAACATTATATTTTTGACAATATAATGTTTTAAGAAATAACTTAGTGTGATTCTATGAGTTCGTGGATGTAGTCTTGTCCCTTGTTGGCTTCGATGATTTCTTTGGCGATTTCTTTTAATCTGGCTTCCTTGAGTGGGAAGCGAGGGGCTTGGAAGCAAGAGATAGTTGATTCTGCGTCGGCAATAGAGAGAATAATTACTATTGATACGAGTATTGAGGCACTAATAGAGAAGTAGTAGGATATTGCGAATACGACGACTAGGGCGGATTCTAATATCCGGAGTAATTTGGTGGTTCTATTTCTGTATGTGTTGATGAAATTTACAGTATCACAACGCATTTCTTTTTCTATTTTGACAACTTCGCGGGATAGTTTGTCGATTTCATTGAAGTTATTGAGCATACCCTTGAGGCAAGCTTTACCCTTGTCCATACGTTCAATATCACCTTCAAATTCTTCGACTTGTGTTTCGAGTTCTGATATTTGTTTGGTGAGTCGTTTGTTGTCGGCTTGGAGGGTGTCGTTCATAAGTATGATATATTTTTCTTGGGGGCTGGCTCCGGAAAGGACCTTGTCCTTGTCAGAGTCGCGGTTGAGATATATGTTGATATTATCTTTGATAAGATCGTCAGACATGATTTTGATTTTTGATTGGGAAGGGGGTAAAAAATTTCAAATTTATTTTGCGAATTGATTAAAATTATAATTTTAAGAAATTGTGTGTTAAATAAAAGATATGGAAAATCCAATACGAGATGAATTACGAGCTAAACTACGTGCTAAGTTGTCTGAGAGTAGAATAAGTAGGTCTAGTAAGAAGCAGAAGGATCAGATATTGACTACAACTTTGAAAGACATGGGTATAGATAAAGCTAAGTTGACGGCTGATATGGAGGCAGTTAAAAAGGAGGGAGGGTTTACATTAAATTTATCAAAATAAAATCTGTATATAATAAATGCCAAATCGTTCTGATTATAAATTGAATAGAGAATTGAGAATTAGTGTAGTAGAACCATTTTTATTGGATTTGAAACGTGATAATATGGGTAGGGTAACGGGTTGTAATAATCCTAAAATGTGTGGATATTCACCGTCTTATAATGGTGGTTATGCAAATGTAGAGAATGAGATATGTCCGATACCGTTTTGTAGTATGTCGTTTCAGGTGGGTGAGGGGGGAGTAGATGGGTTGATGAAGGATATGGATCTTGATGAGAGTAGTATGATTAGGGTAGATTCACATGGATGAATAGGTAGTCTAGATACCATTGTTTGTTGCTGATATAAACTGGGTTAATTTGTATGTGGTCTGAGATTTCTGCATATGCTTGTGAACGTATGTCTGGATAAGATAAAATGAGGCTAGAGAAAATGGTTATTTCTGAAGATATATTACCCATGGCTAAGAATCCGCATGATCCGCCCATATTTGTGTCGATATTATGTAGTTCTAGTAATAGTATATTACTTTGTTCGTTTTTTTCTTGTTCTATTTTAGAGACTCGTTTGATGGAACCAAGAATTTGTGATACTTCGTCTTTCTGTTCGTATATACCTGATATCCTGTCGGGTACATGGGTACCCTGGAATTTTAAACAAGCAAAATTATCAGTGTATAATTGAAAAAAACCATAGACTGGTATGGTATAAAATAATAGTAACAAATTTGTTAGGTTCATTTTTAATTATATGTATTATAATTAAAAATGTCAAAACGTTATAATTATAAAAAGATTAAGGATACTTATGGTGAAAGTAGTTGTGTGGAGAATTTTTTCGTGAGGTATGCTGTAGAGGGTGAGATGCAAATACCAGAAGAAGGTTTGAGGGCTGAAATGGCTAGGATTGGTCCAATTGAAGGGCCTGTAGAGCAACCTTCCTGTATAAATTCTCCTTATTATTTGGATTCTTTAGATATGGATTAGAATAGTATTATGTAAAATAATTATATTTCAATAAATAAATATGACAAGAGGAGAAAAATCTTTTATGAAGGATAAAATACCAGATATGGATATGTGTTTTTTACTATTAATTTGTTTTATAATAGTAGTGACAATAGCTATACTATGTATGAATGGTAAAAATAAGTCAGAATCATATGAATTAGATTGTAAAAAGAACTTTTGCAAGGCTACGCGTCCAGTACGTAGGAAAACGTGTCCTAATTTGGATCAATTACATAAGGAATATATAGATGGAACAAATACTGAGAATGTTACTTTTATTAAACAACCGATGCCGAAATGGGCTTGGGATAGACACTACAGTGGTGAATGTAAGGCTTGGTCTGAGGGAGTAGGTGATTATAATGCACGGGGGGCAGTTATGCCTGTTGTTGAATCATATGATGATAGTATTATTACTAGGGACCAACAAAAAAGAGCCGTTGCTAAAGGAGAATGTATGATGGCTACGGATAAAACTAATTGCGAGGGAAAGAAACCAGATAATACCAGTGGTTGTAAGTGGGATGACCAAATGAAGACATGTCACCCTGATTTTTGCCAACCTCCTTTTACAAGTTGTGCGTCTGGGTGTAATGATAGTCCAACATGTGTTGGGCCTAACTGTTGTCACGGAGATTGTTGTGTAAACGCACATGGTACAGGTGTGCGATTTTGTATGTGTCATCCTTAATTATAATATTGTCCAATCTATTCCAGGTATATTTCGGAATATATTAGATTCAAAAAAGGCTGGGAATTTACCACATGGTCTATTCGCAGCTAGGGGCATGGGGTGTGAGGTGCAGTGTAGGTTTTTAGAATTAATATAGGGTGTTAATTGATGTGCATTTTTACCCAAGAGGATCCAATGTATGTCTGGGTTGTGTCTTGAGATGAAGGTAATTAATTCTCTGGTAAAATTCCACCATAAAGATGAATGTGAGTCTGGTGTTCCAGATTGAACGGTTAGGGCGGTATTTAATAATAAGACACCCTGATTAGTCCAAGGTGTTAGATCTCCATTTTTATTGATTTGGAATCCTTCGTTTTCAAGTTCCTTATATATAGAACGTAGGGAAGGATTGATTGGATTGCCGTGTTTGACAGAAAATGCTAAACCGACGGCAGAACCATTATGATAGGGATCCATACCAATAATAACAGTTTTAATTTTATGGAGGGGTGTTAAATATAGGGCTTTGAATACTTGGTGGGGTGGTGGGTATATGATATTTGTTTGAGAATCTGTTTGTAGGGATTTTGATATTTCTTGGATTAGATAATGGTACCTTTTGAAGAATTTTTTGTATGATGATGGTGTGTTTCCCTCATTTAGAAACTGCAGTAATGTAAGATTGGACCAATCATAATATGTGTTTATTAAATTAATGTTTGAGGACATTTATAGATAAATATAAGGTTATAAATTAAAATCAAATTTATAAGTTAATTAAACGGCTACGACCATTGTTGAACGGGAATGTAGTAAAGTTCTGATATTTTTTTTGTCTTGTAGTATATGAACGGGTTTAGCTGGTTTATAAACTTTTAAAATATTGTTGACAAAATCTTTGTGTGTTGTATTAACAATATATAGTATAGTAAACTCTATACCTTCTGTAATTAGTGATTTAATAGTAACCATGAATTTAGCGAATTTCATTGCTTCTGTTAAGGGTGGGAACTCACCTTTAGTGAAATCAAAGTACAATACACCGGGTCTATTTGTTTCAATAGCTTGGGTAATTAATTCTTTAATTTCATTTAGGATACAATTATTAATTAAGTGAACTTCTGGATCTTCCCAACTATCTGAGGAAGTGAGTTTGAGGATTCTATCCTTTTCCCATAGGTCTCTGTTTAATACAATCATTTGATTTTATATATATTGATGTTTAAATAATATTAATCAAAATATTTTAAATATATATAAAAATACTTGTCATTACATACTATACTTAAGAGTAATTTTGGAATCTATCGATTACATAATACCAGTTGCGGTGGGAGATGGCAGCAAATTTTCAACTACATTTGCAGCCGTTCGTACTCCTGACCCTCATCCAGTCGCAGAGGTTTTTGTAAAAGTAGATTTTTTTGCTCCTCAGCCCGAGCGAGAACGTCTACCAAATCTTGAACTACGGGTGAAGCCCGAACCGGGTAATAAGTTACCTTTCATTGTAGTCAATTCGACATCCCCCTTCTTCTCTCCTGTTTTCGTTTTAGTCTTATTCGGACCAGTTGGTAATAATTGATGGTGATGAATGAAAGCCGCACCGCTACCAGTAACAAACATACCTGCACCTAGACCGATTATCCATTGGAGAGCAGCTTTCGAAGTGGTCAAGTCTGTGGTTGTACCATCCTTGGAGTCCTTACATAGGACAGTTGTATAGTTGAATAAAATTGCTCCGCAGGTAACAACAACTAGGCCCATAAAACCAGCAAGTGCAAGAGGTAGAGTACCTAATTTACCAAATTCGAACTCATCCGCAGGTCCTGAGTATCCATAATGATCTTCACCGGCGCACATGTAACAGCCCAAAGGTAATAGTACCATACCTAGAGCCATGAAGAGGATAATATCCAAACATATATTAGCAACTGCTTGTTTCTTTTTCAAATCTTCCGTGGTCAGTTTGTCGGTTGCTAAAGGAGTAGGATCTTTCGTAAGAAGGCAGGCTAATTGGTTATTATATTTAGCATATAAACTTAATGATAACAAGGCGATACCTAAAAGGAATACGCTCATATTTAGTACAGAGTTAAAGAAGCTCATTTTTTATTTAGGTTAATATTTTTTTTAAAAATATTAATCAAGTCTTTCTTCGATTTTGTCGTAACACTCTTCCATAATTTTAAGAAAATAGTAGTACATATCTTCCATGAATGTTGCAGTAAGTCCAGACATGATAACTTTGCCGCTGTGAAAGACGAGGAATGTGTTGTAACGAATTTCTGATAGTTTGGATTCCTTATCTTTATCAGATAGGGTGTTGAGGTAATCTTCATAAGTTTTCCATTCTTCATTCCAGGAATCATCTTGGTTATTGTAGGATAGTTTTTTAACGTCCATTAGACATATGTCTTTGTCTAGGGGTATTTTGATGTTTACCCCGGTGTATCCGAATGAAGTTTCTAATAGACAGTGGAATTTTTGTTGGGTGCTCATATACTGGTTAAGTTTTTCCCTGTCGACAAGGAAACCTAGAGAGAAGTCGATATTTCTCATGGAAGGTATGAATAGGCTTTCTAGGGTATCTCCGTGGGTAAAGTTATAAATATCGGTGTTGTCTTTCATATATTGCCATGTGTATTTAATGCATAATTCTGCGTGTTCGTGAGTTTTACAGCCGGTCATTTGGAATGTACCATTACGGCATATTTTAAAGTTGATGGGTTTATCAAGGATAATAACGATGGTGATTGAATTTCTGAACCATTTTTTCTTTTTACCTTGTTTAGTTTTCTTTTGTTTGAGTTCTACTCCCCTTAATTCTCCCTCATATTTTACTGTAATAATAGATCCAAACGGTATGTCTTGGTTTGGGTCTTTCTTTTCTTCTTTCTTTTTCCGTCCACGTTTTTTGGTAATTACAGTATAAGGAGTAATAGGTAAATATTCATACAATTCTTTAATTTGAATAGCTAAGTTAGTAGTGGCAGTGAATGTTTTAGTTGATACTTTGATATCATCAAAGTTAGAGAACTCAAGAACTTTAGGTATAGTGGTCATTTTACTAATTTTAAATAGTGATTTCTTTAAGTATCAATTTTAAAATTAATGTTTAAGAATAAATTTAGTATTAATGAATAAAATGGGATGGTACATATTTTTAGCTATTATAATAATAGTATTGGTAATTTTCTATTGTAATAGGTATTTTTCTCCAGATAGTAAATATATTCCGGTGAGTGGACCGGTACCATCTACTGTTAGTAAAACAAAACAGAACTTTAACGGTATTTGTATATTCGACATAGACGGTACCTTAACACCGCAGAGTCGAGAAGAGAATGAAATAGTGGTTGATTATGCTATTAAAAGGGGATATGCAGTTGGTATATCCACGGCTGGATCAATTTACAATCCAAACAATTTACTGAGTTATGAATGGATGCCTAGGAATTTACATAATTTTATGTCTAATATGAATTTTGTTACTTTTAATAATGTGGCTAGTGGTATTTTAGCTGGTAGGGATGGTAGGGAATACTACGACCAAATAGGTTCATCTCGGCATATAAACTGGGGGCATAAAAAGGGTTTATCATTACAGGTTACTGCAGATGTAATGGGTATAGATGATTATAGTAATGTGATAATGTTTGATAATGATCCCTTATTCCTAGAGGGTATGAGAGAACATAATGCCGATTACAAATTAATATGTGTAGGGGAACCGTGTGGTGGTGGAGCTCTAGATTTGGATAAATTAAAATACGCACTTTCAAACTGGGTATGAGCTTAAAATGGAATTTTGGTTTATAGAAAGGAGAACAAAAATAAGTAATGATTTTGGAATCTAATGATGATAGGGAATGGATTCTTCTAAGTGATTCGGAAGATGAAGAAGAACCTGATTATTATTCTATTCTCTGTGTTGATATTGGTGTTAAACATTTGGGATTAGCGGCAATGATTTCTGAAAAGGGAACGTATGAATTTAGGGAGGTTGTGGGAGTAGATCTAATGGATATTACTACCTTTCCACATCATGGAGATTCAGAAAAATGTTGTTTAAGCCATACTAAGACATTTGCAGATTGGATGGAACATATTTTTGTATATTATGATATAATATTCAGTAAAGTTGATAAAATCCTTATAGAACGTCAACCCCCTGGAGGATTTGTAGTAGTAGAACAACTCATTTATTCTCGTTATAGAGATAAATGTGAACTAATCGCTCCCAACTCTGTACATAAGTTCTTCAAAATAGGTATGTATGACTATGATGAAAGAAAAGAGAAAGTAGAAGAAATAGCTAGGAAAAAGATTAATAATCCATCTGTTCTTGTGGAGTTTGAGTCGTTTGAGAGAAAACATGATATGGCAGATGCGATTTGTTTTGGTATTTTTTGGCTTTCTAAACGTAATCAAGAGTATCTAGAAGAGGAGAATATAAAGAGACTAAAGCGTATGGCCATATCGACTGGTGGAAGAGTTCCAGTGGGAATGGATTTCGGAGAATGGTTGAAACAGTTTGAGTATAGACCAAATAAAAGAAATAGAATTATTAAATGAGTTCGATTTGTTATTTAATATATTTTAATCAAGTTTGAGATATTAAATAAACTAGTTACTTGTCTGGATCCATTTGGCATTTTAACATATATGTGTTGTAAAACGCAGTACTATTGTCTAAATAACCAGTATCCCATTTATCACAGCTTTTTACTCCATAACAATTGTATGATTTATTATTAGGATCAGGGGGTATTGTTTTGCCGCTTGCTGTGGTGGGGTTGTTACAACAAGAACCATCTACACCACACACACTGTCGCCCCTTAATGATCCGGAACGACATTGATCCGAATGAGTTAATTTTTGTTCGTGAAATACGTAAGTATTTTTAGGTAGGGAATATGATGTGTTGGTATCAGTTTGTTTATAATATTTATCTATATTTTGGCAAAAGTCATTGGGATTTTTCCAATCACTTTTAGTATTATGACCACCGTAATATATACTAAGTGCTACATTATGGTCGTCATAACATTTCCCATCGCTGTCACAATATAAAGTATCTGGGATACTACAGTTTGAATTGTCAACAGCTGTTAATCCAGTGCAATAATTTTTAAGGTTTTTATCAGGATCAGTGCAAGTTTGTCTGTTCCACTTACATTTTTTACAACCATCTCGGTGAGTTTCACTACGGCTACCTACCCAACCGATGTCATCATACACGGCGTATTCGCCAGTATAACATTTTAATGCACATACCCCTTTTTCGTTATCACAACCATAAGGTGGTGTACAATCTGTTTGGTCTTTACATACATCAGTGGTCATTTTGTAGGCACCTTTTGGATTAGGGGTTCCACAATCATCACCGGTCCATTCTGGACTGCATAGACATGTAGCATCCGCAATAATACAATGACCGTGTCCTTTTTCATAATAACAATTATTTTTGCAATTAGTTCCTTCTAGTTGTATCATTTTTATATTAAGATATTTTAATATAAGAATATGAAAATATTTTTTAAACAATGATAGATATCAAGAGTTTAGAAGAACATTATCAACTGTTACTTAGTATGCAGAATAACTTATGTAGTGAAATAATACATCAAATATTTGTATTAAATCCGTATCATTTTGATAAGAAATGGAGGGATGCAAATTATAATATATTTTATTTTTTGGCTAGTTTAGATGATTATCATAGGATTTTGGTATTTAATTGGGGTAAAACTTTGAGTAATTAAGATAGGTTTGATTGTTTAATTTGAATGTTTGCCATTATTACAATAGAGCTAAAAAATAGTATTAGTGGTAAATTTTCTCCCAATTGAAATATTAAATCTAATAAATTCCTATTAAATTGAGTTTTCTGATAAAAATCATATAATTTTTGTCCCTTTTTACCATTATCTACTGTGTTTTCTACTATTAGTGTCGATACAAGTACTATAATCATAACTATAATGAGTATTGTTAGTTTAGTGCTCGCGCTACGATGACCAGATCGGAAAAGTTGCATAGCCATGGAAATCATTAAAATAGTCATGCTTGTAAAAATAAGTATGGCGAAACATAAGTGAATAGTGTGAGAAGAATGGGTTTCATTAAATGGACCATTACCAAATGGTACATTTAATATACCAATTATACCGGATAAAATTAGTAATAGTAAAACAATATTAAATATTAGTGATTTATTTGAAATTACATCTTTTTGCTTCAAAATGTAATATATAATAATACTACTAATAATTGATATTCCAATTGTAACTATTGTGCTTATCCAAGTTGCTTTTCCCTTGGTTTGTGTTTTACAACCTGCAGTAACTTTATTAGGTCCCCAATCTTTCCATCCTAATACTGGACAATTTATCGCTCTTAAGGCTCTAGATAAAAATATATTACGAGGTTTGCTAGTTTTGCATGTTCCATCTGTGTAATCACATGTAGTAAAGAAAGTCAAGTATCCATCTTGTGATTTAACGTTTCCATATGCCATTATTAACCACAAAATACCACCGATAAAAGTTATTATACTTAATATTAACCTAGTTATCATTTATCTAGGGAAAAGAATTTAATTGAATTCTTGACAAAGTTCTGAACAATAGAAGCAATGGTCCATGTCTTGGATAGCATATATTTTGAGTATTTCTTTTCCACATGTTTTGCAGAATACTTTTTTGGCGCATGATGGGAAAATATACTCAATACATTTTTGTAATTGTTTTTGTATAGTCATTTAGTATATACAAAAACTTTTTATATCATGATGTAATAAATGGATTTAATACAACTTTGTATGAGAGTACTCGGTTTTGCTGTTACTTTCTATCTATTGTTAGAATTTTGTATTGTATGTGATGTTACTACATGGAAAGCGATAGCAACCGTTTTAGGTACTATGATAGTAGTAGGTATATTTTTTGTAGTTACTAGGAGATATGAAACTACCATGTGTCCCACATGTAAACAATTAGTTCCTCCAAAATTAGCTAAAAATTCTAAGATGTCGGTTTTGGCAAATATTCTTTAATATCTAGATTTTTAACAGTTCCCCCATGTTCCTGATATACTTTTCTGCGTGTATTAAAATGTTTGATTAATATGTTGTTATTGTCGACAATATCAAATATAATGGGTTCGGTGTCTTTGGTACGAAAGACCCGGCCTAAATATTGTACGAAATATTCTTCCACATCCGTAGCTAACAACAAAGCATCAAGTTTAGCATGATCAAATCCTACACCTACTTTTTGACAGGTACCAACTAGGATTCTAGCATCTTTGTCAAATTCTTGGTTTGAGCCGATAAGATCAGTTACACTTTCGCCTTGTTTTGCAAGTTCATCAACTATATATTTTCCTTGTTCAACTCGTTTAACTAAAACTAAGAAATTTCTGGTGCTATAATCTTTAATTAAATTAATAATCAAATCATTACGATCTTGATTATTTGCTTGGGCATCCAAGATCGCTCCCCAATTAACCCGTCCCTGTACAGTTCTTTCTATTGGGGGTCTAAACCCAGTATCGATACGATATGCAGTGTGTTGTCTATATAATTTACGTATAATTTTGTGTTGTCCAAAATATAGTGTGAGTAGAATGTCTAATCCATCGGGACGGTAGGGGGTTGCAGTTAAACCGATCAAATATCTGGGGAAAACATATTGTAGGGATTTAGAAAGTGTTTCTGCCATTATCATATGGGCCTCGTCAACAATTACAGTCCCCACACTTTTGAAAAAGTATTTAGGCATCTTTTCCACGTTCTGTGCGTTCATAATGTAGAAATGAATACCTTCTTCGTTTTTTGTTTTGGCGGTTGGTTTTTTGATAATAGCTCGGGGGCAGAATTTGCGTATACTTTCTTCCCATTGTTTAATAAGTACTATTTTATTAACTATAATAAGGGTTGGGAAATTGATTGAAGTTGCGAGGTTAATTGCGCCAATAGTTTTGCCAAATCCTGGAAAGGCGCTAACTATAACAGATCCCTTGCTTGAGAGGATTTGGAGGGCTTCTTTTCTAACGACTTGTTGTTCTTCTCGTAGTTTACCCTCGAAAGATAGGTTGATGGAGGGGAAATCTTCTCTTTTGGGACGTTGAATTTTGAGAGCAGATCCGAAAGAGAATGGTAATTTGATATCTTGGTTTTCTATAGTATAGGGGTATATATATCGGGGTGGGCCGGAACCGAATTTATTTTCGATTTTAATTTCTAGGTATTTGGCAATTTTATCTTTGGACTCTTGGGAGAGTTCTTCTAGATTTGTTTTCAGGGACATGTTTTAATTTAGAATATAGAGTCTTAAATTAAAAGCAATTTTATTAATGTTGTAAATGAATGTTGTAAATTAATTTTAAAATGTATTTAAATAGTGACTAATTGTTTAAAGAATTGTTACTAAGATTGAAATAAGATGAATGAGAACGAGGAACAGCTAATTCCATTTTTACGAAACCTAGCAAATGCTATAGAATCTAAGGAGTTACAACCCAAACAGTTACAAACTATAGGAGAATTTTTTATGTCGTATCAGTTCCAGGAACAAGCAGTACGTGATTTAGATGAGAGTGGAATAGAACATGAACCTCGTTTTAGTCAAGCTGAATTAATCAAGTTTTTATCTATGGGATGGTATATATATCAGGTGTTATTGAATCAAGAAACATTACCAGATAATTTTTAAATATATTTGAATTATATAAATGACACTAACACAACATCAAATACAAGAAAGAATATATAAAAGTCAACCCCAAATTGTGTCCACAACTGTTAGAAATAGAGGTTTAGATAATTTAAGTTCAAATGTTAAATCGGGTACAAAAAAGACTACGTTAGTTGCCATAGCACCTCTGAATGCTTTGCCTACTAATATGCGTACTACAAAACCGATGAAAGTGAGTAGCGCGGCATTGTCGGACTTAAGTACTAGGTCTTTACCCGAGAAATTTAGTTGGCATAAGGTAAAAGGATATAGGGGAGAGCAATTAACAAAACCACAAAATCAGGGTATGTGTGGTTGTTGTTGGGCTATGGCTAGTGCTACAGTAATAAGTGATAATTTTGTGACTGCACAAATATTACAAAATAATCCTAATTTATCTACAACGTGGTGTCTATCGTGTATGCAAAATCCCGAGACGATGTTAGGTTGTAATGGGGGTAATCCCGCGACATTAATGAATGCAATTCAGAAGAAGGGTATTTCTACAAAAAGTTGTACTAATTGGGATGGGTGGTGTGGTAATGACCCGAATTGTACTCCAATTACTGATGAACAAAAAACTACTGCTAGACAACTAGTGGCAAGTGGTACGGTTAATTTTAATAAGAATATACCACCGTGTAATTGTGCAGATGATAATTCTGATTATTACTTGTTAAATATTAAAGATGCTCAAAATTATTGGATTGGGGAAAATGATAAAAATCCGTCGCCAGAGGATTTTAGATCAACTATAAAATCACATATATATGATCATGGTCCGGTAGTTACGGTATTTGCGGTTTATAAGAACTTTGTAGAGGGTCTCTGGGCCCACACGAGTCACGGAGTTTATTTAGAAAATTATAATTACACTAAAGACAATACTGATAGTACAGTTGCTACTTTTGTAGACCCAAGTGACGAAAATTCTCCAGTTAGTATAGCTAATTTTGGTGGGGGTCATGCTGTTAGTATAATAGGGTGGGGAATAACTAATGAAAAAATAAAATATGATCCCAACGAAGATCCGGATTTCATACCCTATTGGGTTACAAGAAATACATGGACCGAAGATTGGGGAGAAGGCGGATATTTTAAAATGGCAATGTACCCCTATAACAAGGCGTCTCAGTTTGACAAACCAGTATCACTTAAAGACGCTAGTGGTAACGTTGTTTTTGAAGATAGTCTTTACGGAGGTATAACACTAATAACATTAAATAGTACCATACCAACACCTACTAAGATAAATAATTCGTCAAATAATAGTACAATGCAAGTGCAACAAACTAGTCCCTCTGGTAGTAATGAAGTGCCTTTAGTACCCGTAACGAAGAAAGAGGAAAGACCTGTTCAAATAGGGGATGATGATAATTATACACCAACGACAACGAGTAAAATATCTTTTAAAAAGATTTTGATAGGATTATCTATAGTAGTGGGTGTTGGATTGTTAGTATTTTTGGGAATTTATTTATGGAAAAAATATACTCGATTGCCCGAAAGACAACCAAAAGTTAATATTTTTAGGAAAGATAATAATAGTGGAAAAGAAACTAAGGTTGGAACAGTTAAAACCCTACAAGAGGTGATTTTACCGACAGCTGTTGTTTCTCCAAGCACAGTTACATATGATCCACTTACGGGAGTAAGTAATACATTAGGGGCGAAATTATATTACTGAATATATTATAACTTTGGTAAGTTATAAAATATAATATATTAATTTATCTCATTCTCTGGATGGGACGGGCCATTCCAGCATTTCTCATATGTCTGAAACCCTCATAACCATTCGCCATCATAGCCGCATTACGAGCTTGCTGAGCCTCCTGGGCCATGGCAGCTTTGTATGAAGTACGCTGGGGAAGATTTGCCACGTGGCAAGTGGTACGATGACCCATAGCGTGGGTCTGTTGTCCGAATTGTCCGGTAATATTAGGGAGTAAGGCGTTCTGTTGGGTACGGGCCTTGGAATTAACATATCCCTCTGATGTGGCTGATTGATTTGGTGCTGGGGCCATAGCAATACCGTTGGCATTAAGCGTGACATACTCCATATATTGTGGTCTTGAAACATTATTTTCAACCACTACACGATCAGTGGCGTAGGCGCATCCTGCGGTTTTGGTCATGAAAGAATCGGGCGCGACTGGGCGCCCGGCAGTATCAAAACCATTCCACATGGGACACATCATCTCTGCTGGATTAAGAAATCTATCGGATTCGACTTTGTTAGCCCAAGCCGTATCTACTTTACATGTTCTAATTGCTGATTCTAGGGAAATTGCTCCTGCTGACATTTTATTAGTAGGCAAGAGAAAGATAATAAAAAAATTTTTAATTTCTATAAATACTAGTTTTTATAGTATTATTTAATAATCCACATTGTAACATGACCCTTTATTAAATCTTCCTCTATCAGAGTTTTATTATATTTATTGCTTACGTAATCAATTAAATTAACCACATTACGTATATAATCATGTACATAAGGCTCTCCAGTTTCCATCATAAAACTAGGAACATATTCTGTAGCTATATCTACAATAACTATCAAACCCGTATCGATTGTTACCCTGTTCATTTCTTCTAAAATTAGTTCTATACCATGTAACGGTGTCTCATGGAACATATACATCGAAACACTAATATCAAAACTATTATTCGCCATAGTTAAAAAATGCGCTTGATCTTGTATATAATATGGTTTACCAATAAATCCATTCACCCGTTCCCGTGCAACCTCTAACATTACTTCGGAAGTATCAACACCTAAAACTTTTGCATTTGGAAAATAACTGTATAAAGCCTGTGTTGATGTTCCCGTACCGCATCCCAAATCAATTATATAATTAGCATTCGGATACATTCTACTAATCTTTTTAGCAGCACAACTTCGAACATCTTTCCCATCATAAGCCTTATTATCAATTAACATCGTCGCGTAAGGTGCTAAACGTGAATGTATCCATCCTCCTAGACCAATATTGCCAAAATTATGTATTCGTGGGTCATACCACCACTCTTTGTATTCCTGTTTTTTCATATTATTTAATAAAAAAGTCTTAATATTACTAAAAAATCCACATACACATGGTAATAAAAAATAAATGACTTTCATTTATTTTATAAAATAAGATTTATCAAAAAAATCAATTTCTATTTTATTCTTCCTATTCAGGTTTTAACACACAATGTCTCTGAAAAGTATCGGGCCATAACCAATGTGTTATTTTATGATATTCAGAACCACTTGGTGGATCCTGATAACGATTTTGCCCAATATAATCATTTGCTGTACCACAAAACCCAAGACCTTGTCTACAACTTATACCATCTGTTGGATACTTCCAGTTATCAGGATTAGGATTTCTGTTACTTCTATCAGGGGGATATCCTTCGTTTCGTCCTGTGAGTGCATTATCGCAAGTAAGAAGACTACTTTTTGCTGATGATGATAGCCAACTATCACTGTATCTATTATTGGGACCCCAACAATAGCTATCGTGACACCATACTTCATTTGGTAGACAATAAGATGTATCTTCTTCTGTATTACCACTACATCGTCCCTTGTACGTTGTATTAGGTGGACATTCTCCTGGTAATATACACGTATTTATGTAAGGAATATCACCAGAATGTTTTCTCCATCCATGTCCTGGAGCAATACATTCACCCTGTACAAGAAGATGGTCTAAGCCACATCTACTAGGTGGTGGTGGCGGAGGTGGAGGCGGTGGTGGTGGCGGAGGTGGTGGCGGAGGTGGTGGTGGTGGTGGAGGTGGTGGTGGAGGTGGTGGTGGAGGAGCTGGTGGAGTTGGAGAATTATCTATGCATGTTTTAATATCGCAACAAGCATTACAATCACTATGTTCGCTCCAAAACTCAGTATGAGAATTACAGCCTTCTGCGCCAGAATAACAAATATAGGGATTTATTTGAGCGTTACATTTTGGGTTCGAAGGATCAGATACATATTCTTGACATGCACTAGGAGGACATTGTTTATCACAATTTCCTCCTCCAAGATTATTTTGAGATATGAATGTACTTTTAAGGGCTTTATTTTGTTTATATTTATATGATATATTACTTTTAGCTCGCAAACTCATTTTATTAAATATAATATAATCTTGTTTAAAAATTTAATTTTAAAGTGTAAATGACGTATCAGAATCCGCCGGATCATGAAAATATTATGAATCAACTTAAAAATGTTAAGACGATTGGGGAAGTAAAAAATTTAGTAGATGAAATTTTTCCAACGTGGTTTGTGACTGTCTTGAGTGGATATTCATCTGATTATCCACATTTAACGAATAACTGGAAGAAAACGTGTGAAGAAATGGGTGTGGCTCCGGCACAAGTTATGATAGTGGATGACTTTGATTTTGGGGCTGATTATAGTTTAGTAGGTCATTTTGCAGAGTGTTTTACACGTGCAGGGTTTTCTGTTAGAACTAAATCTCAATTTATACCATGTGAAAAAGAAGGAACTGCTATTCCTGCCGAAATTTTATATGATTTATTAAAGGACAAGGATGGTGTAACTGTCCCGGAGGTCTGGAAACCATACACACAGGGTAATAACTAAATAACTTTTAAAACTTATATAGTTTTAAAATCTAATCGTCCCATCTAAATTCATCCAAAAACTTAGGAGTAACATAAAGATAATTAGTACCTTGAAGATATGGTTCTGAAAATCCAGCATCGGCTAATCTTTTATGTACCATAGCTCTAAAACGGTGTTTAGCACATACCGAGTCACATAAAATCCTATATTTTCTCCACATATCATTATAAAATTCATCATTATTACTATCAATCTCTCCATTCCATACTGTATAAGCATATGCTATATCTGCAGGTGTAGATGGTTCTTTATCTATATTAGATATGTAGGGGGTCACAAAATGCGCAAATAAGCCATTTGGTACAGAAAATACATTATATCGTGTCTGAGGGTTAAGTGATGTACTGCATAAAGCAGTATCACGACCCATCCATTTTCTACCTTGATAAATTGGTCTACCCTCTTGGAATTGACGGTAATCTATAAAAAGACCTTGGGGATCTGGAGCTGTTAATGCAGTTCTTACTTCTTCTAAATTATTTTTCATATATGAATTTATTTGATTTATTATCTGGTTTACTACTGGTATTATAAAAGTAAATTCTAAATATTCATTATTTTCTTTATCAGTTCTGATAGCCATCGTACGTAAACTACGTTGAGGATTTGAAACTTCCATATTACCAAGAACTAATTTACCACCCGTTTTCGCTTCATATTTAGGAACCCCATTATCGATTAAATCTAACCTCACCGTATTAATCAAAGTATCACCCCAGTATTCACCCCCACCAATTGGTTGTCCAGAAACATCCCTTATAATAACTTTATACTTTCTCGGACGATTAACTGGGTTTGGACATATTCCTGTTGGACCATAACCTACGAGTTCACGAGAACGGAGTTCTCTTAATTCCTTAATTTGTCTATTCTTAGGACTATCCTTGGGCCTCCAAACTTGTTTTCTAGGAGTACCAAGCATCATTTTAGATTTCTTTTTGTATGATTTTTTGGGATTATTGTACTTACAATCACAGCTGTATTTATAAGTTTTCTTTTTTCCGTATTTATAATCACACTCACATTCATAATTTTCATCTTTGCAAGCCTTGCGACGTGATTTTTTAGTAGATTTACGACGTGATTTGGTTCTTTTGGGGGATTTCTGAGTACTTTTAGAGCGTTTACGAAGCGGTCTCTTGGATTTTTTACGTTGTACTTTAACAGATTTTCTACGTGATACTTTTCGTGAAGTTCTTCTTGGCATTTATTATAATTCGGGATTTTTGTTTTAATTATTATATAAATCATAAATATATGTCCCCCTAGCCATGGGATGTAAGTTATTTATGGAATCCAATTCACCAGGATGGGGTTTGAAAAAGTCACATGTTTCATTTATGTTATTGATAACTAAAATGGTGGTATTTTCATTATAATAGTAATCGTCAGGTAAATTAGCTTCTATAGCACCATATATTTGTTCTGTGGATTGTAGGGGTAATTTCCGGTATGTTTTTTCTTTTTCCTTCATTCTCTTATTAACCTTGTTGTATAGGAATCCCTCTATATTTTCTGCGAAGAGTAATAGGGAGCATATCATTTTTTCGTAATCAACGTCTTTTGGATTGCAAAATTTAGCAATTTCGTCTATTCTGGCTAGGACGCATGATTTGAATGTTTTGAGGGCGTCTGGTCTAGTGTCTCTTGAACGATAAGAGGGTCCTACCATTCTAGCTGCGTCTACAACACCTTTTAGGATATATAGATTGTAAAAATGAGATGAAATTTGATTTTCTATTTTGACCCATTCATTAAGGAAAATATTGAATGAGATTTTAATATTGGTGTATGGTTTTTCCTCTAGGGGTAGGATAATAAGGGATTGAAATAGATCGATACAATAATGTGGATAATCTGTTAATAATTCGGATTTTTCGGTGTATTTTTCTAGCATTTCAGTTATGAAGTCTGTTGCAGAGCATGCATCAGTGTTATAATTATCCCAACCACAATCCCAGTCAATTTCTAGGGGGTGAAATATATTACGTACAATACGACGTAATTTTTTAGCATTTTTAGTGTTACGTTTTTCCTTGATTTCTGCGGAGGTGGTAATGAGCAATAGTTTTGGGTCTGCAACCCAATCGAATCTATCACTCATGAAGCCGACGTGTGTGTGTGCCATGGTACTCCACATTGGTCCATCGTCCATGTCATTAATATAGGAGAAACCAAAATCAATTATAACTGGATAGTGTCCGAATGTTGGTATGGAAAATTGGTTTCCTTCGTCTAGAACATAAAGGCATACGAGATCCTTGTTACATTTACGCATCATGATATTGTTAGAGTGTAAATCATAATGTGAAAATTCTTTCTTTCTTTGTGCGATAATAATAGCCATTAGGACTTGTTTGAGAGTAGAGTACAAGACATTTTCTGGTATTTTTGCGTCATTGGCACGTATGTAGTTGTAAAATTTGTGGCTTTTATCTATATATTCAAGTAATAGTACATCTTTTTCAATAGTTGTATCCTTTGTGGTGTATTTAAAAGGGTTTTCATCTTTTTCTATTTTAGGGTTCATTTTACATTTAATGGTACCAAATACTTTGCAGAAGTTCGGGCAATAACTTGCTATGGTATTCAGACCTTTCATTATCGTATATTCATGTAATACAAGGTAATTAATGTATTGTGAAATTTTATAAACGTATTTGTTCTTATTGTCTTTTTTGTTAGTTAATTTCATTAATCCAACGACCCCTTGTTTTCCTGGTTTGTCAAATACAGTGTCAAATTTTAACCAATCTTCCCAATCCGTGTTTTTGTTTTCATTAAAGTATTCTAATAATTGATTGTACTCAGTAGCCTCATTTAGCGAAACAGTTGCCATCATTTATAAAGAAAAAATTAGACTTTAAGTATAAAATTAGAAATATAAATGGTGTATGGTAACAGTATACCTGTTGAGATTATAGAAAAGATATTGTATTATACGGGCCGTAAGTGTCATACATGTCAGTTAGTGCTTGATTTACGGTTTCAAATTAGGTATGGGAAGTACGATTATTGTTCCCATTTGTGTTTTATAGGAACTTGAGTATAGATGTAAAACGGAGTTACACAGAATGAGGAAATCGCAACGTATTAAAAAATACGAGAGTGCATATAAAAAGTGTGAGAAGTTAATAGAGGAGGCTTCATATTGTACTTTCGAGGATTTTTTAGCTAAAGAAAGTTCTAAGAGTAAGTATAAAGACATTCCTGTAAGGGAGAGTATTGAACTAATTAAGAAAAAGTGGGTTGAAAAGTATGGTAAGTAAAAATCTATTATTGATGTATTATAATAGATTTAATTATTACGGGGGAGGGGGAGGGGGGTTAATAAGACTACTTACAAGCTCAACTCCTCCAATAACACCAGCTGTTTTATCTGAACTTTGCTGTACTACGTGATTCATTGTATTAGAAATAATAATGATAATGAGCGCCATAACACTGAAGAAAATCCCCATGTAGATAGCAGGGGATTTTCTATAGGGGTAACACTTTTCACCGCAGTTATCTTTCCCTAGCTGCTCACATGTTTCGTCAGGATTTAAAAATGGATCAACACGTCCACATTTAACGTCGTCAGTTGAACTGTAAAAAAGACAATATCCAACTGTAATTAAACCACTGATTAATATTAGTGAAAATATAACAGTTACAATTGTATTCTGAACAGAGTGAACCGTTTTTGTCACTTGTCCAGCACCTTCAACAAAATCATTCATTTATTTTGTTTTAATACAATATAAATTACTATAATAATTTTTATTATAGTATAAATTTAAGTTTTTATTTTGGAGGAAGTGCTATACCTTCTGTTTCGTAATTAACAAGATCATCTTCAGTGATCAATAAGGCCTCACCATCCTCGATATCTTCCTCTAGGGTTCTAATCCTATAACCAGGCCACCTAGCCCCCCTGGGTTCACCCCAAAGTTTTTCGAAGTATTCTTTGACTTCGTTTTTAATGGGTAGAGTCATGTTAGCCCATCCCTCCCTGAACCATTCTTTGAATTGGGCGTATAATTCAGTTAGGGATAGTACGGAACCAGGATCTTCTGCGACACATTCTTCGATGAATTGTCTGTAAATATCGTTTTGACGTCTGTAGATGGCTGTGGCTTCTTTAACCTTGTCTGGTTCAATACGGACAGTAATTTTTTGTCTCCACTGGAGAAGATACCATGCGAAAGCCCCTACCATTTCTGGAATTTTTGAAGAGAAAGTTTTGTCCATGGGGAATCTTTTTTCGAACATTTGTTCCTCAAAAGTAACGGGGCAGGTTTGACCAGGTTCTACGAAGGTAGATTCGAACGGGATAACTCTGAGACGATTCCATGTAGCCTTGTCTGAATATTTTAGTTTTGGTAATTTATTGCAAATGAATGTTAGGGTGAACATGGGGAAAACTTCCCTGGTAGTTTTTCCGGTTTCAAAAAGATCCCTAGCCCAATAACTGTCACCTCCGGATAGTTTCTTTAGTTCTCCGATATTAAGTTGTTCATCTGCGTCGGGTTCCTCCATGGTGGCGTGTCTAATGGGTGGGGCGGCCCTAGCCAGTTCTGGATTAGCTGATCCGGTAGAAGTCTTTTTTCCGGTGAAATATTGTGTGTTGAATTTAATAGCTAGTTCACCGAGCATTTTTTCGAAGAAAGTTTGGGTGATAGATTTTCCGTTGTCGCCCTCTCCGGTCCATAGGTAGACTTTCTTTTGGGTGTTGCCGCCCACGAATATATCGGAGTAGGTATCTAGGAAGTATGTACGGATGGATTTGTCGGGAAAAACTTTGGATAAGAAATCGATAACGTTTTGTACAAGTTCGTCACTTTCATGATATTCTCTGTAATCTATGGGTATAGATTTGCTGATATAGTCTTCTGGTATTCCATCGCGAAATACGTTGTTGTTTAGGTCGTATACGCCATTTTTGAAGCCTATGAGGTTGGGATTTTGGTTTAATTTTTGTTTGAAGTGACGATCATAGAATACTTCCATGGCCTCTCTCATAATATTATTTTTGAAGGGGCATGATTTGAGATTTGCTATAATTTTTTGTACTTGTTTAAGACGGGCATTGTGCATGGCTTCTTCGGCCTTGTCTTCTACTCCGGCCCATTTGGTCATTAGTACTTTACCCTTTTCAGTAAATAGTTCTACAATTTCTTTTGATATATGTTGTCTTAGGAAGATTCCCTCTTCGATTTCTTCCCATCTGTGATCACGGTATTGGTACCATATTTTGTTGGCTATGGATGCACATACAAATTCATTTCGGTATTGTTCTTTTAGAACTTTGGCAATATCATTATGGGAACCATTTAGGGATTCCTCAACATATCTATCACATTGTTCGTTTTTATATTTTTTGTATTCATCTGGACTGTCAATACTAGCATAGTAATGAAGTGTTCCCATGGTGGGGGTGTCATTTCTAACTGTAAAGGAATTCCAGTCTGAGATACATTGTGTTTCAACATATTTTTCGTCACACCTTGCTGAGAATTCGAGCCATAAATCTAGGGCTTCTGGGGATCCGTCACCCTCCCTATTAAGGAGCCATCCAATCTTTCTCCATTCTTGATAGTCTTCGGCGCGGTTATCAGCTAACATGGGTAATAATTTTTTGGCAACTTCGATATTTTTGGAAACATCGTCGGTTGGTTTTAGACCTAGGGCTGATTTTCGTTTTAATTCTTTGTTGATTTGTTGTTTGAATGGTGGTTCAATGCCTGTTTTAAGTTCACTGGTTTGTCTACCGTATGGTACGATACTTAATATACGAGGTAAATATTCTTCAATTCTATTATTAATGTTGATGGATTCCTCATCAATATCAAATATTTCATAATCTGTGAAGGCCTCATCTAGGGATAGTTCAGAACCGTCTGAACTGTATATTTTACTGAGTTTGTAAGGATCCATGTCCTCTGATTTTCTGCTACCATAAATCAGCCATGGGACTTTGCAGCAAGCTTTGTCTATAACACTTGATGAGTCCTCAATACCTAGGTTTTCGAAAATTTTACGTTGTTTAATATGTTCCTGGACCCTAGGAATCAGATGTACTTCCTGATCTACTTTGCTAAGAAATAGATTTGGGAAATGTAAATGAAATCCGTTTTTTGCATATCTGTTTTCTCCCGCGGTAATATAATATATGGGTTTTTCCAATAAAACGCACATTAGATGGGAATCAGTGCAACGATCAACAATTTGACGTAGTTCTGATTGATATATTTCAATTATCTCTTTGCATTGTAACTCAGTGTATATATGATCGCCGTACTCAACCTCATCATTGTCTTTAACTTTTAAATCTACATCTACTAAAACTGGTAGATAATGTTGAGGTTTTTCTGCCACACCAAGCATTTTTTGGCTGTCATTGATAGTTTGACAATATTTTTCCCAAAAGGTTTCTAGTCCTTGTCTGTTGAATGAATATCTGCCTTTCGGTTGTAGCATGGAAACGTGTGTATGGAATACACCGTCTACATAATGATTCCGAAGTATTTCTTCTATTGATGGATTCATTTATCTTATATTTCCATTACATAATTGTTTTTCATTTTTA
>Ga0181379_1000101_pt1 | contig 40756 bp, 14 predicted proteins | sample 2SPOviralmetaG_FD_130115 | JGI IMG/M metagenome (GOLD analysis project Ga0181379, IMG submission 130115) | Marine viral communities from the oligotrophic San Pedro Time Series (SPOT) site, San Pedro Channel, CA, USA - 2 SPOT_SRF_2009-07-10 | ecosystem: Environmental > Aquatic > Marine > Strait... | reverse complement strand
ATCAAGCAGAAGTTGATGTCCAGTTGGATTAGCAGGACCACTTAATCTTAGAGCAGCAATTGCTCCACCAAGAACGTCAAGACCAATACCAGCAGTTAGTGTTGTGCCAACGTTAATACCAACAGCATCATTCGATACATCAACAAATAGTGTATCCGTGTCTACTGTTAGGTCTCCAGTAATACCAACAGTAGACAGTAGACTTGTTGCTCCACTAACGCTGAGGTTGGAGTTAGTACCTGTGATAGTTAGCGATCCAGTCATGGTATCGCCTGCTTTTAAGACGTTCAGTGAAGAAGCACCAGTTACATTACCAGTGAATGTTCCACCAGCAAAGTCGCCATTGGCATCACGAAGAACAGCAGTATTAGCAATGTTTGCTGATTGGAACTCGATGTTTCCAGAGTTCCAAACAACGTTACCATTTACATTCAAACCATTAGAATTTTGTACAAGAACGTTTAGAGTACCTGAACCATCGGTAGCATTACCGCCAGTAGCAATAATAGCGGCGTTGTAGTTAGATGGTGCTAACTGTGCGCTTCTAAAGTAAACAGCAGGTGATGTTGCCTGACCATCTGCTCTACCAAGTCTTAGGTTAGCGGTACCACCATCACTCTCAAGTTTTGCTACCTCTACAACATTGTCGTCATCGATAGCGAAGTCTTGGAACGGTTCTCTGATAGTAGCAGTACCAATGGTCTCAGCACCAACAAAATTACCAGTGGTTAATCTACCAACAATAATAGTAAAATCATTAAAGTTATCACCCAAATCATCATTGATGATCAAGTTATCAATAGAGATAGTTCCTGTACCTTGTGCCTGAGCATTATAGAGGTTTACATTTGATCCTGGAACAAATGGTGTCGTGTTTAGAATACGACCAGAAATGTAAATTCTATACTTAGGATCGCCATTAAATGACTGTACTGTTAGAAGATCTCTTACCTTGGTAGAACTGATAAACCCTGGTAGTCTATTATCAGATAAAGTACCGAAGTTAATGTTAAGAGCGTTTTGATACCAAGTTCCTTGTTTGTTGTCAAGTTTGTCGGCATCAAGATCAGAACCAGGACCATCATTCAATGATGTCCACATCTTTGCCCAAGAACCAAATGTAGTAACAGCAGTTCCAGAACCACGCAAGTAAATATTATTGTTGTCGGTAAATGCCATTTGACGGACACCACCTTCAGCGGTAAGACCTTCACCTTTGTTTCTAATTGTTAGAACAAGGTGTTGAGATCCACCATCATTAAGTTGGTCAGCACTATTGTTAATGGTATTAGCAACTAGACCCTCAACAAAGTTGTTTGGAGCTGGATTTGAAGTTGGGTTGTTGGTACCAGTTAGTAGTCTAATAGTGTTACCAGAAGTACCAGAAGTACTGATGTTATATGTACCAGCAAGTCTATCTGTTGGTAGAGTACCAGCATTCTGATTACCAGAATTTAGATAGAATGAACCTTGACGTGTGTCGAGAAGGTCAGAGTCAAGACCTGATCCAGGACCAGTCTTGAGTTCAACAGAACCATTGCCAGAAGTACCGAGATTAAACTGATCTTTCTTATATCTAGAAACACCAATTGTTCCATATAGGTCAGAAGAAATTGTGAGATCTGTTACACGTTGAACATCAACAGAAACATTGGCATACTGTCTGTTAACAGTAGAGATTTTTGCTTCTAGTACAATACCAGATCCAGCACCAATTTCTATAGGAGGTGAGGTAATTGTAAAGTCACTATTGTATCCAGATCCACCAGCAGTAACTACGACATCAGTTACACTATTTCCCGAAACAACGATGTTTGCTGATAGTCCTGTACCAGTTCCACCAGTCAAATTAACATCAAAGTATTGACCATCTGTAAATCCGAGACCACCACCAGAAATGATGATGTCATCAACAAAGTTACCTTGAGTAAATGTTGACTCAAATACCATTGGTGAAGAACCACGTTGGAATTCAATAATTGTTCCAGCGTTGATGGTTTGTGTTAGTGGATTATTCAACGAAATAGTTGTCAATCCAGCAGCGGTTATGATACCAGTAATATTGGTATTTGCTTGAATACCAACTACACTGTTGATAATCTCATGACCAATGAGAACATTGGCATTGGTAGTAAAAATTAGTTGACTTGATCCAGAAGATGCAGTACTATAAAGTTTGTCAAAGTATCTTCTCTCTGCTCCCTTGAGTGACTGAACTGCTAGAGCAAAGTTTTGGTCGCCACGTAAGAAGGTGAAAGAGTTAGCAACACCACCAGATGCCAATCTATCAGTTTCAATAACACCTGATGTAATATCAGAGGCAGCAATCTGATTAGATGATAGAGATACCCAGTTGTTGGCATTATTAGCAGAAGTGTTAACAACTCTAGTGATGTTAATTGTTACTGCTGGGATATCACTACTATCGATAGTATCAGTATCCTCAATAAGGATTCTATTAACAACGTCACCATAGAGTCTACTTTCAATTAGAGCAATTGCTTGTGCTTGAGTTCCAGATCCTGGAGGAGCAGAAATAGTAACAGTAGGAGCAGCGGTGTATCCTTTACCACCTAAGAATCCATTGAATACTACGAGGTCAATTGTTACAACTTCACCATTTGCGATAGTTGTGACAGCAGCTGCTTCTACACCACCCTGTTGTACCGTTCCAGAAACGGTAACTGTTGGTGGTTGTGTATATCCAGTACCACCATCGGTAAGGTTAATTCTATAGACAACACCTTGTCTATACTCGGTTGCCTGAAGACGACCGTTTGATATACTTCCAGTAAAAATATCACCGAGAGTAAATTGAACTGTTGGATCAGGTACAAATCCAGCGAATACACTGTCTAGATCATTATTAAGAATGAACGATGTTGTGGTATCCTGTTGGATAGCGATATCGCCAGCAAGTGCTCCTTCAATAGCGAGTCTTTCATTTTGGTCAGCAACAGTATAAACTTCAAATGGTCTTAGTGCTGGAATCTGGTCAATAGAGATTTTACCAGAGTCTGTGAGTTCAACCAGTGCTCTAGGAACAGCATTAGTTGAATATGGTTTGTTGATGTATGGACCGAGGTTGTTAGTGATGTAATCTCTAACTGCTTTCTGGGTAGGTAGAACGGAGTCACTTGTAGTTGCTCCACCAAGAGTATTGTCAGCAGAGAATCCAGTAACAACAACGTCGCCACCTTTTAGTTTTAAGAACTCAACTTCCGAGATTGTAACTGTGCCCGTAAAGGTAATGTTACCAGTTCTGTTTTCAATTCTAGCGAACGTACCAACTTTAAAGTCACCAAGTTCATCAGTACCAGAGACATATACACGTCCATAATTTTCAGATACTTGTTCGTTTGCTTCGACTTTAGTACCACCGTTCTCAGGTAATGCTAGGTAGTTAGTACCAGAACCAGCAAATTCCCAAGTATGTGAGGAAGAGTTAACAATAGATGGTCTGTGTAGTCTAATGGTGTATCCAATTAAGGAACCAGCAGAGATTGGGTTTCCAGTTGCACTATCGGTCAAATTCATGGGTTGACCTTGACCATCATCAATGGTTAGTTCAGCGGCAAATGGAGGACCAGCACCAACTGCCCCAACAGAATCGATGAAGTATTCAATATCTGGGTTTGTATTCTCAACACCATCAATCTTAACGATATAATGCTCTAGTGGTTCTCTACCTAGATTGTCAACATTAAAGATTGTTCTGCCAGTTGGTGTAGCAGATACATTTGTGATAGTAGCAACGTCAAAATCGTATGCTTCTTTTCTAAATCCAATACCACGGAGAGCGTAGATACCAAAGTTAGTAGCAGAGTTAGTGATAGAGCAGTAACCACCAGTCTCAGCAAGGACACCATCAGCACAGAAAATAACGAAGACTGAAACTAACTGAGTATAACCATCTTCAATAACCTTGTATCCTGTACCACCAAACGAAACAATCGTGAATGCCGAGGCAACCATCGATTTACCTTGGTTCGGGAATGTTGCCGAACCATCTAGTTCTAGACCAGGGAAAGGGCAGTTGGGTTGCTTAACTTTAGAACCATCAACCAGAGCACCGCCACCACCTAGGAAAGAGATAACAGATGCGTTCTGGGTGTACGGAGATGCCTCAATAATTGGATTGTCATTGTAAATACCACGAATAGACATCCGTACATTATTCTGATCAGTTACAAAAGAATCAGGATATGTAATAATGGATGCTGTATCGTATAAAGTTCCTGTGTTTATAGCAGTCTCGCCAGGAAGAATTGTACCATCTAGAAGATCTTCAAAAAGACCCATTGAAGTGCTAATAGTAGCAGCAACATTTGCACAGAGTGGTTGTGTCGGGTACAGGAGAATGTTCCAATCTTCAAACTTGGGAATTAGAGATGTTAGAGTTACAGGATCATAAATGATGATAGTAGCACCTGCTTTAGCACTTACAAACGCATGTGCGACTTGTGCTCCAGGTGCGGCAGGAACAGAACATGTAATTGTAATTGGACCACCAACAGTTCCAGATACATTTGTAATAGCGTAACTATCGCCAAAATTAGAATCATATTTTTCTGGTGAAGCATGATTGCCACCACCATTTAATGAACAACTGAAGGTTAATGCTCCTTCAGCAAAAGCAATTCTATCTGAAGTTGTTGGTAGAGTAGTTAACCCATTAATAGTAGTGGTGACTTGTCCAGACGAAGCAGTGTACGTTGCGCCAACTGGAGTTGTTCCAATGGAATTTCCATCAGTCCAATTACGCATTGCCTGAGTTGCATAAACAGTGACTCTCTGGTATGCGTAGATAGTCTCATCTAATTGATTCGCATCAATACCAGTTAGTGCAGTTCCAGTAAAGTAACGCTCACCATTTGTTACGATTCCACTATTACCACCTAACACCAAGTCTCTAATCAGACCATCAAGCATCAAACTGATGTCACGACGGCATTTTCTCTGATGTATATCAGATAGTCCTAGGGATGGATATGTTGTTTCTGTATCAAGTAGTGCCTGGTCAGCAATTAGATCTCTGTTTCTAGCAATCAAGTAAGCGGCGTCTAGGTATGTACCAGAAGCATTGTTGCCAATAACATCTACCCAGAGATATGCTAAAGTATCAATAGCAGATCTTACATCATCACAAGCGAATCCACTGTTGTTTGTTGTACCATCAGCGTTCAACAAAGCAGTGGTTGTGATTACACTATCGTCAAAGTATCTAACAATTGATGAATATTGTGGAGTGTAAATAGGATCACTTGGAGTTCTGTTGCCAGTTCTCCAGTTACACATCGCATAGATTACTAGTTCTTTAGTATACTCAATAGCACGAACATTTTGAATAATTTCATCTTCGATGTACGCAATTTTGCCATTAACAATATACTTCTGAGCAGCTTCAAGAATATTATGGTTAGATCCAAATTCTAAGTCTCTAACTAGAGCATTAAGGAAGTGATTGATATCTTGCTTACACTCATCGTCACTAGTTGGAATATTGAAACTTGGGTATATTTTAGTTCCATTGCTACATGTTACCTGAATACCAGCAAGTTGTACAATATTATCTTCTGCTAATGCTGGAATAACAACAGTTGTTGTAATTGTAGCTACACCAGTAAGTGAGTGGTCATAAACAAAATCTGTAATAGTATAATTTACTCCACCAACTGTTACAGTTCCTGTTGGATTGAGAGAATCATACGTATGTTCAAATCTAGAAGGACCAAGATATATCTTAAAGTCATTTCCTGAGATATCATATACTGAGTAGTACTCTTTCTTAAATTCGTTGTTGATTCTACCAACAACTTCTTCAGCAATAAAATCTCTGTTATTTCTAATTAAATTACAAGCATCCTGATATCTTCTCTCTACTGGAGTTGATAGTGGGAATGTGTTTGGACTGTTTAGTAACGATAGAGTTACGCTTCTAGAATATGTGCTTACCGTAGCAAATTGACCTGGGTCAAAGTTTGAGTCATTAATTGCTGGTGCTTTTTTTGGAATTACAAATCTTCTTGCTCTACCGTCAGCATCTTCCAGAACTTTATAAATTCTCTGTTTGCCGTTAAGGAACGACAAGTCGGGAGTTGTTGTTGGAAGACCAGCGATAGTAATCTCTTCACCTTCCCTAAAATCGTGGATATTGCTTCTGCCAACTAGTTCATTGGTGTAGAATACAATACCACCTAAGTCCTCTGAGGTACCAAACTGATCGCTTTGTAGACCATCTGTAAATGAACCTTGCTGAGAGAAGTCAATTCTCTGAATAGGTAAAGTTGCGGTTAAATCCTCCCCAACGGAAACAACCTCACCTTCTGCTCTAATTGATTTTAGAGAAATTGTATCAAAGGTAAAAAATGTTGCTGAAGCAGCATTGATATTAATTGTTTCTGCTTGTGTTGTGTCCCAACCAGTAGATCCAAAAACAGGAATTACCGTAACATCGTAGAAAGTCGCGCCGTTAGGATCAGCAATAACAGTGAATACTTGAAAATATCCATTTGTAAAACTGGAATCATCGGTGTCATCCAGGTAGATATAATCCCCAGCAGCAATAATACCAGTAGGATCAGTAGTTGTTCTAAAACCATTATTTCCAATAGTCTCAGTAATTGTTAGTCCTAAAGCAGATCCTGTAGTAATTGATGTGATGTATCTAAATTGTTCACCTTCAACAATAGAACCACTAATTGCTCTTACATCTACGTTACCAGAAAGGAATGCGCTCGGACCAATTGTAGTGGTATAATCAATACCAATAACGTCAGCAACAGCACCTTGGTTAACACCAACAACTTGTGTTCCTACTTGTAGTGATGACCCACCACCATTCTGCTGGAATCCTAATCTAAACTGATCAGGACCAAAGATTTGATGACCAATTGGGAACGAAACTCCAAAGTCTCCATTAACTTCGTAATCTAAGACAACTCTCTGTTTGTCGTCAAAGACCATTGCGAAGTCCCATGTAGAGACAGCATCTCCATTAGCATCAACTCTGTCTCTATATGTTACGCCAATAACATAGTTTTTATCACCAAACTTGAAAATGTGCTTACCAGGATTTCCTGGTCTGATGATAACAAGACGAAGGTTATCACCAACAACTGACGCATCAGGAGGTAAAGAGATTGGGTTATCTTCTACATAATCTCCACCCGAAACAATAAGTGTCTCTTTAACACCAGGAGTTGCCCACGCTAATTGCGCTGCTTTCTTAATAGTTCTGACAGGAGCAACAGCGGAACGTCCATCATTTAAGTCAGAACCAATCTGTTCTGAAACATAGATACGACCACCAACGTCATTCGTTGCTAGGTTGAGGACGTATTCTGTAGTAGCAATCTTGTCTGATCTATCTCCAAGCAAAGGAGTAATAGATCTTGGGAATAATCCAGCTTCTCCTGTTTCTCCAAATCCAAGAGCATTGGCATCATCAACACGGAAACCAATGTGTTGGAAGTTAACTTCTCCGTTAAGTTCGATACCAGTGGTGTGGACGGGAGCGATAACAGTTGCCTCTCCACTATTTAATGCCTGGTATACATTACCACCAAAGTATACATACTCGTTCTTTTGGAAAATCTTTGGTTGGGTTGGGTATAAGTTACCCGTACCGTTTATGTATGTTTTAAGGTGTGGACCTCTTAAAGCTAAGTCAGGAGTAACAAAGTTATCAATGTCAAGGTTTAAAACTCTTGCTGTGTCAGAGATGATAGATGTTGAGGTTCTAATAGCACCATTGATATCAAGTTCAAAATCAACGGTGTCAAGAACTGCATTAAGTTCGCAACCAGCACCAAAACCACCAGTAATAGTAACATTTGGTGCTTCTGTATATCCACTACCAGGGTTATTGATAGCGATGTTAACAACTTGACCGTTAAAAATAAACGCAGAAGCAAGTGCTTGGATACCACCAGCAGTAGTTGGTGGATCTACTGTAATAGTAGGGATACTAGTGTATCCAACACCCCCTTCAACGATTTCAATATTGTTGACTCTCTGTCCAGTTCGGTTAATACCTACACGAGGTAGACCAGTGTCACTATCGAGCTGTGTTCGCAGGATTTCCCTTTCTAGGGATCCTGTTCCACCTCTAACAGTAAGTTCATTATCACCGATGAGTTGTGGTTTTGAACCCCTAATAAACTCTTTATCGGAATTGATATTAAAACTCATGGTGCTGACTACCTGCGCCTATTTTCCTAATATATATTTAGCATCAACTCCACTGAACACTAACAACCTGAGTTGAAACACACCATTTAATTAAATTTGTTGTACCTGCTCTTGTTGTTGTATAACTAAAACGATTGGTAGATCCCAATGGTTCAATATTCCAAGTTTGTCCAGATGGAATATCATCTTTAATAACCGTTCTAAAACTTGATAGAACAGTTGTATTACCTGCAGAGTCACTGGATACTACTGTCTCCAGTTTTGCTGAATAAACAGAACCCTGTGGATTCGCAGCAATAATGTGACCTGTGACAAAATTCAATGTGCTGTTGCCAATTGGTATTTGTGTACCAACATCATCTAATTGGAGAATTGTGGTATTAATTCCACGAAGAATATAGTTGGTGGTACTACTGTCAGAAAAGAAAGAGTTTTTAATCTCTAACGTATTCAGATCTTTACCATTTCTAAATTCATCAACAACAACTGTTTTATCAACAGAAAATCCACTTATAGAATCAAATTTTTCCTTTGTGGTTGCCATATTACTTCTTAATTACGTTTGATGAGAATGTGATGTTGACATTGTTTGTTGGTGCGACACCAGACCCCAATTCAATATTTAGTCTGATGTTGTTAGAAGCGGTAACTTCAAAAGTCGCAATGATTAGTTGAGTTCCAGTTCTAACGTTACCATACTCGGTAGCATATACATCTGTGCCATCATCAACAATACCAAACTCGATAAACTCTTTCTCATTTGTAGTTGGATCGTGAGCAACTACAGTTGTCCTTGCTGCTTCTTCGCTAGCATTGTTATAAAGAAGAGTGCTTCCATTGTTGGAAGTTCCCTTAACAAGGGTAATCTTGTCTGTTAGTAATTTGATATCTGCTAGTTCAAACTCTTTTAGATCACTGTCAAATACTTTAACTCCCTGGAAATTACCAGTACCAAAATTTGTATTAAAATATACATCTCCTACATTATCTAATCGTAAAACAGGATCTACAGTTAAACCACTAGAAAGACCAATATCAAAGTATTGCTTATTGGTATGTAAGAATGTTGTCGTTAATGATGTATTATCTAATGTTGTAGTAGCAGCATCAAATGTTACTAGAGATGCGGTAACTTCAAGTTCGTCAGTTGTTACCGATCTGATAGTATCAATAGCAAGGAAGTCAAGTCTTGTAGTTGTTAACTGGAGAGTATTGTTACCATCATTGTAGAAGTATAAAATATTTTCATTAGCACCAGGAGCAGTTTCTGGAATGATAAATGTATTTTGATCAACGTCCTTAACACCACCAAGAGAACCCCAGTTGGTTCCGTCATAACCCTCATATTGGATGGATGATGTGTTGAAACGAACAGAACCTACTACTGCTGCTCCCCTATCTCCATCAGCACCAGATGGTAATACTAAAGAAGTATTAGCATCAATTACTAATTTTTTACCACTATTTGGTTGTAGGATAAGGTCGCTAATGTCAGTTTTAATAGCATTCTCAGTAAGTCTTAAATCACCATTAATCAGTAGTGGAGAAGAACCAGTTGGATCAATTTCAATATCCAGAATTTCTTCAAATCTAAGAGAAGCAACTGCAGGACCCCAGAATGTAAGTTCTGCGGTATTGTTTAGTTGTGCTCCAGTGGTATGTGTTGGTTCACTGCCAGAAGTAGAAGTAGTACCAGCAACAGTTACTTCATAAAGATTGTTCTTGTACTTTAAGTATTCCCCAAGATTTACAGGTGTATTCGCATTCCATTCAATGTATGATGGAGCGTTTGTATTACTAGAAGAAATTTTCTTACAATTTACAAACTCAAGAAACTCATTTGTAATCTTGATCGTATTAATACCATCATTAATAAACCATAGTGTGTTATCGTTAGCACCTACAGTTTCTTCTGCTTTAATGAAAGTATTTCCATCTAGGTCTCTAACACCGCCAAGAGAAGACCATGCTGTGTTTAGAGCATTGTATCCTTCATACTGCTGTGTATCAATATTGAATCTGATTTGACCATTTGCTAGTAAATTTGATGGTGGTCTAGCACTTGTATCTCCAACTGGAATTTGTAGAGCACTGTCAGTAGCAAAGTTGGCAATTCTTCCTGATGCTGGAACAAACTTAAGATCGTTACTTCCTAAACTACGAATCTCGTTTGTCTCGATTTCAATTTGATCGTTGACATTAATATCACTAAAGGTTTTTAATTGACCCTGAGTAGTTAAATTGCCATCAATCAGACTTATAGATAATGTAGATGTGCTTGTATCTGGATTGTATACATCAATATTTGACTGAATAAAGAATGTAGATGCTGTAGTTAATACAATTCCAGCAGTGCTGGTAATGGTAGAAATTTCTAAATCTGTTCCATTGATATCTGGGGCAGTTAATGTGCCAGATACAGAAGCATCAAGAGTAGTAACTAGCTCGGTAGCAGTGAAAGATACAGCAGAAACATTACCTGTATCTACATTAGATACAACAATATCTGTACTTTCTACACTTATAACTTCTGCTTGGAATCCACTACCAAAAGTTTTGGGATTGTTTGGATCAACTGTTAAAGTTGCTGCTGTACCAAAGTTAAATCCAGCATCATCATCTCCAGTATCTCCAGAATCGTAGTAGTATAGAGTTGGCGTTGATGAAATTACTTTAATTTTAAGAATATTATTTTCTCTAGTAACACCATCGGTATACTCAGAACCAGTAAAGGTTAGAATAGATGCTCCACCACTAGTTGGAACTCTGTCAATAGTTAGAGTTGTTAAACTATCGATGCTGACAACTTTTGTTCCTGTTGATAAACTTCCATCACCTTGGGATGATACAGTCATGCCAACAGCAAGGTTATTTGTTGTAGCTACTGTTAGTGTAGTTGAGGTATCTTCTAGAGTACAAGCAATTCCGCTATAGAATGATGGTGCTTTGTCGCCACCTTCAAATGAGGATAATGAAAAATTGTGTGTAGCGTTAGAAGCATCTGTTAGATCAAAATCATATGTGCTGCCAACATAGAGGGTGAGATTGGGAACAAAGACATCATCGATTAAAATTTTGTAGTCTCCACCTTCCGCAGAAGCAGTAGCGATAGTGTATGATGTATTTCCGCTATTTACAACAGAGACATCACCAGCGCCAAAAGTAGTATTAATAGCTTGTGTTAAATTAGCAACAACAATACTTTGAATATTGCTACCCGAGGATTGTACGGCAATAATATCTTGATTATCGAATGTTGTAATACTGGAAATTTCTAATGTTAAGTCGTCACCTGGACTTACACCACCAAGTAAACTACCAGAAACTGTTACGGTTTCTCCTTGGACATAATCAAAACCAGTAGCATTTACAATAGCTGATGGTGATCCATCCCCACCACGAACAACATCTACAGTAAGTCCGCTTCCACTACCTCCAGTAGCAGAGACACCATTATATGTATTATTTGCTTCTGCTAGCACAGCAGCACCAGCTGTCAATGTAACCTGTACTACAGCACCATCTCTTTGTTTGATAGTATCACCAGCAGACATAGCACTGTTAGGAACAGTGCCACTGAATGTCAGTGTTTGTGTGCTATAAAATTTAACTACTTTTGTAATTGATTGAATAAGATCTGATGGACTTACACTTAGCAAGTCAGTTACAGAATATCCATTACCGCCATCAGAAACTTCAACTGTTTTTACTGCTCCTAAAACATCGATTCTATACTCAAATGGAGTAGTGCCAACACCAAACGATGGTGAGAATGACAACGTAGCACTACCAGGAGAGGATGGAGCGGTACTTAGTATAATTGTCAGAGCTACAGCATCGATGCTACTAACAGTAGTGCCTGCGGTCAATGCGCCGTTACCAGCAGTTTGCGAAACCGAGTCGCCAATAGCAATGCCAACAACTGATGTTACATTAATTAAAGTTGTATTCGGAGATGAGAATGTTAAGTTTGCCGCACCAGAGATATCTGCTGGGAATGACATTGTTAAAGTAGTACCACTGTCAATACTTTGAATTACACAACCCTGAGCAACAAATCCAACATCACCAGGACCATTGAATACATTCATTCCAATTTGGAGATTGGAAGTGTCAGCAACAGTGATCTGTGATTGACCAGCAGTTAGTGTAGTAGAAATTCCAGTAACTTCACCTGGCAAAACTGTAGTTAATCCTGTTACACCTACTGGTAGATTTAATAAATCTCCTGTTGTATATCCAGAACCATATGATGTGATATCAAGATTGGAAACTTTTCCTGGGTTTGTAGTTACAGTGAATTCAAATCCACTACCAAATCCACCAAAGAAAGTATTATCAACTCCTATGACATCATTTACAACATAATTTTGTCCCACTGTATCAATAGAAGCAGAAGAAACAGTACTGTTGTATGATATTCCAGTGATGCTATATGTTGCTCCACTACCTCCACCAATTTGTGCGCTGATAAACTCAAGAACATCTCCTGCTGTATATCCTTCACCAGTCTGAGTAAAAATAACGTCTGTTACATTACCATTAGCATCTACAGTAACATTAGCTGTAGCACCTCTACCAGAATTTGATGGAGAACCAGAAACAACGGAAATGGTAGATCCCATTCCAGCGTGGGCAGCACAACCGTATCCAATTTGCTGTACAGATGCTGTGTCATGAATAACTAGGTCAGCAAAAGAACCAGCATTTCCTTCTAATCCATTTCTTACAACAGTAAAATCTTCTGGGGGTAGAGCATCTAGAACTCCAGAACCATGAAAATACAATGGGTGAGTTGATAATAATGGATCTGATACATCAAATCTGTAAGTATTACCAATCTCTAATGTTAATGCTTGCTGTGTATTGCCATCAATAGTGTAAAGTTCATTTGGGGGAGGACTAGCATTATTAGTTGTTCCTACTACATATGTCTGCCTAGGAACGTTATAAACATCAGTCTGAGCATATACACCCTGTGTATATCCACTACCAGCATTTGAAATGTTGCCAGTAATATCTGTAGTACCAGTAACGGTAACATTTAGAGATGCGTTTGTACCACTTCCTCCAGTAACAGGAACCCCTGTCCATGATCCTGGTGGATATCCAGTACCTCCGTTTGTGATAGCACCATCGAGGAGGTCAACATCAAATGCACATACCGCACCTGTACCAGTACCACCAATAAGATCAATGCCAGTAAACTGACCATCGTTATAGTTAGCACCAATATTTGTAGTTGTGCCACTGAAACCTACAACTTCAAATTCTACTTTGGCACCATCACCAGTTCCTCCAAGGAGAGGAATGTCTGAATAAGTTCCTTCGTCATATCCAGAACCACTGCTGGTAATAACAAGACTTTCTGTGGTAATAATATTCTTCTGTAAAAGAAGATTTTTGTAAGATTTTAAATTGATATCAGAGATATCAAATAATTTTTTTGTATTTGCTACAAAACCAATAGTATCTTGTGATGGTTTGTAGATACCAAGCTCTGCGTCAGATGTAAATGCCAGAGATGGATTAAATCTAGTTCCATCACCTAGTTTTAAAAGACCAGTAGATAAGTCACTACCGCCAGCAGTGACATTAAAAATTTGATCTCCAATTTCGTTAATCTTAGTCCTTTGAATTTCAAAGGTGTCGGTTCTTGCGACGTTAATTGCTGGCATTTCTTATTAGCTCTCTGAGTAGGGATTTAATTTCAGAAACTTCATCCTTCAACATATTTATGTCGTCCAACGCGGAATTCAAGTGTTTTATCCTACGTCTAGCTTCAATAGCAGAACTGTCGTGATTTAAGATGGCACCTGAGGTCTCGTCCCTAACGAGACCATCATGTCCTTCAACTTTAATGTAACCCATACGCGGAAATTAGAAAGCGGCGACTGCTCTGATATCCTGAATCTTAGGAACATATGCTGGATCTACTCCCTTCATTACAATTTTGATTGCGAATGAAGAGAACTCAGGAAGATTGGATACACTATACTTCAGATCTTGATATGAAGATTGCTTTTCGGTAATACTAGAAATAGTATTCTCAGCAACAGCAATCTCTAGAGTATCTGGCATACCAGTATCATTAAAGTAGAACCATTCAGCATCTTCGAAGTTTTCTTGACTAGATGCTCTCTTGTACTTGTAGAGAACTTCGATATTCTCAATATTCTTGACATTAGCAAGCAGATGTACATCTACTGATGTTGCTGGATTTGTAATAGTAATCTCTTTAGTTACATACTTAGCAATAGAAGAACTATTCTTAGACGTATCTTCAGCAACAAAATCAACACCACTACTATAGGATACCTTAGCAATTTCCATAAAGAACGCTTCGTCATCAGGTTGATCTGGATATGAAATAATGTCACCTACACGGAAGATGTCAGCAATTTGATCAGTAATTTCGTTCCTTCTAGAATATAGGATATTGTCAATAATTCTGGCAGTATAATTATCATTTATTGGTTGAACATCTGTTCTCAATGTCAGCACTCTAGTTGTTCTATTCCATACGATAGACTTACCAGTAATTTTATTATCATAAGTTTCTAAAATTTTAGATTCAACTGGATTTCTGGCAATAATTGAAATAGATTCTCCAGCAGCAGATTGCGTAGAGCTATTGATAATTGGTGTTACTTGTGATGGACTAGATCCAACATTAACTGTTGGTGCTGATTGATCACTGGCAAATTGAGTTAGTTCTACTTCCTCCCCAATAACAAATCCTTGCTTAGTCTTGACCTTAACCCAAACTTGGTTTCCATCAACCTTAGCAATAGTACCATTAGCGGCAGAAGTATTTCCTTTGACACTCTGATTATTCTGGTATGTGACTCCAGGTGTTGTAGTAGATAGTGTGAATGAGAAGACAGGATAAAACTCAACCAACTGATTTCTTCTGCCGTATCTGTTTTCTTGTCCACCAGAATTTTCAATTCTGTTGGATACTGTCTTGAGTGAAGCACTAGAAAGATCAATCACAGGAGATAAGTGAGTGACTTGAGACGAAAGATCAATTTTATATGTGATAGATCTGTCAAGATCATTTAGAGTTTCATTAATTTCTGAAGCAATTACTTTTTGATTTTCAAAGTAATGTGATTCATTAAGGAATGTCTTTTCAAATTTGGACTGTGAATAAGAAGTATAATTTGTTGTTGAAGAATCAATAGGAATAATATTAGTTGTCTTAACTGATGTTTCTAGTTTTGTGCCAGTAACAGATAGATAATGTACTTGTGGATATAGAACCTCAAACTTTCTGTTGTAGGTAGCATAAACATGTCCACCAGAAACCGAACTTCTAGAAGCATTAGTTACTGTTCTAATTGTGTAAGAATCTACACCAGAATTAGCAACTCGGAATAAGTTTGTATTATATGTTTCGGATGGAATGCCGCCCGCTTCATCAGCACCTCTAAAGAATACATAGGAATTGCCACTGTCTTCAAAACCATTATCTCGATGATTAATTTTAATAATACTATTGTTATTTTTAAACAACTGTGATGTAGCAATAGATGCTGAAGTAGCATCAGTTTCAATTGGATCTTTCTCAAGAAGTTCATAACCAAGACTTACATTTCTGAGTAGTAACTCACAAGGTCTTGAATTATCAAATTCAGCACGGTATAATGTAAACTTAAGATCTTGATCTAGATCCTCAGTCCAAGAGTCTGTGTTTTGAGACTTATAAAGAGATCCAAGAGATGGTTGTGTGGTAATTACAGTACTGGTAGCAAGATCAGTTTCTCCTAGGGAAGAAGACCACAGTTCATAGTCAGTTGAATCGGTCTCGACTACCAAAGCATATTCAGAGTCATTCTCTAGATATACAGGGTAATCGAAAGTAAAGTGTGTAGGTGTTGTAGACTCTGTAAGACCCTCAAAATCGATTGCTACACCCATTCTAACTGCGGGGGTATCAATCTCAATAAATGTATCTACAGTACATCCCCCAGCACCATTACCGACTCCCTTGATAACGACTGATGGTGCTTCGGTATATCCAAAACCAGGAATAGACACTTCCGAATTATAGATCTTGCCATCAGAAACATTAATCTTGGCAGTTGCTACAGATCCACCAGGAAGTTGTGGACTCTCGATGTTAAGAACAGCACTGTCGTAATTAGCACCAGTGTTTGTGATTCTAATTTCCGAAAGTTTACCACTATTCTTAGCGATAGTCAGAGTAAGATCAGTTCCACCAGTAGCATTTGCTGTAGTTAGAGATGGAACTTCAATTAGTTCATTCTGTAGGAAAGATCTTCCATTGTGATTACTTAGAACAAGTGTATAAACCTGTTCATTTGTTAAAGCATAGACTCCAGTAGATGATGGGGTCAAATCAACACCATTCTTATCAATAATTTTAGAAATAGGACCAGAAGCAGCAGAACTCGAACCTACAACAACCTCTCCTTGAGTCACTTCAATATTTCCTGAAGTAAAACACTTAAGGTATGTCTCTGGTGTCAATGACTTCTCGGTACCAGGAATAATGTTCTTGGCGGGTTTGTTAAAGTCCACATTAGTCATGTAAACTCTGACAGGAATTTCTTCACTCTTAGTCTTGAAGTAAAGATCAGCACCAGTTACAAATACTCCACCATCAAAGTTCTCAACTTTGATTACTTGAGCTAAAGGATTAGGTCTTAACGGATCATCAGTATTACTCTCTACAAACTGTACACCTTCATTTGACTTAAAGTAGGATGGTTTTGTGGAAACAATACTAGATGGATTTTCTGGAAGTAAACCAGTAGCATAGTACTTAAGTTCGGCATATGTATCAACACCTGTCTTATCTTCATCAGTTTCACTCGAAGTAAATCTAAACGTTAGTTCTCCAGTTGTAAAACGTAGTTCTTCTGAGGAATCGTCATATTCTACTGTGTCGATATCACCAGTCCAAGTAGCATTCTCTTTGGGAGCAAACCCAGCAGGTAATAAAATTAGACCACTAGCATTTCCGTTTGCATCAGCAACAACCTGACCATTAAATGCTGATAGTGAGTTTCCAGCAATACCAGTAAATCTTAGGTCAGGATTTACCCAGCGATTGACATTTCTACCTTCCAAGAATACAGAAACTTTAGTTAGAGGCTTGAGTCTTCCAATTACAAACTTAATTTCTCTGCTTCTAGCAAAAAACTGTAGTGATGTAGCAACAACACTTTCACCAACCGTCTTAGTTTGAACTCCTTTACCAAGTTCATTATTCTGTGGACTAATATTAGAGGTACTTCCAACAGAAGCAGACTTAACTGAAGACTTAGCAATGGAGGTATTAGTTTCGCCAAGAGAATTAATAGATGTAAATGATGGGGATGTTCCGACCCAGTTTACAATAAATGAATCGTGGAGACTGGAGAAACTCTCTTTAATAGTATTTGTTGAAATAAAGATATCATATAGACTTGTGTTGGTATCTACTACCAATGGTTCTACATCTTGATCGTACCATTGATCAATTTGAGGATCTAAAGATCCTTCACCAACATATTGGAATACAACAAATGGATTTGGATTGATTGTGCTGGAAGCAAAATCGTTGCCTATTAGAGAAAGACTGCTATATGGTAGAGTTACAATATCACCAGATTTTTGATATCCAGCAACTGATCTTTGGTCTTCTCTGGTGTTAACTTCTCTGAGGAGAATAGAATCTTCATTGGACTGTGGTCTCAATACAGACTGTCTGCTATCGATAGCACACTTATAGTCAGCAGAAACTAGGTTTCCAATACCATGAGTCTCAAAATTGTCTACAAAGAAACCAGACTTAAATCTGTCAAGACCAATTTCATCCTTGACCTGCATATTTAATGCCTGTTGCTCAAGGATGCTAAGTGTAGTATAATACTCAAGACGTTCTACACGTTTCTGTAGTTTACCGATGTCTTTCATCGTGTAACGCTTATGCTCAACAGGAGTAATTCTTACATCCTTACTAGATGTTGTATATGCTGGAATATAAGCATAGAATAGAGCAACAGCATCTTCGATAGAATCTGGTTTTGTCGGATCAAGTGAAGAATTACCTTCCTTGACAATAAACTCTCCCCTCTTATTAAGGAAGATACCATCAATGCGATCTAAGTATTGAACCTGACTGAATGAGAAAGTATACTCTAATCCTTCGTCTGGAGCAGGAGTTGCTGCTACAACAGAACCAGTGCCAGTGAAGTTGCTAGTCGTTACTTCTAATGTAGAAGTATCCTGATAACCAGCGACAATGGTGTTAGTATTTACTTTAGGACGGAAGTCAATAACATTTTTGAGTTCTACATTTCCAAGAGCAGATGAATTGAATGTTGGGATTTCTGCTTCTGTTACACCTGCTTCATGAAGATAACTATCAATAGTTGCAAAATCTCCTTGTGAATGCTCGAAGTAATCAAAAGCAATTACAATTTGTCCGACAGTTGAGTCAAATCCTGGTTTTAGAACAATTCTAGAAACATCATAGATTGTATCTCTTTGACCATTATCGAAAGTAAATCTATTTGTTATATCTGTACCAGAAACTAGATTACCTGCGCTATCAATTTCGGGGGGTTGTGTGCTAGTTCCTTCATATACATAACGTAATTTGTATGCGTCGGAGAATGATAGAATTTCTACAACGTCGCTATCATAATCAGTTCCCCTGAAAGGAATTACTTTATCACCAGCAGAATCAACAACAATACGCTTGTTCTCAATAGAAGTTTTGAGTCTTGGTTTTGCATTCTCCACTTCCAAAGTTGCTGTGAGTTTTAACTCAGGAGCAACATAGTTTGCACCAGTAAAGTTACTATTAAAATACGAAGTTGGCAGTTGGAAGGTGATACTACCAGAAGTTAGTCCACTTGCGGTGTCAGTTGCTGAAGTAACTTCTACATTGTCAACGTCAATGTAAACAATATCACCATCTTCAACCAAGTCGGCACTATTCTTATTCAGAACAGTAACAATGTAGTTCTTCTCGTTAAATGTCGTGAATCTTTGTGTGCCAAATGGTAACTGAGCAGCAAATGAGATAATGCCACCACCAGTAGAACCAGCAGTAACAAAATCTCTTCTGAAGTAATACTTAATTTTAGTATCATCAGATCCAGCTGAAATTTTCTGTACTTGCTTACTTCCTGTTGGGAATAAAAGTGTTCCAGAATTTGGATTTTTGATTTGAGGACGAAGTAAAACAACACTGGTGTTGCTTACATCAGCATAAAGAGTTTCGTCAATATAAATTCTTGTTTTAGAAGATCCTTTTTGGATTGTAGCATATTGAACAACTGCTCTAATGACATTATTATCATCATCAGAGAACTGAATTAGATCTCCTTGCTGAACGATGCTACTAGCATCAGCACTGAAACTTGTAGACTCAAGGAACTTAGTTCCTTTAGATCCAAAGAAAGTGAAATCAGTTACATCACTAACACTAGCAAATGACCTGTCATCTACAACAACGTCTGCTGTAAACGAATTAATTCCACCAGAACCATAAGAAGTTCCAAAAGATTTAACGTTTTGTGGTGTGTATGTAGTAACAGTATTTCTGTTAAGTACAGGAATAATTACAGCAGTAGTTGTTGGAGTTGTGCTACCAGAATCAATCGAAATTACTGGAGGTTTAGAGAACTCGATGTCTAAAGAAATTCTGTCTAGAATATCTACTTTATAAATTCCTTGACCATTAAATGCAAGTTCTACTTGTGATGCGTCATATCCAACACCATTGATAACAATGGTAGATGTGGACGGGTATCCTAAACCTCTCTCTTGGACAACAAAGTGGGAAATTGTATTTTCGTTAGCAATCTTAACTAGAGTGCCTGCTTCATCTGTTAAAGTTTCTCCAGGAACAAATTTTCCAGATAGAGTTTTAATAAACAAGTACTTTCCAGTAGAAAAGACGCCATTGGAGATTCCTTCTACAACACCGTAAGCGCCACTAGTCAAACCAGTTATATACTGACCAACGCCATAAGTATTTGATGGAACTACTGTTTCTAGAGTAATTTTAGTAAAGAATTGTGGATCGAAATATGATAAGGCAAACTTAGCATTGTATGCCTCACCACCTTCTGCCAAGGTGCCTTTGGAAATTACAATATCAGAATCGGAATTAAATCCCTCACCTCTTTCCTGTAGATAGAAGTTACTTGGTTTAACAGTTCCAATAATTGGAGTGATGGTGTCACTATAATCAACAATGTTAGCAAAAGTAGTTGATGCTAGATTTTGTTTTTCATCACCAACGGCATCAGCTTGTGTCAAAAAGACTTTTCTGTTCTTACCTTGAGAACTTTCGTCATATTCTTTGAAGATATTTTCTAGGTCACTCTTCAATCCAGCAACAGTAACTTCCAAGAATCTAGATTCTTCTGTAGTTCCTGGGTTCTTAAGTGGTTTGAATACTTTTGAGTATGAAAGAACATCGACATAACCGACAATGTTTGTTCCTGCTCTGGTTTTTACATACCATAACTTACTAAAGGTATTTTCTAAATCACTTGGAACAATACTTGTAATGGGAATATTAACATCAACAATTTCTAATGCTACTGTCTTAATTCCAATATTGGAGTCAAAAAACTTACCTCTTCTGTCAATAGTTTGACGATAGTTTGTATCAGACTCTGTGTTAGACAGTCCTACATAACCATCATTGAATAGAGACGATAAGAAGACAGTTGGATATGCGGTAAGTTGTGATCCCTCTTTGTTTAGTGGAACGCTGCCATATACATTAGTAATAGTATATGTTGGAAGACCTTTTGTTTTGAGAGTTACATTGTCACTAGAGAGACTTTCTCTTGCTTTATTGATTTCAAGATACTTTGTTTCTTTATTAACAATCTCGTATCCTCTGATGTATGCTTTACCAGGACCAATGCTAGTAATCATCTTCCTGCCAGCTTCTGTGGCAGTTAGACCATTGAATAGTCCAAATTCATCAGCAGCATAGAGACCTTTGTTTCCATCTTGCTGAGCATACTCTCTAATATCAACAGAGAAATCTTTTACTACATAATCTCCACTTTCGTCAAATGTTCTTCTAGCAAGAGTCTGCTCTAAAATACTATAATCTGCAGCAGATACTTTTCTTTGTACAACTCCACGACTTACAGTAAGAAGTTGAATAAAATTCTTATCTGTAATTGCGTTTAGAGCAAACTCTTTTAAATCTAAACTAATTCTTAGTCTGTGTGCGCCAGGTGCCGTGTAGTTAGAAGAACCAATAGCGTTGTCATATAGTGATCCGTCTTCTTCTGGTGTTACAATTTCTTCTTTGATTGTAAAACCAATTTTAGCGGATGGTTTGTTGTAATACTCATCAATAACTAAAAGTTGTTCTTGATTTCTTACAAAGTAACCATTGACAAAATAAATACCCTCTTCTACCTTAACAGCAGAAGCAAGACCCATAGCAGGACTATTAAGAGAGGTTGTCAATCCAGTATCTGGATTTGTTACACTAATACTGGTGGGCAGAACACTACCATCAGTACCAACAACCATCAATGGAGTATTGACGCCATTAATAACTTCTAGAGTTTCACCTTGGCGGAAAGTAGATTCTGTGTTAGAATTACCACTATTTTGGTAACTAACATATAAGGTATCTGAAGAATTTTCAGTTGCTAGATTTGCGGATAAAACATTTCCAATGACGCCAGAAGTTAAACCACGTAATTGTAGATCAATTAATTGTGTGATATCATACTTTCTGTATACGATGTCATCTCCTTCAGAAATAGCAACTTCCGAAACTGAAGACAACTTAACGTAGTCTAGTTTTGTATTGAGACCAACTTCGCCAGGGATAACTAATTCCCCCTGCTTAAAAGCGTATTTACCAAAACTTTCAACCTGATTCTGTAGAATCGATTGTAGCTGTGTTAATTCTCTACCTTGAATGGAGTACCCAGGACGGAATAGAATCTTATAAAAATTCTTACTCGCGTCAAAGTCCTCGTAGTAAGGATTTACATTTAGGTTAGTCTTCTGGGGCATCTTGCTTCGCCAAATACTAGTATCTAGTCCTTAGTATTTAGTAGAGATAAAAAAAATCCCCCGATCTCTCGGGGGACTTAATTTATTTAATTTTGATCAGAATTCAATAACAAGTTTGATATCTTCAATTTGGTCGGGAGCACGAGTGATGAGACGACGGTTCTCGATATAGATAACGTCACCAGAGTTATTCTCGATCTCGGCATATGCCTTGCCACCTGAGTTAGCATTACCAGGATCATCAAGAACGAAAGTAGAACCTAGTAGTGGACCAGTGTAATCAACGTCAACTGTACCAGAAGAAGCAGATGAGGCACCTGTTACAGCATTACCAGCGTTGCTTTCGAATGCTCTTACAACACCTTGATCCGTATGAGCGTCATTGGTTTGTAGATACTTAAGAACACCATTAACGGTTGAACCGCTATCGAGTGTCCAAGAAACAACTGAACCATAAGCAGTACCATCTGTTACAGTTTGACTGATTTTCTCATCAGGAATGAAGTCGGCAGTAGCGCCTTCAATCTTGAGTGCTTTTAGACCAGAAAGAGTATCGTCTGTAGCAAATGTAGTTGTACCGTTGTTGTATGGGTCTTTGATAATACCAATACGACGGAAATCGTTATCAACAGGGAAGTCACCGCCACCCTCAGAGTAGGTAAGGCGAATATTTGTCATTACACGCTTACCGTTAAGTTCCGTTTCATGGTCTGAACCATGACCACCTTGAGGAGCAAGAACGATTTCAATAGCACCAGTAGCACCAGAAGCAGTTACTACAGCAGAAGACAAACCAGCATCAGAGAAGAGGTTACCGTTTCCTAAGAGAATGTTAGCATAGGTGTAACCTGATCCACGAGCTTCGATGGATGCTTCTGTAATTGTTCCAGTACCATCTGTCACAAATTTTACAATACCACCTGTACCATCACCCTTAATACCAGTGTAAAGGGTTTGTGAAGCAGGGAGGTTATTACCACCGTCTTCGATTAGAGCAACATCAATAGCACCAGCGACTGCTAAACCTGCGACAGCAACACGGGAAGGATTAGTGGAAAGAACAACAGGCATGAAGTCCGAAGAAAGAAACTTCAGAACATCATCAGTTGGGATGGTGTACATATGCTTCCAAATGTAACCAGCACCAGTGGTTTCAGTATAGAGACCAGTTGCTGCGTCGTAGTTAGCACCTGTAGTTAAAGGTTCTTCCTGAGCAGTAGCACCACCAACGGTGAGATCCTCACCATTGTAGAGGCACTTAAATACTTCGTAATTAGAGTTCATTACGTAAAACTTAGCATCAGAGATGCTGGTAGCACCAGATGCTGCGGATTTTCCGATTTGACCACCGCCACCAGGAGTAGCAGAGTAGTCAGGATTCCACATATCGTAGATTGGGTTGATAGATACATCCCAGTTATAACGACGAATAACAGTTCTTGCGAAAGAATCTGTGATACGCTTAGCAGCAATAATTTCGTCGTAGAGACCAATCTTTTCTCTTTGGTTATCTAGAGGAAGGGGCGGAATGTCTTCTGTACCGTAACGATATACGCCAGTAGTTGCTGAAGCTGAAGTTGTTGTAGAACCGCCATCAGCGGTTTCTAATAGGGAGCTGCCAAGAGGTGGTGCGGAATTAACACCGCTGGCACCAAATACGTCGGTAAGAAGGAGGGCACTATCATAAACTGCGGAAACGGTGGCACGGAAAGTATTATAGTTTCCTACGTATACTTCATTACCAACCGTAAAGTTAGTTGCCGACTTAGAATATACTTCTAAGTATGCCTTCCAGGGTTGTGGTCGTCCAACGAAAAAATACATTCGTGAACGCTCGGCACTAGTTTCGGTAGCACCTTCAGTTAACGATTCAAGGAATTGATTCGCATTAAAAATTCTAAACTTATCAGAGATAATAGCAGCCATTGGTTTTCTGTTCCGACGTAGTGTTTGTGCCTGAGTTATTTATATTTATACGGATATTTATGAAATTGTAAATGGAACCAACTCTTCACCACTATTGATGGCATTAGTTCCGCTATACAGAGTACATCCCGTGAAAGATGTGTCTGTCTTTCCTGTATATTGGATGACAGTTCCGCCAGAAGTAAACAGATACCCAGCAGATGGGAAATATGTTGTATCTAATACTATAATAGGTCCGCCTATAGTACCAGTTGATGATGTGATAGCAACTGGGTTTTGGATTGATGGTGGCATGAGAGTAAACTTAGCACCAGAAAGAGTGTAAGAAGAAGAACTTCTCTCAATAAAGTCTTTCAAGGTTAGTGCTGGATAGTAAGTAGAAAGTTCTTGAATACTTAATCCAGATACACCAGCAACACCATCATCAAAAATTCCTTCAAAGTGTCCGATAGTGTGTCCAGCATTTGTTCTTTCATAACTTCCAATATATTCATTTCCTCTACCAAATACACTGTTATTAACATCAACTATAGTTAAGTCGCGTCTTGTAACTGTATATGGTTCTAGAAGATCGATAAAACCATTGAGTCTTGTACTAATTGGATCATCGATGAATACACTCTCTTGGTATCCATCAACAACACCAGATGGTGGAGTATACAGGAGAACCTCAGTGGCATTCCTCTGAACTACAAATTCACTCTGAACAGTTTGAAGTTCGCTAGTTACTTCAGTTTGATTGTGTGAGGTTGTAAATGATCTTATATTTGCAGCGGATACTTCTAGTTTATATCTTACTTGAGAAGTAACGTTACTAATAGATTCAACATTGATTTGTGGTTGAACCTCAGCAATTAGAACTCTAGAAGCAACAGCAGATTGTTTTACATCAGGTGTTACAAATTCATTATAACGAATAGACTCAGTGCTTCTTCTATCATCTAATCCAACCGTAACAATAGATGCTTCACTGTATACTTCAGTGATGCCTACAGGTGTTAGAGATACTGGATCTGGTACTTGTCTGAGGTATGTTCCAGCAGTCCAGAACTGAGGAGTTGTTCCCTTCTGACCTCTCTCGACCATCAAGAATCTATCAGAGAGTTTACGCATGTAGCGTACCATCTCATTACCGATCATCAAGTAACCATTAGTATTAAACTTACTAGTATCTGGGATGTAGATAATAGTAGAGTTGGCGGGGGTATCAACATCGGTATATGCAGCAACCTCATAGTAATTGATGTTACTGAGAGCAGTATTTTGAATAATATTGTGTACAGTGCTAGTAATCTGTCTACTTGCTGTTACAATAGAATTGCTAATAATATCAGCAACGCGACCAGAAACTTGAGAGACATATTGATTAGTTTCGGTAAACACATCAATAATAACCGCACCTGTTGGTTGAGGTCTATCAGTACGAATTTCTGATACTGATGCTGTGAGATTCTCATTAACTTCTTCAACTAGTTGAATCTCTGCTTCAAGTTCCATGTCCACTCGACGTGGACTATCTGCGACAATAGCAGAAGTTGTAAACGCCAGTGGGGGTGGAAGATTGATGATATCAATACTAGATACCACATTCATTCCAGCTTGTTCAATTATAGGATTGATTCCTAAATTGATCAGTGATATACCAATGTCTCTATTATTTAAAATGTCATATCTTCTAGCAACAGCAACTTTTGGTGCTGTTGTGTAACCAGATCCACCTTCAATAAGTTCAACACTAATTACTTGACCCTTGCTTACAATAACTTCTGCTCTAGCACCACCACCTTCACCATTTACAGGAACGAATTCTAAAACAGGTGGAGTATAATACTGATAAGCAGTCGGTTGTGTAATTGGATTGTAACTTCTCTGGTTCCAAGTTAAAGAAGTAACAGATCCATTTTCAACAGTTGCGATAACACTAAGACCTTCACCTCTAGTGATACCAGCATAAGTCTCAACTGAGACCGAAGCATAAACATCATTTGATACTGGTCTACCATTTCTGCCATCCTTACTAGTTACAGAGGATGGAAGAACTTTAATCTTTCTGAATTTGTCTTCACCTTCAACTCTAATTAGATCACCACTAGAAAGACTTACAAATTGCTTGCTATATGTTCTTCTAAGAACTGTTCCTGACCAGATACCATTGTCATCTGTCAGTACTTTTCTACCAAATTCGTCTACATTGTAGTCAAGATTTGCTCCAGTAAAATCATTACTTGGGAATGTGAAATGTCTATCATATGCTCCAAAAGTAGCAAATATGATATCTAGAGAAGGATCAATGACAGCATTTTGTGATTTTAGAGACCAAGTAATAGTATTACCAACCAAATAGTAATTTGTTACTTCACCAATTACTGATCTAGAACCATCTGCTAGTGTTTGCCAGCAATGAATAGATGATCCAATTTTGTCACCCATCCAATCATATCTACTGTAATTTGAAGCAGTAGACATATTTACTCCACTAAGAGTAAATAATGCTCTGGAAAAATAAGTATCTGGTGCGAAGTCAAAAATGTTTAAGATTTGTCCGACATCTCTACCATAGAGGTAGCGCATATCAACCTTCATTTCTTTTTTGATAGAATCCTTGAAAAAGATATTAGGTCCAGATACTTGATAACTATATCCTTCTCTTTGAAGAACACCATCCAAGAAGACATATAAGTATTCTTTTTCTTCAATAGATTGAACAGTATTGTCTTCTACATCTAAAATCAAAAATGGTCCCGTTTTAGTTCCATCAACCAAATTAAAGTCAATAGTCAGACGCTTATAATTACCAACACCAATACCAACAACTTTCTCAACAGCTGTTGGTTCGCCAATGCTTTTGGCACCAAAATCTTGATCCCATATAGGTGCTACATCAAATACTAGTTTGTTTGGAACTGTAGTTCTATCAATAAAGTATGCCGATTCTCCAGGATACTCTTCAGTATACTTGGGTCTCTGTAGTACAGCATTTAGAGTCAAGAACAAGTCTTCATCTTCTTCGGTGCTAACCTCGCTTCCATCATCCCAATACATTTCAAAGGTTTTATTTTCTCCGTCAACGTAATCAGGCAATGTCTTAGCAACTAGTTGCTCATCAAGAACATCTACAATGTTATCATATAGTGAACTAAGAGATGATACAACATCATCACATTCTCCATAAGGCAGTAAAGGATCACCAATAATATTATAGTTGCTGTAAGGAGTTGAAGGATCCCAATTGCCTGGTTTGCTAGCATTGATAGAAACTGGATCAACAGCACCAGATCCATTTTCTAGAATATCTTGTACAATTTGAATCATGCTATCAATAGCAGATTCTACTTCAACACAGTACGGGAACTGAGTATCTGTAGCAACAGAATTATCCACAACTGGATTAACACTAGTGTAAGTTCCTGATCCAAGATTATTTCTCATGGCAAGAGTCATCTTCTCGCCTAACTTATTCCAAGCGTCGATAGCAGCAGCAGTTTCTTCTACTGATCTATTAATATAAGTTAAATTTTCTCCATCTGGATAACCAGCATTGGTATAATAAAGTCTAGCAAACTCAACTACCTTTTGGTTGCCACCAAGTCTGAGATGATAAACAATAGCATCAATTAAAAAACCAAGATCTCTCTTACATTTCTCTTCATCACCAGCAGGCAAAGCATAGTTAGCATAAGTGTATCCGCTAACTTCTTCTTGTAAGTATAATTTGTTAGCAGCAATTAAATTAGAAGCATCATAGAATGTTCCGTTATTAATACCACTGAAGAAGAATGTAGCATCATCTGATGCTGAGAATGAAATTGGTGCCTGAAGAACATCTCCTGGGTCAACACTAAATGTATTTCCTGGTTGTACAGAACCAGTATTTGTAGGCATAATAAAATCATTTCCGCCAGTTGATCCATCAAGATCAGTAATTCCACTAGCAGCACCACCAGCACCACCAGAGTTTGATAGTGCAGCATTTGATAAAGTGATTTGAATATCACTATCGATAGATGTAACTTTTGTTCCTACTGGATATGCCCTGCCAGAACTTACATGCATACCGATAGCAAGTCTATCAGTACTGGAAACTACCATTCTATTTGAACCTTGGATGTATGAAACTCCAGATTCTACAATGTCCCAATTTCTAACAGCAAGTTTTGCTAGTCTTGTAGCATAATTAAAAATTCCTAAAGACTCTGTTTTTTTCTTTGTGATATAATCATAGTCATCATCTTGATTGAAAATAGATGTGTAATCTACAGTTTTAACGTTTCCACCAAAACGTAGATCATGTTCATAAGCATCAAGAATATATCTGATGTCTCTCTGGTAATCATCAGTCTTTGTACTCCAATCTAATGATGAGTAAAACTCTTTACCATATCCAATAGATTCCCCAACAATAAAATCTTTGTTTAACTCTACTTGGTTTGCCGCATCTATCCATCTTCCATTTCTTTGGAAGATATTTCTCAATTTCTTAAAATACCTTGTATTATACTGCGAATCCTTAAACGAGAAATATCTACCATAAAAAGTAACACCTTTATATGGAGATAGTTCTGTTAAGTTAGCACCTGTTAATTTTTCTCCAGGACCGAGAGGTGGTTGAGAAAATACAATCTTATCAGATGTAGTAGTATATGCTACTCCTGGTTCTTGTAAAACACCATCAAGAGAAACAATTAAATTTTTAACATCTGATGGTGTAAATGCGGTATCATTATCGTTCCTTAATTGGAACATTGTAGTACCTTGTAATCTGCCATTACTATCCAAATAACCATCAAATGAATTCTTTGTCCACCATGGTTTGGCATCAGCTATATTTGGTGGATTCGTGACCGCATCATAATAACCAGGAGTCATGTTGTAAATCCTGAAAGTAAACGCACGAGACTCATTAAAATTAAACTCAGATGTAGCAGCAGAACCAACACCCTTTCTAATTCTTTGATTTTCTACCTTCTGAATAGTTTGCGTAACTGTTCTTCTAGTATTTTCAACTGTAATCTTATTTTTATCTGGATCCCATAACTGAATAACAGAAAAGTGAGATGCCTTAGGCACTTCAACTGGCATTTCTGTTTTGGCAGTCGCTTCAATGTCTACTTGACCAAATAGTTGAAAACCAGCAGGATGTGTGGTAGACTTGATTAGTTCACGCCACTGATCAATTGGTTTCTTTGACTTAACAACATAAGAATAGTCTTGATAGAAATAACTATCGAGAATCTTTTGGTTAGAAACGCCAATTTTTCCTCTGTCTGACTTATAATAACCGATATTATCAAAGAAGGAAGAAATGTTTTCTTTGAAAGTGCTAACGTAGATTGCCTTTACATTTCCAGCTGCTCTGGAAATTAGACCAATTACATCAACGTTGTTTCTTAGAGTTCCTTTGATATCTTCTAGTTTAAGTAGATTGGAACCAAGTCTCCACTCAGATACTCTTGCTCTAGCAACTTCTGTAGATCCAATCGTTTGAACAACAGTTTCACCTTTCTGGAAGTCACCCGCATAATCTTTCAATGCTACAACATACTGTGTAGAGAAAGTAGAAGAAACTGTCTTATCTAAGTGGAAAGCACCACCATTTCTAGTAATGCTAATACTCTGTGGAACACCAATAGTACTACTGTCAACGTATGCCTCTACATCACTTTCAACAATTTCAATCTTGGGGGGATATGTATATCCTCTACCAGGATTAGTAATTTGAACCGAGAAAAGTTTTTGATCTTTTGTGATAATAGAAAACTCTAGATCAACACCATCTCCATCAACAACAATTGCTTTTGGTTTTATATAATTGGATCCCTCATTAGTAATATTGACACCAGTAACAGTATTTGTAACTGTATCAAAAAGAACATCTGCTGCTCCTTTGAAAGAAGCACTTGGATCAACACCACTAATTACTGGAGTCTTTTTATAATTCAGACCTAAGTTAGTAATCTTAAAACTATTGATTTCGCCAACAGCAAAATTTCCAGTAGTTGTATATTTGATTGTTCCTGATCCATCCCATAGCGGTACACTGGTTATATTATAAGTAAATCTAGTAGGAGTTACATAATTTACAGTCTTTACTCCCTGTAAAGGATCAGTAATAATTCTGAGATACTTTCCATCCGAGTTTACAATACCATTTCTGTCAAAATAGTAGAAGTTTGTAAAATCGGTTCCAACTTTTTCATCGTAAGTATTGGAAGCAAGTCTAGAACCGAAACCAAACTTGACATCTACAAATGCTCCAGGATTACCATGGAGAATAGTAGACTCTTGTTTTTCCACAGTAACAATATTGTAATTGCCGCTTGGACTTAAATCAAAGTGAGTTCCTGAAAGAGATGAGTCTGATGTATCAAATTTGTACTTGTAAAACTCTTGTACATCTATAATTGGGTTTTCAGTGTAAGATACGTTATCTGTAGAGAATTCATATTTGTAATCAATAGAACTTGTACGCTCAACCAATACTAATCTCTGAGGTGAACTTGAGTCAAAGAAAGTTGTGCCTACAGCAATATTTGAAGAAGTATCTTTATCAATGCCATAATCAAATACAACTACTGCTTTCTGAGTATCAAGGTCATATGATTTGATGTAACCAGATCCAACTGTGTTTCCTACTTGAAAATTGGCATTGAAATTATATCTTGATTTGTATAAAGAAACTACCTGCTCATCATAATGATCAATAGCAGAAGTATTTTCACTACCAGTGTTAACAGTGAGATTTTTTCCATTTACAGAGACAATCTCCATAATTTCTGATCCTACTGTAATCAAGTCGCCATTAGAAAATCCTGTAGTGCTATCTAAGGTTAGGGTTGTAGATTCGGCAGCAAATCCAATATGATCGACATATAAAGTCAATCTAGCAGTACTAAGAGAAGCAACAGATCTTTCTAGGGATTCATCGTCAATACCAATGTAATCTGCTTTTCTATATCCAGATCCTTTTGCCTGGATAGTAATATTTGATACAATACCAGCGTCAGAAACAGTAATATTGGCAGTTGCTCCAGTACCAGTTCCACCTGTCAATGGTACACTTACGTAAGTACCAGGAGCATAGTCAGCGCCACCATTTAAGATTTGGAACCTGCCAATACCAGTGTCATTAATAGTAGAGGAGAACTCAGGAGATTGTAGTACAATTTCTTGATATAGTCTCTTCTTTACAAAATAATTTTTAGTCTTAAGAGCATCATCTGGGAAGATACTAATATCTACAATGTCGCCAATTCCTAGACCATGATTACTATCAGTTTCAATAAGAGCAACACTTTGATTAACATCAAATGGTTCTAGACCATCACTCAAAGAAGTAAGTGTAACTGGTTTAGTTCCTGAAGTGTTGAAAAAATCATCTGATTGGAGGAAATAATCTGCGGTGTCAAATGCGAACCAATCACCATAATCCCAATCTGCTTGGGGTAAATCTTCAAAGTCATCTTGGATAGGAATGACTTTAATTTCAACAGTATTTTGAGAGGAAGTTCCGTTTAATACTTCGCCTCTAGCAATACGAGGGTTGATGCCATCAGTTAGACTTAACTTTGCTCCTTTGGTATAAGAACTTCTTTGATCTAGTAGAATGAAGAATGTTTTGATGTCAGCAGAGAATGTTCCTGTATTGTCAAATGTACCAATAACATTCTTGAGAACAATTAAGTTATCATTTCTAATGTTACCTACAATAGTTCCAGATGCGTTTGATGAAGGTTGACGTAGTGTGTCATCAGCAAACAAATAAGCATTCTGAATTGTTGTTAACTTGACGACCTTATCTTCAAAACTTTCTAGGTAATTTACAGATTTTCCTTTTACTGACTCAACTAGTGCTTTTGCTTCTGATCCCTCAGATCCTCTATTATTGAAATATACTTTACTGTTAGGGGAGAAGTTGAGAGATGATCTATCAATAGAAACAGAATCAATAGTTCCAGATTTTACTTCTTCAATTTGTGCTACCACACCTTCGCCATTTCTTGGCATACCAGGTTGGAAGAATCTCTTCGATTTTTTGGGAACATCATTCTGGTTGATGTTAGAATTATAGTTGCTATCTACTGGAAGTGAGTAGAAATTTTCTCCTATAATGTATGGATATTGCGGTACTTGATTGCTATCAATAGTAAGGAAATAAGCATACGATCCTTCTGGGTAATCGGGAGTGATACAAAATCTTCCATTGTTTTCGTCTAATGAACCTGTTTTGTGTGTATAAGCATAGTCATTATTAAATGTTCCCAATGGATACTCTGTAGTAGAGGGTCCACCTAGGCGAGATCCATTTTTCACATAACTAGATGTCATCCTCACAATAGAAGAAGATGAGTTTAATGGATCTTCATGACCGAATGGTCCGTAGATTGGGTTTCCATCATAAGCAAAACCAATAATTGGAGAGTGAACTTTATTTGTTGGTTCTGCTCCAAGACTATTGATATTATCATTCAAAGCAACCCTAAGTGCTTTGGGGTTGCCAACATGACCATATCCATATTCAAGAACGATATTATAGTTCTCAAACAAATAACCATTCTCGGTGTCTAATTCAGTTTTTAATTTTTCGAATCTGTTATAGTTCCATTCAGTTAGAAGTGGAATTGCTGTAGCACCGCTGCCTACTGGGATAATATCGACACGAACCGTATTTTGATTGTAGAAACTACCACCAGCATTCTTTGTAAATCCAGTGATTGTACCGTCAGTATCTACAATAGAGGTATAGTCAGCAAATCTTCCTTTTCCATTTCTATCAGTAATTCTAACAAGTGGAGGAGATGAATAATATTCTCCTGCGTTTTCAATGACAAGACTAGTAATCTCATCACCAGTAACCACAGCACGAACTTTAGCATTTCTACCAGAGGTTACTTCTACTACAGGAACTCTTGGGAATACTGTGTCTGTGTCAACAATATATCTTTCAACAACAGAACCAATGAGAATTGCTCTCGCTTTATTGGGAACTCCATCCAACAAAACAAAAGGCGGTTTAGTGTATCCACCACCTCGGATGTTGACCTCAATAGATTCTAATTTACCAAAACGAATACTTTCTGGATCACGATATCCATACAGACGAACACCATTAAGTAAAATGCCAACATCATTTTTGGGTGTACTATATCTTTCTGTAGTTCTAGTTGCTTGTTTTCTAATAATACGAAGCAATTTCTGATCTTGTACAGATTGAGTTACTATAGAACCATCTAGGATTTTATATGAAGGGAAACCAGAAGATGTGATATAATAGTACTGATCATCTTCAAAGATAGCAGAAACATCCGTAGAAATTTCATTTAATTCTGTTTGTACAGCAGGGACAGTTGGAGAATTGACAGGTAGATTGTTGTTAAGAATCCATCTAGTCTCATTTGTTCCTGTTTTTACAATCTTAGGGTTGGATGTTTCAAATCCTGGGTTTGATACTTGAATCTTATCACCAGGATAAGCATATGGATGTAATACATCTGTTTCGAAGTTGTATACAACACCAAGAGTCAGTAGTCTAACCCCAGAACCTTCGATAATAACAGGTTTGTAAATGAAGTCACCTTTACTGTGATTATAGGTGATGTCACCCCTTTGCTTGATAACAAACTGAGTAATATTTTTTTCTTCAAATTTGATTGTTTCTTCGCCAATCAAAATCTCTCCAGTCTTACCCCAACCAATAGTTGAGAATGCGTTTACACGCTTACCAACACCAGAAGTTTGTGGTAAATTTTTCTCTAATCGAGTCTTGGTTGAGATAGCAAACTCACCAGTGACAGTTTCTGGTGATAATACAATGTTCCAGATTTTTTCGTCATCTGCTGTACCATCTGGATACACATTGTCAACCGTAGCAGAGACAAAACCATACTCATTAGTTTCTGATTGAATAATCTTATTTCCAATAAGATTTTTAGGATCACCAGAAACAATTTTTACTTTTAGAGCATATACATTGATCCAATCTGATTTGGATGCTTTATACGTAAAATCTTTGGGGTTATATACCTCTGGTTTAGTTTCTTTGCCAACAAGAGTTGTAAAAATAAACTTAATTGAACTACTAGTTCCTTTCGTCTTATAAAATTTTTGAATATTTTTGATAAGAGTACGCTTATCAATGTCTCCGTTCAAATATTTCTCAGGGAAAGCACCAAGATACTGTGATTCGAAATTCTTGACTAGAGCATACAAGAATAGATTGCTAACGTTGTATACTGTCTCACCGATACCATGAGAAGCAGCATCAGTGCTCTGAAAATCTGATGCACTATAAAGATCACCTAAAGTTGTATTCCCACTAACACCACGGGAGCATTCTTGTAACTCGGTGTCAGTTCTTGTGGCATAAAAAATGATTTCGCTGCCAATGCGAACATAACCATTCTTCTTTGGAAATGAAGAAGCATCTATTAATGTAATAGTTTCATCAGAAATGCTGATGGGTGTGGCAAGACTATTATTCTGCTTGAGAAGATTTTTTTCGTAAAAATCAATATCAGCATACTTTTGTAAGTTGCTAAGAACGTCTAAGGGACCACCTTGGACTTCCTGTGCTTCATAATACTTTTGTACAAACTTAGCAAAAAGTTCGTATTCGGTAGAAATGAATTCAGGAAGCTGTGACTCAATTAGAGTAGAAATTCTTTTAGTCTTAACAGCAGCCATTTACTTACTCTTTGTATGCGGTGAAACTTGAATTCGCTACGTCAACATCAAGGTAAACCTCACGGAGTGCCTTAATATCATTTGAAAGGGGTTTTACTCGAACAGAGATACGGTTATCAAAATATGTACCTTTAATGATAGTCAAAGCATATATTTTCAATTCGCCGTTTACATAGTCAATGTCACCAACTTCTTTGTCGAGGACAACCTTTTCGCCAGTTGCAGTATCTAGTCTATATAGGACAATTTTGCCATCCATATCTTCAAGATACACATCAAAATTGGGATACTCAGTAACTCTAAAACCAGTACTAGCAAGGACTGGACCATCACAATCCTTGTCAAAAGTGTTCTGGTAACATATTTCGTAATAGAATGTAGAATTTAACTGAGGATAGAAATCTTTTCTTAATGTAATCTCAGTAAGATTAGAATTGATAGAACGATCTGCATCATCAATTACACCAACCATTTTACTATGTCTAAACTTACCATTGAACTTTTCAATGTCGGAAGTATCAAGATAAGTTTGTACCGCACCAATTACTTTATCTCTAATTTGTGCTGGTGTCTGATCTGTTGTATTTCTGTTGTAGTAGATCTTACTACTCATCTCAACATAAGTGATAGATGGATCAACAATGACTGGTTCAATAGAAGCAACAGCATACTTCTTAAGTTCTTCTATAATATTGTTTTTAGTAAGTGATGTTAAGTAAGCAGCATCTTTTGGTTTTAGTACAATAAAAACTTTGCCGTAGTCAGGTGGTTCTTGGTCCTCTCCTCCAAAAATGATAATATCGCTGGTTGCTGGATAAACTTGTCTAACAATGGCGGAGTAATCATCGGCAGTAACAGCACGATCTTGTGTACCATATGCCTTTGGCGCAGTATAACGAATCTTCTCTGTGGCTTCAATCTCTTCGCCTCCAGCAGACGCAATTGTCGATACAATAGAAACATCAAAAGAGTTAGGAGAAACGCCTTGTGGGTTCTCCAAAACACCAGAGAATACGAATGTCCTCACACCATTGCTTTCTGGACCAGCAGTAGTTAAGTAAGACACTTCTACTCTCGCACCATTCTCTAGTGCCTTACCTAAAACACCGTCACCAAACAGTAATTCATATCTTGAGTCCTCAATCTCTTCTAGAAAGAAAATCTTTGAATTGCTGTTGATACCAATAATATTATCTGATACTAACCATGCTTCACTAAATGATCCGCCAGTTGGGAATACCTTTACTCTAATAGTATTAGTATCAATGTTTTCGTTGTCAAGTTTGAAACGTTGTGACTTAAGTGCTGTGTTAACAGTATAAGTATTGACTAACTGTGTTCCCTCTCTTACTTCTACATCTTCAAAAGTAGCAACACCATTTGATACTTGCCCCGTCACATCATTTAGTACGATATATTGGTAGATGTTATTATCATATGAGGTAATAAATCCTGTTCCTTTCTTCAGTAGGAGTTCAGTATCCGCAGTTGGATTACTATAAGTTACAGTAAATGATATGTAAGCAGTTGGTGACGTTGCGCTCTTAGGTCTATATCCTAACTGCTTCGCAATTGCCACTACATTGTCTCTCAACGTAGCGGAATCAATGAATAGTTCATTGACTACCATGTTAGCGTTAAACGCCGTATAATACGTATTATAAGCAAGTGTGTCGATCAACGTCGATAACACACTACCGTCAAAATCATAATCGGTAAAATCTGACTGCGCTCTGAGGTAATCCTTCAGAGCAACTTTGATATCTTCAAAGTCTAGGTTGGCAACCTGAGTATAAGGCATTATCGTGTACGCTCTAGGAAGAATTCTACTGCTATTGGTGTGTCGTTTCTACCTACAATTGTAAACGACATCTCAACTTCGTAACCATTATTAAGATAATCTGGAGTGCAGAGAATACTATCGATACTAATTCTTGGTTCGTAACGAGTCAGAACATCTCCAATTTCTGCTTTGATAATACCAGCACTACCATAATCTAATGGTTCAAATAATACATTCCGAATACCACATCCTAATTGGGGTTGAAATGGTCTTTCTCCCTTCACAGTAAGAAGTAAGGCAGTAATCGATTGAACGATAGCTGCCTTATCTTTTACCGTTACTAAATCATCACTTACAGGATGTTTCTTAAAGGTAACACTCAAATCTTTGAATGTCTCAAAGGTTGGCATTTAGGCACAGCAATAGGCTGTTACTATTTATCACTTACCAACAAATCCGTCCGCCCATTCTTGAGAATTAAAAACCTCTTCGTCCTTTGCTTTGTTACGATTACGTTTTGCTGACATGTTTAGGTACTTATCACTATCAGTCTCGGTGATGAGTGTCATACCTTCATTAACAAAGTCTTCACCTTTGTCAACTGATCCGTCTAATCGATTAGGGTGTCCCATTTTGTTTCTCCTTTTGTGTTTGCCAAAAATAATCATCTGTGTCACCTAAGCGTCCCCAGTCAGTTCCTGACTCTACTTGGTATTCTATGGTAGATACTTTGAAGTCAGGGAACTTGGGTTCCTCAGGGGTAATAGAGAGGTCATACAGACGCATCCTGTTATTAGGATACAAAGCGTACTGACCATTGTTCAATGCGATACAATTATGTGATTTGTGCTCCTGTGGCACTTCACTTACATTGTTATCTATTACATCTGGATTTGCGTGGTAGTTATCAAGTGTAAACAAATATTGTCCCTTCATAAGACCATGATCTCTAGTGAAGACCTCACAGTCCATAGATGAGACAAATCCTTTGTTGATTGCCATGACACCATAATCCATACAATTCCAAAATTGTAGATTCTCCAAACTCATGTCTATGACTGGGGTTTCGGGGGATCGTACAAACGCACTAATGGGTAGTTTGTCATACATTGCTCCATATGTGGGTAAGTATGTCTCAAAGTAAAAAGCACGCCCAGGTATAGACTTTGCTGCTACCCAGACGCCTTCGACAAACTCCCCGTGTCCATCTTGATGGTCTCGTAAGTATTCTCTACGAACCCATACTTTCTCAGCAGGAAGATTACAAATTAAATTCATTACAACTCAACCCAACCTGTGATAATCATCTTTTCGTATTTAGTGTCTGGTCTACTACGGTGGGTATGTGTCCACTCGGCAGGCCATATCAGCGTTTTGCCCCTCTCAGCAGGAACATACAAATCCTGATATAGAAACTCTGTACCGCCATCAGGATTATCTGTTAGATAGGTCATCCATACTAAATGGCGTCTTACACTATGTCGTTTTTCAGTTCTTTCAAAATGCCATATCTTGTAACCCCCACCAGGAGGATACCACTGAATATTAAATTTATCAGTAATATTACATGGCATATGCGAACGTTCAAACTTATTGAAGTACACCTTTAGTTGCCGATCTAGATGTAGGAAGTATTGCTCAATCCTATTATCAAACTCACCATAATCAACATTACACGATATATCAACAGATTCTTTAATATTAGAATCTTTTTGCCCACCACTATGGGATCCTTCGTGAGTTTTGTAACTATCGTTGTTATAATAAAAATCTACAATCCCTTCACATACATTAAAGGGAATCGTAGACTCATGGATAAAATTACTTCCCTTGACCACGATATCGCTTTTTCGCACTGTTACGTGACGTAGGGGTGTACTTGGTGTGCTTACCACGTCCTTGACGAGTACGCTTTGGTCTAGATTCAATTGTGTCGCCACCGCTTAGTCCAACTCTGCTCTTTGCCATAACTCAAATTAATTGACTTTTTTATTATACCACAGTCTAACTGAAAAATACAGAGAAACTTGGAAGAAATAATACAGACCCTGTACCAGTGACCGTAGCACCGATCTCGGCGGCAGGCATACCATTGATCAATACCGTGCTAGGAGACGCTACAATCGTCTCTAGGTGCGATGGAAATGGTGGGATGGGTAGAATATGTGGTTCTGATATATCACCGCCTCTGTGGGCGAAACTACCGTTGATCATTACATTAGCTGAATATCCAGTGCCAGGTGCATTAAATGTTAATGGTAGATGGATATCATGAGTTCCATACCATCCTTGACCTGCTAATCCAAAAGGTTTCATCCTGGTGGTCTATAATTTATATCGTCCAATTTATTTATTCCCGCCCTAGCAAGTAGATTATCAAATCTCTGACTTGGTATATCTCCATTATACCTTACAGGCAAATAAAAATACCAAATATTGTTTGATAAAAAACTACCAAGCGTCTCTAGTCCAGCACTCGCCAAATCATCTATCGTTAACTTTGTTTCACCTGGTACAGGATCTGGTATTACAACAGTGACACATGATGTCTTAATTGTTAATACAATTGTATCCATCTTACTTGGAAGGAATGATATTAATCCAGCATTCGGTTTTGGTTTCTCTTGATTCGTCCAGCGTGTTAATAAATTACTAACCTGATGTCCGAATAATCCTGACTCAGTATAATCACTATGTACAAACATACCATAGAGATCAACACCAGAATATTCATCGCGACTCCACGCACGATCCTTCGGATACCCATCCTCATTATCATCTACAAATGCTAATTTACCATCATCAAGTCGTGGTAGCTCGGCGTCACGGCGTATCCATGCTCCATCCTCTCGAATTCGTATCATCTCATAATCATCTGTAGGAAGATGCTCCTGTCCATAACTCTTATGATTTACAATATGAATCTCACTATCATAAAATCCATACTCGGAGACACGACCGCTAATCTGTGATATCCCCACATATCCCGCAACCAATATGGGTGGTAGTACATTTTGCTCTACCACAATCCCAGGGTCTATTGTATTGTTTGGCGCATACACAGTGAGACTTAATCCCGCATCACCCCAATAATTATTCTCTACTTCCATATGCCTAGAAGTCTCTGTGTCGAAATCAGGAGTCTCGCCAGGATCGTCTTCATCGCGAGGCCATACGTCAATTCTCTCAATACTTGTCATTGTACTGAGAATTCTCTCGTCCTCAAACGCTGGTACCATCCAGATCTGCGTGGGTTTGATCTCCTCCCACCCTAACCATGGTGGGGTCTCGGAAATTAATCCTACACTTAAACCCTCAATGATTGCTTGTGAATCCTTTGGATAAAACCTTCCAGCATAAAATGGTACTCCATTCCTGTTCTGAAGCTTCTGTAACTTACTAAAATCCGATAACTCTATCGGTCCTATGCCACCCATCGATGGTGCTAAAAAATTAATCCAGGGTACCGCCATCCTACACTGCCTTCGCAACCTTTAAAAGATCTTCTTTCATACCTTCAATATTATTGTGAAGATAATCTAGAGTGTCTGACAAACTTTCGTACTCACTCGCCTTCGGGCGTCTGTACGCTAATGTCGGTCTCTCTAATAGTTTCACCCTGTTCTCCAGTGTGTCCAACCTCTCCAACAACAGTAGGAGTTTTTCCTCCAAGCTTTTCTGTGGCTGCTCTAACAACTTGTCCATTATTTGTATCTCCTCTATTGAATGCTTCTGCGGCTTTCGATTCGAACGTATCACAGAAATCATCGAATTGACTTAGTATTTGCTCAAAATTCTCAAAACGGTTTTCCATCATTTTTTTGCTGGGAAATTTTTTTGGGTTTAGAGGTTTTCAAAAACCAATTTTCAAATATATTTATCGGTCGTCTGGATACTTTTGTAGGTTAGGAGGGACCCATGGATTTTCGCTTGGCGCAACCGCTAAGGGGCATAGGGGGGCAATATACAGTCCCCCCACCCTGTCCCTAGGCGAGGGCGAACCTGTTGACCCATGCTCCTGCGCTCTGCTTCAGATCAACCAAGAGGCGCAGCATATCACGGCGTCTCACCTGGTGGTTGCTGTAGTGACCCGAATGCCAGAAGATCATGCATTGACGGGTGACAGGGTAGAGGTTGATCTGAAAGGTT